>Ga0209913_1000680_pt1 | contig 25717 bp, 23 predicted proteins | sample PersoiDNA2013203_FD_185805 | JGI IMG/M metagenome (GOLD analysis project Ga0209913, IMG submission 185805) | Permafrost soil microbial communities from the Arctic, to analyse light accelerated degradation of dissolved organic matter (DOM) -... | ecosystem: Environmental > Terrestrial > Soil >... | reverse complement strand
AACATCAAAATTGGGGCACGTCTCGCACTGGGATTTTGTCTGGTCTTGTTTTGCGCAGCAGCGATTTTGTTCAATGGCCTCTGGCGCATGAGCGAAATGGAGAGCAGCAGCGAGTACATCATCAATCAGAAGGTTGCCAGCATGACCGCGGCGATGAACATGCGCGAGTCGGGCAGCGCACTGGCACTCGCGTTGCGTAAGGTTGTCACGCCGACTGATGCAGCCGAAGGCCAGCAAGAAAACCAGCGTCTGGCCAAGATCCTGCAAGCCTATGCCGGCTATGAAGGGCAACTCACCAAGCTGACGTCGACTGACAAGGGCAAGGCCTTGCTCGCATCTTCCGCGTCCGAGCGGAAGGTACTGTTCCCCATCGTTGAAAAGATTCGCGAGATGGTTGGCGGCGGTAACTACTTCGACGCGGCGCAATTGCTCAAAAGCGATTTCCTGCCATCGTATGAAAAGTGGATGGCCAGCGTCGGCGCTTTGGCCAGCTATCAGCAGGACGACATGTCGACTGCTTATGTTGCCTTTCAGTCAAGCTATCACACGGGCCAGATCAGCATGGTCATCATCGGTATCGTGACACTGGCGCTGGGCGCGTTCTTCACCTGGTCGATTACCCGGACCATTACTGCACCATTGCAACGCGCCGGCAGAATCACCGAGACCATCGCCAGCGGCGATCTCACCACAATAGTGGAAGAAAAGAGTCATGACGAGGCCGGCCAACTGGTGCATTCGCTCAATGCAATGCAGACCAAGCTGGCATCGACCGTCAACGAAATCAAGCAAAGCGCCGCCATCATTGCAGTCGCCTCGCAAGAGATCGCCACCGGTAACGCCGACTTGTCCCACCGTACCGAGTCGCAGGCTTCCAGCCTGGAAGAAACCGCCAGCTCGATGGAGCAACTGACGTCGACAGTGAAACAGAATGCCGAGAACGCGCATCAGGCCAACCAGCTCGTCATGTCAGCCTCCGACTATGCGGTCAAGGGCGGCAAAGTGGTCGGCGATGTGGTGGCAACCATGGGTTCCATCAAGGCCAGTTCCAGCAAGATTGTCGACATCATCGGCGTGATCGACGGTATCGCCTTCCAGACCAATATTCTTGCTCTCAATGCTGCCGTGGAAGCTGCACGTGCAGGCGAGCAAGGCCGCGGCTTTGCGGTGGTGGCATCCGAAGTGCGCAGCCTCGCGCAACGTTCCGCCAGCGCCGCCAAGGAAATCAAGATCCTTATCGGCGACTCCGTCAGCAAGGTCGATGCGGGTGGCAAGCTGGTTGATGAAGCCGGTGTGACCATGAGCGAGATTGTGACGTCGGTGAAGCACGTCGCCGACATCATGGGTGAGATCACTGCCGCCAGCAAAGAGCAAAGCGCCGGTATCGCCGAAGTCAATGGCGCTATCGCGCAGATCGACGAGATCACGCAGCAGAATGCCGCACTGGTGGAGCAGGCAGCTGCCGCAGCGGAAAGTTTGCAAGAGCAGGCCGATTTGCTGGCGCGTGCGGTCGCCGTATTCAAAATCGATGGCGCCGTCATGGCATCGCAAGGAGCACCGCTGTCGGTTGTGCCTTCGATGCTGAAGACGGTCAATCCTCCGCTGGAGTTGCAAGCCGAACCTGCGGCCAAACCAGTTGGCTCGATTGCTGCGCGCAAGAAGGGTTCAGCAGCAGCGCCGAAAAAGTCGGTCGCGGCACAAGATGAAGGCAGTTGGGAAGAGTTCTGACATGCCTCGCGCCTTGCATGACCTCAAGTAGCGACGGTAACGGCGAGGTCACAATCCTGATTTAATCTGCATCTGTCGCAATGATGCAGGCAAAGCCCGCAGGCCTTCCGGTCTGCGGGCTTTTTAACAAGTTCTCCGACAATGTCCTGTGGGAAATACATTCACCAGGGCATCAGCAACACATCAGCAGCATCTCTGCAATTGAGCAGCAACATACAAGCAACAATTTTCATCAAAGGTAGGAATATGTTTTTTTCGACACTGCGAATGCGCCTGATCGCGTTGTGCGTATCGGTTGTTGTGCTGGCGATGCTCGCCATCATTGCCGCCAATTTTTTGACCAGCAAGTCACGTATGCTGGACTCGCTCGATAGCCAGACACGCCAGCTTTCGGACAGCCATGCTGCAACGATTGCAGAGTGGGTGGCGTCGAAAAAATCGGTCGTCACTTCCATCAAGCAAGCCGTCGATGCAGCCGAGCCTCTGCCTTTCGTCAAAGCGGCGGAGCAAGCCGGCGGCTTTGACCTTGCTTACATCGGTTATGCCGACAAGCACACCGTCTTTTCTCAGGAGCGTACGCGTGCGCCGGATTATGATCCGACCAAGCGTTCCTGGTACACGCTGGCGTCGCAGGTGGCAGGTCCGGTCGTGACTTCGCCTTATACCAGCGCCAGTACCGGCAGGCTGCTGGTGACCTTTGCCGAGGGTATAGGCGAGAAGGGACAGATCAAGGCAGTGGCAGCGGCAGACGTGTTGCTCGACACGGTTGTGCGGACCATCGTGGCTATCAAGCCGACGCCGGCAAGCTATGCCTTTCTGGTCGACAGCAAGGGCAAGATCATCGCGCATCCCGACACCAAACTGACTCTCAAGCCGATCGCCGATCTCGACAAGGATTTGTCGGTGCAGACGCTGGCGGAAGTCGAGAGTACACGTCAAAGCAAGCAAGTTCGTTTGAATGATCGCGAAGGCATGCTCTACGTCGCCAAAGTCGCCGGCACCGACTGGCTGCTGGTGGTGGTGCTGGATCGCGCTGACGCCACTTCGCCACTCAAGGTAATGCTGGGCACCTCGGCCGTCACGGCATTGGTGGTGACGGTACTGGTCTGTCTGCTGCTGAGCGTGCTGATTGCCAAGGCATTGCAGCGTCTGGCTTTGGTGCGTAATGCCTTGGGTGAAATCGCGGTCGGGGACGGCGATCTGACACGTCGCCTGGACGCAACCGGGAAGGATGAATTGGCGCAGATCGGCCTGGCATTCAATCAGTTCATCGACAAGATTTCGGCAGCCTTGCTTGATATTCGCAGGGCTAGCGATACGATCAAGGAGGCTTCGCGCGAGATCGCCGACGGTAACAGCGACTTGTCTGCACGCACCGAAGCGCAGGCGGGCTCGCTTGAAGAAACCGCATCGGCCATGGAAGAGCTGACCGCCGGCGTCAAGAACAACGCCGACAATGCGCATGAAGCCAATCTGCTGGTCGCTTCTGCATCTGACGTCGCGGCCCGCGGTGGCGACATGGTGGGGCAGGTGGTCGACACGATGGGTGCCATCAACGAGTCATCCAAGAAGATTGTCGACATCATCAGCGTGATTGACGGTATCGCTTTTCAGACCAACATCCTCGCACTTAACGCTGCCGTGGAAGCGGCGCGCGCCGGTGAGCAAGGCCGTGGCTTCGCCGTGGTGGCGTCCGAAGTGCGCAGCCTGGCGCAGCGTTCTGCCACCGCCGCGAAAGAAATCAAGGTACTCATTGGCGACTCCGTTGAGCAGGTCGAGCGGGGCAGCGAATTAGTGGAGCAGGCCGGTGCGACGATTCGTGAAGTTGTCGACAGCGTCAAGCGCGTGAGCGAAGTCGTGGCCGAAATCAGCGCTGCCAGCCGCGAGCAAAGTCAGGGCATCAACCAGACCAACCAGGCGATTGCGCAAATGGACGAAACCACACAGCAGAACGCTGCGTTGGTGGAGCAAGCCGCTGCGGGAGCACAATCCTTGCAGGAGCAAGCGATCCGACTGGCCGGCGCAGTGAGTTCGTTCAAGCTTAGCTGATGCTGCATGGATGGCGGCATTGATTGCCGTACCAACCACGACATAGAACTAAAAAACGACGCCGGGTTACTGAGAACATCAGCAACCCGGCGTCGTTTATTGGGCGGTCTTTTTACGCGCGCTTATTTGGCAATCAGATCCGGCGCCATGACTGCACGCAGATAATTGGTGGTGATATCGCCGCGTTCTCGTTGCGCAATCCACCAGACATTGGCTTTGCGGATCGACCACTCCTGCTGCATGCCGCCGATCAGTTGCGCGGCGACCAGACCCAACGTCGGTTGATGGCCGATGATCAGCACCGGTTCCCGGCTGTCGGGCCAGTTGGCGGCGGCGAGCAAGTCTTCCGGGCTTTTGTCCGGAGCCAGGTCGGCGTGAATCTTGAACTTGCGACCCAATGCTTCAGCCGTCTGCACGGTACGTGTGGCGGGGCTGACCAGAATGCGGCAGCTTTCCGGCAAATTGCGATCGAGCCAATCGGCCATTTTCCATGCCTGCTTGTGTCCCTTGCCGGTCAGGGCGCGGCCCTCGTCCGGTTCGCCTAACTCCGCTTCTGCATGACGCCATAAAATCAGTTCCATGGGAGCTCGCCTCCGGTTGATTGGTAGATGTTCAATGCGGGTCGTCCACGCTTTCACTCTTTGGTCACTCTTCGACGAGCGGCGTGGAAATGCCGAGCGTGTTCATCAGATAGGCTTGCGCGCTGAATGCCGCCTGACGCGTACGCGCTTTTTTGAGTGCATAGACGCCGTCGCAGTTCAAGTGCCACGCGTTGGTGTTGTCCTTCAGATAGGGATCTAATCCTTCGCTGATGATGCGCTTCTTCAGTGTCTTGTCCAGAATCGGGAAGGCAACTTCGATACGGCGGAACAGATTGCGGTTCATCCAGTCGGCACTCGACAAGTACACGTCATGTGCGAGGTCGTTGCGGAAATAATAGATGCGCGAGTGTTCCAGATAACGGCCGATCACCGAGCGTACGCGGATATTTTCGGACAGGCCCGCGACACCAGGGCGCAGTGCGCAAGCACCGCGCACGATCAGATCGATCTTTACGCCGTCGGCAGATGCGGCATACAACGCGCGGATGACCGATTCGTCCAGCAGTGCGTTCATCTTGGCGATGATGCGGGCAGGGCGGCCTTCGCGGGCGATCTGCGCTTCGTTGCGGATGGCGCGGATGATTTCTTTTTGCAGAGAAAACGGCGCCAGCCACAGATGATTCAATGTTCGCGGCTTGGTCAGCGTCGTCAGGTGAATGAAGACTTCGTTGACTTCGGCGGTCAGTTCGCGATGCGAGGTCAGCAGACCGAAGTCGGTATAGAACTTGGTCGTGGTCGGATGATAGTTGCCGGTGCCGAGGTGGGCATAGAAATGCAGGGCATTGTCTTCGCGGCGGATCACCAGTGCGATCTTGGCATGGGTCTTCAGACCGACGACGCCATACACAACTTGGGCGCCGGCCTGTTCCAGTTTCACGGCCCAGTTGATATTGGCTTCTTCATCGAAGCGCGCCATCAGTTCCACGATAACGGTGACCTCCTTGCCGCGCTGGGCGGCGTGGATCAATGCCTCCATCAGATCGGAGTTCATACCGGTGCGGTAAATCGTTTGCTTGATCGCCACCACATTCGGATCGTGCGCCGCCGTGCGGATGAAATCCACCACCGGCTGGAACGACTGGAAAGGGTGATGCAACAAGACGTCGCGTTTTTTTAGTACGGCGAAGATGTTTTCGTTTTGCAGATGCGGCGGCAACGTTGGCGAAAACGGTGGGAAGCGCAGCGCCGGCACGGACGCCAGGTCGACCAGCTCCGACAGGCGCACCAGATTCACCGGACCCTTGACGGCATACAGGCGGTTGCGCTCGATGGAGAATTGATTCAGCAGAAACTGCGCCAGATGTTCCGGGCAATTGCTGGCGACTTCCAACCGCACACCGACGCCGAACTGACGGCTCTGCAATTCGGTCTGCAATGCCTGACGCAGGTTTTTAACTTCTTCTTCATCCACCCACAGGTCACTATTGCGCGTGACGCGAAACTGCGAATAAGCCGTGATCTCGCGGCCTGTAAATAATTCGGCAATATGCGCGTGAATCACCGACGACAGCAGGCAGAACGACATGCCTTTCTTGTCCGACAGCCCGTCAGGCAGACGGATCACGCGCGGCAGAACGCGGGGCGCCTTGACGATGGCGATCGCCGTGCCGCGGCCGAAGGCGTCCTTGCCCGACAGCTCGATGATGAAATTCAGACTCTTGTTCAACACCTGCGGGAAGGGGTGAGCCGGATCGAGGCCGATCGGCGTCAGCAGCGGTCGCACATTCTGTTCGAAGTACTGCTTGACCCACGCGCGCTGCGCGTCATTGCGGTCTTCGTGACGCAGCAGGTGGATGCCCTTGTTGGCCAGTTGCGGGAGGATGTCCTTGTTCAGCAATTCATACTGGCGCGCAACGATCTGGTGGCATTCGATGCTGGTGCGTTCCAGCGCGGCGCTCAGCTCCGGCGGATCGATATGTTCGCCTTCGATGCGGTTGGCAAGCAAGCTGGCGATACGCACTTCGAAGAATTCGTCCAGGTTGCTGCTGCAGATGCACAGATAGCGCAAACGCTCGAGCAACGGGATCTGTTTGTTTTCCGCCTGAGCCAGAACACGGCGGTTGAACGCCAATTGTGACAGTTCGCGATTGAGATAAATGGCGGTCGGATTGATTTCCGTATGGGAAGTATCTTCCGGCTTTTCTTTTCTGGTCATGCGTTATTCCTGTATCCCTGGCAATTTTTTCGCAGTGTAGGGCGGCTGTATGACAAGTTAATGACAAGCCCGGAAGAGCCGTGTCACAAATCTCTGTGCCTTGATGCCACTGCATTTCCGCGTGGAAATTATTCTTTTGACTTCGATTCTACTCCGAGTGCTTGCCCTCTAAGGCATGTTGTTAAAAAGAAATGAAATCCTTTTCCTTCGTGACAAGGCCGGGTCATAAACTCGTCACATTTGCTGGTTAAAGTTCACCCCGTCCCTGGAACTCATTCCATAAATACGTCGCTTGAACGGGCATGCAATCGCTGAGACGACGATTTATGAAATGGGTTCTTCGACAAACTATCTCGTCAAACAAAGGAGCAAGACATGGGGTTTCATCACATTCTTAAATCTGTTGCGGTAGCAGTGTGCGGCACGGTCGCTTTTTCTGCAGCAGCACATGCAGCAGAAATCACCGGCGCAGGCGCATCGTTTCCGTACCCGATTTACGCCAAATGGGCAGAATCGTACAAGGCTGCTACCGGTAACAGCCTGAACTACCAATCCATCGGTTCCGGTGGCGGCATCAAGCAAATCAAAGCCAAGACTGTTGATTTCGGCGCATCCGATGCTCCTCTGTCGCAAGCTGAACTCGACGCTGACGGCCTGACACAATTCCCGGCAGTTGTCGGCGGCGTTGTGCCCGTCATCAACCTGGACGGCACGACTCCAGGCCAGGTCAAGCTGTCCGGTCAAGTGTTGGGCGACATTTACTCGGGCAAGATCACCAAGTGGAATGCTCCTGAAATCGCTGCTCTGAACCCAGGCGTCAAGCTGCCGGCTGAAGACATCACTGTTGTCTACCGTTCCGACGGTTCGGGCACATCGTTCGTGTTCACCAGCTACCTGTCGAAGGCAAATGCTGACTTCAAGTCGAAGATCGGCGCAGGTACAGCAGTCAAGTGGCCAGTCGGCGTGGGTGGCAAGGGTAACGAAGGTGTTGCTGCCAACGTTCAAAAGGTCAAGGGCGCAATCGGCTACGTCGAATACGCTTACGTGAAGAAGAACAAGCTGAACTACACCCAGCTGAAGAACAAGGACGGCACTTTCGTGTCGCCTGACGACGCGACATTCAAGGCAGCGACTGCTGCTGCTGACTGGGCCAAGACTCCAGGTTTCGCAGTTGACTTCACTGATGCAGCCGGCAAGAACAGCTGGCCTATCAGCAGCGCAACCTTCATCCTGCTGCACAAGGCACAAGCTGCCGACGGCGCCAAGGGTAAGGAAGTCCTGAAGTTCTTCGACTGGGCCTACAAGAACGGCGGCGCTGCTGCTGCTGATCTGGACTACGTGCCACTGCCAGCATCGGTCACCAAGCTGGTTGAAGATTCCTGGAAAGCCAATGTCAAGGACAGCTCCGGCAAGGCAATCTGGTAATCAGTATTCAGTACTGCCCCGGGTACGCCCAAGCGGCGTACCAAATGTGCACTAACTGAAACATGGCAGGGCTGCGGCGAACCAACAGGTCTCCGTAGCCCGCTACTAAATGGTGAAAACAATGAGCTCAAACATCTCTGCCACGACCATGTCGAACACCGATCTAGGTAAGCCTCCCGTAGATACGTCTGCGCAGCAAGCTCATGAAGAGCTGTTGGCAACGATGCGCAAGCAACGCATTCAAGATTTCCTCTTTCATAAAGTCACGCTGATCTTCGCATTGTCGGTATTGCTGATGCTCGGCGGGATTATTGTTTCCCTCTTTATCGGCGCCTGGCCGGCCTTCCATGAATTTGGCCCCGGCTTCATCACGCGCGTGGAGTGGGATCCGGTCAATGACCAGTACGGCGCAGCGATTGCCATCGTCGGCACGCTGACCACTTCGCTGATTGCGCTGCTGATCGCTTTTCCGGTCAGCTTCGGCATCGCACTGTTCCTCACTGAAATCTGCCCAAGCCGCCTGCGTCGTCCGCTCGGCACCGCAGTTGAGTTGCTGGCCGGCGTGCCAAGCATCATCTACGGCATGTGGGGTTTGTTTGTGTTTGCACCGCTGTTTGCCGAATACGGCCAGCCGGTCTTGAAAGCTACCATCGGTCAGCTGCCGGTGATCGGCGCCTTGTTCCAGGGCCCGACCATGGGTATCGGCATCATGACCGCCGGCCTGATCCTGTCGGTCATGATCATCCCGTTCATCGCTTCCGTGATGCGCGACGTGTTTGAAGTCGTGCCGGCTGTGTTGAAAGAATCCGCTTACGGTCTCGGCTGTACCCGCTGGGAAGTGGTGCGCAAGGTCGTGCTGCCTTATACCAAGACTGGTGTGGTCGGTGGCGTCATGCTCGGCCTCGGTCGCGCACTCGGTGAGACGATGGCGGTCACTTTCGTGATCGGTAACTCGCACCGTCTGTCGTGGTCGCTGTTCGCCGCAGGCAATAGTATCGCTTCCACACTCGCCAATGAAATCGCAGAAGCCTCGTCGAAGCTGCACGTGTCGTCGCTCTTCGCACTCGGTCTGATCTTGTTCGTGATCACTTTCATCGTGTTGTCCGCGGCGAAGATCATGTTGATGGGGATGACACGCAAGGAAGGTACAAAATAATGAATCAACCTGTCAATCAAACGACCGCTCCGGCGCAATCAGCACACGCCAAGCCAGAACTTAACTCGCCGATGAACCCGGTGTATCGCCGCCGTTTGCTGCAACATCGCATCGGCATGCTGTTCTCTTTTCTCGCGATGGCAGCCGGCCTCATCGTTCTGGCCTGGATTCTGCTGACGCTGGTGATCAAGGGATTCAGCGCGATCAACATCGGCATGCTCACGCAAAACACCCCATCGCCAGGCGGCGACGGCGGCGGTCTGCTCAACCCGATCATCGGCAGCCTGATGATGGTCGGTATCGGTACCCTGATCAGCACGCCGATCGGTATTCTGGCCGGCATCTACCTGGCTGAATATGGCGAAGAAAGCAAGCTGGCGCAAACCACACGTTTCGTCACCGACATCATGCTGTCGGCGCCATCGATCGTCATCGGTCTGTTTGTCTACGCGATCTACGTCGCCAACGTCGGCCACTTCTCCGGCTGGGCAGGTACCTTCGCCATCTCGCTGATTGCGATTCCGGTGGTGGTGCGTACGACCGACAACATGTTGAAGCTGGTGCCAAGCAGCCTGCGCGAAGCTGCATTCTCGCTGGGCGCACCGCGCTGGAAAGTTGCGATGATGATCCGTCTACGCGCTGTCAAAGCCGGCGTCGTGACCGGCGTGCTGCTGGCCGTAGCGCGTATTTCCGGTGAAACGGCGCCACTGCTGTTCACTGCGCTCAACAACCAGTTCTTCAGCACCAACATGAATCAACCGATCGCCAACTTGCCTGTGGTGATCAACCAGTTCGCCATGAGTCCTTACGACAACTGGGTCGCACTTGCATGGGGTGGCGCCTTGCTGATCACGTTCAGCGTGCTCGCCCTGAACATCCTGTCCCGAACCATGTTTAGCCAACGCGTTCCAGGCTAAAGAAACAAGCGATCCCAGCGAATCCAGATAAGTGAATCGACAAGAGAACACTATGACTACTCAGACATCCGCAACTGCAGACAAGAAATCGACCATTGAAATTTCTCAGCTGAATTTCTACTACGGTGGTTTTCATGGCCTGAAGAACATCAACATGAACATCTTCGAAGGCAAGGTCACCGCCTTCATCGGCCCGTCGGGCTGCGGCAAATCGACGCTGCTGCGCACCTTCAACCGCATGTATGACCTGTACCCAGGTCAACGCGCTGAAGGCAAGATCATGTACGCCGGCAAGAACATCCTTGAGCCAGGCCAGGACTTGAACATGCTGCGCGCCAAGGTCGGCATGGTGTTCCAGAAGCCGACACCGTTCCCGATGTCGGTCTACGACAACATCGCTTTCGGTATCCGTCTGTACGAAAACCTGCCTAAGGGCGAAATGGACGAGCGCGTCGAATGGGCGCTCAACAAGGCGGCATTGTGGGGCGAAGTCAAAGACAAGCTGAACAAGAGCGGTCTGTCCCTGTCGGGCGGTCAGCAACAACGTCTGTGCATCGCCCGCGGCGTCGCGGTCAAGCCTGAAGTGCTGCTGCTGGACGAACCGACATCGGCGCTGGATCCGATCTCGACTGCCAAAGTCGAAGAGCTGATCGGCGAACTGAAGAACGACTACACCATCGCCATCGTCACGCACAACATGCAACAAGCGGCGCGTTGCTCGGATTACACCGCCTACATGTACCTGGGCGAATTGATGGAATTTGGCGAGACCGACCAGATTTTCATGAATCCGGCACGCAAAGAAACCCAAGACTACATCACCGGTCGTTTTGGCTAATTGAATCATTGTCTCGGCTACTGCGCGACGCGATTTTGCGTCTGCGATGCTCGCCGTACCTCCGTACGGCTGCGCTTCTCGACACAAACTCACGCCGCTCGCTACGCCGATACAACGATTCAAGGGCAGTCGAATAAGTTCTTCTGCCGCACCTCTTGAGGCTGACTGGTTGTTAATAAATATTTATACATTTTCTAAGGACGTGACATGACAGGCGATCACTCTTCCAAGCAATACGATGCTGATCTGGAAACTATCCGTTCCAACGTGCTGGCCATGGGCGGCATGGTGGAGCGTCAGTTCCAGGATGCCATCGCAGCTTTCCGCACCGGCAATCTGGAGCTGGCAGCGCGTGTGATGAAGGACGACGAGGCCGTCAATCGCCTGGAAGTCGAACTCGACGATGCTTGCAGCCACCTGATCGTGCGCCGCCAGCCGACTGCCAACGATCTGCGTACCGTGATGGCGACCATCAAGATCATTACCGATCTGGAACGTGTCGGCGACGAAGCGACCAAGATCGCACGCAACGCGATTCACCTTTACAAGCGCGGCATCGGCCCGATCAATCACTACGAAACCGTGCGCGTCATCGCCGAAGAAGCGTCGGAAATGCTACGTAGCGCGCTGGATTCCTTCGCGCGCCTCGATACCGATCAAGCGACTGCACTGATTGCACAGGATGCCAGCATCGATCACGGCTTCCGTTCGATCACGCGCAGTCTGGCGACGTTCATGATGGAAGATCCGCGCACGATCTCGGCTTCCATCGACACGCTGTGGGTGGCCAAGGCTATCGAGCGTATCGGCGACCACGCCAAGAACATCGGCGAATACGTCATCTACGTCGTCGGCGGCAAGGATATCCGTCACACCGATTTCGGTGCTGCGAAGATCCTTGAAACCGACGAAGACTGAGTACCCGGCGTTCTCCTTGATCAATACTGACAGCGCAACTCCATGACTACCATCCTGATCGTTGAAGACGAACCGTCGATTGCCGAGCTGATTGCCTTTACGCTCAAAGAAGCCGGCTGGTCCAGCTTCGTGGTGTCGAACACGGCAGCAGCGTGGGAGTTCGTCCAGCGCCGCGCACCGCAACTGGTGCTGCTGGACTGGATGCTGCCGGATCGCAGCGGCCTGCACCTGCTGTCGCGCATTCGCGGCGACCGCCAGTTGCAGCAGCTGTCGGTGATCATGCTGACCGCCAAGAGCATGGAAGAAGACAAGATCGCCGGCCTCGACAACGGCGCCGATGATTACATCACCAAGCCGTTTTCTCCGCGCGAACTGACGGCGCGCATCAAGGCCTTGCTGCGTCGCAAGAGCCCGGAGTTCGCGCAGGAAGAAATGGTTGTCGGCCCGGTGACACTGGATCCGGCAAGTTGCTCGGTGGCCCTTAACGGCGACAAGATCGACATCGGCCATGCCGAATACAAGTTGTTGAAGTTCTTCATGGCGCATCCTGACCGGGTATTCTCTCGCAGCCAGCTGCTCGACCGCGTCTGGGGTGACCACGTCGTCATTGAAGAGCGAACTGTCGACGTACATGTGCTGCGCCTGCGCAAAGCCTTGCGCGAAGCCGAGCAACTGATCAAGACCGTGCGCAGCGTCGGCTATATGTTGTCTGCAAAATAACAAAAAAGACACACACGGAAACCTGCAGACAGGCGAGACCCCTCTGGAGACATTGGGAATCCCGAAAGACCTCTATACTGGATGCTCAGTCGTCATGACGATAATCGAGTTAATCCAGTTCTGAATAATGAGTTTTACATGAGTCCACAGCTGCTGTTTTGGGTTCCGGCTGCCTTGCGCTTTTTGATTTGCCTGGCCGGCGTCGGTATTGTCTGGTTTTTCTTCGGCGCCACTGCCGGGCTGATCATCGCCCTCATCGGTATGGGCGCGTTGGCATTTACGCAGCTGCACTATCTGTTTCGTCTCGGCAGCTGGCTCGACAACCCGCATCAATCCAAGCTGCCGGACGGTTGGGGCGCCTGGACGGATATCTTCGCCCGCCTGTACCGCATGCGCCGCGACGACGAAAAGAATCAGATCGAACTGGCCGAATGGCTGGCCCGCTTCCGTCAGGCGATGAGCCTGTTGCCGGACGGCGTGGTCATCATGGACGACGTGCTGTTTCTCGAATGGTGCAACCCGGCGGCGCAAAAGCATCTGGGTCTGCAGCTGGAACGCGACAAGGGCATGCGCGTGACCAACCTGATTCGCAATCCTGCCTTCATCGATTACATCATCCTCGGCCGCTATGAGCAGCCGTTGATTCTGAGCGTGCAGGAACGCAAGCTGATCGTGCAGATCATTCCTTTCGAAAACCGTCGCCAGATTCTCGTCACGCATGACGCCACCGAGTCGGAGCGCATCGATATGATGCGCCGCGACTTCATCGCCAACGCTTCGCATGAGCTGCGCACACCGCTGACTGTCATCAACGGCTTCCTCGAGATCGCCCTGGCTCAGCCCAACCTCGATACGGAAGTGCGTACTTCGCACCTCAAGCTCATGACCGAGCAAGGCCAGCGCATGCAAAACCTGATCGGCGACATGCTCACGCTGACGCGGCTGGAGTCGGTCGACTATCCTCTGCGTTCCGAGCGCGTGCATGTGCGTCCGCTGCTGGAAGGTATCCTGGAAGAAGCCAAGGCGCTTTCATCCGGCAAGCACAAGATTACGCTGGAAGCGGACGGCCCTGATCTGCAAGGCAATGTCGACGAACTGCGCAGCGCCTTCAGCAATCTGGTCTCCAACGCCGTGCGCTACACGCCGCAAGACGGAGAAATCAAGCTGTATTGGGAACGCAAGCCGGGTGGTGGTGCGCAATTCGTCGTCAAAGACAACGGCATCGGCATCAGTCAGGAACACATCTCACGTCTGACGGAACGTTTCTATCGCGTCGACAAGAGCCGCTCGCGAGAAACCCAGGGCACCGGCCTCGGCCTCGCCATCGTCCGACACGTCCTGCTGCGCCATCGCGCCACATTGGGAGTCGAGTCGGTACCTGACAAGGGCAGTACCTTTACGGTCTGCTTCCCGGCGAATTTGATGATTGAAGAGTTTGTGCCTGTGGAGAGCGCCTGACTGGTAATCAGGAGATCCGAACATGCGAAAAGCCCGCTTAAGCGGGTTTTTTCTTTGCACCGTCCACTGCCTGCCAGAATAAAATCATCTCATCATGGATGACGCCGGTAAGCATTTGATAGTTGGTAATTGCGCGTTCGAGTAATTCGAAGGAGTCTTGGAGTAAGTCAAATCATGAAGTTTGTTTATGGCTGATTGAGGACATCGGCGGCCTCAGACGCCACTCTGTCAGGATTTCTTGCTGGGGAATGTTTTGTCAAAATCAGCGCGATTTGCCGAATTCACGCACTGTGTGCACAACCAGTGATCCTTGCCGGGCGTGACTTTGCCGTTCGTCGCACACATGCTTTTTTGACTCATAATCCGTTGCTGCAAGGCAGTGAAGAAATTGCCAGCTTCACCACTCCTATACTTCCTGCATGATCTGATTGCAGGACCTCAAGAAGCATAGCGAGGGCGTTCCGAAATTCTTCTATGGTTTGGCCTGCAGAGTCCTGGTCTATTAGATGGATATGTGCGACCGCATTCTGCATGACGGATTGAACCCGGTCGCGCACCATTTCACCGTCGTCGGCAAACATCCCTAAATTTTTAATCAGCGTTACATATACGCTAACCAGTTGGCTGGCGGTTTGCATGGCTGGCTCCTTTGACGGGCGATGAAATTAATTAGATCGCAGCGGTATGGAGTAAGCCTAAAGAAATAGGTATCAAAAAAACATCGGGAGATACCTGATTGTTGCAGAGAAATCCTCTCAAAACTCGTGTCAATTTCTCCCGACAGCTTGTAAGTTGGCATCGCGCAACCTTATGAAGAATATGCAGCATCATTCCTCACGGTATGTTTGATACCGCACATACACGGATTCATAGTCGCTCTAAAGTGTTTCAAGATTCTGTACAGGGAGCGATGCTATGACTTCATTAATTGATCTTCAAAAAAACAAACTATTAGCAAAACTGCCCGAAGCGACGCTGCTTCGCTGGCTGCCGCAAGTAGAAGTCGTAGAAATGCCCTTGGGCCAGGTGTTGCAAGAATCAAACACGGTCTTGAGCCACGTATATTTTCCGACTTCGGCAATCGTCTCCCTCCAATATGTCATGAGGGACGGTTCTGCCACCGAATTTGCCACTGTCGGTAACGAAGGCATTATCGGTATCTCGTTGTACTTGGGTGCAGAATCGACCCCTAGTCGTGCTGCAGTCCAACGCGCAGGAAAAGGGTTTCGCTTGTGCGGGCGGCTAGTAAAAGAGGAATTTGGTCGGGCCGGCCCGGTCTTGCATGTGCTTCTATCGTATGCACAAGAACTTATTAATCAAATGTCGCGCTCGGCCGTATCGGGTAGATCCAATTCAAGCATTAAACCGATTTAGTTTCTCGGAGCACTTACTTTTTTGATACCTGCTCGTAATTTGGTTTGCCCCAATTTCTGCTCTGCAAATAATTTTCGGGCTAGTCCAAATGTGGATTTGCGGGAGGCGTATTTTTGCGGATTGCGGAGCAAAAAAGAACTAGCTATCTGTTTTTAATGTAAATCACCCCAGACTTGTCATCAGAGGGGCCGGGTTCAAGTCCTGCAGCCGCACCAGTATTTAAAAGGCCTACCGCTCGGTGGGCCTTTTTCGTTTTGCTTCGCAATGCAAATCTTTTGCGGAGTGGCCGATGGCGCACCTTATTGTCAGTGAGCGCGTCCATGTTTCATCGAGTCAACTCAACCCAACAACGGTATCAGATCAGGATCACCCTTGGTCATTCCCCGGCGGTAAGCAGGCCGTTCACCGATGCGCTTTAAGTAGGCTCGGATATGTGGATAGGTGCTGAAATCGAGCGGCTGGAAGAGTCGCATCGTCGTGAGTGAAAACACGTTCATGATATCGGCGGCTGTGAATTCTCGTCCGGCGAAGTAGGGGGCTTGGCCCATTCGTGATTCGACGAGCGCCAATACCTGATCGAGCCTGTTCTTCGTTGAGGTAAGCGCCGGATGGTCGGAGGGCAAATTCGCGCGGTTCAACGTCATGAACCGCAGCAATACCGGCTGTAGGTTTCCGTTGGAAAAATGGAACCAGTAGAGGAATGTTGCATAGTCAGGATGCCCTGGCGACAGTTTTAAGCGGCCGGCGCCGTGCGTCTCAATGATGTATTCGACGATCGCAGCTGATTCAGCCAGCAACAAGTCACCGTCTTCGATCACGGGAGCAGCGCCCAGCGGATGCAGCGCCTTAAGCTCGGGTGGCGAGAGTCTCGTAACAGGGTCTCGTGTGTAGTGCTGAAGCTCGTAACTAAGATTCAACTCTTCACAAAGCCAGACAATGCGTTCGGATTGGGAGTGGCCGAGGTGATGGATTTTAAGCATGATTTAGATAATTGATGATGAGTGGGATCTTCCGCTTGCGCGATCATGACCGCGCACCGCTGTGGGAGAAAAGCCGAAGCGCTTCCTGAAGCGTATGGCGAAACGGGATGCAGATTCGTATCCGACAGTCAGCGCGATTTCAGAGACAGGTTGCGTCGTCGCCTGTAGCAGTGTCAGCGCTGTGGACATGCGGGTATCTACCAGCAATTCTGTCAGCGAAACACCCTCTGCGACGAGGCGCCGGCGCAGGGTTGCTTCAGACAGCGCCAGTTCAGCAGCGACCCGATCCGCCGTCCACGCGTCATCGAGGTTTCCAGAGATCAGTGCTCGAATTTTGTACGATACGCTGGTGTCGACTGGCAAGCTGCGAAGATAAATACCATCCTCCGATAGCCAGTGCAGTACTTCAAGTACACGCTGGCGCGCAACCGAATCGGGTATTTCGTCCCGGGAAGCCAATGCCTGTCCAGCCCGATCAAAGGCATCCGCCAGGTTCGTCGATACGCGTGAAATCAGCTGTGCTGATAGAGGGTGCTTGTGGGGAGAGGCTATCTGGGCAGATTTTTCGAGGTAGTAGGCGTCTCCCAGTAGCTCCGGATCGAAGACCAGCCAACGCGCTTCATAGTTACCGGCGTCGTGCACTGAGTTGATGAAGTCGACTGTCTGATTTCCTCCAAGCACAAACGCCTGACCTGGCGCCGCTTTCATCCATGAGCCGCGTTCCGTCCGTATGGACTTGATGCCCCTTTCAACCAGTATCATGGCGGCTCGTTCGACACGCAGACTCAGAATTTTCAGCTCGCATCCCTGCATGACATGGGCGGTGATCCCCACGCCCGGCCGAGCATGAACATGCCGTTCCCGAGGACTATCCGCCGAATGCCTTGGATCGTGGCCGTTCAATTGGGGACCCCCGTGAAGACATTCGTTCTATTTATGATGCTGCACAACTCTGCAGAGGCAGGATTCTTGCCGATGTACGGCAACGCAGAAAGAAGGTTGGGAAACATGTCAGCGCCTGAAGATTCGAATAGGGCCAGTTTAACCAATACCCGACTTCCGTTCTGTGCAGAAACAGTCGAATTCTGTTCCATTCCAATCAAATCGAAATGATGTCTGTCTTTCAATGGCAGCGCTCCAAGCCGCAGGTACGATAAGGCTTCTGGACGCGATGCTGTTGCGAATTGTGGAGCAAGAAGTGATCTAAGTATTTGTTAAAAATAATATAACCCGGACTTGTAGTCAGGACGTATGAACAAGAGAATAGGCCATCTTAAACGGCTTTTATCTTTGTTCATGGGCGTCTGTAACTAGCCGGTTGCGGACATGGTTTTTCAGATTGATTGCGATGAGCGAGGCCGATAAAGTAGTGCGTCGGCCAGTTCATAGGAGGCCAAAGGCCCCTTCTTTACCATCTTCATTTCAAACTGTTCGGCTGGTTTCAGATACGCATATACCTCGATTGGATTTCGCGAATCGCCTTCGGTGGGAATCACTGATATCTGAAGTCGCCTATATCCATCTGGTTCGTGAATACGCTCAAGATTATCCATGGCTTTGAGTACGGCATCGCTTACTGAAAAAATCTGCCCCCTTACAGCCAGTCCGTCTCCCGGGCTTGCAATCATCCAGGGCGACATTCGCTCACCAATCAGGTAGAGCGGGAAACGTTCTGTGGTCACGAATTCACCTGGATAGCGGATACCTCGATTAGTCGGAAAGTTGGGAAATCCTTCTTTCAATGTACCGAATACGAAAACCAAATGCTGGCTTGTGTCCATCGTGGAATTCTTCATTTTTTTATTAATTTCATCTAACCGTTGTCAGCATCTAGCCGATTGCAGAAGTCGGCAGCGCCCAAGCTGCAACTCTATCAAGAAATTCAGATTTTCTCACTCGGACTCCCTATCGCCCCCAATCTCGCTCCCCCATTTCCTACAGAAGGCAGCGCAATGCAGCGTCCCGTATATGTTTTTACGGATTGCCGAACAAAAAAATGATTTGAGTATTGTTTTTATTGAAATTTAGCATGGGGGAGTCGAGAGGGGATCCTCGATGCACCGCCGTATCCATTGCCGGCTGTACGCAAGGGTCTGCTCGGCCATCCGCGTGGGGAAATGAATGAACCCATGAGGAGCATCCGGCACCAGATGCGTTTCTACGTTGGTGTGCTTGGCCCAATGCTTGGTAATTTCCAGCGTGTCGTCACGCAAGGGATCAAGCGAACCGACAAACATGAGCGCGGGCGGGAGATCCTCGAAGTCGCCATACAGTGGCGACAGCGGCGCTTGTTGCCGCTCAGCGTCACTCAGATCCGGCGTGAGCATGCGCAATGCCGGCGCCATCCCCGGGCCGTCCAATACCAAGGTGTCCGGACCCGCCTCCCGTACGCTGGACGTGCCGAGAAGATCATAAACACCGTAGTACAAAACAGCGCCCTTCACACGGCGAAGCAACTCAGGCCAGGATTTTAATTGGAGCAGGGTAGCGGCTGCCAAATGCCCACCTGCCGATTCGCCGACAAAGATGACCGGCAGACCCGTATATTCAGGAAGGCCGTCGCTGAGCAGCCAGCGCGCGGCTGTGAGGACATCCGTCATGAGTCCTTGAATGGGCGTGTGTCCAAACAAGCGATAGTCGATAGATACCACCGCCATGCTGCAATGGACAGCCATGGCAGCGTTGGCTGCGTCATCCATCTGGGCGTTGCCGATTACCCATCCGCCGCCATGGACATCGAAGACGACGCCTTGAACCGGCCCTGGCGGCCTGATGATCCGGACAGCTACCTGCATGCCGTCTGTTGCAATCCTTCTTTGTTCAACGCTAAGTCCTTGTCGCTCCAGTTTTTTCGTGCCGCCTATCTGGGACAGACGCAACAGCGACTGAATCACCAAGGGCGTAAAACGATTGCAAATTTTGAATCGGGGCGCCCAGGCGAGCTTCCGATTAAAACGTCTTGCTTCTGCCAGCGTAGTTTCGTCAAATAAAATAGGTGTCATGGAAATAGAAGGAGTAATTTTCACGGGTCTTGGTGCCGGCACTGGCAACAATCAATGTCTCAGGATGCCTCCTGTTCGAGCATGCCGTTATAGGACAAAGGACTATTCAGTGGTGGGGTATTTCTACCTGAAGAAAGTCTCTTCGATTGATCTGGATGCGGTTAAGTTTTTATTTGATCGTGAAAAATAGAAAGCTAGAAAAACTCTCTATGCCAATTCAGCTTACGATCGCTATCATGATAGATATCATTGCGGCTTGAGACAGACGCCAGATTTCTGTTTTTAGCCGTTTCCGTTTCCGTTCCCAATCCCATTCCACAACTTGCCCGAGTTCTCCATGTCAAGCAGACCATCTCCCGAACAACGACGCGAATTAGGTAGTTTTCTCAGTAGCCGACGTGCGCGCCTTCAGCCGGATGAATACGGTTTGCCGAAGGGCCCGCGCCGCACGCCGGGCTTGCGCCGGGAAGAGGTGGCAGTGCTCGCCGGCGTCAGCGTCAGCTGGTACACCTGGCTGGAACAGGGACGGGAGATCCAGCCATCTTCGGATGCGTTGCGAAGAATTTCAAAAGTTCTCAAGCTCGACCAGATTGAGTCAGCCCACTTGTTCGCGCTGTCGTCCCGTGAAGCGCCCGCCGTAGCGACGGGTGGCCGCCTGAGCGATGGACTGGAGTTGCTGGTGCGCGCCATTCACGTGCCTGCCTATGTGCGCAACACCCGCCTGGACATCCTCGCCTGGAACGACCCGATCGCCGACCTGTTTGTGGACTACGGTTTGCTGCAGCCCCATGAGCGCAATACCTTGCGCCTGCTCTTTCTGTACCCGCCTTATCGCACTCAAATCCTTGATTGGGAGCAAATGACGCGCGGCATGATCTCGGCGTTTCGCGCTGCACGCGCCCAGGCGCAGGACAAGGCACCATTTGACAGCCTGATCACCGAGCTGACCGAGTTAAGTCCCGAGTTCCGCGCATGGTGGCCGGACACCAACGTCAAAGGCTTCGATGAGGGCGCCAAGCGTATGCGCCTTCCTTCCGGAGAGATTACGGCCTTCACCTATGTGGCCTTGACGCCGGTCGGGCGGCCGGACTTGTCGCTGGTCACCTATATTCCCACGCCGCCGGCGTCTGCCAGTGAGTGCGACTCATAGGATAACAAGACGCCTTCTTGAGATTGTTGCGATTGCCTAAAGTGACGTCAGAGCAGTTCTTGAACACTGCTTCTTCATCTCACGGAGGCAAACCATGTCGCAACTCAATATCAATTCTGCAGCCAACGCAGTTTCCCGCAATCCTGCTACCGGCGAACTGATCGCCACTTACGCTTTCCAGACACCTGCCGAGGTGGAGCGCCTGCTCGAAGACAACGCTGCAGCCTTCAGCATGTGGCGCGCCACGCCGATGGCAGCGCGCGTCGCGAGCTACCGTCGTCTCGCAGAGGCTTTGCGCAAAAACTCCGACGATCTGGCCGCCATCATCACTGCGGAGATGGGCAAGACCATCGCTGCCGCACGCGCAGAAGTCGAAAAATGCGCTTCCACTATCGATTGGATCGCTGAAAACGGGCCGGCCATCCTTGCCGACGAGCCGGTCGCTGTCGATGGCAACGACCAGGTGCACGTGTCGTATCTCCCGATCGGCAGCATCCTGGCCGTCATGCCATGGAACTTCCCCTTATGGCAGGTGGTACGCGCATCCGGCCCGGTCATGTTGTCCGGTAACGGCTTCATCCTCAAGCATGCTCCTAATGTGATGGGATCTGCCTATGCCTTGCAACGTATGTATGAAGTCGCGGGCTTTCCCCAAGGCTTGTTTGCCAACCTGAATGCCGACAATGACACCGTGGCGCACGTGATCGAAGATCCGCGCGTCGCAGCAGTCACGCTCACCGGCAGTATGCGTGCGGGCGCTGCAGTTGCTGCGCTGGCCGGCAAGGCGCTCAAGAAGAGTTTGCTGGAACTCGGCGGCGCCGACGCCTTCATCGTGCTGGCTGACGCCAACATTGATCTGGCCGTGAAAGCGGCAATTGAGGCGCGCTTCCAGAACGCCGGTCAGGTCTGTCTCGCCGCCAAGCGCTTCATCCTCGAAAAAACGATTGCCGCCGAATTTACCCGCAAGTTCGTCGCCACGGCCAGTCAATTGAAGGCAGGCGATCCGCTTGATCCATCAAGCGCGATGGGGCCGATGGCACGCAATGACTTGCGCGACGAACTGCACAACCAGGTCGAACGTACGCTTGCAGCCGGGGCTACCTTGCTGTTGGGCGGACACAAGATCGATGGCCCCGGCAACTTTTATGCCCCGACGGTATTGGCCGACGTCAAGCCAGGCATGGCCGCTTTCGATGAAGAAACCTTCGGCCCGGTTGCTGCGATCACGGTCGCCGAAGACGCGGAACACGCCATCGAACTGGCCAACACCAGCGACTACGGCCTGGGCGGAAGCTTGTGGACCGGCGACGTTGCCCGCGCCCAGCGCATTGCCCGCCGTCTCGAAACCGGTGGCGTATTCATCAACGGCTTTTCTGCATCCAATCCGCGCATTCCGGTAGGCGGCGTCAAGAAAAGCGGCTATGGCCGCGAGTTGTCGTATTTCGGCTTGCGCGAGTTCACCAACGCGCAAGCGGTCTGGGCCAGGACTGTCGGCTGATGCACCTTGCTGCTGCAGCTTTGACAGTCGCTTACATCGCTAATAACCAATACACGTTGCTTCTCGTCGAGAAGAATGGCCGCTTGAGAGGCACGACGAAATTTTTATTTTCTACTTTTTGTAATGAAGTAAATCCACCTCATTTTTAACTTTTTGGAGTATCAACATGAACAAGATTACCCGTATCGCTTCCGCTCTCGCCCTTGCTTTGGTCGCTACCCTCAATCATCCCGCCATGGCCGCGCCGGTAAAAAATATCGTCCTGGTTCACGGCTTTTTTGCTGACGGATCAGGTTGGCAGGGCGTGGCGAAGATCCTGACGCGCGATGGTTACAACGTCGCCGTCGTACAAGAACCCGAAACGTCGTTTGCTGAAGACGTGAAAGTCACCAGCCGCGCTGTCAATGCCTTCGACGGCAAAAGCATCCTGGTCGGTCACAGCTATGGAGGTATGGTGATTACCGAAGCCGGCGTGAATGACAAGGTTGCAGGTCTGGTCTATGTGTCGGCGTTCCAGCCTGATATCGGCGAGAGCTTGGCGACCCTGGTCAAGAAAGCACCGCCGGTCAGTGAATCCATCAAGGCGACCGCAGACGGCTATCTCTACGTCGATCAGGCACGCTTCCATGCCGACTTCGCCGCCGATCTGCCTGCCGCCGACGCCAAATTCATGGCCATGTCGCAAGTGATGCCGACCGTGCAGACGGCAGGCGCTCCCGTCACGCAAGCCGCGTGGAAGACGAAACCGAGCTGGGCTGTCATAACGACGGCAGACCGCACGGTCAATCCTGAGCTGCAACGCTTCATGGCGGCGCGTGCCGGCAGCAAGGTAATTGAGATCAAGGGCAGTCATGCAGCATTTATCGCGCATGCAGAAGCGGTGGCGAAAGTCATCGAGCAGGCTGCTGACCAGGCTGATCACTAATCCTTCACCGGTGCGGTCGGCATATCAAGCCAGACTCAAGCCCCGTGCCAGTGAGTACGACTCATAGGATAACAAGACGCCTTCCTGGCGTCGCCCTGATTGCATAAAGTGACATCAGAGCAGTTATTCAACACTGCTTTCACATTTTACCGACCCCTTATTTTTGGAGATTGCCATGACCGTTAAGCACATACTTTTTGTTTTGACCAACACGCCACAGATCGGCCCGAACCAACGTCCTACAGGATATTTTTTCTCCGAAGTCGCGCATCCTTACGAAGTGTTCGATCAGGCCGGTATCGCCATCGAGTACGCTTCTCCTCTGGGTGGCACACCGCCCGAAGATGGCTACAATGAAAAGGATCCCGTGCAATTGGCCTTCCGCGACAGCGACGCCATCCGTCGTATGGCACGTAGCCGCAAACTGTCTGAAGTCGACGTCCTCGACTACGATGCCGTTTTCTTCCCCGGCGGACTGGGGCCGATGATGGATATCGCCGTTGACCCTGAAGTAAAACGTGTCGTTGCCCGCGCCTGGGATGCAGGCAAGATCGTCGCTGCTGTGTGCCATGGTCCCGCTGCATTTTTGGGCGTGAGACTGGCCGACGGCACCCCGTTGATCCAGAATCGCAAGCTGACATCCTTCTCCAATGAAGAGGAAGCCGGTTACGCGCAAGCCGACGTACCGTTTTTGTTGGAAGATGCTCTGCGTGCCGAAGGCGGCGACTATTCGGCAACGGATGTCTGGCAATCCAAGGTCGTCATCGACGGCCGTTTGTTTACCGGCCAGAACCCAGCATCGGCAGGACCTTTGGCGCAGGCCATCGTCAAAGAACTTCAAGGAGAATAATGATGAACACAACGACACAAATCACTATCGTCGCGCGTTGGCAGCCACTGAGCGAGTCTTATGATGAAGTCCTGGCGGTGATCGGCGAGCTGCGCCCGCAATCACTGGCCGAAGAAGGTTGCCTGGGCTACGAGGTTTTCCAGAGCACGGACGAGCCACGCACGATATTGTTGCTTGAGCACTATCGCGATGCCGACGCACTGGAAGCACACAAGCTGTCGGCGCATTATCAGGCACTGGTGGTGGGACGCGTGCTGCCCTTGCTGGCTGACCGAAAGGTCGAGATTCTGCAGGCGCGTCCTTGATGGCCGCTGTTTGACTCGCTCTTGGTGAAAGGCCCGCGCAATGCGGGCCTTTTGCTATGCGTCCGTACGAGACGGGGCGTATCCCTGTCGTGCTGGCCGTTATCGTGTATGGGGTTAGTCCGGAAGGCAGCGCCTGTACCTGCAGGCGCTGCCTTCCTTTTGACCTACATGCAAAGAGGCTTTTATCTGATCGCGGCAATCTGCCGTTTGGTCAACACTCCCGATGCGCACATACGTCCGCATAACTCGGAAAACGGGAGAGCCAAGTGAACACTACCAGTGCCGCCAGTGCCGGCAAAAACCGGTCAATAAGGCGATAAGCCCATGCACGGCCTTTTCAGTTTTGGAATTGTGATTGTGGCTGTCATCCTGGCCTGCAGCGGATGGCTTGTGTTGATGTTTCTCCGGGCCTGGGACTATTGGGATCTCGCTGAGAAAGAAGACGATATGACAGGTCAATGTACGGAACTGCTGGAGTTGTAGAGCGCACGTAAAAAAGGACGCCAAGGCGTCCTTTTTATTGCTTCGATCTTTTATCGATACAAATTACCGATACCGGCGCTTACTTCGGCTCAGCCTTGACTGCTCTGCCGGTATAGCTCAGCTTGCGTAATTCCGGCTCCGCCATGGACTCGTCCATCACAATAAACGACACGCTTCCAGGCATGATGCCCATGAGGGCGATATTTACCTCTGTACGAATGTACTTCACTTCGCCGACAGAAAGACTGAAGTCCAGCGCGGTTGCGACGGAGGTCGAGGTCTTGGCCTGATAGGCGCCGGCGGGGCGGTCGACAAAGAAGAAGCCGCGTGCTCGTGATCTGCCTACAACCTGATTGTTGAGTTGGATTTCCGGCTGGATGGGAGAGCCGAAGAAAGCTGACGAGCGCAAGAAATAAATGCGCCCATAACCAGGTTTAAGGGCTGGCATCGCAACTTCGAGGTCCGCTTGTTGCGGACCGGATGCACAACCTGTCAGGACTGCGGCCAGCATCACAATGGCCAGCAATAGGCGAATCATTTTCATCACTGTTTTCTTTCTTGTCGTCGCTTGATTGAATTGGGGCGGTGCATTGCGTTTCTCCCGATCTTGAATGCGCTGAAGATCCCCCTCACAAGCATTCTTCGGACGGGGTTGCAAATACATCCCACATCGTTGTCCGTTCCCGGCCTCCCCATTTTGGCCCTGTGAATGGACAACGTGTAAATATTAGCAAACAAAGCTGACGGACCGGTGTTTCTCTTGCCAAATTAATCGCGTAAAACGCAACGAAACGACAGGCTATGCACGAGGCCTGCCAGCTTTGGAATGCGGAAATTTTATCCATCTTATCCGCTTTAACCAAGGGCTGAGCGCGGCAAAGAGCTTATCCATTCTGCAAAATCCAATTCCTGGTCAAAAAACTGGCGCAAAGCAGGCACAGGCAAGCGGAGGCCACAGTTTCTGTAGCTATCCCAACGGTAACTTGCTAAAGTCTCCGGAACAAAAATTAAATCTTCATCCGGGGGAATTTCATGAAATGTTTTGCGGCCTTGTGCGGTGCGTCTGTCGTATTGCTGGCATCGTCAACGGCCTTTGCCGCCGCGCCCAGCGCGATGTTGCGCGTTGTCTGCGAAGAGGGCGACAAGGGTGCGGAAGTGATGATCGACGGCAAATTCAAGGGGGA
>Ga0209913_1000679_pt1 | contig 25773 bp, 24 predicted proteins | sample PersoiDNA2013203_FD_185805 | JGI IMG/M metagenome (GOLD analysis project Ga0209913, IMG submission 185805) | Permafrost soil microbial communities from the Arctic, to analyse light accelerated degradation of dissolved organic matter (DOM) -... | ecosystem: Environmental > Terrestrial > Soil >... | reverse complement strand
GTGCTGATGTACCGCAAGGTCGACGGCACGCCCGTCATCATGCAAAACCGTTGCGCTCATCGCTCCTTCCCCTTGTCGAAGGGCCGCCTTGATGGCGATCAGGTGGTATGCGGTTATCACGGCATGGCCTACAACCCCGAAGGCCAGTGCGTACACATGCCATCGCTGGCGAACCCGCCGACGCATGCGCGCATCGCATCCTATCCCGTGCAAGAGAAAGGCCCGTTGATCTGGATCTGGATGGGCGACGCCGGCAAGGCCGACCCGGCGCTGATTCCCGACACGTCGTGGCTGGATGCGCCGGAGTGGACTACCGTCACCGGCTACTTCCACATGAAGTCCAACTACGTCGCGATGCACGAGAATCTGCTGGATCAGACACACTTTCCGATTCTGCATGCGGACACAGTCGGTACGCCGGAATATTCGCGCTCCAGTCTCGAAATCCACAATGAAGGCGATGTCGTGCGTATCCGCCGCGAGTTGAAGAACTCACCGCCGCCGCCGATCTATGGCATCCCGATGAAGCTGACCGGACGTCCGGTGGATCGTTTCTCCGACAGCCGTTTCGTTTCCCCGGCAGGACATATCGCCTTTGCACGCATTGCCAACCTGGAACCGCGCGAAGGCGAACACACCGACTATCGCGTGAATATTACGCACTTGTTCACGCCGGAATTTCAAGGCACGATCCACTACTGGTGGTTCAACAGCCGCGACTTCGCGCTCGATGATGCCGATGCCAGCGACTATCTGGCCTCCGCTTCGGTCAAGGCCTATATGGAAGATGTCGATGCCCTGACCTGGATACAGGAGGAAGTCGAGAAGGGCGACGGTCCGCCGGACGAACTGAGCTTCGGCCCCGATCGCCCTGGTCTGTCCATGCGCAAGACCTTGCTGCGCCTTGCCGAAGCAGAGATGACGCAGGCGGAGGATCTGCCCAGCGTCGCCGTAAAAATGTATTAAGTACTTTGAATGTGTTGAAAGCGTATTGAGGAAAACATGGCAAGAATCGTAGGAGGAATCGGCACGTCGCACGTGCCCACCATCGGCCTGGCGTACGACAAGGGGCGGCAGAACGATCCGGCCTGGGCGCCGCTGTTCAAGGGCTATGAACCGGTAGCGCAATGGTTGCGCGAGCAGGCGCCGGATGTGCTGGTCATGTTCTACAACGATCATGCAAACAGTTTCTTCTTTGACTGCTATCCGACGTTTGCGCTGGGTGTCTCGCCGAGTTTTGAAATGGCCGACGAAGGCGCCGGCAAGCGTCCCTTGCCTGATATCAACGGCCATCCTGAACTGGCGGCGCATCTGGCGGAATGCCTGGTCAACGACGAGTTCGACATGACGCTGTTTCAGGATCGTGCGCTTGACCACGGCTGCAACTCGCCGTTGTCGCTGATGTGGCCGCATGAACCGGCGTGGCCCGGTGCGATTGTCCCGATTGAAATCAACGTGCTGCAATATCCGTTGCCGACTGCCGCCCGTTGCTACAAGCTCGGTCAGGCGGTGCGCCGCGCCATCGAGTCTTTTCCCGAAGACCTTAAGGTTGCCGTGGTCGGTACCGGCGGTTTATCGCATCAGATCCATGGTGAGCGTACCGGCTTCAACAATCCGGAATGGGATGACGAATTCCTGCGCCGTATCGTGGACGATCCGCAGAGCCTGACCAGGCTCAAGCATGCCGACTTCGTTCGCCTGGGCGGTGCCGAAAGTGTCGAGGTCATCATGTGGCTGGCCATGCGCGGCGCACTCGACGACAAGATCAAATGCACCCACCAGAACGTCTATCTGGCGACCACGACTGCGATGGCCGTGGCGATTTACGAACAAGCCTGAAGAGAACGAATCATGAATCCACAACTTGAAGGTATCGAGGACATCGAAGGCACCTACGTCTTCGATGTTCGTCAGAGTGTCAAATCGCTGCGGCTGAACCGCTTCTTCTGGCGTCACCGCGAGCCGGAGTTCCGTGCACTGCTGGCGCGCGATTTCAAGGCGGCCTGCGACGAGCTCAAGCTCAGCGATGAAGAGCGTACGCTGGTGACCAATCAGGACTGGCTAGGCCTGATCAAATACGGCGTGAGTTTTTTCGTGCTGGAAAAATTCGCCCGCGTGGTGAAGATGTCCAACCTGGCGGTCTATGCCTCCATGCGTGGTGAAACCCTGGAAGCCTTCCTCAAGACACGGCGGGTTCCGGAGTCGGCATAAGCGGCATAGCAGACGACATAGCGGCATACAGCAATTCTTTCAGAGCATTCACGGCGTTCACTGCGATGGCAGGGACGCCGTTTTTTTACGCCTTGTTTTCATCATTTTGGCGACGCAATACGGTTTTTGATATGACGTGTTTCGCGCGATTGCATAAGTCGATAAGTAAATTAGATGCGCTATCAGCCAAAGAGAAACGCGAGCGGGCAAGCCCTGCCATAGAATAAATCGACTTAGCAAAGACGATGGAAACGGTAATTAAAACCGGCAATAAGACAACGCCGGAAACCGCGCAGAGACAGCAATAAAAATAAAAAGTACGAGACAAGCACATCAATTCATTTTTATCGAATCAACAGGACAACCATGGAAAAGACTCAAAAACCATCGCTGCTGGTGGTCAGCGCACATGCTGCGGACTTCGTCTGGCGCGCCGGCGGTGCGGTAGCGCTGTATAGCGAACGCGGCTATCGCGTGAAAGTCGTTTGCCTCTCTTACGGCGAGCGCGGCGAGTCTGCCAAGATGTGGAAACAACCGAACATGACGCTACCCAAAGTGAAGGCTGCGCGGCACGAAGAAGCGGCCAAGGCTGCCGACATCCTCGGTGCTGAGATAGCGTTCTTAGATATCGGTGACTACCCAATGCGGGTCAGCGACGAGGTGCTGTACAAGCTGGTCGACATCTACCGTGAGTTGCGTCCCGAATTCGTCCTCAGCCATTCGCTGCACGATCCCTACAACTTCGATCATCCGCTGGCGACGCATGTCGCGCAGGAGGCCCGCATCATCGCGCAGGCCCACGGCCACAATCCGGAACAAGCCGTCATCGGCGCACCCCCAGTGTTACTGTACGAACCGCATCAGCCCGAACAATGCAACTGGAAGCCGGATGTATTGCTCGATATTTCCTCCGTCTGGGAAAAGAAAAAAGCCGCCTTCGAAACCATGAACGCGCAAGAACACCTGTGGGAGTACTACACCCGTGTGGCGCTGCAACGCGGCGTACAGGCATCGCGCAATTCTTCGCGCAGCATCAAGTACGGTGAAGGCTATCAACGCGTGTTCCCGCAAGTGTGCGGAGAGTTCTCATGAGCCGCAACGTCGCTGTTCGCAATATCCCGCGTGCGCCTGTCGAACGCGTCGCCGCGCTGGCGCAGTATGGCGTTGCTACCGTGCACGAAGCGCAAGGCCGTACCGGCTTGTTGCATCACCGCCTGCGCCCGGTCGTCGCCGATACGGCAATCGCAGGGTCGGCCGTCACGGTCAGCGTGGCGCCGGGCGATAACTGGATGCTGCACGTGGCAGTTGAACTGTGCCAGCCGGGCGATATCCTGGTTGTCAGTCCGACGTCGCATTGCGAGGATGGCTACTTCGGTGATCTGCTGGCGACGTCGCTTCAAGCACGCGGCGTACTCGGCCTGGTGATCGACGCAGGCGTGCGCGATGTACGCACCTTGCGCGAGATGAACTTCCCCGTCTGGTCGCGTGCCGTCTGCGCACAGGGCACGGTCAAGGCGACGGTCGGATCGGTCAATGTGCCGCTGGTGTGCGGCGAGCAATTGATTCAGCCGGGTGATGTGATCGTGGCCGATGACGATGGTGTCGTCGTCGTGCCGCGCGAACAGCTCGGCAGCGTCACCGATGCCTGCGTCGCGCGCGTCGCCAATGAAGAGCAGAAGCGCAAACGCCTCGCCGCGGGCGAACTCGGCCTGGACATCTACGACATGCGCGCCAAGCTGGCCGCTGCCGGACTGACCTATCTTTAAAAAGCGCGGACGATGACTCAGCCTACCCAAGCTTCCCAACGCGCCATCCCTTGCGCCTTCATGCGTGGCGGCACCTCGCGCGGCCCGTTCTTTCTTGCAGATGATTTGCCGCAGGATACGGCCACGCGCGACGCGGTGCTATTGGCGGTAATGGGTTCGCCCGATCCACGTCAGATCGACGGACTGGGGGGCAGCGACACACTTACCAGCAAGGTCGCGATCGTCTCTCCGTCATCCTTGCCGGGCGTCGACGTCGACTTCCTGTTTGCGCAGGTCGCGGTGGACAAGCCGCTGGTGGATATCTCGCCCAACTGCGGCAACATGCTGGCCGGCGTCGGTCCATTTGCGATTGAGCGCGGCCTGGTGGCGATTCGCGGTGACCTGACACCGGTGGTGATTCACATGGTCAACAGCGGCAACATCGCCACGGCAATGGTTGAGACCACGGGTGGCCGCGTGGTGTATGACGGTGAGGCCAGGATTGCCGGGGTGCCCGGCACATCGGCGCCGATCAATATCGCTTTTCGCGATACTGCCGGTTCAGCCTGTGGCAGCTTGCTGCCGACCGGCCGCACGCGTGATGTCTTCAACGGCGTCGAAGCGACCTGCATCGACAACGGCATGCCGGTTGTGGTCATGCGCGCCGATTCGTTCGGCAAAACCGGCCAGGAGACGCCGCAGCAACTCGACGCCGACATGGAATTCAAGAAGCGCCTGGAAGCCGTCCGTCTGCAAGCGGGCGAACTGATGGGGCTGGGCGACGTACGCAACAAAGTGGTGCCGAAGATGACCATCATCTCACCGGCTGCCAACGGCGGCCATATCTCCACGCGCACTTTCATCCCGCATCGTTGCCACAGCGCGATCGGCGTGCTCGGCGCAGTGAGTGTCGCCAGCGCCTGCATGTTGCCGGGATCGGTGGCCGAAGGGATGGCGACGCTGCCGCAGGGCAAGGACGTCGAGATCTCGGTGGAACATCCGAGCGGTGAGTTTACCGTTGCCTTGCGTACTGAATCGGGCAAGGAATCGGGCACGGAATTGCATGGCAGTCAGATGCGTTTCCTCAGTTCGGGTTTGCTGCGCACGGCGCGCATGCTGCTCGATGGTCAGGTGTATGTGCCGCATCGGGTGTGGCCGTGAAGGCTCGCAGTTTTTGTAGTCGTCATCGTCATTGTCATCGTTAGTCAAGGAAAGCCATGCTATCCCGCTTCGCCATTTCTCTTGTTTCACTCCTGTTCGACGGCCTGGCCTTCGGCATGATTCTGTTTTTGATTTCCATCGGCATGTCAATCACGATGGGCGTCATGCGCGTCGTCAATCTTGCGCATTGCAGCTTCGCCATGGCCGGCGGCTACATGACCTTCATGCTGGTCACGCAGGCGCAGCTGCCGTATGCCGTCGCCGTGCCGCTGGCGGTGATCGGCACCATGCTGCTCGGCGCGCTGCTTGAGCGTACCGTCTATTCGTGGATCTATGTCCAGAGCGAGTTGGGCCAGGTGCTCATGACCATCGGCCTGACCTTCGTCATGATCGCCACCGCCAATGCAATGTTCGGCTCCACCATTCAGGACATCCCGGTGCCGGGCGCCTTGCGCGGCACCTATCAGCTTGGCGCCATCGGTTTGCCGGTATATCGCTTGTTCCTCATTGCCGTCAGTTGCGCCTGTGCGCTGGTGATCTGGTATGTCCTTGATCGCACGCAAGTCGGCGCCAAACTGCGCGCAGCGGTGGACAACGCCAAAATGGCCGGTTGCATCGGCATGAACGTCAAAGCCTTCTTTGCAGTCACCTTCGCCATCGGTTGCGGCTTTGCCGGACTGGGCGGTGCGCTCGGCGCCGACATGTTTCCGCTGGAGCCGTTCTACGCGCTCAATTATCTGGTGCTGGTGCTGATCGTGGTGTCGGTCGGCGGCCTCGGCAGCATCAAGGGCACGCTCATCGCCGCACTGGTGCTGGGCATGATCGACACGCTGGGACGCTACTTCCTGCCGGAAGCGGGCGGCCTGGTGATTTATCTGGCGACGCTGGTGATGCTGCTGGTGCGCCCTCAAGGACTCTTCGGAAGGCAGACAGCATGAAAATATACACCTCCACAATTCGCCACATTCTGCCGGCCGGCGCATTGCCGTTCTATCGCGTCCGCTTCGCCGACGTCTTGCCGTGGGTGGTTGCGCTGGCCGCGTTCTTCACTTTCGATACGTATATGTCGATCGGCTCGCAGATCCTGATCATGGTGATCTTCGGCATCTCGTTGGATCTCGCTCTCGGTTTTGCCGGTATCAATACATTGGGACACGCGGCTTTCTTTGGCATCGGCGCCTACGCGGCGGGGTATTTTTCGCTGCACGTTTCGCCCGAACCGTTCAGCGGCTTGCTGGTTGCGGCCGGTCTGGCGGCATTCGTCGGCTTGCTGTCAGGCTGGCTGCTGTTGCGCACCAGCGGGCTGGCGTTGCTGATGCTGACCATGGTCACCACTGTTGTATTGCATGAGCTTGCCAATACCTGGCGCGGCGTCACGGGTGGCGCGGATGGCTTGTCCGGTATGGAGACCGCGCCGCTGTTCGGCCTGTTCTCTTTCGACCTGTACGGCAAGACAGCGTATCTGTACGCGCTGGGCGTGCTGTTCGTGGTCTTCGTCGCGGTGCGCATCATCGCCAATTCGCCATTCGGTTTGTCGATCCGCGGCATCCGTGAAAACGCGAAGCGCATGCTTTTGGTCGGTACGCCGGTGCATGCCAAGCTGATTCTCGCTTATACCCTGTCGGCGGCCATCGCCGGTATTGCAGGCGGTCTGAGTGCACAGATCACGCGTACCGTCAGCCTGGATCTGCTGAGCTTTCAGCTGTCCGGCAACATCCTGATCATGCTCATCATCGGCGGTGTAGGTCGCCTGTACGGCGCGTTCATCGGTATTCCGCTCTACATGCTGTTGCTGGATCGTGCTGCCGCAATTGATCCGTTTCACTGGATGTTCTTTGTCGGCATCGCTTTGATTGTGCTGGTGCGCTTTGCACCGGGCGGCTTGCTGGCCCTGGGCGGCAGCGTGTTCGATCGCCTGCGCACTCATTTCCGTCCTCTTTCAGTCAATCCCGCCAAGGAGCAGAAATGACTCCCGTCCTGCAAACATCGCATGCGGACATTGCCTCTCCGGCGACCGCATCTTCGCGTCCTTGTGCACTGGAAACACGTGGTCTGTGCAAGCGTTACGGTGCCATTGAAGTCACCCGCAACGTCGACCTGCGCATCGAGCGCGGTGCGCGTCATGCACTGATCGGCCCCAACGGCGCCGGCAAGACCACCTTCGTCAATCTGGTCACCGGCGTGGTCGCGCCGACAGCCGGCAGCATTTATCTGGAGGGACGCGACGTCACTCAGGCCAGTCCGCAGAAGCGTGTTGCCGGCGGTCTGGCGCGCACTTTCCAGATCAATACCCTGTTCACTGAACTGACCGTCGCCGAAAACGTCGCCATTCCGCTGAGTCAGCGCATGGGTATCGCGTGGAAGCTGTGGGGCAAGCCGGCCCATCATGCCGGCGTGGTTGAAGAGGCAGCAGCCTTGCTGGAGCAGCTCGGACTGCTGCAACTGGCGTCACGCCGCGTCAACGAACTGGCCTATGGTCAGCGTCGCATGATCGAAATTGCCATCGCCCTGGCGCTGAAGCCGCAGGTACTGTTGCTGGATGAACCGGCGGCAGGGATTCCCAATGGCGAGAGCGGCATGATCATCGATCTGCTGGAGCGCCTGCCCGAAGATATTTCCATTCTATTTATCGAACACGACATGAACCTGGTATTTCGTTTCGCCAAAAAAATCACCGTACTGGTCGAAGGCAGCGTGCTGACGGAGGGTACGCCCGCCGACATCCGCGCTGACGAGCGCGTGCGCAATGTCTATCTGGGGCGACGTCATGGCTAAGCTGCTCGACATTCACAATCTCAGCGCCGGCTATCGCGACGCCGTCGTGATCGACGATCTGTCGTTTGGCATCGGACAAGGCGAAGCCGTCAGTCTGCTGGGCCGCAATGGCGTCGGCAAAAGCACGTTGCTGGCGACCATGATGGGGCTGACGACCGTCAGCAAAGGCTGCCTTGAATTCGATGGCAAGAACATCGGCCACACCGCCAACTACCAGCGCAACCGTATGGGGCTCGGCTACGTGCCGCAAGAGCGCGAGATCTTCGCGTCGCTGACCGTCGAGCAAAACATGCGCGTTGCTGCGCGTCCCGGCGAATGGAATATCGCAGCGGCATACAAATTGTTCCCGCGTCTGGAAGAACGCCGCAACAATTACGGCAACCAGCTGTCAGGCGGAGAACAACAGATGCTGTCCATGGCGCGTGCGCTGGTCGGCAATCCAAAATTGCTCTTGCTCGATGAACCGCTGGAAGGCCTGTCGCCGGTGATGATGGATATCTTGCTGGATGCGGTCAAACAACTCAAGCAAAGCGGCCTTACGCTGATCCTGGTGGAACAGCATGCGCATCTCGCGCTGGAAGTCACCGAGCGTGTCGTCATCATGGACCGCGGCCGGATCGTCCATGACGGTCGCAGCGATCTGCTGCTCAAGGACGACGCCACCATGCATCAGTTGCTGGGGCTGGCGCACGCGCATGAAGTTGAAAATACAACTGAGAATGCAGCTGAAAACCTCAGCGCATCCGTGCGAAAACCAGACCTCAAACTCGCGAGCTGACAGCCATGTCTTTCGATGCACTTCAACACGTGCTGATCGGGCAGGAATGCGAACGCCTGATTCACCGTTACGCCTACCTCAACGATGAACGCGATTTCGATGCCTTGATCGAATTGTTCACCGATGACGCGATCTTGTATCGGCCATCGGCTCCAGCGACGCCTCTGGTGGGACGCGAAGCGATCCTCGCATCGTTTCGCAGCAGGCCCGCCGACCTACGTACTTTTCATTTGTGCACCGACGTCATCGTTGACGTGGAAGACCGTGAACACGCTGTGGCGCGGTCGCGCATTGTGCTGCTGTCGGGGGCGCGCTCGGATCTTGAGACGGGAATCGCCGACGTCGTTTCCAAACCGCCTGCACCGGGAACCTTCCAGGATCGCTTGCGGCTCACCGCGCAAGGGTGGAAGTTCTCCGAGCGGCGCGGATCGTTCTGGATCTGACGAAACAGAGAAGGGCGATGTGTCGTTTTCTGCACCATCATAAACAGATTAGATCGATCCCCACGCCAATCGGCAACTAACGCGAGCGACCCCGTCGCTAGAATGATTCACGCTGAATCATCGATACGAATGCAGCATCTTGCATCATCTCGCAGCAGAAAAAGCGACATCAGAATCGCTTGCGCTGTGAAGTAAGACATCACGAACCAAAAAACAGAAAACCCTTGGAGGAGACGAAGCAATGAAGAAATCAATCAGCACCACGCGTATCATCAGTGCATTGGGGGCCACGGGCGCCATCGCAGCAGCCATGTTGTCGCCATCGGCGATGGCGCAATCGCAAGTGACGATTTATGGTTTGATCGACACCGGCGTCGAATATGTCACCAATGCCAACGCGGCCGGAAACTCAGTCGTCAAGATGCCGTCGCTGACCGGCTCGTTTCCATCCCGTATCGGTTTCAAGGGCACGGAAGATCTGGGCGGCGGCCTGCAGGCAATGTTCGTCTTGGAAGCCGGCATGGCAGTTGACACCGGCGGCATGGGGCAGGGTAATCGTCTGTTCGGTCGTCAATCCTACGTCGGCCTGAAGAACGCCACACAAAGCGTCATGCTGGGTCGTCAGGTCAACATGACTTACCTGTCCACACTGAAGTCCGATGTGATGGGCCCAAACATTCACAGCATCGGCAATCTGGATTCCTACTTGCCGAATGCACGTAGCGATAACTCCATTGGATATCTCGGCACCTTCTCCGATGTGACGGTAGGCGTGACCTACAGCTTCGGCCGCGACGCGACTGCCGCCGGCGGTCCGGCATCGACCAACTGTGCCGGCGAGACTGCCGGTGACAGCAAAGCCTGCCGTCAGTACACCGGCCTGCTCGGTTACGACAACAAGGCTTTCGGCGTCAACCTGGCGTACGACAAGCTTAACGGTGGCCCCACTGCACTGCTGGGGTTGAACAACAGCAGCTACACCGATACCCGTATCGGCTTGCACGGCTACTTCATGATCAGCGATGCACGTATTGGTCTGGGTGTCTTGGACCGCAAGACGCAGACTGCAACCAAGAGTGATTCCGATCTGTACTATCTCGGTCTGAGCTATCCGTTCACCGTTGCACTGGTGCTGGATACCCAGATCTCACGTCTGAAGTTCAAGGGCACGGCAAACTCCGCCACACTGTCCGTAGCGCGTCTGACGTATAACCTGTCCAAGCGCACCGCTTTGTACACGTCGGTCGGCTATATCAAGAATTCCGGCACGTCGGCAATTGCCGTCGATGCAGGCGGCACCGTCGGCACCGGCATGAATCAATTGGGTGTCATGACGGGTATTCGTCATACCTTTTGATGATGTCCTGATCTCTTGAGGAGCTGGCATTGTTGCCGGAAGCGTGTCGTCTGAATGGGCGGCACGCTTTTTTTATTTTGTTTTTTTGAGGCAACTATTTTTGCCAGCCGCGCGGCCGAGCCAGCTCAAAATTGGCGTCGCTGCGCGTGCGGCCGTACCAGTCGCCGCCCATGCGCGAGAGCAGGTTCAGCTTCTCGGGATCGGGCAATTGCTTGTCATTGAGGATGCGCTCGTCGAAATGCGCCGCCAGCACGCGTGCCAGCAAGATATGGCATGACGGCGCCTCAGCAGGGTAGGGCATGCAACTGACCAGTTCACATTCAAGACTCACCGGCGCAGCTGAAACACGTGGCGGGCGTACCAGCGATGACGGCGTGGAGGCTATGCCGCATTGTTCGAATTCGCTGATGTCGGCGTCATAGGAAAACGATGTTTCGTTCATGGCGTCAGCCAGGTCGAAGCCGACCAGATTGACCACCAGTTGCCCGGTTTCCTGCGCATTGCGCACGGTATCCTTGATGCTACCGTCGCGCTGCACCAGCGGCGAAATCAACACGGTCGGCGGCTTGCCGGTCACCATCTGGAAAAAGCTGAACGGTGCCAGGTTGGTCGCACCCGATGCCGACACGGTGGACACCCAGGCGACCGGACGAGGGATAACGGCGGAGGCCAGCCAGCTATAAGCCTGGCGAGGATCGACTTGAGAAAAATCCAGAAACATGGGTACTCCATAAGATGCGTAATAGGGACGGAAACAGGTACAGAAACGGGTACCGAAACAGCGAGAACGTATACTCTAGCCGGAAACCGCTCTGTCGCGCTTATCGCGCTGGAGCCGCCACGCGACTACAATAGCGGGCTTGCACGTTTTCGCCTCCGAAAGCGCCTCAGGGAACAGGGAATGACGCTCTCAAGTCTGATAGTACAGTTGATCAACGGTCTGGCCGATGCTTCCGCAATGTTTCTGGTGGCGGCGGGCTTGTCGCTGATTTTTGGCGTGACGCGCATTGTCAACTTCGCCCACGGTTCGTTCTACATGCTGGGTATTTTTGTCGCCTACACCCTGGTCAGCCTGATTGGCGCCAGCGGCTTCGGTTTCTGGAGTGCCGTGTTGTTGTCGGCTTGCGCCGTGGCCTTGCTCGGGACAGTGGTCGAGATCGTCATCCTGCGCCGTATTTATCGCGCTCCTGAATTGTTCCAACTGCTGGCGACTTTTGCACTTGTGCTGGTGCTCAAGGATGCCGCCTTGTATCTGTGGGGGCCGGAAGACTTGTTCGGGCCGCGCGCACCCGGTCTGGCAGGTTCAGTTGAATTGCTGGGACGCCGCTTGCCGCAATACGATCTGGTGCTGATCGTCATCGGTCCTGTGGTGCTCGCTCTGTTGTGGCTGCTGCTTAATCGCACGCGCTGGGGCACGCTGATCCGCGCTGCCACGCAAGACCGTGAAATGGCGGGCGCGCTTGGCATCAATCAATCCTGGCTGTTTACCGGCGTGTTTGCGCTCGGCTGTTTTCTTGCCGGTCTGGGTGGCGCTTTGCAGGGGCCGCGCATGCCGGCCAATCTGGCGCTCGATCTGGAAACCATCGGCAATGCCTTCGTCGTCGTGGTAGTCGGCGGCATGGGTTCGATCAGCGGCGCTTTCCTGGCCGCCTTGCTGATCGCCGAGATCAAGGCGCTGTGCGTGGCGCTCGGTCAGGTGTCCATCGGCGGAGTCGATATCTCTTTATCCAAGCTGACGCTGGTGGTGGAGTTTCTGGTGATGGCCGTGATCCTTGTCGTGCGTCCATGGGGCTTGCTGGGCAAGCCGCAGGCCGTCAGCCGCAGCGGCGGCGCGTCGGAAGCACCGTTGCGTCCGGCCGGATCCGGGCAGCGAAAGCTGGCGCTTGGCGCCTTGTTGTTGCTATTGGCTGCACCGTTATTGTCTGGCAGCTTCCCTTATCTCACCGTGTTGCTGGTGGAAATTCTTATTGCCGTACTGTTTGCTGCCAGCCTGCATTTCATCATGGGGCCAGGCGGCATGCATTCCTTCGGCCATGCGGCTTACTTCGGACTGGGCGCTTATGCCGCTGCGCTGGTCTTGACCGGTTTGCATCTCCCGATGGAAGTGGCGCTGGTGGTCGGGCCGCTGGTGGCTGCCGCGGGTGCCTTGCTGTTCGGCTGGTTCTGCGTGCGCTTGTCCGGCGTGTATCTGGCGATGCTGACGCTGGCGTTTGCGCAGATCGTCTGGGCCATCATCTTTCAGTGGGACGACGTTACCGGCGGCAGCAATGGTTTGATCGGCATCTGGCCGTCGGACTGGGCGGCGTCGCCGACGGCGTTCTACTATCTGGCGCTGGCGTTCAGTGTTGCAGGCGTGCTGCTGTTGCGGCGCGTGCTGTTTTCTCCTTTCGGTTACGCCATGCGCGCGGGCCGCGACTCGCCCTTGCGCGCCGAGGCGATCGGCATCGACGTCAAGCGCGTGCAGTGGATGGCGTTCGTCGTGGCGGGTTTGTTCTGTGGCATGGCGGGTGCGCTGTTTGCATTTTCAAAGGGCAGCATCTCACCGGAAGCGATCAGCATCGGCCGCTCGATCGATGGCCTGGTGATGGTCATGCTGGGCGGTTTGCAAACCTTGCTGGGGCCGGTGGTCGGCGCTGCGGTGTTCACCTGGCTGCAGGATGTCATCGCGCGCGAGACTGATTATTGGCGCGCTTTGCTGGGTGTCATCATGCTGGCGTTGGTGTTGTTGTTCCCGGCAGGGATCGCCGGATTCTTTGAGCGTATTGTCGAGCGGCATAACAGAGGAGATGCACCGTGAGTCTCCTGCAAGTGCGCAATATCAGTAAATCCTTCGGCGGCGTCAAGGCGGTCGAGGATGTCTCTTTCGATCTTCCATCCGGACAGTTGCTGGCCTTGCTTGGTCCCAACGGGGCGGGCAAGTCGACCTGCTTCAATATCCTCAACGGCCAGTACCGGCCCGATGCCGGATCGGTGTTGCTCGATGGCTGTCAAATCGGTGGCATGAAGCCGCGTGAGATCTGGCGTCTCGGCGTCGGACGGACGTTTCAGATATCGGCTACCTTCGCGTCGATGACGGCGCTGGAAAATGTGCAGATGGCGCTGATCTCGCGCGAGCGCAAGTTGTTCCAGCTATGGCGGCCGGCAGCATCGCTGTATCGCGACGAAGCCATGGAATTGTTGGAGCAAGTCGGTATGGCAGCGCAGGCGGAACGGGCGTGCGGCGTTCTGGCGTATGGCGACATCAAGCGCGTCGAACTAGCAGTGGCGCTGGCTAACCGGCCGCGCTTGCTGCTGATGGACGAGCCTACCGCCGGCATGGCGCCGCAGGAGCGCAACGCGCTGATGGCGTTGACAAAAAAACTGATGGTCGAACGAAACCTGTCGGTGCTGTTTACTGAACATAGCATGGACGTCGTATTCGCCTTCGCCGACCGCATGATCGTGTTGGCTCGCGGACAGTTGATTGCCGAGGGGGATGGCGAAGCGATCCGCAATCATCCCAAGGTGCAGGAAGTGTATTTCGGCTCCGGCAAAACGTTCGAAAAACAAGCTGTACGGCATCCAGGGAGGCTGGTATGAGCGATGTGTTGCTCAAGATTGACGGTCTCCACGCCTGGTACGATCGTGCCCACATCCTGTTCGATGTTGGTCTCGAAGTACGGCGTGGCGAAGTGGTGGCGCTGATGGGCCGCAATGGCGCCGGCAAGTCGACCACGATAAAGGCAGTGATGGGTATGCTGGACCGGGTTCAGGGCAAGGTGACCTTCCTCGGCAAAAATATCAGCCGCGTCCGGCCGCATCAGATCGCGCGCATGGGCATGGGTTATGTGCCGGAAGATCGGCGTGTATTCACTGACCTGACGGTACTGGAAAACCTGGAGGTCGGTCGCCAGCTGCCGCGTCCCGGGGCCTTTACATGGACGCCTCAAAAACTCTTCGACCTGTTCCCCAACCTTGGCGAAATGCAGCAGCGTCCCGGTGGGCAAATGAGCGGCGGTGAGCAGCAGATGCTGACCGTTGCACGCACGCTGATGGGCAACCCTTATCTGGTCTTGCTGGACGAACCGTCCGAGGGGGTAGCGCCGGTGATTGTCGAGCAGATGGCCGAGATGATTCTGAGGCTCAAACATGATGGCATGTCCATCTTGTTGTCGGAACAGAACCTGCATTTCGCCGAACTGGTGAGTGACCGTGCCTACGTCCTCGAAAGCGGCCAGATACGTTACCAAGGCACCATGGCGCAACTGGCTGCTGATGACGAAGTACGACACGCTTATATTGCTGTGTAGAAAAATTGATGCGTGCTGCAAGTGGCTAGTCTGTTGTCTTTCACTCACATTGCTTTAGACGCAACTTTTTAAAAATCTTCTTTTGTGCGTTAATTAACACGACGGGCATTAGCAATGTGAAACAGGTTGTGGAGCAGAACTCATCCAGTGACTTTGCCCGATCTCATTTTTTTATCGAGCTGCGTCATTGCAGTGCCGCAGTATTGAGCTCGATCCATCGAATCCACCTTGATTCATCTGGATTCACCCAGATTTACCGCCGGTCAGTTCTTCGTTGATGTTGCCTTTGGATACTTGAGCTTGTTTGTTGCCGCATGTTGCGCAGATGGGAGGCCAAAATCAATCGCTTATACAAAGTCCTGGTCATCAACGGCGCCATGCTGGTCGCGTTGATATGCGGCTTGTGCGTCTGGGTGTTCTATACCAGTCATGAAGAGGTGCGGCACAACGCAGTCGAGACGGCACAGAATATCGCCCTGGTCGCACAACGCGACATCGTTAGAAATATTGAGATCCTGTCCTTGTCCATGGATGCCTTGGCGCATCGGTATCAAAACACCATGTTCCAGGATCTTACCAATAGTCAGAAACAATCCTACCTGTTCGGCAATGGGCAGGAGGCGAAGTACATGAACTTCACGGCGATCATGGACAGTAGCGGGAAGGTGGTGGCAACTTCGCTGCCGGGCGTGTCCAACAAGACCTATGCCGATCGTTCTTATTTCATGGTTCAGCGCGACAATTTTGATGCTGGTCTGTACATATCTGCACCACTTTTCGCTAAATTCGACAACAGCCAGCAATCCGTCGTTCTGTCCAAGCGCTTATCCAACATTGACGGTGGTTTTGCGGGTATTGTCGCTATGGCGCTGGATATCAATTACTTCCGTGAGCTGTTCAGTGGTATTGCGTTGGGTGAAGATGGCGTGATCTCGCTCTATTCGCGGGATGGAATTATTTATATGCGCGTTCCCTCTTCAACCGCCATGGTCGGCCGCGATATGAGCAAGAGCCCCAATTTTCTACAGGTGCGCGACGCGATCCAGGGTGACAGCGGCAATTTTTTCCTCCGGTCGTCGACGGATGGTGTGAAGCGATTATTTTCATTCAAGAGCGTGCCAGGGACCAAACTGGTGGTGTTGGTGGGACGATCCGAGAAAGATATTTACAAGCACTGGACAGAGGACCTTTACAGCATCATGGTGATGATGTCGCTGGGAGGCCTGGTTTTTCTGGCCCTATTCTGGGTACTTCGCAAAGAGCTCAGAAAACGTGTTGAGGCTGAAGAAAAACTGAATCAGCTGGCGCGTGTCGACGGGCTGACAAAGCTGATCAATCGCCGCACGCTGGATGACCTGCTGGAAGATCTATGGAGCGTGTCGCAACGGGGTAACGTCGCTTTTTCCATCTTGTTTATCGACGTTGATCATTTCAAACTCTATAACGATACCTACGGCCATCAGAAAGGCGACGACGTCCTTGCCGCTGTTGCACAGGCGATCACGGACGCCTTGCCTCGCAGTTCGGACGTCGCGGCACGGTATGGCGGCGAAGAGTTTGTCGTCGTGCTGGCGGAAACTGAAGCGCCAGGTGCAATGCTGGTTGGCGAGAAGATCAGGAGTGCCATTGAAATACTAAAAATTCCTCATTCCCGCAGCCAGTTCGGCCACGTCACGGCAAGCATTGGCGTGGCGACCTATGACCGCGTTGCGCATGCACGCATTGAGGCCGTGCTCAATGCGGCTGACGGTGCCTTGTATGAAGCCAAAGGCAGCGGCCGTAATCAGGTGAAGCTGAGTTCTGCGCCGGTAACAACGCCGGCACCGGCAACGGCAACAACAACAACGCCTGCGACTGCCTCCTGATTCCTTACTCCCGTTTTTCGACTTCTAAGTACCGGGTTGATGTCATAGATACTGCTTCGCCAGCGGATAATTCCATTCGCCGCGTTTGCTGGTTTGTAGCCCAAGCCGTACCAGACCTTCAGCAAATGTCACGGCGGCGCTGACGCCGTCGATAACCGGCACGCCCAGCTCCTTGCTGATGGCCTGGCACAGGTCGGCCATGCCGGCACATCCCAGGACGATGCAGTCGACGTCATCCTGCTCCAGCGCGAGGCGGCATTCCTGCATGATCGCGGCATACGCATCGGAGGCGGGGTTGTCGAGATCCAGTACAGCGATTTCACAGGCGCGGATGTTGCGGCAGAAGCGTTGCATGCCATAGCGCTCCGCCAGATGGGCCGCGATGCCGCAGGTTCTTCCGAGCGTAGTAACGATGCTGAAATGCTTGCCGACAAAACTGGCGGCGTGCATGGCGGCTTCGGCGATGCCGAACACCGGGCCGCTGGCGATCTCGCGTGCGGCTTCCAGGCCAGGGTCGCCGAAGCAGGCGATGATATGGGCGTCTGCGCCGGCTGCTTCGGCGCGGCGGATTTCGGCAAGCAGGCCGGGTACGCACATGGCTTCGTCGTAATGACCTTCGATCGAGACCGGGCCGGTGGTAGGGTTGCAGGCCCAGATCTCGGTGCCCGGTGCTGCGACCTGGCGGGCGCAGTCGCCGATCTTTGCCGTCATGCTGGCGGTGGTATTGGGATTGACGATGTTGATTTTCACGTTGTCTCGATTGTTCTTGGCGGTTGATGCTGTACGCGGTAGTCGGTGCTTACTTTGTTTGCTGTGATTCCGTGCTGTTATGCGCCCAGATACAGGCGCTTGATGTCGGGATGGTCGAGCAGCTCGCGCGAAACGCCTTCCAGTTCGATGCGCCCGGTGGCGAGGATGTAGGCGTAGCGCGAGATCATCAGCGCCATGCGGCTGTTCTGTTCGACCAGCATGATGGTGACGCCTTCTTCCTTGTTGATTTCCAGAATGGTGCGCGCAATCAGGCGGATGAATTGCGGTGCGATGCCCAGCGACGGCTCATCCAGCAGCAGCAACCGTGGGCGCGCCATCAGCGCGCGACCGATGGCGACCATCTGTTGCTCACCGCCGGACAGGCTTGATGCCTGCTGGCTGAAGCGTTCCTTCAGACGCGGGAAGCGTGTCAGCACCTTCTCCAGATCGGCTGCGATGCCACCCTTGTCGGAACGCGTGTAGGCGCCCATCAACAGGTTGTCCTTGATCGACATGAAAGGAAAAACGTGGCGGCCTTCCGGCACCATCGCCACGCCTTGTTCAACCAGCTTGTGCGCCGAGGTGCCGGTGACATTGCTGCCATTGAGCAGCACCTGGCCACCGCATACGGGCGACAGGCCGGTCACGGCACGCAGGGTTGATGATTTGCCGGCACCATTGGCGCCGATCAGCGCCACCACGCTGCCTTGGTCGACGCGCAGGCTGACGTCTTGCAGCGCACGCACCTGGCCGTAGTTCAGCGAAACGTTTTGCAGCTGCAGATGGGGGACAGCGCTGGTGCCTTGCTCGGCTGTAGCGGTGGATTCCAGTATCGCGTTCATAGACCGATGTCCTCATCTTCCTTGCCCAGATAGGCTTCAATGACCTGTTCGTTGTTACGGATTTGTTCCGGGCTGCCTTCGGCGATTTTCTTGCCGAAATAGAGTACGTGGATATGGTCGGAGATTTTCATCACGGCTTTCATGTCGTGTTCGACCAGTAGGATGGAAACACCGCTGGCGGCGATCTTGCGCGTCAGTTCCACGGCGCGGTCGGTCTCATCGGGATTGAGTCCGGCGTAAGGTTCGTCGAGCAATAGCACCTTGGGGCTTGCTGCCATGCCCATGGCGATGCCGAGCAGGCGCAGATAGCCGTGCGGCAGTGTCTTGGCGACGCTGTTGGCGACACCATCGAGATCGAGGAAGCGCAGAATTTCCAGTGCGTCGGCGCGCATGCGGTCTTCGTCGCGGCGTGCTGAAAGTGTGTTGGCGAATACCTGAAAATCATTGGCGCTGCGCGAGAGCTGGCGCGCCAGTGCAACGTGTTCCAGTGCGGTCAGCTCGGGGAAGATGGTGGTTTCCTGGAAGGTGCGCACCAGTCCACGGGCGGAGATCTTGTGCGGATTCAGTCCGGTGATATCTTCGCCGAACAGACGCACCTTGCCTGTGGTCGGCGTGCAGAAACCCGCCAGCATTTTGAAGAAAGTACTCTTGCCCGCGCCGTTGGGTCCAATCACGGAGGTGACCTTGCCGGTCTCGGTGCCGAGCGAGAGCGAGACATCGTCGTTGGCCAGCAGGCCACCGAAGCGTTTGCTCAGACCGCTGGCTTCGAGGATGACGCGTTTGTCCGGAGGCGGGGTCACCGAAGGGCTGACCGGATTCATGGATGCACTCATTTCGCTTCTCCTTTGCGGAACGGCAGCGAGAACGAGAAGCCGCGCAGCGCCATCAATCCATTCGGCAGCGTCAGCATGACCACGATCATCAGCACGCCGTAGATCAGCGATTGGTATTGCTGGAAGTCCTGCAAGAGTTCAAACAGGATGGTCAGCGCAAACGCACCGATCATCGCGCCGCTGACATATTCCAGTCCGCCGAGGAAGCAGAACAGCATGTAGTAAATGCTGTGTTCGACCGTAAAGCTTTGCGGATAAATGCTCTGCGTGAACACGGAAAAATAGCTGCCGCCCAGTCCGCCCAGCGCACACGCAATGGAGAAAGCCATGATGCGATAACGCCATACATTCACGCCGAAGCTCTCCGCCAGATCTTCATTCAGCCGCATGGCGCGGAAGATGCCGCCCAGACGCGAATAATGCACGCGCCACACCACGCCGAGTGCAATCGCCAGCAAGGCAATTCCCAAGTAATACAGCGGCAACGCAGAGTCGCCCGAGAACGGTTGCGGCAAGCCGGTGATACCTTTGGAACCTTGCGTCAGATCACCGCCGTTGAGGAAGGCCAGGCGAATCGCTTCCGTCAGACAGATCGTCAGCATTGAGAAGTAGATGCCCTTGAGCTTGAGGATGACGCTGCCGATCAGCGCGCCGCACAAGGCCGATGCCAGGCAGGACAGCGGCAGCGCGATCCAGAAGCTGAGTCCCGCTTTGGCAATCAGAATGGCGGTGACGTAGCCGCCGATCAAGGCGAAACCGGCCTGGCAGATATTGATGCGGCCGATGCAAAAGGTCAGCCACACGCCGCTGGCAATGACGGCTACACCGGCGCAATTCATTAGCACCGACATCAGATAGCGCGAGTGGCCGATGCCGAGCGGCAGAACGACCAGTACGCCGAGTATCAGCAGGATCACCGAAAAGTCGCGGCGTTTGTCGAGTTTCATGGAGCCTCGTGAAAGCAAAGAAGTGAGCGGTGAATTGAGAGATGCAGTCATGGTCAGCCCCAGGGTTTGCCGAACAAGCCGTTCGGTTTGAAGATCAGGAACACGATCATGGCCACAAAGATCAGCAGGTAGGTCATGCTGCTCGGCAGCAGGTCGTACCCGATCGCTTCAGCCATGCCGAGCACGAAGCCGCCGACGATCGCACCCGAGGTCACACCGGCGCCACCGATCATGATCATGATGAAGGCCTTGGTCGAGATGTTGGTGCCGACACCCGCATTGACGCCATACAGCGTCACCAGCAAGCCGCCGGCGATACCGGCGAGCGCCGCGCCGATGGCGAAGCCCAGCGTGGTGATGAACTTCACGTTGACGCCTTGCAGCAGCGCCGCTTCCTTGTCTTGTGCCACGGCGCGCAGGGCGCGGCCGGGTTTGGTGTATTGCACGAACAGCAGCAGCGCGACGATGAAGCCGATCGAAATCAAGGCGACCGCGAGATTCGAATAGGGCAGATACGCATCGCCATCGTTGAGGATCAGCACGCCGTCGATCAGCGTCGGCACGCCGCGCTGCTTTTCGCCGAACAGCGAGAGCGCAACGTTTTCCAGCAACAGCGCGGTGCCGACAGCCATGAGCATGCTGCTTTCTTCACGCTTGGAAGTTGCCAGTACGGGTTGGAACAGGAAGCGGTTGAACGCCATGCCGATCACGCCCAGCGTCGCGCCCGCCAGCAGCAACGCCAGCCAGAACGGGAAGCCGAATTGTCCGTACAGGTAGTACATGACGAAGCCGCCCAGCATGTACATCTGGCCGTGGGCGAAATTGACCACGCGCATGATGCTGAAGACCATGGTCAGTCCCAGCGCAATGAGCGCATAGGCCGAGCCGAGGATGAGTCCGTTGATGAGAATTTGCAGCATGTCGGTTGATGAATCCTCTGTTGTTGCATCAATGTCAGGGTATTGCCCACACCAGAAGGGAGGCCGGTGCGGGCAATGGGTGAAGCAGACTATTTTTACAGCCAAGCTGCTCATGGTCTCGTTGCAAGACCCTGAACAGGTTGTTGTTACTTATTACTTTTACTACCTACTGCTTTGCTTCTACTACACCCGCCGCACGCGGGACAACGTGTGGCGGGGCACAACAACGCGCGTTACGACTGCATGCCTAGTTCCTTAATTCGCGACCTGGCCAACGTAGACTGCTTCGAAGCCGCCGCCCTTATAGGCGTTGACCACCAGCGGTACGCCAACCTGCGATTGACGGCCGAAGTCTTTCTTGCCGACGAATTGCAGTGTGGTCTTGTCCTTCACGAAAGGATTGGTCATCTTGAAGGACGGCATCTCCTTGCGGAATTGCTCGACGTCGGTCAATGCCTTCGGGTTCTTTTGCAGCACTGCCAGGATCAGTTCCAGCGCATAAGCCTTGGTGCCGGCTTCGTCATTCCACTCGCCGACGCGCTTCTTGTAGACCTCGACGAATTGCTTCATGTAGTCGGACTGGATCGCGGGTGTCGATGCACCGCCGACGGAGAGGAAGCCTGCCGCTTTTTCACCGGCGACTTGTTCCAGGATCTTGGCGTCTTGTCCTGTTTCAGTGGACAGCTGGCCCTTGAAGCCGAGGTCGCGTGCGGCCTTGATCAGCAGCGGCGCATCCGACGGCGCCACGCCCGACAGCACGATGGCGTCAGGTTTGGCGCGTACCAGCTTGGACATGATCGGCATGAAGTCAGTGGTGCCCGGCTCATAGCTTTCCTTGTCGGCCAAGACCTTCAGGCCCAGGCTCTTGGCCGCAGCTACGCCTTCTTCTTGCTGGTTCTTGGCGTCGGACTCGTTACGTGCGACGAAGGAAATGCTCTTCACGCCTTTCTTGTCCATCAGGTATTTGTAGACCACTGGACCGACCTGATACGACGCCACCATGCCGAGCACCGAAGCGTTGGCCGGCGCGGTGTACAGCTCCTTGGAGAAGGCGTACGGGAAGTTCATCGCCTTGGCGCGTTCCATCACCGGCTTGACGGCGATGGCGGTGGTGTCGATGTTCGGTCCGATGATGTACTTGATGCCGTCGCTGGCGAGTTTCTCGGCGTTGGAGATGGAGATCTTCGGATCATTCTTGTCGTCGAGTGCGACGATTTCGATCTTGTACTTCTTGCCGCCGATATCGACGCCGCCTTTGGCGTTATACATTTCGGCAGTGGTCTCTGCGCAGTATTTGTTGACCAGGCCCCACGATGCGGCAGCGCCGGACATCACGCCGTTGACGCCGATCTTCAGGACGTTGTCGGCGGCGTGCGCCACCGGTACCGCGGCGAACATGGCCAGCGTCAATGCGGCCAGGGTTTTCAAGGACATGCGTTTGTTCATCATTACTCCCGTTTGAAAAATGGAAAACAGAAAAGTCGATTCAAAAATTGTCAGATAAAAATTCAGTGACAGATCAAGCAAGGATCACGCCGTGCCGCTTCTTATCTGCCCGTGCTTTATGTGCACTGGCTTTGATCAGAACGTGTGACGGATGCCGAGCGCCAGGGCGGTCTGATGCTGATTGGCGTAACCGCCGCCGATGGCTGTCGAATTGGTGCTGATCAGCGATTCGGTGGCGCCGTCGCCATTGTTCAGGTAGGCGAGGTTGGCGATCAGGCTGGTGCGCTTGGACAAGCTGTAGATGCCGAGCAGGCGATAGACCTTGGTGTTGTTGGAAAGCGTGGTGTTCTTGCGATAGATCACATCAGCCGAACCGGTGAAGGCAGGCGTGAAGGTGTAGTCGACGCCGGCTTCCACTGCATAGGCTTTGCGTGCGGTCGGCAGCGAAGGAATCGACTGGAACGAGCCGGGGCCGGAGATGTCACTGCGTGCGGCGCCAAGACGCAATTTCAGTGCGTTGATGGTGTAGCTGGCGCCGAGCGTGGTCAGCTTCAACACGTTACCGGTATTGGTGAGGCCGACGGTAGCGTCCTGTTCGCGATCAAAAGTGATGCCAACGAAGAACGGGCCTTGCGCATACTTCGCGGCGATGTTGTAGACCTGCCCGGTGCGCAGGCTGCCGGCCGCTTCGCCGAAGCCGTACATCACGCCACCCTGGAAGCCGCCGACTTCAGGGGAGACGTATTTGATGGTGTTGTTATAAATTTCGCTGACGGCATCGAACTCGGAGAACTTGAAGATCGCGCCGGAGTTGTAGCCGCCCTTGAACACACTACCCACCAGCCAGTCATCGTTGAAGTTCCATTGCTTGCCGACGGTCAGTGCGCCGGACGAGCTTTCCAGGCCGACGAGCGAATTGCGCGAGAACAGCTGGCCGCTAGCCGATTGCGAACCGTTGGTCGGATTGAAGCCGGCCTGCAGGTTGAACACCGCATTGAGGCCGCCGCCGAGATCTTCCTTGCCGCGAAATCCCACGTTGGACACGCCCAGAATGCTGTTGAGCGCGCCGACCTTGTTTTGCGAACCGTTGCCGACGTTGCTGGTGTAGCCGAAGCCGGTGTCGATCACGCCGGAAATAGTGACGCTCGATTGTGCACAGGCGACGCCGCTTGCGCCCAGTGTAAGGATGGCTGCTGCCCCGAATTTGATGAAAGTGCTCATGTTTTCCTTCTTGTCTTGATTGATGTTTTCAATAGGTTTGCCATATCGGCCCGACCCCGATTCCCTGTCGGACCAGCTTTTCACGCGTTGTCACGAGGATTGCTGAGGTACATGTATTACGCACTGCTGTCTGCCGTGCCGGCTGATGCGAACTGCCTGGCATCAGCAAGTCTTGTTCAGATGAATACAATTTCAATTAGGATTGTGCACAATCTTGGAATTTTGAATAAGCGAAAAACGTGCCAGAGCGAACTGATAATGAGGTTGAAGTGGTAGAAATGGCCTTGTATCAAGGCTTTCAGCGACTGTCTGGGAGCCGGCTGTGGGACGTCATGCGCGGGAGTATGGCGAGCAAATCCTGTCGAAAGGCTGACAAGGCGCTTGTTTGTGCACCTTCTTATCGCGATTGTGCACAATTTAAGAGCCGCGTTCAGTTTTTGGTGCGGGCGGCGAGGTGCGTTTCAGATGCTATCGGTACTGCGCCTTTGATGTCCGGCCGCAGCGCGATACAAGGCTATGTCAGGAGTGCGCTTGTCTCGTGCAGGCCCATGGCGAAGCACTTATACTGTGAACATATGTACAAATATTTTCTACGATTTATGCGTCGATTGAGCACAATGGGTTATCTCTCCATCGCCCGCCCGGAGGCGAAATGAGCGAAGTCAGAGCGGAAAAAGGCAAGGAGTTGGGCAAGGACTTGAACAGGGACTTGAGTAACGACGCCATCGACGCCCGTATATATATGGCGATCATCGACGCGATCCTTGATCACAAGCTTCCACCCGGTACGCGCCTGGTCGAAGCGCCGTTGTGCGAAGCCTTTGGCGTGACGCGTGGGACCTTGCGGCGGGTGTTCGTCAAGCTTGCACATGAGCGCGTCATTGAGCTGCAGCCCAATCGTGGCGCCATCATCGCCCTGCATGACATCGGCGAAGCGCGCGAAGTGTTTGAGGCGCGCGTGATCCTGGAGGTGGGTTCCGTCAAAGGCCTTGCGGCAAAGCCAGGTAATAAGAACAAGGCCTTTGCCGAGCTGCGCGAGATGATCAAGAAAGAGCATGCCTTGCGTGAAGACGGTAATTGGCGCGACTGGATCCGGCTTTCCGGTGAATTTCATATCAAGCTGGCCGAAGTGAATCAGAACGATATCGTCAGCGGCTATCTCCGTACGCTGATTGCGCGCACTTCCTTGCTGATCGGTCTTTATGAGACGCCCAAGCGCAATAGCTGCTCGGCTGATGAGCATATCGGCATTCTGGATGCGATCGAGAAGGGTGAGCCCGCATTGGCGGCACGCCTGATGGAACATCATCTCGGCGAATATGCGCTGGGTTTGCTGGCAGAACCGACGCAGGCAGTGGAGATCGACTTTGGCAAGTTGTTCGCACCGGTGCGCTGAAGTGCGACGGCTGGATAGTTATTGATCACAGCTTTGTTGTTATTGTGGCATCAGCTGGAAAGAGGGTTAGCAGATTTTGCTAACCCTTTGTTTTTTCATCTACGTTCTTATGAGTAGGTAATCTGATTTTTTCGGATCGCCGTGCCTCAGCTGTGTTTATTCAGCAAATCCATTCCTGACAGCAAGCTTTCATTCCGCCCGTCAACATTCCAACATGCCGAAATGTAGTTTTAAAACTAAGCTTAAGTAGCAAAGCTACTTGTAACATTAGTACACATATTATTTGTCGTCATGGGAGGAGAGTGTTGTAATTCGCATTAAATCTAATGAAATACTGTAGTTGAGGTAAAAAAGTGATGGAAATAAAAATTCTAATGTGTAGAATTAAATAAAATTTTTAGTAAAACTACATAAAATGTAGAGAGGCAAAAAGAAGTACGGACCGTCACATGGCCGTACGGAAACAATGCCCATAAAAAAGAATTCGGGTGCAATGCTCGAAAAATAGTGGAAGTCCCACAAGCAAATTTAGGAGATGAAATGAAAAAAGCTTCAAAAGTCGCATTCATTGCGAAGCCACTCGCTGTTGCAGCCGTTCTGGCATGCGCATCCGCTGCCGTTCAGGCGCAGACCAATGTGACTATTTACGGTCGTATTGATGCCGGCATCAACTACCAAAGCAACCAGGCAGGCGCCAACGGCACCCGCGGCAGCAAATGGGGTATCGATGGTAATGAATGGGGTACCAGCATGTTCGGCTTCAAGGGCAATGAAGATCTGGGCGGCGGTCTGAA
>Ga0209913_1000678_pt1 | contig 25801 bp, 23 predicted proteins | sample PersoiDNA2013203_FD_185805 | JGI IMG/M metagenome (GOLD analysis project Ga0209913, IMG submission 185805) | Permafrost soil microbial communities from the Arctic, to analyse light accelerated degradation of dissolved organic matter (DOM) -... | ecosystem: Environmental > Terrestrial > Soil >... | reverse complement strand
ATCGCCGAACTGCTGGAATATGAAGCCATGGGTCTGGCCGAGCCGGGCCAGGGAGCGCGCGTGATCCTCGATGGCGTGTCGGCCAAGGATGGCCGCCTGCCCATCAATCCCTCCGGCGGTCTCAAATCCAAAGGCCATCCGATCGGCGCCACCGGCGTATCGATGCATGTGATGGCCGCCATGCAAGCCAGCCACGATGCCGGTGACATGCAAATCCCGCAGGCGCGCTATGCCGGCGTCTTCAACATGGGTGGAGCAGCGGTGGCCAACTATGTCAGCATTCTGGAACGCATCGGCTAAGTGCATCTGCGCACACGCCGCAACACACCATAACTAAAAACAAGAGCGAGACCATGCTAAGCAAAGTCATGAACCTGGGCCGACTGCTCTCGGACGTCGCCCGCCGTCTGCCCGACCAGCCCGGCCTGATCTTCGCTGACGGCAGCGCCGCCGGCAAGAACGACCGCTGCGTCACCTGGAAACAGCTCAACGATCGCGTCGACAGCGTGGCGCATGCCCTGCAGCGGCTGGGCGTGCAAAAAGGCGAGCGCATGCTGGTTCACTCGCGCAATAACCAGCAACAGTTTGAAAGCGCCTGGGTGGCCTTCAAACTGGGCCTGGTATGGGTCCCCACCAATGTGCGCATCACGGCACCGGAAGCCGCCTATCTCGGTCAATCCAGCGGCGCCTCGGTGATGCTCTACGATCACGGTTTCGCGCACTATGTCGATGCCGTGCGGGCGGTCTCGCCAGCGCTGCAGCATGTGATCGCACTGGCCGATCCGCGTGCCGGCGAACTGCATTACGAAGCGCTGGCCACACCTCTTGGCGCACACCAGGCCTTCGCTGAAGTCGATGTCGACTTTCAGGATCCGCTGTGGTTCTTCTATACCTCGGGCACCACCGGTCATCCCAAGGCGGGCATGTTGTCACACGGGCAGATGGCGTTTGTGATCACCAACCATCTGGCTGACCTGCTGCCGGGCTTGACTCATCAATCACGCTCGCTGGTGGTGGCACCCCTGTCGCATGGCGCCGGCATCCATGCCTTGGTCAATACGGCGCGCGGCGCGGCCAGTATTTTTCTATCGACAGAACGTCTGGTGCCGGAAGAAGCCTGGCAACTGGTGCAGCGCTATCGCGTCGACAATATGTTTACGGTACCGACCATCGTCAAGATGCTGACCGAAGATCCTGCCGTCGATCGCTACGATCACAGTTCACTGCAACATGTCATCTATGCCGGCGCGCCGATGTACCGTGCCGATCAGGTCCATGCCTTGAAGAAGCTGGGCAAGGTGCTGGTGCAGTATTACGGTCTGGGCGAAGTCACCGGCAACATCAGCTTCCTGCCCAACTATCTGCATGAGATTGACGATCAACATCCGCAGGCGCGGGTAGGCTCTTGCGGCATGCCGCGCACCGGTATGGAAATTGCCATCCTCGATGAGAGCTGCACCCGACTCAAGCCATTTGAGACCGGTGAAATCTGCGTGCGTGGTCTGGCCGTGTTCATGGGCTACCACAACAATCCCGAGGCCAATGCCAAGGCTTTCAAAGGCGACTGGTTTCATACCGGCGACCTTGGCCATGTCGATCAGGAGGGGTTTTTATACATAACCGGGCGCTCCTCTGATATGTATATTTCGGGCGGATCCAATGTCTATCCGCGCGAAATCGAAGAGGCCTTGCTGCGCCATCCTGCGGTATCGGAAGTGGCCGTACTGGGTGTACCAGACCCAAAATGGGGCGAAAGCGGGATTGCCGTGATCGTCGCAAAACCTGGGCAGCACATTGACGATACAGCCCTGCTGTCGCACCTGGAAAGTTGCTTGGCCAAATACAAATGGCCGCGCCGTTTTGTGTTCTGGGACAGCATGCCCAAGTCGGCCTACGGCAAGATCGTCAAGAAGCAGATCAAAAGCCTGCTGGAGGTGCAAGGTGAGTATCATTTATAAACATGCCGGGGTAGGAAAACCTGCTCATCGGAAAAAATAGTACGCCGCCTTTCGCCACCCCGGCACGCGCATAATTTATCTCGACAAAGACCGTTGACGCGATTTGTCAATTGGCGTCACAGCTGCTTGCAGCCTTGCCTTCGCGTCAACAGGCAAACACCTGTGGGAGAGATTGTATGCATCGGCTTGGAGGCCTTCTCAGCATCATTTCCTGCAGCTTGCTTTTCTCGGCCCTGTGCAGTGCACATGTTGCGGCCGGCGAAACAGTGCTGATCGGCTATTCCGGCCCACTCAGCGGGCTGTCTGCGAGCTACGGCAAAAGCATGATGAATGCGGTACAACTGGCTATCGACGAAACCAATCAGCGCCGCAACATCATCGCTGGCAAGAAGGTGTTCTATAAGCTGTCAGCGCACGACGACAGGGAAGATACGCACATGGCCGTGACGGTGGCGAAGTATCTGGTGCAGTCGCCAGTCGTCGGTGTGATCGGCAATACCAACACCACCAACAGCATGAGTACTGCGCCGCTATTTGAAGCGGCCCGTCTCGCCCATATTTCCCCATCAACATCCGGGCGCAACTACACCCGCATGGGCTATCGCAGCTCATTTCGGGCTATAGGCCATGATGAACAAGCCATTGATATTCTGGTGCCGTATTTACTCGATGATCTGCATATGGCCCGAATAGCCATGATCAACAGCCGTACGCAGTTTGGCACCGGCATCGGCGCTCAGTTTGCACAAGCCCTGCGGGAAAACGGCGCGGACCTGCTGATCCACGACACTGTCAGTGGCCGCACCTTTGATTTCAATGCCGCACTCAATCACATTCGGCACGCTCGGGTGGAGTTGATTTTCTTTGGCGGCAGCGTCGAGCAAGCCGTCATGCTGGCGCGCAGTATCAAACGCAAGCATATCAAGGCGCGACTAGTCAGTGCCATGGCCGGTGTGGCCGGCGAATATTTTCGTAACAACGCTGGTGTTGACGGCGAGGGAAGCATTTCATTGGAGTATGGCTTGCCAGCTGAAAAAATGCCCGGCTGGAACCAATTTGCGGCGCGCTACCGCAAGACGTTCAGCGATCAGATCAATCCCTTCACGGTCTGCGCCTATGATGCGACCAAGGTCTTGATCGCCGCCATCGAACAGGCCAATTCGACCGACCGGAAACGCATCGTCGATGCCTTGCATACCATCCACTATCATGGCGTGACAGGCGCAATTGCATTCGATGCCAGAGGCGATTTGATCAAGCCGTTTTTTACCCTCTATGAAATGCACAATCTGCGCTGGCATGCCGTCAAGATTGTGCAAGCCAAAAACAATTGAAGTCTGTACGCGTTCAAGAGGGATGCAAGGCGGCATCCAGCAATTCAATCCAATGCTTGACCGGCGTCGAGGTCCCCGACTGCAAATGGGTGAGGCAACCGATATTGCCGGAGACGATCAAATCCGGCGCACTGGCGTGCAGATTGCCGAGTTTGTTGTCGCGCAGACGTAGTGACAACTCCGGCTGCAACACCGAATAGGTGCCGGCCGAGCCGCAGCAGAGATGACTGTCGGCGCACAAGGTGACATCAACACCGGCGCTGGCGAGTATCTGCTCGACCTTGCCGCGAATTTTCTGACCGTGCTGCAAGGTGCAAGGTGGATGGTAGGCGACGCGCTGGCTAATCTTGCCCTGTAGCTTGCCTTGCAGTTCGGCTTCGAAGGCAGGCAGAATTTCACTGATGTCACGCGTCAACTGGGCAATATTGTGGGCCTTGGCGGCATAGGCGGCATCATGCTGCAGCAGGTGGCCGTATTCCTTGACGGTCGCGCCGCAACCGGAGGCGTTCATCACGATGGCTTCGACCGTGACACCGGCCGAGCCGTCGACATAAGGCCACCAGGCGTCGATATTGCGGCGCATATCGTCCAGAGCGCCATCCTGATCATTGAGGTGATAGCGAATCGCGCCGCAACAACCGGCCTTGGGCGGCACCACCAATTGCACCCCAAGCGTATCGAGCACGCGCGCGGTAGCGCTGTTGATATTGGGCGACATGGCCGGCTGCACGCAGCCCTCCAACAACAACATCTTGCGCGCTTGCACTGTCTGCGGCCAGCGGCCGGCATCCTGGCGCGGCGGCACTTTGTTTTTCAATTTTTGCGGTAACCAAGGACGCACCAACTGACCGGCCTTCATGGCTGGATTGAACAGCCATTTGTTGGGCAACAGGGTTTTCAGGGTAGTCCGCACAAGGCGTTGGGCCAGCGGGCGCGGCACTTGGTCTTCCACCACCTTGCGGCCGATATCGACCAGGCGGCCGTATTGCACTCCGGACGGGCAGGTCGATTCGCAGTTGCGGCAGGTCAGACAACGGTCCAGATGCGATTGCGTAGCGGCCGTGGCCGGTTTGCCTTCGAGCACCTGCTTGATCAGATAGATACGACCGCGCGGACCGTCCAGTTCATCGCCCAGCAATTGATAGGTCGGACAGGTGGCGGTGCAAAAACCGCAATGGACACAAGCGCGCAGAATGGCTTCGGCTTCCTTGCCTTCATTGGTGTTACGGATGAAATCGGCCAGATTGGTTTGCATAATCAGTGTTGTCCGCTCAGAGATCGGGGTACATACGGCCCGGATTGAAAATACCGGACGGATCAAAGGATGTTTTCAGGCGGCGATGAATCTTGGCCACGGCCGGCGCCAGCGGTGCAAACACACCAACCTGCTTGTCACCGCCGCGATACAGACTGGCATGTCCGCCGACGACCTGTGCAGCCGCACGAATTGCCGCCACCTCGGCGTCGCCGCGATACCAGCGCTGGGCGCCGCCCCATTCGATCAGTTGCGCGCCGGGCAACGCCAGCGGTGCTGCCACTGAAGGCACAGACAAGCGCCACAAGGGCGGGCCGTCCTGCGTAAAGAAGGCATGTTCCTGTTCGCGCAGATCGCGCCAGAAATCAGCGCCATTGGTCAGCTCCGCACCACCGAGTTTTTTCTCGGCGGCATCGACTGCGGCCTGTGCGCCCGACAAGCGTATCGTCAAGACACCTGCGGTCCAGGTACTGGCCGACAACGGCAAAGGCTGACCGCCCCATTCGTTGAGCAAACGGATGGCATTGGCATGATCGACTTCGAACACGCGGGTGCTGACGGCAAAGGGCTGCGGCAAGACTTTCAGCGAGACCTGCAAGATCAGTCCCAGGGTGCCTAGCGATCCGGCCAGCAGGCGCGAGACATCGTAGCCGGCAACATTTTTCATGACTTGGCCGCCGAAGTGCAACTCTTGGCCTTGTGCATCCAGCAGATCAGCGCCCAGCACAAAGTCGCGCAGCGCGCCGCAGAACTGTCGTCCTGGGCCTGACAAACCCGCCGCGACCATGCCGCCGACGGTGGCCTGACCGCCAAAACGCGGCGGCTCGAAAGCCAGCATCTGATTGTTGGCCGCCAGCGCCGCATCAATGTCTGCCAGCAGCGTGCCGCAACGCGCCGTGATCACCAGTTCGGTCGGCTCGTAATCGACAATGCCGGCATAGCCGCGCGTGTCGAGCAGTTCACCTTGCGGAGTCTGGCCGTACCAGTGCTTGGTGCCGCTGCCGCGAATTTGCAAACCACCTTGGCTAGCAGTGGCCGCGCGGATGCGCTCCCGGAATTCTTGCAGTTGTTGTTCCATGCGATTAAAACCTTGGCAAATCGGGGAATTTGATCTGACCGCGCTGCACATGCATCTTGCCGTACTCGGCGCAGCGGTGCAGCGAGGGGATCGCCTTGTCGGGGTTGAGCAGGAAGGCGCTGTCGAAGGCACGCTTGACCTTGAAGAAGGCTTCGCGCTCCTGTTCTGAAAACTGGACGCACATGGAGTTGATCTTTTCTATGCCCACGCCATGCTCGCCGGTGATGGTGCCGCCGACGGCCACACAGAGCTCCAGAATCTCGGCACCGAACAATTCGGCACGGTGAAATTCATCGGCCCTGTTGGCATCGAACAAGATCAGCGGATGCAGATTGCCATCGCCGGCATGAAACACATTGGCGCAACGAAGGCCGTATTTTTGTTCCATTTGAGCAATGCCGAGCAAGACCTCGGCCAGCTTCTTGCGGGGAATGGTGCCGTCCATGCAGTAATAATCGGGTGAGATGCGACCGGCAGCCGGAAAGGCGTTCTTGCGGCCGGACCAGAAGCGCAGTCGCTCGGCTTCCGACTCCGATACCGCAATCGCGGTGGCGCCGCTGGCATTGAGGACGGCGCGCATGCGGCCGATTTCTTCCTCGACCTCTTCCACGGTGCCGTCGGATTCGCACAACAGGATGGCTTCGGCATCGACGTCGTAGCCGGCCTTGACGAAGGGCTCAACCATGCGCGAACTGGTCTTGTCCATCATTTCCAGTCCGGCCGGGATGATACCGGCGGCGATCACATTGGCCACAGCGTTGCCGCCTTTGACCACATCGTCGAACGAGGCCATGATCACGCGCGCCTGTTGCGGCTTGGGAATGAGCTTGACGGTCACCTCCGTGACCACGCCGAGCATGCCCTCGGAACCGATGAAGACCGCCAGCAAATCCAGCCCCGGAGCGTCCAGCGCCGCCCCACCCAGTTCGACCACATCGCCTTCAATGGTGACCATGCGCACGCGCAGGACATTGTGGACAGTCAGGCCATATTTGAGGCAATGCACGCCGCCGGAATTTTCCGCGACGTTGCCGCCGATGCTGCAGGCAATCTGTGAGGAAGGGTCCGGCGCATAGTACAAACCATGCGGTGCAGCGGCGTCAGAAATGGCCAGGTTGCGTACGCCGGGCTGAACCACGGCGGTCCGGGAAAATTTGTCGACACTGACGATGCGGTTCAACTTGGCCGTCGATACCACGACGCCATCGGCAATCGGCATGGCGCCGCCGGACAGGCCGGTACCGGCGCCGCGCGGCACGATCTGTACCTGCAAGGCATGACAGGCGGTGAGAATGGCAATGATCTGTTGCTCATTTTCCGGCAATACCACGACCATGGGTAATTGCCGATAAGCTGCCAGACCATCGCATTCGTAGGGCCGCGTATCCTCTTCGTCGAACAATACGCAATGCGGCGGTACTACCACTTTCAAGGCGGCCACCACCTCGCGCTGGCGCGCCGGTGAAAACAAGGGGGCAACTGGGGCGTTCATGCAAGACCTCGCTTGATAGATGGCGGAATCTTTGGAGTGTAGCGAATTTCCAGCGCGCGTAGAGAAAAGCCTGCTGTTGACAGACTGAAAAGAATTCACCGCGCCGAATGAATAAATTTCAGCGCGGGGAAACAGTTTCTAGAGATTTTTGAAGGCGTCCTGCAACCAGACAATGAAAGCATCGACTTCAGGCCGCTCACGCACTTGCCGTTCGTAGACGACGTAATAGGCATGCGGCGGCGTACGCAGGCGCACATCGAACAATTCCACGATCTCGCCACGCGCCAGCAATTCTTCGGCAAAATGCTGGCGCGTCAGGCCCACACCATAACCATGCCGCACCGCTTCGAGCAGCAGTCCCAGGTCATCCACGCGCAAACCAGCAGAGGGCTCCGTCCAATCCTTCAACCCTGCCGCCTCAAACCAGGGTTGCCATGGTTCCAGCGCTGAACGCAATAGCGTGGCATGTTGCAGGTCCGCTGGCGTTTTCAATGGCGCAATGGTGTTCAGATAAGCCGGACTAGCCACGGCGAAGGCCGGCTCTTCGAACAATTTTTCAGTCACCAGGTTGGGATAGTTGCCGGCGCCGAAACGGATTTCCACATCGCTCTCGGACAGGCTCAGGTCGTACAGTGGCACCGATAGATACATCTCGACAATGACCTCAGGATGCAGCCGGGTGAATTCAGCAACGCGCGGCACCAGCAAGTGTCGCGCAAACGTCGGCGGCAGCATGATCTTGACCTTGGGCTGCACCGCCGCATGGCGATGCGGCATAGGGAAATCGGTCAGCGTGCGCAGCGCCGAACGGACCACATCGAGGTAACGGCGACCGAACTCGGACAAGCCGATGGTGCGACCGTCGCGATGAAACAAACGTTCGCCGACAAATTCTTCCAGCAGACGGATGCGATGCGACAGTGCCGACGGTGTGATGCAAAGCTCTTCGGCGGCGACGGCGAACGAGTTGTGACGCGCCGCCGCTTCAAATGCAGAGAGCGCATGCACGGGGGGAAGACGTGTAGCCATGTGTGCTGCTTACCTTGATGTGTTGTTATTGCCAGCTTACGATCTTGCCCGGATTCATGATGTTGTGCGGATCGAGCGCATGTTTGATCGCGCGCATCACCGCAATGGCGCCGTCGCCATGCTCTTGCACCAGGAAATCCATCTTGTGCAGGCCGACACCGTGCTCACCGGTGCAGGTGCCGTCCATGGCGATGGCTCGCGCCACCATGCGGGCATTGACGCCTTCGGCACGCGCCACATCGGCCGCATCATTGGGGTCAACCAGCATCTGCACATGGAAATTACCGTCACCGACGTGACCGATAATGGCGTGGATCAGACCATTGGCCTCACAGTCGGCCTTGGTTTCCAGCACGCATTCGGCCAGCCGCGAAATAGGCACGCAGCAGTCGGTAGAAATAGCCCGACAGCCCGGGCGCAATTGCAGGATAGCGAAATAGGCATTGTGGCGCGCGGCCCACAGTCGCGAGCGGTCTTCTGGACGCGTGGCCCATTCGAAACCGCGCGCGTGGTGCTCGTTGGCAATCTCCTGCACCACTTCAGCCTGCTCCTTGACGCCGTTTTCGCTGCCGTGGAATTCAAACAGCAACAGCGGGTTTTCAGGCAGCGTCATTTTGTCATGTGCATTGATCGCCTTGACGCCGTTTTCATCGAGCAACTCCACGCGTGCCAACGGCACGCCGACTTGAATCGCCTGGATCACGGTGTTGACGGCATCGGCCACGGTCGGGAACGAACAGATCGCCGCCGATACCGCTTCCGGCTGTGGATACAGACGCACGGTGATTTCGGTGATGATGCCCAGCGTACCTTCGCTGCCGACATACACCCGCGTGAGGTCATAACCGGCCGAGGATTTCTTGGCACGAGTACCGGTCTTGATGATAGTGCCATCGGCGGTGACCACGGTCAGGGCCAGGGTGTTTTCACGCATGGTGCCGTAGCGCACGGCATTGGTGCCCGAGGCACGGGTCGATGCCATGCCGCCAATGGAAGCGTCGGCACCCGGATCGATGGGGAAGAACAGGCCGCTATCCTTGATTTCCTGATTCAATTGCTTGCGGGTGACGCCGGCCTGTACTGTGGCAGTCAGATCTTCGGCATTGACCGCCAGCATCTGGTTCATCTGCGACAAATCGATGGTAATACCGCCGTGCAAGGCCAATACATGACCTTCCAGCGACGTGCCGCAGCCGTAAGGAATCACCGGCACGGCATACTGGCTGCATAGTTTGAGGAAAGCTGAAACTTCTGCGGTGCTATGCGCAAACACCACGGCATCCGGCAGCATGGGATCATACGAAGATTCATCGCGACCATGATGCTCACGCATGGCCTGACTGGTGGAAAGGCGCTTGCCAAACAGTGTCTGCAATTGCGTCAGCAATGCTTCAGGGAGGGGTTCACGCAGATTTTTGGCGTCGCTGATGTGATTCATTGCTGGTCTCTCCTTATATGGGAATGCGCACGCTGGAAACCGGCGCTACAGGTGGCGCCGGTCTGATCGTTGTGGCGTGGCATTAACTACTTGCAGGATTTTACTCTTTTGCAGCCGCGCCTTCTTAAGTCGGCCCAGCGAGCTGCTAACGCCGCCGACCACGCGCCGCCGTTTTGTCCTATGCTTGCGTCTTTCAGTCAGACATACGAACGGATTCCCATGGCTAACCGACTCTCGAAAATTGTCACCCGCACCGGCGACGACGGCACGACCGGACTGGGCGACGGCAGCCGCATCGGCAAGGACAGCTTGCGCATTCAAGCACTCGGCGACATCGATGAATTGAACTCGCAATTGGGTGTGTTGCTGTGCGAAGATCTGCCGGTGCCACTGCGCGCGGAATTGTTGACAGTGCAGCATGACCTGTTCAACCTGGGTGGCGAGTTGTGTATTCCAGGCTATGCCATGATCACCGATGCCCACGTCGCGCGGCTCGATGCGTTACTGGAAAAATACAATGCCGACCTGCCACCACTCAAGGAATTCATCCTGCCGGGTGGCTCACGCGCGGCAGCGCTGATGCATGTCTGCCGCACGGTGTGCCGGCGCGCTGAGCGCAGTGTGGTCGGTCTGGCGCAGACAGAAACGCTCAATGCCCAGCCACGGCAATATCTGAACCGGCTGTCGGATCTGTGCTTCGTGCTCTCGCGGGTGTTGAATCGCTGTGCTGGCGGCAGTGACGTGATGTGGGAAAAAGATCGCAAGCGCGAACAGTAAATAAAAAAGCGGCGTAATGCTGCTTTTTTATCATTCGCGCACAGTTGCACCTCAGCCGTTATTGACCACCAGCCGTGGCTGATCCTTGCCGAAGCGCTGCACGATTGCGGCAGCAATACCATTGGCATCCAGACCGCAATCGGCCAACAATTGAGCCACGTCGCCATGATCGATGAAGCGGTCCGGCAAACCCAGTTGCAACAAGGGCTTGACGATGCCAGCGGCAGCCAGTGCTTCGGCTACGGCCGAACCGGCGCCGCCCATGATACAGCCCTCTTCTACCGTGACCAATGCATCGTGGCTGGCCGCCAGTTGCTTGACCAGTTCGACGTCGAGCGGCTTGATGAAGCGCATGTTGGCAACGCTGGCATTGAGCTTCTCGGCAGCACCCAGGCTAGGTGCGACCATGCTGCCGAAGGCCAGGATGGCAATGCCCTTGCCTTCACGGCGCAACTCGCCCTTGCCCATCGGGATGGTATCCAGATTATTTTCTACGGCCACGCCGGTGCCGGCACCGCGCGGATAACGCACGGCCGCTGGCCCTTGGTGTGCATAGGCGGTTGACAGCATCTGACGGCATTCGTTTTCGTCGGAGGCTGCCATGACGACCATGTTGGGAATGCAGCGCAGGAAGGCCATATCGTAATTACCGGCATGGGTGGCGCCATCGGCGCCCACCAGACCGGCGCGATCAAGTGCAAAGGTGACGTCGAGATTTTGCAGTGCGACGTCGTGAATCAACTGATCGTAGGCGCGTTGCAGGAAGGTCGAATAAATCGCCACGACCGGTTTCAAGCCCTCGCAAGCCATACCGGCGGCAAAGGTCACGGCGTGCTGCTCGGCAATGCCGACATCATAGTAACGCTGTGGAAAACGCCGTTCGAACTCCACCATGCCGGAACCTTCGCGCATGGCCGGGGTGATGCCAACCAGCGCCGCATCCTGCTGCGCCATGTCACACAGCCATTGGCCGAACACTTGCGTGTAGGTCTGCTTGCCCGGCTTGCCCGGCTTGATCCCTTCGGCCGGATTGAACTTGCCGGGTCCGTGATAGAGCACAGGGTCGGCTTCGGCCAGTTTGTAACCCTGTCCCTTCTTGGTGACCACATGCAGGAATTGCGGTCCCTTGAGCTGTTTGATATTTTGCAGCGTCGGAATCAACGAATCGAGGTCGTGACCATCGATGGGACCGATGTAGTTGAAACCGAATTCTTCAAACATGGTAGCCGGTACCACCATGCCCTTGGCATGTTCTTCCAACCGCTTGGCCAGCTCCAGCATGGGCGCCGGCAACATCGACTTGCCCACGTTCTTGGCCTGCGCATAGAACTGCCCCGACATCAGACGCGCCAGGTAACGATTGAGTGCGCCGACCGGTGGCGAAATCGACATGTCGTTGTCGTTGAGGATCACCAGCAGATTGACGTCTTCACAGATGCCGGCATTGTTGAGCGCTTCAAAGGCCATACCGGCGGTCATTGCACCGTCGCCGATGACGGCGATGGCATGACGATTGTCACCCTTGATCTTGGCTGCCAGGGCCATGCCCAGGGCGGCGGAAATCGAGGTCGACGAGTGCGCAGTGCCAAAGGTATCGTAGTTGCTCTCGGCGCGGCGCGGGAATCCGGAGATGCCGTTGAACTGTCGCAGCGTACCCATCTGATCGCGCCGACCGGTAAGAATCTTGTGCGGATAGGTTTGATGGCCAACGTCCCAGACGATACGATCTTGCGGCGTATTGAAGACGTAATGCAGCGCCAGGGTCAGTTCCACCGTGCCAAGATTGGAGGAAAGATGACCACCGGTCTGCGCCACCGAATCGATGACAAAGGCGCGCAATTCATCAGCCAAAGGCTTAAGCTGGTGGCGCGAGAGTTGGCGCAGATCGGCCGGGCTATTTATCGTATTGAGCATACTGGATCTTGTTACCGTTAATGTGCTTCGTTGAAGATGTTGGCGGCAGAACTTGCCGTCAAAAGTGGCACCTTCTGAACTACCTGACTGCAATTTCCATCCTTGGTCCGTGACCTACGTCCGTGACCTACCTAAGCCTTGCGCTGGACAATCAGATCGGCCAGTTCATGCAGCCGGCGCGCCGGCGCAGCAAACTGTTCGAGCGCTCCATGTGCATCGACGCACAACTTCTGCGCTAACGCCTGCGATTGCGACAACCCCAGCAGCGAAACATAGGTCGGCTTGTTGTCGGCAGCATCCTTGCCGGCTGTCTTGCCCAGCGTGGCCGAGTCGGCGGTCGCATCAAGAATGTCATCAACCACCTGGAACGCCAGACCAATGGCATCGGCATAGGCATGCAAGGCGGTGCTCTGGGTTGGCGACAACAGTTGCCCGGCGCCAGCACCGAGCAGCACGGATGCTCGCAGCAAGGCGCCGGTTTTCAGACGATGCATCTGCTCCAGCTCAGTCAGCGACAAGTGCTTGCCGACGCTGTCCAGATCGATCGCCTGACCGCCGCACATACCGTTCGAACCGGCAGCCTGTGCCAGCAAGCCCAGCATGGACATCTGCCGCACCGTATCGCGTTCGTCATCGATGGTCGACAAGACAGTAAATGCTTGTGCCTGCAGGGCATCGCCGACCAGCAAGGCGGTTGCTTCGTCATACTGGACATGCACTGTCGGCTTGCCACGCCGCAGGGCATCGTCATCCATGCAGGGCATGTCGTCGTGCACCAGCGAATAGACGTGAATCATTTCCACCGCTGCGGCCGCGCGCGCAATCAATGCTTGGGGCGCGGCAAACAATTCACCGGCGGCATAGACCAGCAAAGGCCGGATGCGTTTGCCGCCATCGAGCGTGGTGTAACGCATGGCCTGATGCAAACGTTGCGGGTGCTGATCCGCTGCGGGTAAAAAACGCTCCAGCACGACTTCCATGCCGGCCTGAATGCCTTGCATCCAGTCAAGAAATGAAACATCCGCTTCACTGCGTGCATTCATGCATCGTCCTCCGTCGCATCAGTGGCCAGCGGCTTGAGCATGTCGCCTTCGAGCACCTTGACCTGGCTATCGACCTTGTCCAGTTGCACGGCACAATACTTGACCAGTTCGGCACCACGCTTGTAAGCCGCAACCGATGCTTCCAGCGGCAATTCGCCGGCTTCCATCTGGACCACCAGTTGCTCCAGCTCTTGCATGGCATCTTCGAAGGACAGCGGCGGACTGGCTTTGACAGGATTCTTGGGCATAATGGCAATTTTGGAATATAGCCCGTCATTTTAGAGCAAACTGCCACATTATTGGCTGCAATAGCCTAGTCAACAGGGGGCTGAATGCAGTTCCCGCCGAGCAATCAACCCATTGATGGAGTATTTGTGGCATAATCCACTGTTCTGTCCAAAATTTCCTCTTCATATTATTTGAACATAGGTTTTTGCGGATTCTTTCTCTCTTAGGTTGGTGCAAATTAATTTGGGGGCGGGGATGTCCGATCTTGCTACTTTTGCCAAACTGGCGCGCTCCAACGCGCAACTGCCAGTCGACGTCTATTTTGACGAAGCGCTTTGCAAGCGCGAAATTCACCACTTGTTTCAACAAGGCCCGCGTTACGCCGGTCATGAATTGATGGTGCCCAATGCCGGCGATTATGCGACGCTGCCTTGGGAAAACGAGGGTCGTATGCTGGTGCGCAATGCGCAGGGCATCGAATTGATTTCTAACGTCTGTCGCCACCGTCAAGCCAAAATGCTCGACGGCCGCGGTCATGCCCGTAATATCGTCTGTCCTCTGCACCGCTGGACCTACGATCTGAAGGGTGAACTGATCGGCGCGCCGCATTTCGGCGAGACGCCTTGCCTGAACTTGTCCAAGACGCCACTGCAAAACTGGAACGGTTTACTGTTCGAGCAAAACGGCGTCAACGTGGCTGCCCAGCTGAAACAGCTTGGTGTGGCCAAGGAACTGGATTTTTCCGGCTATCTGTTCGACCACGTGGAAGTGCACGAGTGTAATTACAACTGGAAGACCTTCATCGAGGTCTATCTTGAGGATTATCACGTCGAACCCTTCCATCCTGGTCTAGGTAGCTTTGTCAGTTGCGATGATTTGCGTTGGGAGTTCGGCGCCAACTACAGCGTACAAACTGTGGGAGTCAATCACGGCCTGGCCAAGTCCGGTTCGCCGGTCTACAAAAAATGGCAGGAGCAGGTGCTGCGCATGGGCAACGGCAAACCACCGCAGTTCGGCGCCATCTGGCTCACCTTGTATCCCAATATCATGGTGGAGTGGTATCCGCATGTGTTGGTGGTATCGACCTTGTGGCCTAACGGTCCGCAAAAGACTATCAATGTGGTCGAGTTTTACTATCCGGAAGAAATTGCGCTGTTCGAGCGCGAACTGGTCGAAGCCGAACGGGCCGCCTATATGGAGACCTGCATCGAAGATGACGAGATCGCGCTGCGCATGGATGCCGGTCGGCGCATCCTGATGGATCGCGGCACCAGCGAAGTGGGGCCTTACCAGTCGCCGATGGAAGACGGCATGCAACACTTCCATGAGTGGTATCGATCGCAGACTGCGCTGTGACGCCGAGAAAGATCAGCGGCACCGTATGTATTATTCATTGACGTAAAACTATCGAAGGCAGTGCAAGTAATCGCTTGCACTGCCTGTTTTTTTATCTCGCTTTTTCAAAACACTGCCATGCAATCGCTTTGGATGATCGTCGCTTCTCTGCTGTTTTCCATCATGGGCGTGTGCATCAAACTCTGCGCCAGCTACTACTCCACCGCCGAGATCGTACTCTGCCGCGGACTGGTCGGCGTGTGTTTCATTTATGGCATGATTTTCTTGCGCGGCGGCACGTTGAGAACTCCGTATCCTCGCGACCATATCATCCGCGGTGGCCTCGGAGTGATTTCCCTATGGCTGTGGTTCTATTCGTTCAGTCTGCTGCCGGTGGCTACTGCCACCACCTTGAACTACATGTCCTCGATCTGGATGGCGGCCATCCTCTTTGGCGCTGCCTGGTGGCAGGGCAAGAAACAATTCGAATGGGGTCTGGCTGCGACCGTGCTGCTCAGTTTTGTCGGCGTTGCCTTGCTGATGCGACCTTCCGTCGATGCCAGTGAAATGCTGGGTGGTGCCATGGCACTGTTGTCGGGCATTTTTTCTGCGATCGTGTATTTGCAGGTACGCAAGTTGGGCCTGCTGGGCGAACCGGAATACCGTGTGGTGTTTTACTTTTCTCTTACCGGCCTCCTGGCCGGTCTGGGCGGCAGCGTCGCCAGCGGCCACATGCCGTTCTGGCATGCACACACCTTCAAGGGCGTGATCCTGATCATCACCATCGGCCTGACCGCAACCCTGGCGCAAATTGCCATGACGCGCGCCTATCGCTTAGGCAATACGCTGGTCACCGCCAACCTGCAATACACGGGCATCGTCTTTGCCAGCCTGTGGGGCTTGATCATCTGGAACGACGCACTGGGATGGCTGGGCTGGGCCGGTTTGGCGATCATCCTGATCAGCGGCGTCGCCTCGACTTACTACAATCAAGTATCACAAGCGGCCACCGATACACTGCCGACGCCCGCACCGGCCACCACCAAAATTTAGGAGCAAACATGCGCTATACCACGCTGATTTCTGCCACAGAACTGGCCAGTCATCTCGACGATGCCACGCTACTGATCATTGATTGCCGCCATGACCTCAGCAATCCGGAAGCCGGGCCCGAAGCTTATCGGGCCGGTCACATCGCACAAGCACAGTTTGCTCATGTGGACCTGGTCATGTCGGGCGCCAAGATCGCTGACGATGGCACATTCAAAGGCCGTCATCCGTTACCACAACGCCAGGATTTCGTTGATGCCATGCAAAAACTGGGCATCAACGCGACAACCCAGGTCGTCACCTATGACGCTCAAGGTGGCATGTACGCTGCGCGCTTGTGGTGGATGCTACGCTGGATCGGACATACACAGGTGGCGGTACTTGATGGCGGCCTACAGGCATGGCAGGCGCAAGGTGGCGCATTGTCGACAACATCGCCGACGGTCGTACGCGGCAATCTGCAAGAGCAAGCATCCTTGGTCCGCAGCATTGACGTGGATGGCGTGCTGGCCAATCTCAGCAGCAAGAACATGTTGGTGGTCGATGCCCGCGCAGCCGATCGCTATCGCGGCGAAAACGAGACACTGGACGCCGTTGGCGGCCATATTCCTGGCGCCAGGAATCGCTTCTTCAAGGACAACCTGAATGCCGATGGCCGCTTCAAACCAGCCGCAACATTGCGCGCCGAATGGAGCGCCGTACTGGACGATCCGCAAACGGCCATCATGCAATGCGGCTCTGGCGTGACCGCATGCCACAACCTGTTGGCACTGGAAGTGGCCGGTCTGCCGGGAGCATCGCTTTACCCAGGTTCCTGGAGTCAATGGAGCGCGGATCCGGCGCGTCCTGTGGCGACCGGCGCGCAGCCCTGAGGTCTTTATTCAGCTTACGACAACGACAGCCGACTACGATCAGCCTGGCGCTGCACCAAGGCCAGCGGATTGAGGATGAGCGCAATTGTCCCATCGGCAAGCACGGTGGCACCGAGCATACCGATGATGCCCGGCAGTTGCACATCACTGTGTTTGATCGTGACCGCATGAGTACCGATCAGGCGCTCGACCAGCAGCCCCATGCAAGGCCCTTTATTGCCGATGATCAACACCGCTGCAACTTCCCGCTCCCGGATCGCCTGCTCGCAGCCAAGCAAGGCATGCAGGCGATGCACTGGTAACTGACTTGCACGCCACGGCAGTGTTGCGTTACGTAATATCTGCCGTCGCTCATCCGGGCGCAATCTGAGCACCTGCACTACCTGCCGGGCAGGAATGGCGTAGGTCTGCGCGCCGACCTGCACCAACACCACCGGCATCAAGATCTGCGATAACGGCAAATCTATCGTGAACACCGTGCCTTGTCCGGCAACACTCTTGACACTGATGTGCCCTGCCAGCGCACTTACCTCTGCGCGTACTGCATGCAGACCGATGCCTCGTCCGGCAAGCGGGGAAATTTCTGTCCTGGTGGAAAATCCGAGTTGAAAAATCAACTCGGCAAGCTCGCTATCCGTAATGTTCTTGCCGCTGGTCAGCAATCCTTTTAGCACGGCCTGCTCGCGAATTTTCTGCCAAGGCAAACCGCGTCCGTCATCAGACAGGCGGATCATCAATGCATTGCCTTGCTGCACTGCTTCGAGACGCATCATGCCAACCGGATTCTTACCACTGACTTGGCGTTGCGCCATGGACTCGATACCGTGAGCAGCTGCATTGCGCAGCAAATGCTCCATCGTTCCCTGCATTTTCTCGAGAATACTTCGATCAAGCTTGAGCGCCCCACCCAGCACTTCCAGTTTCAGGGCCTTACCTGTTTCTCCAGCCAATTGCCGCACCAGTCGCTGCAGGCGCTCTTCGACTTCACTGAATCGGCCCATGCGCGACAACAGCAAGGAACGATGCATGTCGCGTGTCAGCCTCCTTTGTATGAACAACTGCTGGTTGAGTTCATCAATAGGCGCACTATGCGTCAGTTGCGGCAGCATCTGCATCAACGCTGCCATTCGACAATGCGCAATAGAGATTGCATTGACCTGCCCAAGCAATTTATCGTGCGCATCTGCGTGCATGCGCACGACTGCCGTCACAGCGCCGCGCCGTGCATGCGAGTCGGCGGCGTCCATTGTCTGCAGTCCATGCCACGCCTCGAACAATTGTTGCCCTACGTCGCACTCCATCTGCAATGCGTTGAGCAGCGTGCTCGATAGCTCAACACCATCGGTCAAGGCGCTGAGTCGACTTTCCATTGCATGCATATGCGCCCCCAACTGCTCGGCCTCGACCAGTCGCGCGCTACCCTTAAGGGTATGCAACGCACGCAGGAGTGATTGCAGCGGCTCGGAATCACCTGGAGCCTTGCGCAACAATTGCAAAGAAGTGCCGATTTGCGCCAACAGTTCTTGCCCTTCCGCCAGAAAAACTGTCAGCAAATCACCATCGACAGGCTCGTTGTGTCCGCCGGCGTGAAAGAAGTGCCGCCGCTGCAGCGCTGAAAAATCGTCCGCGCCAGTTGTCATATGTGTGTGTCGGGAGTATTGCTTGATGATCCGTCATCAGGAAAATGCCGCATGGAATTGCTCAGTAGCTCGATTTTCCCATCAAGCACTGAGAGCAGGAATAGTGCTTGCTCGTTACATGCCTGGCCATTCTTGTCTTCGGCAAGGGTATGCTGGAGCTCCTGTACCGCGCCGCATACCAGTTGCGCTTGCTGGTCCGACGACGACAGAATCAGCGCATTCAATCCACTCAATTGACTACACGTATCCTGCACATCCGACAAAGAAACGGTGGCAATATCCAGCCGCCCTACCGCCGTCACAACATTGATGTTCGCGTTTTCCAAGGCAGCGGCGGCGCTTTGTTTTTCACTCTGCATTCTGTCCAGCAAGCCGACAATTTTCTGCACGCTGTTCTGCGCTTGCTGCACTTGTCGTTGCAACTCCTCACCGATGACGGCAAAGCTTTGTCCAGCCTCATCTGCCGATGCAGCCTGGAGCGCAGCATTGACGGCAAGTATGTTGCTCTGCTCGACAATATCTGCAATCAAATCAGTCATTTCTGCGACCTTGCGCAAGGAAACACCAAGGTTGTCGATGTGGCTGACGCTCGCCTTAATCTGTTCATTGATCTGACGCATCTCTCGCTCTGTATCTATCAACGCCGTGACACTACGCTTGGCGCACACGACGGCACGATCCGGCAATGTCACCGCTTGCCCGGCCGTCAACGCCATCTGCGTCAACTGCGCCGAAATTTTTAACATGGTTTGCTCACTGCTCTCGCTATGCCTGACCTGCTTCTGCCTGAGGCTTAACAGCGCCAGCATCTTTTCTTTGAACGCGAGCGAGGCCAGTGTGACTTGAGCAACAAGATCGATGACGCGCATGACCTTGTCTCGCTCTAACACTTCGGATATAACCCTGCTGCGCGACAACATTCGGGAAAGACCATACCCGCTCAACAGCGCCAACATCATGGCCAGCAACATCAACCAGGGTAAGCTTGTGCGAAGCTCATGTTGCTTCTGATCGTGCTCCAGCAAGTTCTGCAGATGTTGCCGGAGCAGTTCATTTTCACTGGCAATGATTTGCTGCGCCTGCCTGACGGCGAGAAAACTCAGTGAATGATTGAAGATGTCGATCAACTGCGGCTGGTAGTCTGTGAATATCTTTTTTATTTCTCGCAATTTTTGGCGAGTTTTCTTATCGTTGATATCTGCCAGGGCAAGTGACTCACGGTCGTTCAAATAGCGCTCAATCAAGCTTGGAAATACTGTCGAAAAAATAGTCAGCACAAACTCCTGGCGCTCAATTACAGTCGTCGCCTTGTCGATACGGCGCCAGCTCTCTTGCAATTTATCGAGCAATATTTTTCGATCAGCCGCAGGATTGAACAGTCCAGACACCTGAAAAGCAACGCCGTGCAGCAGCAGATCAAGCTCACGATTGAACGCCTCCCGACTTTCCGCCAACTCTACAAACCCGGCAGGGCTACCCTGTAGTGCCTTCGGCACAACCTGGGCGATGCGCTGCGAATGCATCTCCAGATTGCTCAAAACACGTTCGCGTGGACCAATGCGAATGGCGTCATCAAAGCTAAGCCATAAAAAAAAGAACAGCGCCCCCGAAGTGAATGCCAGAATCTGTAGCAGCAACGCAAGGCGCAATTGCTTATACGGAGCGCTTCTCCAATATCCCCCAGAAAAGCGCGACACTAATGCGTGCCACCATGGCCTGTCCGCATTTCCCCCAGCGGGAATTTCCGCCTTTTTACCAGTCCGCCAGATTGGCAACTTGAAAACCATGGCCAATACTCCTTTATTTCATACACGGCACGCTGTCAGACTCCGGCGCGCCCAAAACGCACATCATTCACGATTGTGACAAAATTGATTTCAGTCCATTCCAGTCCGTCCCCAGCAAGGTAACTACGCCCGAACGGAATTGTCGTTGCGCTCTCAGCCTCTGGCTGCAACACCATATCGCGCAGAGAACACACACCCAGTACACGCGGCACCAGAAAAGCGGAATTGGCCGCCAAGCTGGCAGGCAAGACGATGATTCGGCTTCGTTTGTCACATACTGATGAAGCCATGCCACAAAAACGCGCCAAATCAATCACGTTGATCAAGCTGCCGCACATGTCGGCAAGTCCGAGATACCAGTCCTTGCTCAGCGGCACCGGTGTAATCGAGACGACAGGCGCAAGTACTGCTGCTTGCCGTAAATCGAGCAGACAACGACGCTCACCAAGCATCATGCCAAGACGGCCTTCACACGACTGCGCAGCATGGTGCGCAGCGCGCAAGCGCACCAACAATTGCAACTGGAAAGCGCGCAGGCGTTCTGCTTGAGCTTGCTTGATGACGGATTCCATCTACCTCCTCTGCATTGACGTTATCGAGATACCTGCTCGCAAGTGCGGTCAGCATCATTACGTTTTTTAGGCGCTCTTTTTCACTCCTCACGCAGCCGATTTACGGGCCAAGGGAACGATAAAAACCGCATTGGATAACTTCATGCTCAAGGCAGTTGCAGAGCAAAAGAGAATTGCTCGCGCATTTCGTACAAGTCTGAGGAAAAGCCGTCAATTGCTTTACTGGAGGGGCGTTAATGAGGAGGGATTTTTTGCTTGCGGCTGCGGACGGAGCTCCGCAATAGATGGGTGTATCAACGACGAAAGCCTGCCGTCTGCCATTGGCAAAAAAGCAAGCGTACTCAAAAAATGTTGCCTCACCAATTGATCCAGCATCCGCGCCGCAACGCAGTGCCGGATCAAACTGTCAGAGGTGACGCATGAATGTTGCTTAGAGCGCAACCATTTCAAAGTCTTCCTTGCGGGCACCACATTCCGGACAGGTCCAGTTGATGGGCACGTCTTCCCAGCGAGTCCCTGCCGCAATGCCCTCTTCGGGCAAACCGCCCTCTTCGTCGTAGACCCAACCACAAATCAGGCACATCCAGGTCTTGTATTCTATTTTGCTATCGCTCACGGCTGACTATCCCTCAATTCAATCAAGTAAAATGGTAAACCAGATATCTTAATCTACTCGACGTGCAAAACCAAACTTCTCCTCTCATATTAACCTTTGGCGCCGCCGATCCCGTCGGAGCGACAGGGATTCAGGCTGACCTGGCAACGTTTGCCGCCATGGGCTGTCACGGACTGTCCATTATCACTTCCATTCTGGTGGGTGACACAGCGCGTATCGAAGACATTCAGGTCATCGATGTCGACTGGATGGCCGATCAAGCCCGCGTCATCCTGGAAGACATGCCGGTCGCCGCCTTCAAGGTAGGCGCTGTGGGCAGCATCGAAAATGTTTCAGCGATTGCTGAAATCGTCTCCGACTACCCGGATATTCCCTTGATCCTCGATCCGTTTATCAGCGCCATGCCCAGCCAGGATGGCGATGAAGACGATCACCTGATCGCCATTCGTGAGCTGTTGATTCCACAAACCACACTAATGCTGACCTCGGCAGTCGAATTGAACCGCCTGGCCGAAACCTGGCGCGAACCAGTGCCAAGCGATACCTTACAGCTTGACGCCATGCGCATCATTGAAATGGGCTGCGAATATCTGTTCGTGACCGGCATGCCCAGCGAGTCGCACGAGGTCGCCAATGGCTTGTTCAATGAAACCGGCTTGCTGCGGCGTGACACCTGGCAACGCCTGCCCGGGTCCTTTACGGGGGCAGGCTCGACGTTGTCGGCCGCAATTTGCGCCATGCTGGCCAATGGCCTCGAAATTCCCGAAGCGGTCTCCGAAGCACAGGAATTCACGCTTGCGGCCTTAGCGCATGCACAACGCCTGGGCATGGGCAAGCTGATTCCGGATCGCTTTTTCTGGGCCCGCGAACCCGACGAAACCAATTGAGTCCTTTGCGCTCACCCCCATCCTAATTGCCCTCACTGTCATGACTGCACAACACACCAGCACTACCGGTAACACCAATGCCTCCCTGTTTGCCCGCGCGCAACGCACCACTCCCGGCGGCGTTAATTCACCGGTACGTGCATTTCGCTCCGTCGGCGGCACACCGCGCTTCATTACGCGCGCCCAAGGTCCTTATTTCTGGGATGCAGAAGAACAGCGCTACATTGACTACATCGGCTCCTGGGGCCCAGCCATTGTCGGCCATGCGCATCCACAGGTCATACAGGCTGTGCAGGACGCAGCTGCACGCGGCCTGAGTTTTGGCGCCCCTACCGAGGGCGAAATCCTCATGGCCGAAGAAATCTGCAAGCTAGTGCCATCCATTGAACAAGTGCGCCTGGTATCAAGCGGCACTGAAGCAACCATGAGCGCGCTGCGACTGGCGCGTGGCGCCACCAAGCGCGACAAGATCGTCAAGTTTGAAGGCTGTTATCACGGCCATGCTGACTCACTTTTGGTCAAGGCTGGCAGCGGCTTATTGACATTTGGCAACCCGACTTCGTCCGGGGTCCCTGAGGATTTCGTCAAACACACGCTGGTACTGGACTACAACAACACGCAGCAGCTGGAAGATGCATTCCAGGCCGCAGGCGATGAGATTGCCTGCGTCATCGTTGAACCAGTTGCTGGCAACATGAATCTGGTGCGTGCAACACCTGAGTTCCTGCACACCATGCGGCGCCTTTGCACGAAATACGGTGCCATTCTGATTTTTGATGAAGTCATGTCCGGTTTCCGGGTCGCTCTTGGCGGCGCGCAATCACTGTATGGCATTACGCCTGACCTGACTGCACTCGGCAAAGTCATTGGTGGCGGTTTGCCAGTGGCAGCTTTTGGCGGTCGCGCCGACATCATGCAACACCTGGCACCGCTGGGTGGGGTCTATCAGGCAGGCACCTTGTCCGGCAACCCGGTCGCAGTAGCTGCCGGGCTGACAACGCTGAAAATCATTCAGGAACCCGGGTTTTATAGCCACTTGAGTACACAGACCAGAAAACTCGCTGACGGCCTCTGCGAGGCTGCCAAGTCCGCCAATGTGACGTTCTCGGCAGATACCTTAGGCGGTATGTTTGGTTTGTATTTTGCACCTGAGATACCGACCAGCTATGCGCAAGTCATGCAAGGTGACAAGGAGCGTTTCAACGTCTTTTTCCACGCCATGCTGGACGCCGGCGTCTATCTGGCCCCATCGGCATATGAAGCAGGCTTCGTCTCGGCACAACACGATGATGTCGTCATCGCTGCAACCATCAGTGCAGCACGCGTGGCATTTGCAGCCATCGCATAAGCCGATTCTGTTGGAAGCAATAAAAAAGGACGCTAGCGCGTCCTTTTTTACATTTACGGTATGACTACATCAGGCCGAGAATGACGATCCGCAACCGCAAGTGGTAGTGGCATTTGGATTCTTGATCACAAACTGTGCACCTTCCAGATCATCCTTGTAGTCGATTTCTGCGCCGACCAGATACTGATAGCTCATCGAGTCAATCAGCAAATGCACGCCGTTCTTGGTCATTGTTGTGTCGTCTTCATTGACGATTTCATCGAACGTGAAACCGTACTGAAAGCCGGAGCAGCCACCGCCCTGGACAAATACGCGCAGTTTCAGGTCTGGATTGCCTTCTTCCTCGATCAGTTGCGCTACCTTGGCGGCAGCACTATCGGAAAAAATCATAGGGGAAGGAATTACGGATTCTTGGATTTCGGCAACGGCATTCATGGTGTAGCTCCTGCATCAGCGGACAATAGGCACATTATAAGTCTTATGGCAATTTCATGCATCGCCGCTCGATACTGCTAGCTTAAGCAACGGCAACTCTGCATTTTGATCATGGCTTAGCTTACCGGAAACCAATGCACCACCATGCATTTCCAAGGCCTTGTAATAAACGTCGCCGGTAATACGAGCCTTCGGCTGCAACTCAAGTAGCTCAACCGAGTGCACATCGCCGATGATCTCGCCGTTGACGATTAGATGAACAGCGCGAATTTCACCAACAATTTTGGCATGTTCGGAAATCACCAGAACGCTAGGCTGGCCCTGTTCGGCATTGATACTACCTTTGATATGGCCGTCTATACGCAAGCCCCCCTTGAAATTGACATTACCTTCGATGCTTGTGGATACACCGATCAGACTGTCAATCGTACCCTTAGATTTACGACCTAACATGATTCACCTCACAAATTCACTGACTGCTGCGCCCGCATCTGACCTCTATCGAGGACTCGCGCCTGAATCGCCTTGATAACTACCCCTTCAGGAAGCGTCAATATCCCTTCTACCCGCTGATAGTACTTGAAAGAAAGCTTATAAAGCGCCAGATCCGTGGCATTCTGCGCAGGAAAATTGACAACCTCACTTTTTCCATTCTGCAACACTGTAACGCTTAATTGCAAGTTACCGACAAATTCTCTCGGAATTTTTTCGCCCTGCATTGCCAGCAATTGATAATGTACTTGGTTGGGCTGAACAATTTCAGCCTTGAGCCGCTGTATCGTGATGCCTTGCGCGCCAATATTGGTAGGAAGCAAACTCTGAAAGAAAGAGAGATCTTCCTTCAATTTAGCATTTTCTGCCTCCAGTGTCTTGATCTGATTTCCCAATTGCACCTGTGCCGAACGCTCTATATTGAGCTGACTCTCAGCGGCAATCGCAGTACTGGAAAATTGGTCGCGCTCGGCCCCAAGTTTTTTGACCTGACTCGACAGCGCGTCCACTTGATCCCTCACGGAATTCGGGTTTAATCCGGCAAAATTACGACCAAGATCATATGCCCACATGGCAATAGCACCACCCAAACCGATTGCCACAGCCAAGAATATAACTCGCAGTGGCCAGGGCAAATGGCGCTTGATGGTCATCTTTGGCGCCGAAATCGACATGCGCCGAACCCACAATTTGTATTTCACGGCAGCACTGGGACATGCAGCAGCCCCATCGTTTCGTCCAGCCCGAACATCAGATTCATACACTGCACGGCCTGACCCGAGGCACCCTTGACCAAATTATCCTGCACTACCAGTACAACCACCGTATCCCCCCCCTCAGGACGATGTACGGCCATACGCAACATGTTGGAAGCTCGTGTCGTACGCGTTTCAGGATGAGAACCAAACGGCATGACATCAACGAAAGGCTCATTCTTGTAAGCCTCTTCGAACAAGGCTTGCAGGGATGCGTTATCGATATCCTTGGTGAGGCGGCCATACAAGGTCGAATGCATGCCACGAATCATTGGCACCAGATGCGGCGTAAACAAGAGCCCGACTTTATCGCCGGTCAACTTGCCGAGCTGCTCCAGCGTCTCGGGCAAGTGACGGTGACCGGATACACCATAAGCTTTGAAATTATCTGAGGCCTCTGAAAACAGCAACGACACTTCCGCTTTGCGACCCGCACCGGATACCCCTGACTTGCAGTCAGCGATCA
>Ga0209913_1000676_pt1 | contig 25845 bp, 26 predicted proteins | sample PersoiDNA2013203_FD_185805 | JGI IMG/M metagenome (GOLD analysis project Ga0209913, IMG submission 185805) | Permafrost soil microbial communities from the Arctic, to analyse light accelerated degradation of dissolved organic matter (DOM) -... | ecosystem: Environmental > Terrestrial > Soil >... | reverse complement strand
TCTTAAAAACGAATATCCTGCATTCGGTGGCCATTACGAAGTGCTGCATCACACCACTTTACTTGCGCAGCTAACAAGTAGCGGTCAGTTGAAATTGGGCAAATCTAGCGAAACACGCAAGCTTACTTATCATGACCCATGCTATTTGGGACGCTACAACGGCGAAACTGAAGCACCACGTGCCTTGCTGAAAAGTATAGGTTTGCAAGTGAACGAAATGGAACGCTCAGGATTACGTGCTCGCTGTTGTGGCGGTGGTGGTGGCGCACCACTCACCGACATAGCAGGCAAACAGCGCATCCCGGACATACGCATACAAGACGCACGAACCATAGGCGCCGAACTGCTTGCAGTAGCTTGCCCGCAATGCACCTCAATGCTGGAAGGCGTGGTCGGTAACCGTCCTGATGTATTAGATATTGCTGAGCTATTGGCGTCGGCTATGGTGGCATCTGCTATGGAGCTTGCATCATGAGCGAAGATAACAGTAAAAAGCACAATAACATCAAGCGCATCAACCCGCGCCGTGCCTATCAAATCATGGCGGATGGCATCAAACGTATTATCTTGGGTGTCACTACTGACTTTGTTGGACACGAAGGCCATTCAGCGGTCTCTCATCATAGTTCAACAAAGCCAATACGCACGCCCAGCAACGCTAAAGCACGTATTTTAGTCATTGCCCACAGCGACCGAGGCATGCTGGATGACCACGCAAGACAAGTTATTGCGGCCGCCGCCATTTTAGCGGATGCCAATACTGCCGTGGTTGCGCTGGTACTCGGTGAACTGCGTGAAGACCTTGCCAATGCTGGCGCTGATGAAGTGCTTGTAATTGCTGAGTTAGACTATCAAATTTTTCAACCAGATGTAGAGTTAGCTTGCGTCGCAGCCGTCATTGAGTCAATTCAGCCTATACGAATCTTTATGCCTGATAATTCCATCGGCGATGGCGACTTAGGTCGCAGATTGATTGCCAGCCAGCCAGAAAAATCAGCTGCAACACATGTCATTGAAATGAATGCCGACCACGTTGCGGCCTATCAAATGGGTGGAACCAGTTTAGCTTTTGGAAACCTACCCAACATTGTTTTGCTAGCGCCTGACACCGCAGATGCCCGTTTGCCATTCACGGCATCAGCACGTCAACTTGATAACGCATTGGTCAATCAAAAAACGGCCAATACAGCAAAAACTGCTTACACCAACTTAGGCATGCAAACTATCGCCGCTGCACAAATTGCCTTGGAAGAGGCCGACTTTATTGTTTCAGCCGGTAACGGAGTGAACAACGTGCCTACCTTACAAGCATTAGCCATGTCATTAGATGCAGCCATAGGTGCCAGTCGCGTAGCAGTAGATGACGGAAAGTTCACTCGCGACAAGCAAATTGGCGCTACGGGAAAAACAGTCAGTGCCAGCACTTATTTAGCGATTGGCATCTCAGGTGCAGTGCAACATTTGCAAGGCATTAAAGATTGTCGCCATGTGATTGTAATTAACCGTGATAACAGCGCACCGATTGTAAAACGAGCAGATTTATCAGTGATTGGTGATGCAGAGGAAATTATGCAACAGCTTATTGTAGCAATCGCTGAAGCTAAAGTTATCGCAACAAAAGCTAATACTAAACCAGCTATACAGGAGGCTGCATGAGTATTCAACACATTGCCACACTCATATCGGCTGGACGCCATCCAGTAAGCGGTGAATCACGCCATTGCCGCAACGATAGTATTGCCATGGCTATTGGTTTGGAATTAAGCAATAGCCTGAATGAAGTAGCTGCCAACGCAAGCAAGTTTAAGGTGCTGCATGCCGGTAACCCGGGTAATTCTGCATTAGCTGATTATTTAGCGCTGGGCGCTAGCCAAATTGATGTAATTCCGATGGCAGCCGATGCGGATATTGTCGAGAACCTTGCCGCTAAACTAGCCAATATTGATTTAATTCTAACGGGTAGTCGCGCAGAAAATGGTCAAGACAGCGGCCTACTGCCCTATTTGTTGGCAGAAAAATTAAGCATTCCATTGGTAGCCAATGCGCTAACAATAAAGCCAGCGGCCAATGGTATCGAAGTATTGCAATTTCTACCCAAAGGTAAACGCCGTAGCGTCACCGTGCAGCTTCCAGCTGTAGTCGTGATTCACCCACTAGCACCAGTTGAATTGCGCTTTGCTTATGCACGGCAAGTCATGGGCAAAATCAGCCAGCAACCCACGTCTGGCGCAGAAGTCGCCACTAAAGGCGCAAATGCGCTGCAATGGAAAACTCAAGCTTCTATACGTAAGCCAAACAAGCTAAAAGCTCGTGAAAATAAGTCTGGGCATGCCCGCATGCTATCAGCAACTGTAAGTGAAAACAAAGGAGGCGCTGTCGTAAATGAAGGAAATTCTGTCGAAAAAGCACAAGTTATTCTGCGCTATTTGCGAGAGCATCGTCTTATCAACTTTTAATGTATTTGAACAAAAATTACGCTAGGAAATTACATGACTATTTCAACTGACATCCAAAAAATGATTGCCAATCGTCGCAAAGACTACTCACTGGATGCGCCTTTTTACTCTAGCCCTGAGATTTATGATCTAGATATTGCCGCTATTTTCGGCCATCACTGGATCTATGTTGCAGTAGAGCCGGACATTGCCGAGTCAGGTGACTACATTACGGTAGATGTCGGCAAGAATTCAGTCATTATTGTGCGCGACGATGACATGAATGTTAAAGCGTTTCACAATGTCTGCCGTCATCGCGGCTCACAAATATGCGACGATGCCAAGGGTAGCGTAGGCAATCTGGTGTGTCCTTACCATCAATGGACTTATGATCTTTCTGGCAAACTGATTTATACCGAACACATGGGTGAAGCATTCAACCCCAATGACCACAATCTAAAGTCGGTGCATGTGGGTAATATTGCAGGCCTCATTTTCATCTGCCTGGCAGACGAGCCGCCAGCAGACTTTGAAGAAATGCGCAAAGCCATGGAGCCTTATATCACGCCGCACCGCGTGGCTGATTGCAAGGTTATTTGGCAAGAAGATATTGTGGAAAATGGCAACTGGAAGTTAACCATGGAAAACAACCGTGAATGCTACCACTGCGTTGGCAATCACCCTGAACTGACCATTTCGCTCTATGAGTATGGCTTTGGTTACCAACCATCACCAGCAAACGCAGATAAAGTTGCAGAATTCCGTGACCTCATTAAAACTGAAGGAAGCCGCTGGGAGTCTTGCGGCCTGCCTTCTGCCGAAATCGACCTGCTAGATTCACGGGCAACAGCCTATAGAACACAGCGTTTACCGCTAGATAAGGCAGGTGAATCACAAACTATGGATAGTAAAGTTGCTTGCCAAAAACTACTGGGCGATTTAACTCAGCGTAATTTGGGCGGCCTGTCATTCTGGACGCAACCTAACTCATGGCACCATTTTATGAGTGACCATATCGTCACTTTTAGCGTGTTGCCTATAGATGCTGAACACACGCTACTTAGAACCAAATGGCTAGTTCATAAGGATGCTGTTGAAGGGGTAGATTACGATCCTAAAAAAATAAGCGAAGTATGGCACGCTACTAACCAACAAGATTCAACCTTGGTTGAGCGCACACAACGCGGCACCAATAGTGAATGGTATGTGCCTGGCCCTTACTCACCATATACTGAAGAGTTAGTGGAAAAATTTGCCAATTGGTACATCCAGCGCCTAGAAGCAACACTAGAAAATCCTGAGTTCATTGAAAAACAGGCTAAAGCCCATTCTAAAACTGCCCCTATAAAAGTATGTAGATAATGGTCAAAGTATGTCGATAATGGAATCACATAACACGCCTAAGCTTTGGGAGACTAGCCTGCCATTATGGGAGAGCGACAAAGATAATATGCTTGTTTGCTGTCAAATAAGACAGGAAACTGTGGACGTTAAAAGCTTTTTCTTTAGGCCACGTCAAGCCAGTGTGTTTGCTTTTTTGCCAGGCCAATTCATTACGCTTGAGTTGCCAATTAATGGCGAAACGATCAATCGCAGTTACACCATATCGTCATCGCCTACCCGTCCAAATGTGATTTCGATCACCGTAAAACGTAAACCTGACGGCATTGCTTCTAACTGGCTGCATGATCATATGCAGGTTGGCATGCAAATATCCGCATTAGGTCCAACGGGTGACTTTACTTGTGTACTTCACCCAGCACACAAGTATCTGTTTCTATCCGGTGGCTCTGGTATTACACCGCTCATGTCGATGGCGCGCTCTTTTCACGAACTTGCCGAAGATGCTGATATTGTATTTGTACACAGCGCACGCTCACCTGCGGACATCATTTTTAGACGTGAGCTTGATTTAATGGCATTTAATCAGCCGCATTTTCACCTTGCCTTTATGTGTGAAAAAGTTGATAAGAAACCAAACTGGCGGTTGCAGCCTGAATTCATCACAGAGGGATTTTTAAGTTTAGAATCACTCAACCTGACCTCACCAGACTTTTTAACGCGAGAGATTTTTACTTGCGGCCCAGCGCCTTATATGGCCGCAGTACGCAATCTGCTCACTGCAATTGGCTTTAATATGCAGCACTACCATGAAGAAAGCTTCTCCTTCGGCGAGTTGCCGTCTGCAGTTAAATCCGAAGTTATCGCCGACGAAAATGAATCTGTAACTGGTACTGAAATAAAGCCTTCATTCTCAGTCGAGCTGACCAAAAGCGGCATCACTGTACAGTGCGCAACTGATCAGTTTGTATTAGACGCCGCAAGGGCCGCAGGATTACGCTTGCCATCATCATGCAGCAAAGGCCTATGCGGTACCTGTAAGAGCAAATTAGTTTCTGGTCAAGTCGACATGAAGCACGGTGGTGGAATTCGCCAGCGTGAAATTGATCAAGGCCTATTTCTGCCCTGCTGCGCTAAGCCACTTAGTAATTTAGTCATAGAACGTTAGCGCGACCTCACATAATCACTGTTTAAAAATGTCATCAAGAACATCAATCATAATTATGTGTGCTTTGGAGTATAGCTTCATTTTTTGAAGTAAAGGGGATATTAAGATGGATGTAGCACAATCGGTAAATACACCAAACGCAGAAGCAAAAGTAGTCGTGCGGAATCTGCATAAAGTATTTGGTAATAAACCAGAACTTGCCATGCAGATGTTAAAAGATGGCTTGCATAAAGACGAGATTCTCAAGCGGACTGGGCAAGTAGTCGGTGTGCAAGATGCCTCTTTTCAAATCAATAAAGGCGAAATCTTCGTCATTATGGGGCTTTCCGGCTCTGGAAAATCAACCCTCATTCGATTGCTCAACAGGCTCATAGAACCAACCGCAGGCAACATCATTGTCGATGGTGAAGATGTCGCGGCCATGAGTAAAGACAAATTGCTCAATTTGCGCCGCAAAGACATGAGTATGGTATTTCAGTCCTTCGCCTTGCTACCACACCGCACCGTCGTTGAGAATGCTGCGTTTGGACTTGAAATCGCCGGCGTTAACATTGCAGAACGTGAACGTCGCGCCATGGAAGTGCTAGAGCAAGTCGGTCTGCATACCTTTGCCAAACACTTGCCGGCTCAATTATCTGGCGGCATGCAACAACGTGTTGGCCTGGCTCGTGCTCTCACGGTAAATCCGTCGCTGATGTTAATGGATGAAGCTTTTTCTGCGCTGGACCCATTACGTCGTACCGAAATGCAAGACGTACTCATCAAACTACAGCAAGAACAAAAACGTACCATTGTCTTTGTCTCGCACGATCTTGACGAAGCCCTAAGAATCGGTAACCGCATTTGCATTATGGAAGGCGGTCGCGTGGTGCAAGTAGGTACTTCTGAAGACATTCTACAGCGCCCTGCGGATGATTACGTTAAAGCATTCTTTACTGGCGTTGATACCAATAAGTACCTCACGGCCAAAGATGTTGCACAAAAAGAAGAAGTCACAATATTCTATCGGGCAGATGATTCCATTGCTGGTTTTAGTGCGGCATTAGCACGGATGCAGTTGTTCAACAGAATTTACGCGTTTGTATTAGATGAGCACCAGAAAGTGGTTGGTATCGTTTCTGCAGAATCGCTAACAAACTGTATTAATCAAACTGGTAAAACGCTACGAGATGCACTGTTACCCGAAAAAATTACGATTTCAGGGAATACACCGCTCAATGAAGTCTTGCAAAAAGTGGTTGAACATCCTTACCCTTTGCCTATCGTAAATGAAAATGGCGAATATATCGGCGCCATTACCAAAACGGTATTGCTGCGCAAACTGTATAAGGAGAAAAAAGCATGAGTTACAAACTTCCACTAGGTGAATGGGTCGCGAGCGCGGTTGCTTGGCTTGAAGTTAATGATCAAGGCTTGTTCGACAGCATAGGCACAGCGATTGATAAATCAACCGCAGGTATTGAAAATAGTCTTCTAGCGATTCCATTTTGGTTGTTTGCAGCCATATTCATTGGCATTGGATACTGGCGACGTGGCTGGAAATTCGCATTATTCTGCGCGGCTTCACTGTGGTTAATTGATAACATGGGCTTCACCGACCAAACCTTAGTCACGCTTGCGCTGATCATATCCGCAACCTTGATTAGCTTAACAGTAGGCATCCCGTTTGGAATCTGGGCTGGTAGAAGTGATAAGGCTGAAGCAGTCATCAGACCAGTTCTAGACTTTATGCAAACCATGCCCGCCTTTGTCTACCTGATACCTGCTGCCATGTTCTTTGGTCTAGGCCGCGTGCCAGGGGTAATCGCTACAGTGATTTTTGCGATGCCACCAGTTGTGCGCCTTACTTCACTGGGAATCCGCCAAGTCAACAAAGAGCAAGTAGAAGCAGGTATTGCGTTCGGTTGTACACCAACGCAATTGCTCATGAAAGTGCAAATCCCCAGTGCCATGGCTGCGTTATTCGCAGGCATTAATCAAACTATAATGATGGCGTTATCCATGGTAATTATCGCCTCTATGGTAGGTGCTGGCGGCTTGGGTAACGATGTACTTTCAAGTATCTCGCGCTTAGATATTGGTTTAGGGTTTGAAAGTGGACTAGGCGTAGTATTGCTAGCCATTATGTTAGACAGAATAACCGAAAGCTTTGGCATTAAACGCAATGCAAAGAATGGGACTAAATAAATTAGTCAGTATTCATCGAAACAAATATTCCTATTCGATACGACCCAGGGTAACAGTGTATTGGATAGCGATAGCTAAGATGAGTAATTTAAAAAAGACAAAAGGCCCATCAGGGATCTTTTTTGTCTGATACTAGCCGGCTTTCTTAAAATATCTGCACTTGGGCGGAAACCTTTTCCGGTGGAATCTCTTTAAATCTGTAAATTTTGAATGTCGGCGTTGGTAATCTCAATATAATTGTTGGGAACATTTACGCAACAGAACATACATCTGTGGGCCGATATAACTAAAGGGCACCTCTATTAATTCAATTTTCGTCGCTAAACTGCGTTGCTTACAAAAAATTATTCCTTACATATCAAACATATGCCGCGTCACAATTTTTTGTTCGCGCCTTGTTAAGCTTAGAAACTTGAATTAATAGAGCTACCCTCGTGAATGTAATATCACTATTTTAGCTTATTTACACGTAAAATCAGCTTATAAAATTTGTATTGAACATGTATTAAGTTCGTATTGAGGTTGCTATTGGACTGGTCATTGAGCCAGCTCTTGATTTTGAGCGCAAAGGCGCCATGTTAAACAAATTGAAATTTGAGGGGAACTGCGTGGAATTTTTTAGAAGTAATATATTGTTGATTGGTTTGGCTTTAGGTTCAGGCTTCATGTTGTTGTTGCCAATGTTTAAAAAAAGTGCGGGCGGTGTGCCTAATCTAACTGCGGCAGAGGCTGTTACGTTGATTAATAGGTCTAATGCTTTTGTGTTGGATGTACGTGATGATGCCGAGTTTGCCAGCGGCCATATTGCCGAGGCTACGCATATTCCGTTGGCTAGTTTAGCTGAGCGTATCGGTGAGCTTAACAAATATCAAAATAAAACGATTTTGGTCAATTGTCAGCGAGGAATGCGCTCAGCTAAGGCGTGTGATATTTTGCGCAAAGCCGAGTTTACGCAAGTGAATAATCTGCATGGTGGCTTAAATGCCTGGGTTGAAGCTAAGTTGCCGATTGTGACTAATTCCGCCGTGAAAAAAGTCGCTGCAAGTAAGAAGGTTACGAAACAAGCTGTTGTTGAATCTCCTGCTGAAAATGGAGCGGCTTAATGTCAACAGTGACGATGTACACCACTGCAGTTTGCCCTTATTGCATCAATGCTGAACGCTTGCTGGTGAGTAAAGGTGTTAAAGAGATCAATAAGATTCGCATTGATTTACAACCTGAATTGCGCGATGAAATGATGCAAAAAACGGGTAGACGTACCGTGCCGCAAATTTATATCGATAGTCACCATATTGGCGGCTTTGATGATTTACGTGCATTAGATTTAGCTGGCGGGCTAGATCCACTACTCGCCGCCTAAATTCTGTTAAAATAGCAAATTGGTTCATTAACACATATTCAATTAACCCCTTAATTTAAGCTGTATATTTTAAAGAAGAAAGCTGAAGACAAAAATCATGGCAAAAGACGATAACAACGCAGCAGCAGAGCAACAAGAACAACCACAGCAAGCTGGTTTTAGTATTGAAAAAATTTACGTGAAAGATGCTTCATTAGAAATTCCTCATGCACCGCAGATTTTTACTGATCGCACACAGCCGCAAATAAGTATCGAATTGGGTAATTTTGCTCAAATGCTTGAACAAGGTGTTTTTGAAGTGGCGATTAAAGTTACCGTCACTTCAAAAATTGAAGAGAAAACTGTGTACTTGGTTGAAGTTGTCCAAGCGGGTATTTTCCAAATTCGTAACGTGCCAGAAGAAAATATGGAAATGATTGTTGGCATTACTTGCCCAAACATTTTGTTCCCTTATGCGCGTGAAACAGTGTCTGATCTAGTGGTTCGTGCAGGCTTTCAACCAGTGTTGTTAAATCCTATCAATTTTGAAGCGTTGTTTGCACAACAAAAGCACGAGCAAGCCGCAGCGCAAGAAGCTGTAGCTAAACATTAGTTTTTAATGTTTCAAGCTAGTAAAACAGTTCTTGTTGCTACATTTATTCTGGCGCTGTTGCCGCTTTCGGCAGCTGCGCTAGAGTATAGATCGGTAGCAGTACCTAAAGCGGTGCTTTACGATGCGCCTTCCAGTTCCGCTAAAAAAGTCTTATTGCTCAGTCAATATTATCCTGTGGAGATTATTGTTAATTTGGGCGATTGGATAAAGGTACGCGATGCGCAGGGCGGCATCGACTGGGTAGAGGCAAAGCAACTGTCAAGCAAGCGTACGGTCATGGTCAATATCAATCAGGCAGAAATCAGGCAGGCGGCTGACGCAACATCTGTGCTGGTGGCTACCGTTGAAAAAGATGTCGCACTGGAAGTCATTGATTTAAAACTTAATAACGGATGGCTTAAAGTTAAGCATCGCGATGGTGCAACTGGCTATATTTTAATTTCATCAACTTGGGGTTTTAATTAGATGGCAAAAATAGCGGTACTTGGCGCAGGGGCTTGGGGTACGGCGCTAGCCATGAACATTAGTCAGCGTCACCAAGTTTCACTCTGGGCGCGTAATGCCGGGCATGTTTCCGGCATGCGCAAGGCACGCGCTAATCCGCTCTATTTAGGCGATTTTAAGTTTAACGACAACTTGCAAGTTGAAGATGATTTGCAAATAGCGCTCAACGGCGCTGACTTGATTCTCTCCGTGGTGCCTACCGCTGGCTTTAGAGCTGTTTTGCAAAATATTAAAAAACTTGGCTGTAAACTGCCTGTTATTTGGGCGCATAAAGGCTTAGAGCCACAATCTGCAAAACTGCCATACGAAGTGGTTTTAGAAGAACTGGGTGACCCTAAAGTCACGGGTCAGCATTGGGGTGCATTATCTGGCCCAAGCTTTGCGGCAGAATTGGTACGAGGCCTGCCTACTGCAGTGACTGTAGCCGCCAGCGATGAAGCCTTTTCTAATGAAGCCGCTTTGCTTATACACGGTGCCAACTTACGCGTGTATCACACTACGGATGTTATTGGCGTTTCAGTAGGCGGAGCCGTTAAAAACGTAATGGCGATTGCCGCAGGGATTAGCGACGGTATGGGTTTTGGTAATAACGCTCGTGCCGCGATGATTACACGCGGCTTGGCTGAAATGACGCGTTTTGGCGTGGCATTAGGCGCATCGCCGGAAACTTTTATGGGTTTAGCTGGTGCTGGAGATTTGATTTTAACCTGCACAGGCCAATACTCGCGTAACCGTGAAGTTGGTTTGCAGCTAGCCAGCGGAAAATCGCTTGCCGATATTTTGCAAGGCTTAGGCCATGTGGCGGAAGGCGTTAACACCACAGCTGAAGTGATTCGCCTCGCCAAAAAAATGCAGGTGGATATGCCGATTACCTTTGAAGTAGATCAAGTGTTATCACACGGTAAAAGCGCAAAGGATGCAGTGGAAGACTTGTTAGGACGCGAGCAAAAAGCCGAAGGTTTCTAATTTCTAACGTTATTGCATTTTTAATTTAAAAATCGCTCCTACATCCCACCCTCAAAGCCTATCTGCCGCCAGGCCTCATACAACAAAACCGCAGCAGAGTTAGATAAGTTCAGGCTGCGACTGTTTTCTAACATCGGCAAGCGCAGTCTGTGCTCAGCGTCAAATTCATTGCGTATTTCTTCAGGTAAGCCGCGTGTTTCTGGGCCAAATACAAATACATCACCCGCTTTAAATTGAATGTCGCTGTGCCGCGTGCTGCCTTTGGTGGTGACTGCAAACATGCGCTTGCCAGTTAATGCGGCTTTGCAGTCCGCCCAGTTTTCATGCACCTTTAAGCTTGCATACTCGTGATAATCAAGTCCCGCGCGTTTGAGCTGTTTATCTTCCAAGGTGAAACCAAGCGGTTTTACCAAGTGTAATTCTGCGCCGGTATTGGCGCAGAGCCTTATGATATTGCCGGTATTCGGCGGAATTTCCGGTTCAAATAATACGATAGTAAACATATGGTCTAGTTGTGGGGTTTAGGTAATGTTCTTGCAATTACCCAGCATTCTACATGTGCGGCACCTGCTTTTTTCAAAGTTTTTGCTAGTTCATTCAAGCTGGCGCCTGTAGTCATGACGTCGTCGACAATTGCGATATTCAAACCCTGCAAATTTTGCTGGCAGCTAAATACATCGTGTATGTTTTTAATGCGTTCTTTCAATGGCAGGCTGGCTTGTGGCGGTGTGCGTTTTACGCGTTGGCAAGTGGTGAAATCCAGTTTGATTTGCATGTTCTTACTGATGATGCGCGCTAATTCTAATGCCTGATTGAAACCGCGTTCTTGGAGCCGTGTGTTATGCATGGGCATGGGGATCATCAAATCAATCTTATTGGCGAGTATGCCACTAGATGGCTTGTTTGCTTGATGCTGATTTTTATTCAGCACTTTTTCATTTAGCAGGACTGCGAAAGCGCTGGCTAAATGCAGCATGTTTTTATATTTGTAATGTTGCAATAAGCTATCTATTGGGAAGTCATAGGTAAATAGGCTACGTGTTGCATCAAAATGCGGCGGTGTATTCAGGCAGCTGCCGCAGATCAAACCATTAGAGAGCAAGCTGCATTGCGGGCATTGTGGCGCAGTGTGCCATGGCAAGTCATTCAGGCAGGCTTCGCATAGGCCGAGTTCGCCACCATCGTGCGCGGCACATAACAAGCAATATTGCTTGGCGAATGGCTTAACGAGGCTCACCGAAAATTTTTGATTAAATTTTAATCTAATGTTCAAAGTTTGCGCTACGTTTCGTTGACAAGGTATAATCTTCATATAAATCAAGTTAATACCTGCACATTAACATGCGCAAGCTACTATAAAGGAACTGCAAATGCTTGAATCAGCAACACAATCAATCATTAATACTGACAATCTTAAAGCGAGTTTAACCCATTCTCATGCAGAAGCTTCATGTGAGTCACATGATCACGCTCATAGTCACGGCGCAACAGTAAACCGTTGGCGCGTGGAGGAGATTGTCGCATTATTTGAGTTGCCTTTCAGCGATTTAATGTATCAGGCGCAAACCGTACACCGCGCTAATTTTGACCCTAATGCGGTGCAAGTAAGTACTTTGTTGTCGATTAAAACGGGTGGTTGTTCTGAAGATTGTGGCTATTGTCCACAAGCGGCACGCTATCATACCGAGGTTGAGAGTGAGCCGTTGATGCAGTTGGATGAGGTGCTGGCGGCAGCGCAGGAAGCTAAAGAAAATGGTGCGAGCCGATTCTGTATGGGTGCCGCCTGGCGTGGTCCAAAACAGCGCGATTTAGAACCTGTGCTAAAAATGATTGCTGAAGTAAAAGCCATGGGTTTAGAAACATGCGCAACACTGGGCATGTTAAAAGAAGGCCAAGCTGAGCAGTTGAAAGATGCAGGCTTAGACTATTACAATCATAACCTGGACACAGCGCCAGAATTTTATGGCGAAGTGATTACCACGCGTACCTACCAAGACCGTCTTGAAACGTTGGACCGCGTGCGTAGTGTCGATATCAATGTGTGCAGTGGCGGCATTATCGGCATGGGCGAATCGCGTAATCAGCGCGCGGGTTTGTTGGCGCAGCTTGCAAACATGGAGCGTCCGCCAGAAAGCGTGCCGATTAATTTACTCACACAAGTTGAAGGCACGCCATTGCACGGTACTGAAGAGTTAGATCCATTTGAGTTTGTACGCACCATTGCCGCAGCTCGCATTACCATGCCAAACAGCTATGTGCGCTTGTCTGCTGGCCGCCAAAGTATGAGCGAAGGTATACAGGCAATGTGCTTTTTAGCCGGAGCGAATAGTATTTTTTACGGTGAAAAACTGCTGACTACAGCTAACCCAGAGGCCTCGACCGATAAAAAACTATTCGCTAGACTAGGTATTAACAAACAGGGTATCAACAAACAAGGTACTAATAAAGCCTAACATGCTCGCTTCTTTACAATCAGCGTTAGATCAACGCAAAATAGATGGTTTGTTGCGCCAGCGGCGCTTGTTAGACTCGCCGCAGGCCGAGCATATTGTGGCTAACAATAAGCACTTTCTATCATTTTGCAGTAATGATTATTTGGGTTTAGCCAATAATCCCGCACTCATTGCCGCCATGCAGCGTGCGGCTGGCGATTCTGGTGTGGGCAGTGGCGCATCAAATTTAATCACAGGACATCACCGCTACCATGATGATTTAGAAAAACAGCTGGCAAAGTTTGTAAAGCTACCCGCTACGCTCTTGTTTTCTACCGGTTACATGGCGAATATCGGCGTGATAGGCGCGCTGATGGGGCGTAATGATGCGGTATTTGCCGATAAGCTCAATCATGCCTGCTTAAATGACGGTGCGTATTTCTCGCTGGCAGAATTCAATCGTTTTGCCCATAACGATGTAGCTGCACTTGAGGCGCTACTTAAAGCCAGTAGCGCAAAACATAAGCTGATTGCCGTTGATGCCGTTTTTAGCATGGATGGCGATATTGCACCCTTGCCAGAATACCTTGCGCTTTGCGAAAAGTATGATGCTTATTTGTATGTGGATGATGCGCATGGCTTTGGGGTGCTGGGCGAGCATGGTGAAGGTTCGCTTAATCACTTTAATTTAAAATCGCCACGTATTATTATGATGGCAACTTTAGGTAAAGCGGCCGGAGTCGCCGGTGCTTTTGTTGCGGGTGAGCAAGTGGTCATCGACTATTTGATTCAATCCGCCAAAAGTTATGTGTATTCAACGCCTGCACCGCCAGCGCTGTCTGCCACGCTATCTGCATCTGTAAGTTTGATCGAGCAGGGTGATGCCTTACGTGAACATTTACGCATGCTGATTGCTTATTTAAAAGACAATCTACGTTGTACAAAGTGGCAGTTAATGCCCTCTGATACCGCAGTGCAACCTTTGGTAGTTGGTGGAAATTTAGAAGCGTTAGCATTAAGTGAGTATTTGCAAACTTTGGGTATTTTAGTGCCAGCAATCAGGCCGCCGACCGTGCCAGTCAATACTTCCAGACTACGCATATCGCTCTCAGCCGCACATTCTTTAGACGATGTAAAAGCGCTTATTGCCGCAATCCACCAAGCGGAGACGGTGTTATGAATATCGCATCAGCCAATCTCCATATAGAATCTACCGGTGTTGGCCCTAACCTGGTCTTATTGCATGGCTGGGGTATGAGTGGCGCTGTGTGGCAACCACTGGTTAAAAAGCTTAGCAAGATATTTACGCTGCATTTGGTTGATTTGCCGGGCATGGGTTTTAGCCGGCAGATAGAGCCGTATCATTTACATGCCATAGCTGAAAAAGTCGCTGAAAGATTACCGGCTAATTCTGATATTGTAGGCTGGTCGTTGGGTGCGCAAGTTGCCATGCGCATTGCTTTGGACCATCCCGATGCAGTAAGACGGCTGGTGTTAGTCGGTGCAACACCATGTTTTGTGAATAAGACCAGCACTGCGACCCAGCAAGCATGGGATAACGGGATTTCCCCCGTGGTTTTTAGCAGTTTTGCTGACAATGTGAATGCAGATTATCACAAAACCATGACGCAATTTTTAACGCTGCAATGCATGGGCGCTAAAGATGCCAGAGCAACGGTAAAATTGCTACGTAAAAAATTTGCAGAGCGCCCGGTGCCAAGCACACAAACCTTACAAAGAGCGTTGAACATACTGTTGGAAACTGACCTGCGCGAGGAAGTCATGTATTTAAGAAAGCCAACATTGTTAATACATGGCGATCGCGATACTTTAGCACCAGTGCAAGCTGCGCATTGGATGATGCAGAACTTGCCCATGGGTTTCCTGCGGGTAATGGCCGGCGCTTCTCATGCACCATTCCTCTCGCATCAAGAACACTTTATTGATGCACTGGTTCAGTTTTTAGAACCAGTAGCTCCTTAACCCAGTCGCCCCTTAACAACGAGTTTAATCAACATGATAGACGATATTTATCACATCGATAAAGCCCGTGCTCGTGCCTCATTTGGCCGCGCGGCAAACAGCTACGATGCTGCCGCCATATTGCAGAAACAAGTGCGTGAAGAAATGCTAAGCCGTCTGGATTTAGTCAAGTTGAACCCACAAGTGATACTGGATGCAGGCTGTGGCACAGGTGCGGCTAGCCATGCCTTGCAAAAACGCTTTGCCAAATCACAAGTCGTGTCGCTAGATTTTGCCTTGCCTATGTTACAGAAAACCCGAAACACTGGCGCTGATATTGGCTTGGTGCGTCAGATCAAAACTCTGCTAGGCGGTGCAAAACAAAATCTTGTATGTGCGGATATTGAGTCATTACCCTTGGCTAGTGCCAGCACTGGCTTGGTGTGGTCTAACCTGGCGATTCAGTGGTGCAATGATTTAGATACGGCCTTGCAAGAGTTTCACCGCGTACTGCAACCTGAAGGTTTGCTCATGTTCAGCACCTTTGGGCCGGACACTTTAAAAGAATTAAGAATTGCGACTAGAGCTAAAAATGCAGGTGAGGGCAGTTTTACCAGTGTCAGCCGATTTATTGATATGCACGATATTGGCGATGCCTTAGTTCGCGCTGGGTTTAGTGCGCCAGTGCTGGATGTAGAGCGTTTTACGCTTACTTACGATGATGTAATAAGTGTCATGCGCGACCTAAAAAGCATAGGAGCACATAACGCCACCGATGGTCGTGCACGAGGCTTGCTGGGGCGTGGATTTTTGCAGAATCTAGAATCGAACTATGAGCAGTTTCGCGTTGATGGAAAGTTGCCAGCAACGTTTGAAGTGGTGTACGGACACGCCTGGCGTGGCAAAGATAAGCCAAAGTTTGATGATGGCTTCTCGCCAGTGACATTTAAACCTAGAAATAAATAACATTCTCATATAGGTATCTCATGACACAAGCCTACTTCGTCATCGGCACGGATACCAATGTAGGTAAAACCTATGTTGCAAGCGCGCTTGTGCAGCATTTTGTGCAGTCAGGTTTAAAAACCGTAGGCATGAAGCCGGTTGCTTCTGGCTGTGAGCTCAATCAACAAGGCGAACTTATCAATGAGGATGTGCAGGCTTTAATCAACGTTAGTAATGTAAAAGCGTCGCTGGATTTAATCAATCCATACCGCTTTAAACCTGCCATCGCTCCGCATCTTGCGGCAGAGCAAGTGGGTGTGGCCGTGAAGCTGGATTCAATTATTCAGGCCTATCAACAGCTAACCACTTTGGCCGAGATGGTGGTTGTTGAAGGCGCGGGTGGGTTTTTTGTGCCACTCAATCAAACCGAAACCTTGGCGGATTTAGCCGTGCAACTGAACATTCCGATAATTTTAGTGGTAGGTATGCGCTTAGGTTGCATCAATCACGCGTTACTGACGGTTGAAGCGATACAAGCCCGCGGATTAAGCCTTGCAGGCTGGGTGGCAAATCAAATCGATCCAGACTTTGGCATGTTCGAAGAGAACCTTAGCAGCTTGCAGCAGCGCATTGCTGCGCCGTGTGTGAGTGTGGTGCGCTGGCAGGGTGAGTTGAACCTGACGACGTTTATTTAAATGGCCATTGTTTAAACGGTATTTTTAACTGGCCCAGCCGAAACTATGCACCGTAGAGTTGGTGTGTTGCTATGTAATCAATGACATTATCAGGCATTAAATAACGCGCTGAATGTTGGCTCTTAAAGCTGTGGCGAATTGCAGTAGAAGATATTTCAAGTGGCGTAATGGCATGCATGGTCACATACCCAGCGCTTGACTCATGCAAGTCATCGGCATTTTCTGAGTAGTGGTTGTGCAAAAAAGTGTCCAGTATCTTCGGTAAAGGCTCTTTTTTCGCTGCAAGCGGTCTTTGTACTAATGCAATATGGCACAGCGTTATTATTTCTTCCCAACGATGCCAGGTATTGAATTTGGTAAATGCGTCACTACCCATGAACAGTATTAGGCTGGCTTTATCACCGAGCTCGTCTCGCAGGCTGTGCAAGGTGTCTACTGTGTAAGACTCGCCAGTCCGATGTAGTTCTCTGTCATCAAACTTAAAAATAGGATTGTTCGCAATGCCTAATTTCACCATCTCGGCGCGCTGTTCAGCGCTCACCGTTGGCGCCGGTTTATGTGGCGGATTGGCCGATGGAATAAAGCGCACTTCATCTAAATTAAGCAATTCAGCAAGCTCTTGCGCCATGCGTAAGTGGCCTAAATGTATTGGGTCGAAGGTGCCACCCAACAGTCCAATTACAGCCTGTGCTATCGGTTTTACTATTGCCGGCATTTAAGCTCTAACTTGGCCGTCGCCCAACACAATATACTTCAGCGAAGTGAGGCCTTCTAAGCCTACTGGACCACGCGCATGCAATTTGTCTGTGGAAATGCCGATTTCTGCACCCAAGCCATATTCAAAGCCGTCAGCAAAGCGGGTAGAGGCGTTTACCATCACACTGCTTGAATCGACTTCACGTAAAAATCTACGTGCTTTAGTATAGTTTTCCGTCACTATCGCCTCAGTGTGTTGCGATGAGTGTTGGTTGATATGCTCAATCGCTTCATCTAGTCCGCTGACAACCTTGCATGAGATAATTGCCGCTAGAAATTCAGTGTAAAAATCTTCATCTGTGGCTGGTTTAGCTTGTTTCACGAGTGCGCGGGTTTCTGCACAGCCACGGATTTCAATGCCATGCGATGTCAGCATATCGGCTAATTTTGGCAACATGGTATTGGCTACCGAACGTGCAATCAACAACGATTCGGTTGTATTGCAAGTACCCAAACGTTGCGTTTTGCTATTTTCTACGATGCGTAAGGCTTTATCAAAATCCGCATCGTCATCTACATAAACGTGACAATTGCCATCTAAATGTTTAATCACAGGAATGCGCGCATCGTTTGATATACGCTCAATCAAACCCTTGCCGCCGCGCGGCACAATCACGTCTACATACTGTTTCATTGTGATGAGTTCGCCTACCGCTGCGCGATCTGTGGTTTCTACCACTTGTACTGCTGTGGTTGGCAGGCCCGCTGCAGCCAAGCCTTCATGTACCAGTTTTGCCAGTGCTTGATTGCAATGAATCGCTTCGCTACCACCGCGTAAAATGGCGGCATTGCCCGACTTTATGCATAGTCCAGCTGCATCTACCGTAACATTCGGCCGCGCTTCGTAAATGATGCCAATCACGCCAAGCGGCACGCGCATTTTGCCTACTTGTATGCCGCTAGGCATATATTTGAAACCAGTCATTTCACCAATTGGGTCAGCAAGGTTGGCGATTTGCGTTAGGCCTTCTGCCATGGTGTTGATGGACTTGTCGGTGATGGTGAGCCGATCCAGCATCGCCTCGTCGAGTCCGCTGGCACGCGCTGCATCTAGATCCAATTTGTTCGCGGCCAGCAATGCGGTTTTTTCACGCAAAATGGCGGCTGCAATATGCGTGAGCGCTTGGTTCTTAATATTGGTATCAGCACTGGCCATTAGGCGTGACGCTTTGCGTGCCTCAACACCCATCTGTTGCATGTAATTCTTAATGTCCATGATATTTATATCCATGTTTGATGATACTTATTCAAATGGTACTTAATTTAATAATGGTACTTATTATAAAGTTAATGCGCTAGCGCCCACGGATTCTGGCGAGTCCAAAACAAAGTCTGGAAATTTCCAGCCAAGCATCGCCTAGCATCACGCCCTTGGCGGTTCTATCAATATCTGCCAGTTTTTGCAAAGCGGCTTCTAGTTGGCGCAAACTGAATCTTGCCAGCGCGCGTTTCACTATTGCTTGTTTGTCACCATAAATGCGCGCACTGGTCATGGCGTTCGCTACATTTTCACCGCGCATTTCAGCTTGCTTAATCCGTACCAGAGGTCGCAACGCCCACATTAGCGGGTTCATCACCGCCACTGCGTTTTCACCTTCGTCCTGCAAGCCTTGCAGAATACGCACGGTGCGCTCGGCGTCGCCCGTCAAGACCGCTTCACCTAGCTGAAAAGCATCGTAGCGCGATACATTAAGCACCGCCTCGCGTACCGTGGCCTCGGCTAATTCACCTTGTGGGTACAGCAAGCCTAACTTTTGTACTTCTTGATTCGCCGCCAGCAAATTGCCTTCTACCTGATGCGCTAAAAACTCCAGTGTTGACTGGCTGGTATGCTGGCCTTGCTGCGCCAGTCGGTTCGCTATCCATTTTGGTAGATTCGCTGCATCCACTTCATCAATCGCAATCGTCATCGCTTGTTTTTCCAACGCGGTAAACCAAGCGCTACTTTTAGCTTCACGCTCTAATTTTGGCAGGATAATCACTACGCAAGTATCAGGAATCGCCTTGTTGGCTAAGGCTTGCAGCGCTTTCCCGCCATCAATACCAGGCTTGCCAGATGGAATGTTGATTTCCAATAGCCGACGGCTAGCAAATAGCGAGATTGATTGACCGTATGATTGAATTTGCTGCCAATTAAAATAGCGTTCAACGATTAAACTATTTCGCTCATCAAAGCCTTGTGCGCGCGCTGCTGCACGAATGGCATCCAGGCTTTCGCGCTGCGCCAGCGGCTCGTCACCCACTAAAACATAAAGGGCTTGTAAGCCTTGTTTCAGGTGCGTATCAAGTTGAGTTTGAGCAAGGCGCATGATGAATCTAATTCTTTGTTACTGGCTTAATGGCCGTTAAGCGTCGCAGAATTTCACGTACGGCATCTTTGTGCATGTCACTGACCAGCATGTTTTCTTCATCAAGCTTACTTAGTAATAGTGTATCGTTGTATGAAATGTCGCGGCGAAATTGCACTGTTTGTACCGCACTCCAAGTTGGGCTATCAGGCGTACGTGTTCTAAAGTTAACGCGGTAATAGAGCTCATACTCACGCACCAGACCGCCACCGCTTAAAGACAAAATACGTTTTTCAAAGCTTTCACTCATCATTTCAAGCAGCAACTCAGCATCTTCTGCATTTTCAACCACTTGAATGCCATTGGATTTAAATGATTGCTTAAGATCTCTTAAAATACTTATTTTTGCACCTTGTATATATAGGTTTTTAAAAGATAAGTCAGCCACACCACGTAGCTGGAATCCGCATGCAGTAAGCGTTAGACTCAATAGCAGCGCCAAGCCTAAACCCGCTCGTAGCACTATATTGGAGAACTGTTTTTGGTTTGAGCGACTATTTTGCATGTTAATTTCCTTCATATCACTTTCCTTTATCTCGCTATGCCACCACAATGTTAATGAGTTTATTCGGCACTACTACGATTTTACGAACAGTCATGTTATCTGCTATGAATTTTTGTACAAAAGGTTGCTCCAGCGCCAGTTTTTCCAGGGTTTCTTTGGACTCTGTTTTTTCTACGGTAATGCTGCCACGCAACTTGCCATTCACTTGAATTACATAGTCTACGGTATCTTGCACCATGGCCGATTGATCAGCCACAGGCCAGCCAGCCTCTAAGATATGGCTGGCTGGGCAAAGTTCTGCCCAGATTGCCTGGCAAATATGTGGCACGATAGGCGATAGTAAAAGTGCGACATTTTGTAAAACTTCCTGACGCACCTGACGCGTAACAATGTCTGTGCCTTCTATTTTAGTCAGCGCGTTCATTAACTCCATCACCGATGAAATCGCCGTGTTAAAGCTATGGCGGCGTGCGTAATCATCTGCTACTTTTTCAATGGTTTGATGTAACTGTAAACGAATATTTTTGAGTTCCGTCGTTAAGTCACCTGAAAAATCCACTGCCTTATAAGCGGTAGTGCCACCTAGACTTACATGGTCATAAACCGCTTTCCAAAGCCGACGTAAAAAGCGATTCGCGCCTTCTACGCCGCTATCAGCCCACTCCAGGCTTTGCTCAGGCGGTGCGGCAAACATCATGAACAGGCGTGCGGTGTCCGCACCATAAAGATCAATCAGTTCTTGTGGGTCAACTGTATTACCTTTTGATTTACTCATTTTAGTGCCGTCTTTCAGCACCATTCCTTGTGTGAGCAAGTTGATGAATGGCTCGTCATTTTTAATCAAGCCTGCATCACGCATAAGCTTGTTAAAGAAGCGTGCGTACAGCAAATGCAGAATTGCATGCTCAATGCCGCCTACGTATTGGTCAACCGGCAGCCAATAATTAGCGCGCTCATCGACCATGGCCGTGTTGCTGTCAAAGCTGGCGTAACGTGCAAAATACCAGGATGATTCAAAGAATGTATCTAATGTATCGGTTTCGCGTGTTGCCTTGCCGCCACAAGTCGGGCAGGTGGTTTCGTAAAAACTCGGGTCTTTTTTAATCGGCGAGCCTACGCCGTCCATCACTACGTCTTCTGGCAACACCACTGGCAATTGTTCGGCAGGCACCGGCACTTCGCCGCAGCTTGCACAATGCACAATAGGAATCGGGCAGCCCCAATAGCGTTGGCGTGAAATACCCCAGTCGCGCAGGCGATACTGCGTGCGTTTTTTACCTAAGTTCTTTGCACTTAAAGCAGATGAAATGGCATCAGAAGCTTGCTCAAAATTCAAGCCGTCAAACGCGCCAGAGTTAAACAGCACACCATGATCTGTCATCGGTAAAGCGTCATCATCTGTTTGTTTAATCACAGCTTTAATGGCTAAGCTGTATTTATTGGCAAATTCGAAATCACGGTCATCATGCGCCGGTACAGCCATGACTGCACCTTCGCCATAGCTGGCCAGCACATAGTTAGCCACCCACACAGGTAATTGTTCTCCATTCAGCGGGTGCGTTACAAACAAGCCAGTGGCCATGCCTTTTTTCTCGGCAGTGGCAACATCTGCTTCAGCCACGCTGCCGCGTTTGCATTCCGCTATAAAGTCAGCCAGTGCCGGGTTGTTTTGCGCGGCTTGTGTCGCTAGCGCGTGCTCAGCCGCTACCGCAACGTAAGTCGCACCCATTAGTGTATCTGGGCGGGTGGTATAGACCTTGAGGTTTCCTTCTTGACCAACGATTGGAAACTCAACCTCGCAACCATAGCTTTTGCCTATCCAGTTACGTTGCATGGTTTTTACTTGTTCAGGCCAGCCATCCAGCTTGTCTAGATCATTGAGCAACTCTTCGGCATATGCCGTAATCTTCATGAAATATTGTGGAATATCGCGTTTTTCTACCAACGCTCCACTACGCCAGCCGCGGCCGTCAATCACTTGCTCATTGGCCAGCACGGTGCCATCAACAGGGTCCCAATTGACCGTAGAAGTTTTTTTGTAGATCAAGCCTTTTTTGAACAGCTCGGTAAACAACCATTGTTCCCATTTGTAGTATTCTGGCTTACAGGTAGCAATCTCCCGGCTCCAATCCACGCCTAAACCCAGCTGCTTAAGCTGTGTTTTCATGTGCTCGATATTGCTATAGGTCCAAGCTGCTGGCGCAGTTTCATGCTTAATCGCCGCGTTTTCCGCAGGCAAGCCAAACGCGTCCCAACCCATGGGTTGCATCACGTTAAAGCCTTTCATCTTATGAAAACGGCTTAATACGTCACCAATCGTGTAGTTGCGCACATGTCCCATGTGCAAACGGCCCGATGGATAAGGGAACATGGATAAACAATAATATTTAGGTTTATCTGATGTTTCAGATGCGGCAAATGATTGGTTGGCTTCCCAATAAGCTTGGGCGGTTTGTTCAATGTCTTTGAAAGGGTACTGCTGTTGCATAATTTAACTATTCTTAAATATTTAGATGAATAGCGAGATTATACCTTTGACGTGTGAATAAGGCGATTTATCGTAACGTCATTTCGTGTGGTTCGTAGGGTGTGCAAATTGATTTAATTTGCACACCAATCCATGTCGCGTTATTTCAAGGCCGCAAAAATATTGTCGCGAATCACATTCATATCGCCCAAGCCATTCACAAATACATGCTTAGGTGCGCCTGCTGCACCGCTATTAGCCCAGTCTGAATAGTATTTAACCAATGGTTTGGTTTGACTGTGATAAACATCCAAGCGCGTTTTTACGGTTTCTGCGGCATCATCTGGGCGTTGCACCAGGTCCTCACCTGTTACATCATCTTTACCCGCTACTTTGGGCGGGTTGAATTTAACGTGGTAGGTACGGCCGCTGGCTGGGTGTGAGCGACGACCACTCATGCGTTCGATAATCGCTTCATCAGGCACGTCGATCTCTACTACGTAATCAATGCCTACGCCGGCATTTTTCATAGCCTCTGCTTGCGGAATGGTGCGTGGAAAGCCATCAAATAAAAAGCCGTTGGCGCAGTCAGCTTCTTTAATACGCTCACTTACCAGGCCAATAATCACTGCATCCGGCACCAAGCCGCCGCTGTCCATAAAGCTTTTTGCCTCTAAGCCCAATGGTGTGCCAGCTTTAACTGCCGCACGTAGCATGTCACCTGTAGAGATTTGTGGAATATTGAATTTTTCACGTAGGTGAGTAGCTTGTGTACCTTTGCCTGCGCCAGGAGCGCCTAAAAGAATGATTCGCATAGTGTGAGACCTTGAAAAATATTAAAGTAAAAATGTTAAAAAATTCGTAATAATTATATCAGCCGATGAATGACTTGCGTATGGAACTGCTTGCTTAAACTGGTGTAAGGTAGTTAGTAATTCGCACAAAATCTTCTACACTTAAGTTCTCTGCGCGTAGTTGTGAGTTGATATTCAGTGCGGTAAATCCATCATCTTCAAGCAGGCCTTTAAGCGTGTTGCGTAAGGTTTTACGGCGCTGGCCAAAGGCCGCTAATACTACTTTTGCAAACAACGCTTCATCTTTCGCAACGAATGGTAGCGTAGCGTGTGGCACGCAACGCACAAAGGCAGACTCTACTTTAGGTGCAGGTTCAAATGCTTCTGGCGGCACGGTGATTAAGTAATCCATTTTCAAGCGATATTGCAACATGACGCTCAAGCGACCATAGGCAGGCGTTGACGGGTCTGCGACCATGCGCTCCACCACTTCTTTTTGCAGCATAAAGTGCATATCGCTAATATGTGAAATGTTATCGAGCAGGTGAAACAGAATTGGCGTTGAGATGTTGTATGGCAAATTGCCTGTGACACGCAGGCTTTCACCAGACTTTTTATCTGCAAGTTGGGTGAAGTCAAACTTAAGTGCATCGGCATTGTGAATGCTAATAGCGTTATTGGCATAGGCTGGCTTGCTGTACTCGGTTTGCATCCAGGCGATGATGTCGCGATCAACTTCTACTACATGTAAAAGTTTTAATTTTTTTAACAAGGGCTTGGTGAGCGCACCTAAGCCGGGGCCAATTTCAACCATGAGGTCGTCCGCTTTGGGTGAAATGGCTTCTACCAAGCTGGCGATTACGCCTTGATCTGTCAGGAAATTTTGGCCGAAGCGTTTTTTTGCGATGTGTTTCATTAGGTTAAAGCGCTTTTTAATTGCTTATTGGCTAGTAATTTATTGGACGCCAGCAAAATTGCCAGCTCAATTGCTGCTAGCATGCTGCCGATTTCGATATTGCCCGAACCGGCTAAATCTAAGGCGGTGCCATGATCAACCGAGGTGCGAATGATAGGCAAGCCCAGCGTGACATTGACACCTTCACCGAAGCTGGCATGTTTGAGTACAGGTAAGCCTTGGTCGTGATACATGGCCAGCACCGCATCGGCTTTGCTTAAATGATGTTTGGCAAATAGGGTGTCGGCTGGTAGCGCACCTATAAGGTTCATGCCTTCAGCACGTAGTTTTTCTAGTACAGGATTGATGACATCGATTTCTTCACGTCCTAGATAACCATCTTCACCTGCGTGAGGGTTTAAACCTGCGACTAAAATGCGCGGGTTGGTTAACCTAAACTTTTGTACTAAATCATGATGCAAAATACGAATGGTAGTTTCAAGGCTGCTGCGTGTAATCGCGGCTGGCACATCTTTAAGCGCCAAATGGGTGGTGGCCAGCGCGACACGCATGCCGCCGCCAACCAGCATCATCACTACTTGTGGGGTATGGGTAAGTTCCGCTAAAAATTCGGTATGGCCGCTAAAGGTAATACCCGCATCGTTGATAATGCCTTTGTGTACGGGTGCTGTCACCATGGCATTAAACTGATTGCTCACACAGCCCAATCCTGCAGTAGTTAAGGTATTTAGTACATATTGGCTGTTAAGTGCATTTAGGCTGCCAGCTATCACTGTGCTATTTACAGGAACATGCAAAACCGTTAATGAGCCATCACCTATGTGATGCTGTGTTGAGTTTTCAATATACGGAGTGATTTTCAGCGCTAATTTAAGCTGTGCTGCACGCGCTTTCAGCATGTCGGCATCGGCAATGACCACTACAGTTGCATTGAGTGGTTTATGCGCCAGCATGACGCATAAATCCGGCCCAATACCCGCAGGTTCACCTGCGGTAATGGCGATGCAAGGTAAGATAGTACTCACTCGAATGCTATGTTTCTGATTAAAAAGTTTTTGATTTAAAATCGATTAAAACTTGTCTTCAAGTTTGAGTTCGACGTAAGCACGGTCGCGTAATTCACGCAGCCAGTCTTGGTAAGCTTCATCTGCTTTTCTTGTACGAATTTCTTGCCGTGCTTTTAAGCGCGCGGCTTCTTTACTCATGTCTTGTTTACGGCGCTCGATTACTTGAATGATATGCCAACCAAACTGGCTGCGTACAGGCGCGCTGATTTCATTGACTTTAAGTTCATTCATGGCTTTTTCAAATTGTGGCACGGTATCGCCAGGATTTACCCAGCCTAAATCTCCACCATTTGAGGCCGTGGTATCTTCTGAATATTGTCTAGCGAGTACTTCAAATTTCTCGCCGTTGTCCAAGCGTTCCTTAATGCTATCCATTTTTTGTTTAGCCTCTTTTTCAGTCATGAC
>Ga0209913_1000675_pt1 | contig 25846 bp, 35 predicted proteins | sample PersoiDNA2013203_FD_185805 | JGI IMG/M metagenome (GOLD analysis project Ga0209913, IMG submission 185805) | Permafrost soil microbial communities from the Arctic, to analyse light accelerated degradation of dissolved organic matter (DOM) -... | ecosystem: Environmental > Terrestrial > Soil >... | reverse complement strand
ACCAGTTCGAGATCCGCACCCACCAGCGCCTGATGGACATCGTCGATCCTACCGACAAGACCGTTGACGCCCTGATGAAGCTGGACCTGCCAGCTGGCGTGGACGTCGAGATCAAGCTGCAGTAATGTTGTAAGCGCCCGCGCTCATCCGCGGCGTATCAAAATCGGGGTCTGGCACTTGCTGCCTGGCCCCTTTTTTTATTGCGGCGCCGAAAAGCAGGGACATGCCGGATGAAGTATGGCAGCCAGTTCGAAATCCGCAACCGGCCGCACAAGCGCGCCGCAGTTCCACCGGCGCAGAAATTTTGCATTGAAAAAATATTGCCTTATAATTAAGGCACTATATTTTTTGTCAATAAAATGCACATATTCTACAAGCGCACGGTCCGCCAGTTGGCGGCGCTCATGTTTGCAACGGTGGCGCTGGCGGGCTGCGGCGGCGGTGGTGGCGGGTCGGCGCCAGCCGGTGCCCCGGTACCCCCACCAGTGGCAACGCCGGCATTCCCCGTCCTGCAAACCTCATCTTCCTTCAGCCTGGCGCCGATCGCCGATCCCGCCGGGCGCACGGCGCTGGCCGGCCATCAGCTGGGACGGGTGCTGCTACCCAATGGCACAACGGCGTCGGCTGGCTTGAAAGTGGAGTGGCTGGACGCCTCGCTGCCCGCTTCCCCGCGCGTGATTGCCGCGGCCACCACCGATGCCAACGGCGCCTTCGATATCGCTGGCGCCAGCAGCGTTGCCGCCGCCGACCAATGGCTGCGTGTGACGCTGGCGGACGGCGCCGTCCTGCGCGCCTTTGCCAGCGGCTGGACGGAGTTGTCCTTCGGTACCGAAGTGGCGGTCAGCGAAATTGCCCGCCTGCGCGCGGCCGGTGCGCTGACGGCCCGGCCCTTGCCGATGGATGAACTGGCGACGGCACAGCAATCGCTCAGTTTGCTTGGACAGGCGCGCTATGCGGGAGAGGGCACCGCCGCGGCGGTCAGCTCGCTGACGGCGCTGCTTGCCCAGTTCGCACCATGGAACCAGTATCTCGATCGCCTGTCGAGCGCGACGCCTGCCGCCGGTGCCGGCGATGTGGCCGCTTTCCTGCCCTTTACCGAGATGGACCAGGCACGGCCGGCCACCCTGGTCGACAATGGCGTCAGCAGCGACCTTACTGTCAGCTTCCACTGCACACTCGATGCCATCCCGAACTGGCGCGAATGCGGTGTCGGTGCCGCCAATCACAATGACATCGCCGAACAACTCTCGGTACGCCCGGGCGGCATTTTCCTGCACAATATTGGCGGCCCCGACGGGATCGACCAGCTGCTCAACCAGATCGGTGATTTGCCCGTTCTCGAGTTCGCGCCCGTCATCGGTACCCGCGTCATCTACAACAACCCGCAGATTGTCCAGGCCAGCGATGCCGCCATCCACGCGGCCATCAAGGTCACCCGCCGCACCTATCCGGTGGCGCCGGTGGCGGTCAAGGGCGGTTCGGTTGCCGCCATCGAAGTGGTGTTCGACTACGAAGTTGCTCTCCTCAATACCACCACGAAGCAGCAGGTCGATTTGCTGGTGCGCGAGCGCCGCTGGTTCAGCCCGCTCGTCGGTCGCGTGCGCATTGCCAGTGAAGGCCTGGTGCGCAGCGGCAGCACCATCTCGCCCGCCAGCATGTCGCTCACCTTCGACCCCCGGACGTTCACGGCGCCGACCGCCTTGCCGCTGGCCGGCGTCATGGATGCCACCGCGATCGCCTTGACCCACAAGCATGTCGCAGTGTCACCGTCCACCAACCGGCTCTATGTGTCGACCGACAACAACGGCGGCCAGATTCTCGAACTCGATGCCGCCACCCTGGTCACCTTGCGCACCGTCGGCACCGCCGGCGCGGCGCGCCGCTTGGCCGTGTCCAGCGACGGCTCGCGCATCTATGCGGCGTTACCCGGCGCCACCATCATCGAACTGCGCAACGCCGACCTGGGCGAAGTGCGCCGTTTCAACGCTGCGATCACATTCCCGAACAGCTTCGACGCCCCGCTCGACAAGGTGAACGAACTGGCGGTGGACCCCTTCAATGCCGAGCGCGTGCTGCTCACCTTGCACGCCAGCCTGACCACCGCCAGCGGCCCGGTGCAACTGTTTAACGCGGGCGCCTTGCAGTCGAGCATAGGGTCCAACAAGTTGCTCGACACAATAGGCTGGAGCGCCACACCCGATGAATTTTTGGCGGCCTACACCGGCTCGCCCCAGAGCGTGTTCCGCTTTCGGGCCAGCCCCGGTGTGCCCACCGAACTGGCGTCGCTTCTTGGCGTCCCCGAGGTGGGCGTGATGGAATCCAATGGCGACATCCTGACCGCGCGCGGCACGGCCATCGATGCGCGCAGCCTGAAGCAGCACGGTACTCTGGCGCTGCCAGGCTACACGCTGCGAGCTTGCGTACGGCTCGATGCGCGCAGCGATCTGTGCGAGGTGGAAGCCGTCGCTGTCAACGGCGTCGACGCGCCGTACGTCCGCTTCGATCATGCAAGCGGGGCGTATCTGGGGGTCTACCGTCCCGCGGCGCAAGCGGCGCTGGCGGGCTGCCCGATCAATCCCACCACGCAGATCTGGACCGCCGCCGGCCGCGCCATCCTGCAGCCGCTGCCCGATGGCCGCATCATCGTCTCGAACGGCGACGCCGATCAGCGCTGCGGCCTGCAGGTGTGGACCTTGCGCGGCTACCAGAAATAGGCGGGCGGCCTCGGTTCCCGCCATGGCGGGCGCCGTCCTTTGTCACCGCCCGGTAGACTCGACACGAGCTCAACCACACAATGGACCGCACCATGCCCAACACCAGCCTGCTTCCCTCCGCCCTGATCGGCGCCGTCGCCAGCGCCCGTTCGATGACGCCAATGGCCGCGCTGGCCACGGCCCGCCTGGCCGACCGCGACACCAGCGGCGAGTTGCTGTTGCTGGACCGCCCCATCTTCAAGTATGGCGCGCTGGCGATGGGTGTCGGCGAACTGCTGGGCGACAAGATGAAATCGGCGCCGGATCGCACCGTGTTCCTGGGCCTGCTGGCGCGCGTCTTGAGCGCCGGCATTGCGGGCGCCGCGCTGGCGCCGAAGGGCCGCGAGAAAGCGGGCGCGGCTGTCGCCGTGGCGACCGCCGTGCCGCTGGCGTACCTGACCCTGGCGGGGCGCAAAAAGGCGATGGCGGAAATGGGCCAGACCAAGAGCGGCCTGATCGAAGATGCCTTGATCGTCGCGGCCGGCGCGGCCGTCGTTGCACTGGCGACCCAGCGCTAGGGGAGGGCAGGGCGGCTGTGGCACAATCGGCGGAACATTCCTTCGATCGCGCACCGCCATGCCACTGCCCCTGCTTCCCTCGGCCCCCTCGGATTTCGATTTCGTGGTCGGCGACTGGCGCGTGCGCCACCGCCAGCTGGAACGAAGATTGCAGCAGTGCCAGACCTGGCGCGAGTTCGACGGCCTGATGAGCACCCGGCCCATCCTGGGCGGCTTCGGCAATCTGGAAGACAATCTGCTGCGCTTGCCCGAGGGCGACACCCGCGCAGTGGCGCTGCGCTCTTACGACGCCGCTGCCGGCAGCTGGTCGATCTGGTGGCTGGACGGGCGCTTTCCCAACCGGATCGATGTGCCCGTCGTGGGCCGGTTCGAAGCGGGCGTCGGCACCTTCTTTGCGGACGACCAGTTCGAAGGCCGGCCCATCCGCATCCGCTTCATCTGGCAGCAGCTCGACCCGGATCACCTGCGCTGGCAGCAAGCCTTTTCGGAAGACGGCGGCGCCAGCTGGGAAACCAACTGGGTGATGGATTTTACGCGCAGCGCCTGATCATTCCGTCCGCTGGGTGGCCTCGAACACGGCCAGCTGGGCGGCAAACGCGCGCTGGTAGGCGGGGCGCGCCTCGGCCCGGGCCAGGTAGGCCGTCAATGTTGAAAAACCTTCCAGTAAACCGGACGGTTTCAGGCGCTCCAGTGCGTGCACCATCATCAAATCGCCCGCGCTGAAGTTGCCGTCGAGCCATTCGGCCCCGCCCAGCCGGTTCGATAGCGATGCCAGGCGGGCCCGGATCCGCGCTTCGATGGCGGGCAGGCGCTCGGCCGACCAGGGCTTGTCGCGCTCCAGCAATTTCAGGTTTTGCAGCTCGAGGATGGGTGGCTCGACCGTGTTGACGGCGGCGAACATCCAGCTGAGGGCGCGCATGCGGCCGTCCCCGTCCGCGGGCAGCAGGCCGGGGTGGTGTTCGGCCAGGTGAAACACGATGGCGCCCGATTCGAACAGCACCAGGGCGCCGTGTTCAAAGGTCGGAATCTGGCCGAAGGGATGGCGGGCCAGATGGGCGGGCTGCTTCATTTCCTCGAAGCTCAGCAGGCGCACCTGGTAGGGCTGGCCCACTTCCTCCAGTGCCCAGCGCACCCGCATGTCGCGCGCCAGGCCACGGCCCCGGTCGGGAGCCTGGGCAAAGGCGGTGATGGTGGGAAGCGTTGCCTCATGCATTTGCGTCATCTCGTCTCCTTTTGGCCTGGCTGCGGTCCGCCTAATCTAGCAGAGGATGCGGCGCGCACGCAGCTTTTTCAGGGCCGCAAACCGGTCGCCACCACGAAGTCGCGCACCCCGTTCGGATGGGCCTGTTTCCAGCTTTCCAGCGCGGGCCGGTAAGCCTCGCGGTACATCAGCAGCAGCATGGCCGCTTCCAGCTGATCCCTGGCGGCCAGCTGGCGCAGGGTGGCCAGGGCGGGGTCGCCGAAGGGTTTGGCAGCTCCCTTGGCGACCAGGTCCGCATCGATGCGCAGGGCCTGGCGCAAGGTGTCCAGATCGCCAGCAAAGCCGGGCTTGGTGTTCTGGGTTTGCAGCATCGCCCAGGACAGCCAGAAGGCGCTATCGGCTGTGTCCGACTGCCTCGTGAGCGACTCGCTCAGTTCAATGCCGGCCTTGCCGGCGGCGTCGCGCCGCACCTTTGCCATCATCCGAAAATTCAAGCGCTTGAGCGGCGTGCCGGCACGGTTCATCATGCCGGCCAGCTTGTCCCACACGACCTGCTGGCTGGGCTGGGCGGCGATGCCATTGAACAGGGCGTCTTCCGCCTGACCGGTCTTGCCTTGCTGGGCCAGGGCGTCGGCCAGGTAGCGCCAGGCCTGGGTGGACAGGGGCTCGATCGCGGTTGCTTTCCTGAAGCGCGTTTCCGCTTGCGCGTACTGCTGCTGGGCATAAAAGCAGTCGCCCGCGTAGATCCAGGGCGTCGCTGTCTGCGGATCGGCCGCGGCCGCCTGCTCGTACAGGGCGAGCGCTGCGGCGTAGCGCTTTTGGCCGAACTCGACTTCGCCAGCTTGCATCAGGCGCGCCGCCTCGGCATTGGCCGTGTGGGCGGGCGGGGCGGGGTTGTCGCTCATCACCCGCAACACTTCCAGGGCCACCGGATCTTGCGGATCGAGGGCCAGCGCCTGGCGCGCCACCTTGCTCGCCTCGGCCCGCATCACGCCCCGGTTTTCCGCAGTGGCGGCGAGGGACAGCTTGTAGATCATTCCCGCTTTCATGGCCAGCGGCAGCGACGCGGCCGGGTCGGCTTGCACGGCCTGGTCGAGCGCGCCCATGGCTTCGCGCAATTTGCCTTGCGCGTACAAGGCGTTGCCGGCGTCGATCAGCTGCTTCGCTTCCGGATTGACGGGACCGGCCAGCACGGGCGCCGCGCACAGCAGCAGGGACAGCATCAAAGGGCGAAAGGAAAACACGATGGGCCTTGGACGGGACGGCTGGATGCCGGGAAGCGCCAATGTAGCAGGCCGGACGGGACTTGCGTTAAGTGAAAAGAAATATTGCGTGTATGGACACGCGGCGTGCCTGTTGCGGAAATGGTAAGCCGCTACAATCCGCTGGTGTTTTAAAAGCCAACAATGCAGTATTGATATCCCTAACTTATTGCGCGGAGGTAGCTATGTGGCGTCCCGTGTTGCTGATGTTGGTATTGGCCGGCGCTGCCGGCAGTGCGTGGTCCCAGGCGGCAGCGCCGCTGGGCGATGTGCCCCTGATCGAGCGTAGCAAGATCTTCGGCAATCCCAGCAAGACGGCGGGCCAGATCAGCCCCGACGGCAAATGGCTGTCGTGGATCGCGCCCCGCGACGGCGTGCTCAACGTGTGGGTGGCGCCGGTGGCCCATCCCGACCAGGCCAAGCCCCTCACCGCGGAAAAATTGCGGCCCATCCGCACCACCTTCTGGGCGCCCGATTCCCGCTCGATCCTGTTTATCAACGACAAGGGCGGTGACGAGAATTTCCTGCTGTACGGCGCCAACGTCGCCACCGGCGAATTGAAAAGCTACACGCCGTTTGAAAAGACGCGGGTGCAGATTGTCGGCATCAGCAACAGGCACAAGGACCGCATCCTGGTGGGCGTCAACAACCGCGATCCCAAATGGCATGACGTGCACAGCCTCGACCTGGCCAGCGGTAAATTGACCCTGGTGCAGCAAAACGATGGCTACGCCGGCTTCGTCGCAGATGAGGATCTGAAGGTGCGCCTGGCGCAAAAATCCCGGCCTGACGGCGGCGCCGATTTTTACCGCGTCACGAACGGCAAGGTGGAAGAAAAGCCGATCGCGTCCGTCGGTCTGGACGATTCGCTGACCACCTCGCCGCTGGGCTTCACGGCCGATGGCAAGACCCTGTACTGGACCGAGTCGCGCCAGCGCGACACGGCGGCCCTGGTGGCCCAGGACGTCGCCTCCGGCAAGACCCGGGTCGTCGCCCAGGATCCCCGCGCCGACGTCGGCAGCGCCCTGTTTCAACCGCTCACGGGCCAGGCCCAGGCTTACGTCGTCGATTATCTGAAGCCGGATTACGTCGCGCTGACCCCCACCATCAAAGGCGACCTCGATTTCCTCAGAACCCAGGCAAAGGGCCTGTACCGCATCGTCTCGCGCAACACGGCCGACGACAAGTGGGTAGTGGTGATGGACCCCGTGACGGCGCCCAGCTCCACCTGGCTGTACGAGCGAAAGGGCAGGAAGCTGACCAGGCTCTACACGGCGCGTCCGGAGCTGGAAGGCGCGCCGCTGGTACAAATGTTCCCGCAAGAGATCAAAGCGCGCGACGGCCTGACCCTGGTGTCCTACCTGACCCTGCCGAAGGGGGCAGACCTGAATGGCGACGGCAAGGCGGATAAAGCTTCGCCGATGGTGCTGCTGGTCCACGGCGGCCCCTGGGCGCGCGACGGCTACGGCTACAACAGTTATCACCAGTGGCTGGCCAACCGGGGCTATGCCGTCATGTCCGTCAATTACCGGGGCTCCACCGGTTTCGGCAAGAAATTCATCAGCGCAGGCGATTTGCAGTGGGGCCGCAAGATGCATGACGATCTGCTCGACGCCGTGGACTGGGCCGTCAAGCACGGCGTGACCACGGCCGACAAGGTGGCCATCATGGGCGGCTCCTACGGCGGCTACGCCACCCTGGCCGGCATGGCATTTACACCGACCACGTTCGCCTGCGGGGTCGACATCGTCGGCCCCTCCAACCTGTTTACCTTGCTGCAAACCATTCCGCCGTACTGGGAAGCCGGCAAACAGCAGTTTTATAAACGCATGGGCGATCCCACCACGGAAGCGGGCCAGGCCTTACTAAAAGAGCGCTCACCGCTGCACTTTGCCGACAAGATCGTGCGCCCCCTGCTGATCGGGCAGGGCGCCAACGATCCGCGCGTCAACGTGCGCGAATCCGACCAGATCGTCGCGGCCATGCAGGCGAAGAATATTCCCGTGACCTATGTCGTGTTCCCGGACGAGGGTCATGGTTTCGCCCGGCCTGCCAACAATATCGCCTTCAATTCGGTGGCGGAGAATTTCCTCGGCAAGTGCCTGGGCGGCCGGGCCGAGCCGATCGGCTCGACCCTGCAGGCGTCGACGGCGCAAGTCAAACACGGGGCGGAATTTGCACCGGGCTTGGCGCAAGCCTTACAGGCGAAGTAGGCAGGACGGGGACTGGCACTTGCTGCCTGTCCCCGATTTTGGTCGGCGGTCTGAAACCCGGGGACAGGCAGCGAGTGCCAGTCCCCCCTGCTGCTGCCGCCGCGATGGATTCGTGCGCAAATGAAAACGTCACTTGCGCATTGTTGCTCGCTTCATTACAATGCGGACCCTCAGGGCGGTTAGTTCAGCTGGTTAGAATACTTGGTCGACATCCAAGGGGTCGCAGATTCGAATTCTGCACCGCCCACCAGAATCACAGAAGCCGGACCCGTGCCACGCGCGGGTCCGGTTTTCTCATCCAGCTCCCCGTACTTTCTTGTACTGCGGAAACCGGTGTCAGGCACAAGTGCCAGACCCCATACAACACATCGACATACCCCCAACTAAGTTGTTGCGTCAAGCCCTTTTGCACGCTATACTAGCCGGCTTCGGTATGGATTCGTCCGTACTTTTACTTGGTAGTTAAACAGTCAGCCCCGCCCAATCGCAGGTGGGAATGGAGAAAAAATGAGCCTAGGCCTTCTCGGTCGCAAGGTTGGAATGATGCGCATCTTCACGGATGAAGGGGATTCGATCCCTGTCACCGTGCTGGACGTGTCGAACAACCGTGTTGCGCAAATCAAAACTCCTGAGACGGATGGTTACACCGCCGTTCAGGTCGCATTCGGTCAACGTCGCGCATCCCGCGTGACCAAGGCAGTTGCGGGTCACCACGCCAAAGCTGGCGTCGAAGCCGGTACGATGCTGAAAGAATTCCGCGTCGATGCCGCTAAAGCTGCAGAACTGAAAGCTGGCGACGTCGTTGCTGCTTCCCTGTTCGAAGTCGGTCAAAAGATCGACGTGCAGGGCGTCACGATCGGTAAAGGCTATGCCGGTACCATCAAGCGTCACCACTTCTCGTCGGGCCGTGCCACCCACGGTAACTCGCGTTCGCACAACGTACCAGGTTCGATCGGTATGGCGCAGGACCCAGGCCGCGTGTTCCCAGGTAAGCGCATGACCGGTCACCTCGGTGACGTCAACCGCACCGTACAGAATCTCGAAATCGCCCGTATCGATGCCGACCGCCAGCTGCTGCTGGTCAAAGGTGCCGTACCTGGCGCGAAAAATGGCCAGGTCGTCGTATCGCCTGCCATCAAAACCAAAGCACAGAAGGGAGCTTAACGATGGAACTGAAGCTTCTGAATGAGCAAGGACAAGCAGGCTCGAACGTTGCCGCCGCCGATACCGTTTTCGGCCGTGACTACAACGAAGCCCTGATTCACCAGATCGTCGTCGCCTACGCCGCCAACGCGCGTTCGGGCAACCGCAAGCAGAAGGATCGTGAAGAAGTTCACCACACGACCAAGAAGCCCTGGCGCCAAAAAGGTACGGGCCGTGCCCGTGCCGGTATGTCGTCGTCGCCTCTGTGGCGCGGCGGTGGCCGCATCTTCCCGAACTCGCCTGACGAGAACTTCACCCACAAGGTGAACAAGAAGATGTACCGCGCAGGCATCTGCTCGATTCTGTCCCAGCTGGCCCGCGAAGAGCGCCTGGTGGTGGTCGAGAATCTGACGGTTGACGCACCCAAGACCAAGCTGCTCGCTACCAAGCTGGCCGGCATGGGCCTGGAATCGGTCATGATCATCACCGACACCACGGACGAGAACCTGATGCTGGCTTCCCGCAACCTGCCGCACGTGCTGGTTGTCGAGCCCCGTCATGCCGATCCGATGTCGCTGGTGTTCTACAAAAAAGTCGTGGTCACCAAAGCAGCACTGGCCATGATCGAGGAGATGTTCGCATGAGCGGCGTAATCAAATTTTCCGAAGAGCGCCTGATGAAGGTGCTGCAGGCGCCCGTCATTTCCGAGAAGGCCACCATGGTCGCGGAAAAGAACGAGCAGATCGTTTTCCGTGTCCTGCCTGACGCCACCAAGCCTGAAATCAAGGCCGCCGTTGAACTGCTGTTCAAGGTCGAAGTGGAATCGGTGCAGACCGTCAATCGCGAAGGTAAGCAAAAGCGTTCGGGCCGTTTCAATGGCCGTCGCAACCATACCAAGCGTGCTTTCGTGTGCCTGAAGCCCGGCCAGGAAATCAACTTCTCCGAGGAGGCTAAATAATGGCACTCGTTAAGATGAAACCAACCTCGCCAGGCCGTCGCGGCATGGTGAAGGTGGTGAACCCGGACCTGTACAAAGGCCGTCCGTTCGCTGCCCTGGTTGAAAAGAAATCGAAGACCGCCGGCCGTAACAACAACGGCCACATCACCACCCGTCACATCGGTGGTGGTCACAAGCAGCACTACCGTCTGATCGACTTCAAGCGTCAGAAGGATGGCATTCCTGCGAAGGTCGAGCGGATCGAATACGATCCCAACCGTACCGCCAACATCGCCCTGCTGTGCTACGCAGACGGTGAGCGCCAGTACATCATCGCTACCAAGGGCATGGCCGTTGGCGACAGCGTGATGAACGGTTCGGAAGCGCCGATCAAGTCGGGCAACTGCCTGCCTATCCGCAACATCCCGGTCGGTACCGTGATGCACTGTGTCGAAATGCTGCCAGGTAAGGGTGCCCAGATGGCCCGTACCGCCGGCGCCGGCGTCGTGCTGATGGCCCGCGAAGGCACCTACGCCCAGGTCCGCCTGCGCTCCGGTGAAGTGCGCCGCGTCCACATCGAATGCCGTGCAACGGTAGGCGAAGTCGGTAACGCCGAGCACAGCCTGCGCAAGATCGGTAAAGCCGGTGCGATGCGCTGGCGCGGTGTTCGTCCTACCGTTCGCGGTGTGGTCATGAACCCGGTCGATCACCCGCACGGTGGTGGTGAAGGTAAAACCGCAGCTGGTCGTCATCCAGTGTCGCCTTGGGGCCAACAGACGAAGGGCAAGAAGACGCGCCGTAACAAGCGTACGACTTCCATGATCGTCTCGCGCCGCGGCAAGAAATAAGGATAAGACATGACACGTTCATTGAAAAAAGGGCCGTTCATCGACGCCCACCTGGTGAAAAAAGTCGAAGCCGCGCAAGCGAACAAAGACAAGAAGCCAGTCAAAACCTGGTCGCGTCGTTCGACGATCTCGCCGGACTTCATCGGCCTGACGATCGCGGTGCATAACGGCAAGCTGCACGTGCCTGTTTATGTGTCCGAGAACATGGTCGGCCACAAGCTCGGCGAATTCGCGCTGACCCGCACGTTCAAGGGCCATGCCGCTGACAAGAAGGCGAAGAAATAATGGAAACCAAAGCTATCCTCAAAGGTGTGCGCCTGTCGGACCAAAAAGGCCGCCTGGTTGCAGATCTGATCCGCGGCAAGAAGGTCGGCGCAGCACTCGACATCTTGCAATTCAGCCCCAAGAAGGGCGCGACCATCATCAAGAAAGTGCTGGAGTCGGCCATCGCCAACGCCGAGCACAATGACGGCGCCGACATCGACGAGCTGAAAGTGGTGCAGATCTATGTTGAAAAGGGCCCGATCCTGAAGCGCTTTACTGCTCGCGCAAAAGGCCGCGGTGATCGTATCTCGAAACAATCCTGTCACATCTACGTGACTGTCGGTAACTAAGGGGTCACGATGGGACAGAAGATTCATCCAACAGGCTTTCGCCTGTCAGTAACCCGTAACTGGGCGTCGCGTTGGTACGCGGGCAATGGTAACTTTGCCCAAATGCTCAACGAAGACCTCGCAGCACGTGCGTTCCTGAAAAAGAAACTGAAGAACGCTTCGGTTGGCCGCATCGTCATCGAGCGTCCTGCCAAGAACGCGCGCTTCACGATCTACAGCTCGCGCCCAGGCGTGGTCATCGGTAAAAAAGGCGAAGACATCGAAGTACTGAAGTCCGCGCTGACGAAGATCATGGGTGTGCCCGTGCACGTCAATATCGAAGAGATCCGCAAGCCTGAAATCGACTCGCAACTGATCGCCGACTCCATCTCGCAACAGCTGGAAAAGCGCATCATGTTCCGTCGCGCCATGAAGCGTGCGATGCAGAACGCCATGCGTCTGGGTGCCCTGGGCATCAAGATCATGTCGTCCGGTCGTCTGAACGGCATCGAGATCGCCCGCAAAGAGTGGTACCGCGAAGGCCGCGTGCCTCTGCACACCCTGCGCGCCGATATCGACTACGGCACCAGCGAAGCGTCGACCACCTACGGCATCATCGGTGTCAAGGTGTGGGTGTACAAGGGTGACCGCGCGCCAAACGGCGATGCACCAGTCATCGACACCCCGGCTGACGAGAAGAAGAGCCGCGGCCCACGCCGTGACGATGGCAAGCCTTCCGGCCGCCCACGTCCAGCAGGTCCTGGTGGCGCCCGTCCATCCACCGGCCCGGTTGTCCGCGCTCGTCCTGCCGTGAAGCTGCCGACCGCAGCTGCAGCAGCACCAGCAGCGGCTGAGCCAGCTGAGAAAGCAGGAGAATAACCATGCTGCAACCAGCACGCAGGAAGTATCGTAAAGAGCAGAAAGGCCGTAACACCGGCATTTCGCACACCCGCGGCACCGCTGTGTCGTTCGGTGAGTTCGGTCTGAAAGCGGTCGCTCGCGGCCGTATCACCGCTCGCCAGATCGAAGCAGCCCGTCGCGCCATGACCCGTCACATCAAGCGTGGCGGCCGTATCTGGATCCGCGTTTTCCCGGACAAGCCGATTTCGAACAAGCCAGCTGAAGTTCGTATGGGTAACGGTAAAGGTAATCCAGAGTACTACGTCGCTGAAATCCAGCCAGGCAAAGTCCTGTATGAGATGGACGGCGTGGCAGAAGAACTGGCGCGTGAAGCATTCCGCCTGGCCGCTGCCAAACTGCCACTGGCTACGACGTTCGTCGTGCGCCAGGTCGGCCAATAAGAGGAGTTGAATATGAAAGCAACAGAACTCCGCGGCAAAGACCAGGACGCTCTCCAGAAAGAGCTGAATGATCTGTTGAAGGCCCAGTTCGGCATGCGCATGCAAATCGCTACGCAACAGCTGAGCAACACTTCGCAGCTCAAGAAGGTACGCCGCGATATCGCGCGTGTGAAGACGGTAATGAACTCGAAGGAAGCCAAATGACTGATACCGCTAAAGTCGCCCTGAAGCGCACCTTGGTTGGCAAGGTTGTTTCCGACAAGATGGACAAGACGGTCACCGTCTTGATCGAGCGTCACGTCAAGCACCCGCTGTACGGCAAGATCATCATGCGTTCGAACAAGTATCACGCGCATGACGAAACCAACCAGGTCAAGATGGGTGACACCGTCGAGATCCAGGAAGGTCGTCCGATCTCCAAGACCAAGGCTTGGACGGTGACCCGTGTAGTACAAGCTGCACAGGTGATCTAAAAAAGTAGGAAGGGTAGGGCGGTTCGCCTTCTCCTGCCTACAACGTAGTAAAGGACAGGCTGGCCCCACGAATGCGTGGGTACAGCCTGTCCCTACAAATTAGTTCTTGCGGGCCCGCCAGTGTTATGCGATACTAGCGGGCTTCGTTCATGTGTTGCCGCAAAAATTCGTCACCCCAAAGTGGCCAGCGGACCAGAGACGAATGTTTTTGGAAAGTCCATCACCCAATCAGGGGCTCCAGCAGGGGCGTCTGGCGGGACCAAGACTGACCGCAGGCCCACAATGTGGGGATTCTTCGGCTTAAGTTGGGAAAGAGAATACTATGATTCAAACTGAAAGCCGGCTCGAAGTGGCCGACAATACCGGTGCCAAGGAAGTCATGTGCATCAAGGTATTGGGCGGTTCCAAGCGCCGTTATGCTGGCATTGGCGACGTGATCAAGGTAACCGTCAAGGTTGCTGCGCCACGCGGCCGTGTCAAAAAAGGTGAAATTTATAATGCTGTGGTTGTGCGTACCGCCAAAGGTGTGCGCCGCCAAGACGGCTCCCTGGTGAAGTTCGACGGCAATGCCGCCGTGCTGCTCAACGCCAAGCTGGAACCGATCGGTACGCGTATTTTTGGACCAGTCACGCGCGAACTGCGCACTGAAAAGTTCATGAAGATCGTGTCCCTGGCACCTGAAGTTCTGTAAGGAGTCGTAATGGATAAGATTCGTAAAAACGACGAAGTCATCGTTCTGACCGGTAAAGACAAGGGCAAACGTGGCGTGGTGCAGCAGCGCGTCGACGCTGACCATGTCATCGTGGAAGGCGTCAACGTCGCTAAAAAAGCGACCAAGCCGAACCCAATGACCGGTGTACAGGGCGGTATCGTCGATAAGACTATGCCGATTCACATTTCCAACGTCGCATTGTTCAATGCAGCGACTGGCAAGGCAGACCGTGTGGGCTTCAAGACCGTGGGCGACAAAAAAGTCCGCGTCTTCATGTCTTCCGGCGAAGAAGTGAAGGTTTAATCATGGCCCGTCTTCAACAGTTTTACAAAGAAAAAGTCGTCGCCGACCTGACCGAGAAATTCGGTTACAAGTCCGCGATGCAAGTGCCGCGTCTGACCAAGATCACCCTGAACATGGGCTTGGGCGAAGCAATCGCTGACAAAAAAGTCATCGAGCACGCCACCGGCGACCTGACGAAAATTGCTGGCCAAAAGCCAGTGACGACCAAGGCGCGCAAAGCGATCGCGGGTTTCAAGATCCGTGAAGGCTACCCGATCGGTACCATGGTCACCCTGCGTGGCGCCCGTATGTACGAATTCCTGGATCGTTTCATCACCGTGGCCCTGCCGCGCGTGCGTGACTTCCGTGGCGTCAACGGCCGTTCCTTCGATGGCCGCGGTAACTACAACATCGGTGTCAAGGAACAGATCATTTTCCCTGAGATCGAGTACGACAAGATCGATGCGCTGCGTGGTATGAACATCAGTATCACCACCACCGCCAAGACCGACGACGAAGCGAAAGCTCTGCTCGCCGCCTTCAAATTCCCGTTCAGAAACTGAGATCATGGCAAAACTAGCACTGATTAACCGCGAACAGAAGCGTGCAGACCTGGTGGAGAAATTCGCCGCAAAGCGTGCCGCTCTGAAAGCCATCATCGACGACCAGTCGAAGACGGAAGAAGAACGTTATGAAGCCCGTTTGAAGTTGCAGGCTCTGCCCCGCAACTCGGCCCCGACCCGCCAGCGTAACCGCTGCGCCATCACCGGCCGTCCACGTGGCACATTCCGTAAATTCGGTCTGGCACGTATCAAGCTCCGTGAATTCGCCATGCGTGGTGAGATTCCCGGTATGACTAAAGCAAGCTGGTAATAGGAGAATAAGCAATGAGTATGAGCGATCCTATCGCCGATATGCTGACCCGCATTCGCAACGCCCAGGGCGTACAAAAGACGACCGTGGCAATGCCGTCGTCGAAAGTCAAAGTGGCGATTGCCAACGTCCTCAAGGACGAGGGTTACATTGAAGATTACGCGGTCACCGAAGATGGTGGCAAGGCGGAACTGAAAATCGGTTTGAAGTATTACGTTGGCCGTCCGGTCATCGAGCGCCTCGAGCGCGTGTCCCGTCCGGGCCTGCGCGTCTACAAAGGCAAAGATGAAATCCCTAGCGTCATGAATGGCTTGGGCGTGGCGATCGTGTCGACTCCGCAAGGCGTCATGACGGACCGCAAAGCGCGCGCCACCGGTGTCGGCGGCGAAGTTATTTGCTACGTGGCATAAGGAGAAGACAATGTCCCGAGTAGCTAAGATGCCGATCACTGTACCAGCTGGCGCCGATGTGGCGATCACTGCACAGTCGATCACGGTAAAAGGTCCGTTGGGTACGCTGGTTCAGCCCCTCAACGGCCTGGTAAAAGTAGAAAACAAAGACGGCACCCTGTCCTTCGACGTCGTCGATGACAGCCGCGAGTCGAATGCGATGTCGGGTACCTTGCGCGCCCTGGTCAACAATATGGTGACCGGCGTAACCAAGGGCTTCGAGAAGAAGCTGACCCTGGTCGGCGTGGGCTACAAAGCCCAGGCCGCTGGTGACAAGCTGAACCTGTCGCTGGGTTTCTCGCATCCGGTCGCTCACGCGATGCCTGCCGGCGTGACCGCCACCACCCCGACGCCGACCGAAATCCTGATCAAGGGTATCGATCGTCAACAGGTTGGCCAGGTTGCCGCTGAAGTGCGTGCTTACCGCTCCCCCGAGCCCTACAAGGGCAAGGGCGTTCGCTATGCGGACGAAGTGGTTAAGCTTAAAGAAACCAAGAAGAAATAATAGGGCTGACCATGGACAAGAAAGAATCACGTCTGCGTCGTGGACGCCAGACCCGCATCAAAATTGCGGAGATGAAAGTAAATCGCTTGTCGGTGCATCGCACCAACCTGCACATTTACGCCAACCTGATCAGCCCGGATGCCAAGGTGCTGGTTTCGGCCTCGACGGCCGAAGCGGAAGTACGCGCCGAACTGGCAGGCAAGTCTGGCGCGGGCGGCAACGCTGCAGCGGCTGCACTGGTCGGCAAGCGCGTCGCCGAAAAGGCACTGAAAGCAGGGATTACCGAAGTTGCGTTCGACCGCTCCGGTTTCCGTTACCACGGCCGTGTGAAGGCGTTGGCAGAAGCCGCGCGTGAAGCCGGTCTGAAGTTCTAAGGATAATCATCATGGCAAAAATGCAAGCTAAAATGCAAAGCGACAAGCCGGATGATGGCATGCGCGAAAAAATGATCGCGATCAACCGCGTGACCAAAGTGGTCAAGGGTGGTCGTATCATGGGTTTCGCCGCATTGACCGTCGTCGGTGACGGCGATGGCCGCATCGGCATGGGCAAGGGCAAGTCGAAAGAAGTACCAGTCGGTGTGCAGAAGGCAATGGAAGAAGCCCGTCGCAACCTGATCAAGGTGCCTCTCAAGAACGGTACCCTGCACCACACCGTTACCGGCCGTCACGGCGCATCGAAAGTAATGATGATGCCCGCCAAGCCTGGTACCGGCGTGATCGCCGGCGGCGCCATGCGCGCAATCTTCGAAGTAATGGGCGTGACCGACGTCGTGGCGAAATCCACCGGCTCGTCGAACCCTTACAACCTGGTTCGCGCCACGCTCGACGGCCTGTCGAAAATGAGCACTGCATCCGACATCGCTGCCAAGCGCGGCAAGTCGGTTGAAGACATCCTGGCTTAAGGTGAAGACTATGACTACTGCAGCTAAAAAAACCGTCAAAGTCCAACTGGTCATGGGCCTGATCGGCACCCGCGAATCGCACCGTGCGACCGTGCGTGGCCTGGGTCTGCGTCGCGTCAACTCGGTTTCCGAGCTGGAAGACACCCCAGCAGTGCGCGGCATGATCAACAAAGTCTCGTACCTCGTGAAAGTTGTGTCGTAAGCGCTTGCGCTTACGACCGGAGAAAAACATGGAACTCAATACCATTCAACCAGCCGAAGGCGCCAAGCACGCCAAGCGTCGCGTCGGCCGCGGTATCGGCTCCGGCCTGGGCAAAACGTCCGGCCGTGGTCACAAGGGTCAGAAATCGCGTTCGGGCGGCTTTCATAAAGTCGGCTTCGAAGGCGGTCAGATGCCTCTGCAGCGCCGTCTGCCAAAGCGCGGCTTCAAGTCCCTGAACGCCACGTTCAAGGCTGAAGTGCGTCTGTCGGACCTGAACAACCTGGCCGTCGGCGATGTCGACATCCTGGTGCTCAAGCAAGCAGGCATCCTGCCAGTGCTGGCGCGCGACGTGCGTGTCATCCTGTCCGGCGAAGTCACCAAAGCGGTGAACCTCAAAGGCATCAAGGCGACGGCGGGCGCGAAAGCGGCCATCGAAGCAGCTGGTGGCTCGGTAGCCTAATTGGCGAACGGCTTGATCGGAGCAAAAATTGGCGACTAATTCACAACTTGGTAAGAGTGCAGCAGCTGGATTCCCTTGGGGCCGGCTCTGGTTTTTGCTTGGCGCGTTGGTCGTGTACCGTATCGGTGCGCACATTCCGGTTCCCGGAATTGACCCGATTCAGCTGGCAGCATTGTTCAAGCAGAACGAAGGCGGCATCCTGGGCATGTTCAACATGTTCTCGGGCGGCGCCTTGTCCCGCTTCACCGTGTTCGCCCTCGGCATCATGCCTTACATCTCGGCCTCGATCATCATGCAACTGGTGTCGATCGTGTCGCCGCAGATGGAAGCGCTGAAGAAAGAGGGCGAGTCCGGCCGCCGCAAGATCACCCAGTACACCCGGTATTTCACGGTGGCACTGGCTCTGTTCCAGGCGTTCGGCATCGCGGTGGCGCTGGAAGCGCAGCCGAACCTGGTGCTCGATCCGGGCCTGGCGTTCCGCTTCGTGACTGTCGTGACTTTGCTGACCGGTACGATGTTCCTGATGTGGCTCGGTGAGCAGATCACGGAACGCGGCCTGGGCAACGGTATCTCGATCATCATTTTTGCCGGGATCGCGGCCGGTTTGCCGGCAGCACTGGGTGGCTTGGCTACCTTGATCTCGAACGGTTCGATCAGCAGCTTCGCCGCGATCTTCATCATTGTGCTGGTGGCTGTGGTCACCTACTTTGTGGTGTTTGTCGAGCGTGGCCAGCGCAAGATTTTGGTCAATTACGCCAAGCGTCAAGTCGGCAACAAGGTATATGGCGGTCAGACCAGCCACCTGCCTTTGAAGCTGAACATGGCCGGCGTGATCCCACCGATCTTCGCCTCGTCGATCATCTTGTTCCCGGCTACGATCGTGGACTGGTTCACCAAGGGTAAGGATACGAGCAACCCGGTGATCGGTTTCCTGAAAGACCTGGCGGCATCGATGGCTCCCGGCGAGCCCATCAATGCGCTGTTGTATGCGGTGGCAATCGTGTTTTTCTGTTTCTTCTATACGGCCCTGGTGTTCAACAGCCGTGAAACAGCGGATAACTTGAAGAAGAGTGGTGCGTTCGTCCCGGGGATTCGTCCCGGCGAGCAGACCGCCCGTTACATCGACAAGATCCTGATGCGATTGACCCTGGCTGGCGCGGTGTATATCACGCTGGTGTGTCTGTTGCCGCAGTTTTTGCAAGCCCAATGGAAAGTACCGTTTTATTTTGGCGGCACCTCCCTGTTGATTATTGTGGTTGTCACCATGGACTTCATGGCTCAAGTACAAAACTACGTCATGTCGCAGCAATATGAATCGCTGCTGCGCAAGGCAAATTTCAAGGGCGGCATTCCGACGCGATAAGCGCCCAGGAAGACACAGCGAATGGCAAAAGACGACGTCATACAAATGCAGGGCGAGATTCTTGAGAATCTGCCCAACGCGACATTTCGAGTAAAGCTGGAAAACGGCCACGTGGTGCTCGGCCACATTTCGGGTAAAATGCGGATGAACTACATTCGCATTCTTCCCGGCGACAAAGTCACGGTGGAACTTACGCCCTATGACTTGAGCCGGGCCCGGATCGTGTTCCGAACCAAGTAAAAATTTAGAAATCGAACCATCCGAACGTAAAAGAGAGTGCAAACATGAAAGTTCTCGCATCAGTCAAGCGGATCTGCCGCAACTGCAAGATCATCAAGCGCAAAGGCGTAGTCCGCGTAATCTGCGTGGAACCGCGTCACAAGCAGCGTCAAGGTTAATTTAGCGTTATTGATAGAGGAATAACGAATGGCACGTATTGCAGGGGTTAATATCCCCAACCATCAGCACACTGTTATCGGCCTGACGGCGATCTACGGTGTTGGCCGTCCGCGTTCGCAGAAGATCTGCGACGCCACGGGTGTTGCGACCAATAAAAAGGTCAAGGACCTGGACGATAACGAACTCGAGAAGCTGCGCGACGAAGTCGCAAAGTTTGTCGTTGAAGGCGATCTGCGCCGTGAGCTGTCCATGAACATCAAGCGTTTGATGGACCTGGGCTGCTACCGTGGCATGCGTCACCGTAAAGGTCTGCCGGTGCGAGGTCAGCGTACCCGCACCAATGCACGTACCCGCAAAGGTCCGCGCAAGGCCGCACAATCGCTCAAGAAATAATAGGAAACGACCATGGCTAAGCAACAAAGCAGCGCCGCAGCAGCACGCGTCCGCAAAAAAGTTAAGAAAAACGTCGCTGAGGGCATCGCCCACGTGCACGCTTCCTTCAACAACACCATCATCACCATCACCGACCGTCAGGGCAATGCGCTGTCGTGGGCGACTTCGGGTGGTGCAGGCTTCAAGGGTTCGCGTAAATCGACCCCGTTTGCAGCCCAGGTTGCAGCTGAAGCCGCTGGCAAAGTTGCAGTCGAGTGCGGTGTGAAGAACCTGGAAGTGCGTATCAAGGGCCCAGGCCCAGGCCGTGAGTCGGCTGTGCGCGCCCTGAACAACCTCGGCATCAAGATCACCGAGATCCAGGACGTGACGCCAGTACCGCACAACGGTTGCCGTCCTCCAAAGCGTCGTCGTATCTAATACGTCGCAGCTTCAAGCAGTACATCTGTAAAAGATTGCCGGCGCAGGCCCTTTGGGGTATACTGCCCGGCTGTCGTCGTCATGGGCTCTTGCAGCTCATCGCGCGTTTCAGCCACCGTTCGAGCATCATTTGATGACATCGGACTAGCGCCTGTCACTGAGTGTCGGGGCGTCATCTAAAACCAAAGGAATTATTGTGGCACGTTATATCGGACCAAAAGCAAAACTGTCCCGCCGTGAAGGTACGGACCTGTTCCTCAAGAGCGCACGCCGCTCCCTCGATTCGAAATGCAAACTGGACGTCAAGCCAGGCCAGCACGGTGTCAAATCCGGCGCCCGCACCTCGGACTACGGTAACCAGCTGCGCGAAAAGCAAAAAGTCAAGCGCATGTACGGCGTCCTCGAGCGTCAGTTCCGCCGCTACTTCGCTGAAGCTTCGCGCCGCAAGGGCAACACCGGTGAGACCCTGCTGCGTCTGCTGGAAGCCCGTCTCGACAACGTTTGCTACCGCATGGGCTTCGGCTCGACCCGCGCCGAAGCGCGCCAGCTGGTCAGCCACAAAGCGTTCACCGTGAACGGCAACGTCGTCAACATCGCGTCCTACGCGGTCAAGACCGGCGACGTCATCGCTGTCCGTGAAAAGGCCAAGAAGCAAGTGCGTATCGTCGAAGCGCTGTCGCTGGCTGAACAAGTCGGTATGCCAAGCTGGGTGTCGGTTGATGCCAAGAAGATGGAAGGCACCTTCCGCTCCTTCCCAGAGCGTAACGAGATCGCCAACGACGTCAACGAAGCACTGATCGTCGAACTGTATTCGCGTTAATAGCAGCATTTAGCAGTATCTTCCGCCCGCTCCCACCAGAGCGGGCGTTTTCACTAGAGCCACTCAGCCTTATCGGTGTAACGAGCCGAGGGTATTGAAAAGGACATTACATGCAAAACAGTTTGTTGAAGCCACGTATCATCGACGTCGAAGCCCTGGGCGCCGGTCACGCCAAAGTCGTGATGGAGCCGTTCGAGCGTGGCTATGGTCACACCCTGGGTAACGCGCTGCGCCGCGTCCTGCTGTCGTCGATGGTCGGCTACGCGCCCACCGAAGTGACGATCGCCGGCGTCGTGCACGAGTACTCGTCGCTGGACGGTGTGCAGGAAGACGTCGTCGACCTGCTGCTGAACCTCAAGGGCGTGGTCTTCAAGGTCCACAACCGCGATGCAGTCACCTTGACCCTGAAGAAGGAAGGCGAAGGCGCCATCCTGGCATCGGACATCGACCTGCCGCACGACGTCGAGCTGATCAACCCGGACCACGTGATTGCCCACCTGACCGCCGGTGGCAAGCTGGACATGCAGATCAAGGTCGAGAAGGGCCGCGGCTATGTGCCTGGTAACGTCCGCCGCCTGTCGGAAGACACCAATAAAACCATCGGCCGCATCATCCTGGACGCGTCGTTCTCGCCAGTGCGCCGCGTGTCCTACTTCGTCGAGTCCGCCCGCGTCGAGCAGCGTACCGACCTGGACAAGCTGATCATCAACATCGAGACCAACGGCGTCATCACGCCGGAAGAAGCGATCCGCCAGTCGGCCCGCGTCCTGGTCGACCAGTTGAACGTGTTCGCTGCCCTGGAAGGCACGGAAGCCGCCGCCGAAGCGCCATCGCGCGCCCCGCTGGTCGATCCGATCCTGCTGCGTCCTGTCGACGACCTGGAACTGACCGTCCGCTCGGCCAACTGCCTCAAAGCAGAGAACATCTACTACATCGGCGACCTGATCCAGCGTTCGGAAAACGAACTCTTGAAGACGCCAAACCTGGGCCGCAAGTCGCTCAACGAGATCAAGGAAGTTCTTGCATCCCGTGGCCTCACGCTCGGCATGAAACTCGAGAACTGGCCACCCGCCGGTTTGGAGAAGTAAGATCAATCACCCAAAAGTACACACCTACTTTTGGGTGGTTCCAGCCAAAAAGGACTGGCAGAGCCAGATCCTTTTTGGAAGGAAAAACCAGTAACAGCAAATGCAGTACCCCGGCCTGGCGTGTTGTCAGGCCGGATTTAACCCTTAAGAACCGGTCCGCGGCACTTTACAGTGTCGATCGAAGAACTGGAATAAAACATCACCGAAAGGATTTACCATGCGTCACCGTCACGGCCTTCGTAAGCTGAACCGTACTTCGTCCCACCGTCTCGCCATGCTGCGCAACATGACCGTTTCCCTGCTGCGTCATGAAGCCATCAAGACGACCCTGCCTAAAGCCAAGGAACTGCGCAAAGTTGTTGAGCCGATCCTGACGATGGGTAAGACCGACACCCTGGCCAACAAGCGCCTGGCATTCTCCCGTCTGCGCGACCGCGAAATGGTCTTGAAGCTGTTCGCTGAGCTGGGCCCACGCTACGCCAACCGCAACGGCGGCTACCTGCGCATCCTGAAAATGGGTTTCCGCGTGGGTGACAACGCGCCGATGTGCTACGTCGAACTGCTGGACCGTCCTGAAGTGTCGGACGTGGAAGACGCACCGACCGCCGAGTAATCGACGAAACAACCAGGCCTGTCCTGCGATGCCGTTCAGTCTGACCTGAACGGCATTTTTTTTGCCCCTGCCGAAAGCCGAAAGCGCCCATGCTCGACACTGCCGCCGCTGCAACAGCCCCCTTTCTGACGATTGCCATCAGGACTGAGTTCGACGTCATCGCCTCGCGCCTGCGCGCTCGCCAGATTGCCGCCTTCTGCGGCTTTACCACGCTCGACCAGGCCCGCATCGCCACGGTCGTGTCCGAACTGGCCCGCAATATTTTCAATTACGCCGGCAGCGGCACTGTCGAATTTTCCATCACGGGCGATAGCGCGCCCCAGCAGCTGCAAATCGACCTGGACGACCAGGGCCCCGGCATCGCCAACCTCGAGCTGATCCTGTCCGGCCGCTACCGCTCGCCCACCGGCATGGGCCTGGGCATCCTGTCGGCGCGCCGCCTGATGGGCCGCTGCGACATCGATACCGGCCCGGCCGGCACCCACGTCACCGTGGCGCGGCAATGCCCCGCCAACAGCCCGCTGGCCACACCCGACAGCCTGAGTGCGATGGTCGCGCAACTGGAAGCCTTGCCGCACAACGCGGCCCTGTCCGTCGCCCAGGAGCAGAACCGCGAGTTGACGGACGCGCTCACGGCCCTGCAGGCGCGCCAGGAAGAATTGCAACTGGCCACCATCCGGCTGGAAGAAACCAACCGCCGCGTCGAAGCGTTAAACAGCCTGCTGGACGAAAAGGCGGCCGCCCTGCAACAGGCGGACCGCAGCAAGGACGAGTTTCTCGCCATTTTGAGCCACGAGTTGCGCGGGCCCCTGTCGGCGGCCAGCATGGCGGCGCGGCTGTTACAGGCCGCCGACGTCAGTCCCGCCCGCGCCACCCAGATGGGCGAACTGATCAGCCGACAGGTGGTGCACATGAGCACCCTGGTGGAAGACTTGCTGGATGTTTCGCGGGTCAGCCGCGGCCTGGTGCAAATTGCCCGCGCCCCCGTCGATCTGGCCGAAGTGGTGGCGGCCGCGCTGGAGCAGGTGTCGCCGGCGGCGCAACTGAAAGGCCACACCCTGGCCCAGGCCCTGCCGCCTGAGGTGGCGATGGTGCTCGGCGACAAAGTGAGACTCGTGCAAGTGTTGGGTAATCTGCTCAGCAATTCGATCCGCTACACCCAGGACCAGGGCGATATTGCCATCGCGCTGGAGCGGCAGGGCAACTGGGCCATTCTCACCGTCAGCGACAACGGCGCCGGCATCGACCTGGCCCTGATCCCACGCCTGTTCGATCTATACGTGCAGGCGGAACGTTCCACCAGCCGCACCGGCGGCGGCCTGGGCCTGGGCCTGGCGCTGGTCAAAAACCTGGTCGAAGCCCACGAGGGCACCGTCACCGCCAGCAGCGAGGGGGCAGGGCGGGGCAGCGTGTTTACGGTGCGCCTGCCCCTGCACCAGGAGCGCCGGCTCGCCTAGGCCTGCGCTCACGGCAAGCTGGTCCTCGGTGTAAGATGCTGGCTGCCTTCGTTCTCACCCAGGATCCCCCATGTTGCACCCGCTGCGCCGCCTGTTTGCTTGTTTCGTGCTGATGTGGATGGCCGTGGCCGGCGCCCACGCCGCCGATGATTATCTGCCGCCCGAACAAGCCTTCAAATTTTCCGCGCGGATGCAGGATGGCAGCCACGTCGCCGTCACCTGGGACATCGCCGACGGCTACTATATGTACCGCGAGCGCTTCAAATTCAGCGCCGAGGGCGCCACCACGGGCGCGCCGGCGTATCCCGCCGGCAAGGTCAAGTTCGACGACACTTTTCAAAAGAACGTCGAGACTTACCGCCACAGCGTCACCATCATCGTCCCCGTCAACGCGCCCGGGCTGTTCACTTTGAACGCCCAGTCGCAGGGCTGCGCCGATGCGGGCCTGTGCTACGCGCCCCAGGACGCGACTGCCCGCCTGATGGGCAATAGCACGGCAGCTCCCGCCTTGAGCGGCATGCCGGGCGCCAGCACGGCGGCGCCGGCCGTCAAGTTGGCTCCCGCCCCGGCGCCAGTCGCTGCCGCACCCGTCAAACCGGCGCCCGTGTCCGAACTGGGCAGCCTGGCCCTCTTGCTGGGCGGCGGCAAGCTGATGCTGATCGTGCCCGCGTTTTTTCTGCTGGGCCTGGGCCTCTCGTTCACCCCCTGCGTGTTGCCGATGATGCCGATCCTGTCGTCCATCATCGTGGGCGAGGGCGCCAAGGTCACCCGCCAGCGGGGCCTGCTGCTGTCGAGCGCATATTCTCTGGGCATGGCCCTGGTCTACACGGCCCTGGGCATTGCTGCCGGCCTGGCCGGCCAGGGTCTGGCCGCGGATCTGCAAAAGCCCTGGGTGCTGATCCCGGTGGGCCTGTTGATGGTGGGGATGTCCCTGTCCATGTTTGGCTTTTATGAATTGCAGTTGCCCAGCAGCTTGCAGAGCAGACTCGCCGGCGCCTCCGGCAAGCAGCGCGCCGGCAAGCTGGGCGGGGTGTTCGTGATGGGCGCCATTTCCGCCCTGATCGTCGGCCCCTGCGTGGCCGCGCCCCTGGCCGGCGCCCTGATTTACCTCTCCCAATCGCGTGACGTCGTGGTCGGCGGCGCTGCCCTGTTTGCGATGGCGATGGGCATGAGCGTGCCCCTCTTGATGCTGGGCGTGTCGGCCGGGTCCTTGCTGCCCCGCGCCGGCAAGTGGATGGAGGCCGTCAAGCGCCTGTTCGGCGTGCTGATGCTGGCCGTGGCCTTGTGGATGGTCTCGCCCGTCCTGCCGGCCGTCCTGCAAATGGCCGCCTGGTCGGCCCTGCTGATGGGCTACGGTTTTTATTTGCTGCGCGGCAGCCGGCCTTGGTCCGCTAATGCCTTCGGCGCCGTGCTGGCCGTGCTGGGCGTGCTGCAATTGATCGGCCTGGTCACTGGCGGCCGCGATCCCCTCGCGCCCCTGGCCCACCTGGGCAACCACGCCCCGGCGGAAGCGGGCCTGAAATTCACCCGCATCAAAACGGTCGAACAACTCGACGCCGTGCTGGCCCAGTCCAAGGGCAAGACGGCCCTGCTGGATTTTTATGCGGACTGGTGCGTGTCCTGCAAGGAAATGGAAAAGCTGACCTTCGTGGTGCCCAAGGTCAAGG
>Ga0209913_1000674_pt1 | contig 25859 bp, 15 predicted proteins | sample PersoiDNA2013203_FD_185805 | JGI IMG/M metagenome (GOLD analysis project Ga0209913, IMG submission 185805) | Permafrost soil microbial communities from the Arctic, to analyse light accelerated degradation of dissolved organic matter (DOM) -... | ecosystem: Environmental > Terrestrial > Soil >... | reverse complement strand
AAGATCAGCTGCCGTTACGTTTTACTGATTGGATAAAACGTATAGATAATTAGTGTGAGCCGTAAAAAAACTTGCCACCAGCTGGGCGCTTGCTAACGCTAAGAAAACATTACAGTAAAGATGCAACATAACAAACCCCGCCAACAGGGAAATATTGTAAACAAAGGTAAAGCGACTCAGGTTAGCAGCACATAAGAACTGGCTTAAAAACAGGCGGAGCATGAAATCATGGCTTGCCACGCCAAAGGTGGGGAGGGCGGGTAAAGCAGACTTGCCAAAATGACCAAACTACACTAACTGATAAAGTCCCAATAAACCTAAAAATGATGCCCTGCGAGGCAATAGGGACGGACGTGCCAGTGCAATATTTCTTAGCTAAAACCCAAACATTCGATTAGCAGGGTAGCCTTGATGAAGCAAAGCGGAATCAAGGTTTAGAAGTGTGCCCTCGATTTCATTACATTGCATCGAAGCTACGCATGCTGGAGTATAGCCAGTCCCTCTCGAATGCAAGGTTATAGGGCATCGTGTCATGCTCCTTTAGCCCACCAAGTTTTGGGTTGTGAGTAGGGCAGCCCGGACGATAAACCATCGGTAACCCCGGCAAGCTCGACTGGCAATGCCAATAGCCAATCAATGTGGAAGTGCAGCAGCCGTCGACTTTGGAGGTCATCGCAAAGTCTATTTATGTAGCTCACCTTTTGGTCTTGGAGCATTGTCATTGGCAACGAGTCCGCTCGCTCTCCAGGCTGGTACTGATGCGCATATGAGGAACGGATTTCGCTATAGAGAATAGACGCATATGAGAACCGTCTGAGCATTTCTAGATTGAGCGCGGGGCAAACGTAAAGGATTGCACTTTCGGGCTGATCCACTTCAGGTCCGGTTAGCACGCGAGAAATTTGTGGGACTGCGAAAGCCAGTTGCAACTTTTCTGCATTTGCAACGTTCCTTGAGGATGCCAAATGCTGGATCAGAAGCGGGACACTTATCGTGCTAAAGGTACTTGCCTCAGACCCCAGTTTTACAAGCATTTCAATGAAACGAACTCGGTCAATACCAGTTCCGGGCCAGAGTTCTGCAGCCAATGCACTTAATGACGCATACACCAGTATCGTAGCCTCTGCATAGCCGCCGCCAGCCTCGCCACGAGACAACCGAGTGGCTAACAGACACTTCTCGCTAATCCAGTTACGACGCCAGTTCGACATGTCGGGCTCTCTAATGTAAAGTAGGCACCAAAAAAGAACTTAATCATTTATTTGACCAGTTTGATAATGTGAAAATAAAATGAATAATCTTAATTAAATCAATATGTAAGTAAATTTAATCATACCTAAATTTGCTTGATCTAAAATGCTTAACACACCTAGTTAAAGCCATCAGCTTAAGTAGTCAAGTCACCCGTTAAATAGTACCAGCAACCCTCTATACGTACAAACTGGCTTAATTCATGTAGTCGTTCTGCCTTGCCCGCCACTTTATAGCGCGCAACAAACTCTACTGTTGCAGTTGTTTTGCTAGTATTTTCTGCATGTTATATTTGTAAGCCTAGCAGTGTAGCCTTGATGAAGCAAAGCAGAATCAAAGTTTAGAAGTGTGCCCTCGATTTCATTACATTGCATCAAGGCTACGCTTACTCCGCCACAAGTTACCCCATCAGCTTTATGTTTGATCGACCGCGGCCGGAACATCATCTTCGTTAAGGCGAGGAACTACAATCGCGAGATTCATCTATAGCCACCTTTTACCCTTCTACATGTTAAAAACAAACAGGGTAAATGCAAATATGTGCCTACTGCCCGTATTTGGCAATGATGTCGGCGTAGCGTGGCGTATTTCGCAACAATACAGAATTGTACTTGTCGTCATAAACCAGCCGGAAATCGCCACGCGCTTGCAATAACTGGCGCAAAGGTTCGTCGCGTCCGGTGATCACGTAATCAATCTGGTACTTGTCGAACGTTTTTTCCCAGCCGGATGTGACACCAATGATTTTTTTGTAATCATTAAAGAACGCATCTCCATACATGTCGGCTCGTCCATCGATGAATACTCTTTGGACCGGGTAGAGGCGGTAGATGAGATAGCCTCCAAAGTGGTAGCTATTGAACATATTCCCAGTGATTCCCGCATTCGCGACAAACTCTGCGGCTTTCACTGGCAGTTTTGCATTAGCCTTATCCTCATCATTGGCGTGATAGATCGGATAATAGACAGACAAACCAATAGCGATAGTTAAAAGCAAAAGCCAGTTCAACAAAGACTCTCCTTTGCCCAGTTGTTTGCCACCGCCTATCCATCTTTTATAGAATCGCTCCAGTTCCATGTTATGCCAAAGGACGGAAAGTCCGGCTGCGGGTCCCCGTGACAGCGCTATGGCAATGAAAGGGATAAGTGTTAAAGCGGCCAAGGGGACGTGCCTGATGGCAGAAAATCCGAGGACCATTAAGAACGTCGGGATGATGAGTTCGGTAAAATCAGGTTTGCGTGCTGCGTACGTGTAGGAAGTAAACAAGACTAGGACGAGCATCAGATAACCTCTGCATCCCCAATCATGGAAGTCAGGGCTTTGCCATTCTGATATTTGCCGTGTCACTTCCATGCCCATCACTTGGAAGGGGTACAACCAATGCCCCAGGAACCCTGGGTTGATAGCACTTGCTAGCGTAGTTGCCACAGCCGCAAGCACTAATCGAACCAGCCGTTGTTTTTGCCCCCCATTGCGCTCGCTACAAATCAAGTAATTCGCACATTCGCAAGCCACGAACAGCCAAGCGAGCGCAAGGCCAAGCATATAGCCGCCATGGGCGTTAACCCAAACCACCATGATTAGCGGCAGCGCGAGTAAATAGCGAGTCGTTTGAAAATACTTGTAGCTCAACAGTACATAAAGAAAGCTGATGGAGAATACATAAGTGACCAATTGCGGCCTTGGTGAGATACCGAGACTGAACGGGATGAAAGCGGCGAGTAGCAGGACAAATGCGATAGATAACGACACTGCAAGTCGCCTCATGAGTGCATAGGTGATGCCAAGTGCGGTCATTGCGAGGGTGGTGGTAAGTAGCTTTACCCCTAGCGGCCCCAGCCATGTAAACATGCCATACAGTACGACCTCAAACAGCCATTCGTGCAGTACCCAAGGTTGCCCCAGGTGAGTAAACGAGAACACATCGCCGTGCGGCAGCGCGCCCTGAGTGACGATGTATTCCCCAGCCTTGAGATGCCAGAAATAGTCGGAGTCGGTCAACTGGAGCGTAGCAAACAGTGCCATAAACATTGAAATAAAAGCCAGCCTTCTCATGTCGAGAAGCTTGATTACGGACATCATCATTAATTACCCAATCTAGTTTATGTACCAACGAACATCGTTATGCCGCGTGAATTCATTTAATCATAATCTTGGCGACTTGCCTAACACTGGGTGCGAAGCTATGTCTTTCAGCCGGTATGCCTGCACGTCTTTCCATGTACATGCGAACTCATGGTATGGTCTGTGATACGTTTGTCGTTTGGGGGAAAAGTCTATCGAGGTAAGTCGCCGGCCCCGTCACATACTTATGCCCTCCCGCGGATATAGTAGTCAACGTGCCTTTCGGAAAGCGGTCGAGAAGTTTTTTGATAAACGCCTGATCACCCGGAGAGTCTTCGGGAAAAGGAAATAGCACAAACCTTTTATATCGGCTGACAGGGAGGGCCTGAAGGAGCTGTGTGTTCCTAGAGCGCATGACAAAAACTCGTATCCCGGCGGCAAACTTCATCTCAGGATATTGCAACACCAGATATTCCGGCAAATAGTAACCTGCGTGCCGGAAACCAAACCAATGCGCATCCATGGCCACAATCACAGTGTCGCTCGGGTCGGCCATTTTTCTGAGTGTGTTCGGAATGGTTACGAGCTCATGCTCGTATTGGGTGATAGCTCGATATGATGTGTACAAGGGCGCGTATAGGAATATGGCAACATTGACCGCGGCAAACGCACCTATGGTTGCGAGTTTCACCCGAAGCGAAGCCTGCGACTGGTTGTACCACATGGCCCCTTTGGCACCGAGTACGGCAAACAAGGGGACGGCAAGGAACAAGAGGTAGCCGAGGTTGTTACTGGAAAAAAAGAGCACGGTGAAAAAGAGCAAGCCGGGAATCAGCCATACCGCCAGAAATATCTTAAGCCCTGGGTTGAAATGTATGGGCAAGCTTCGCAAAAAAAGCAGTGGCGCTGCAGTGCCGAAACAAATCCCATAGGTCATTAGCAACAGTCCCATGCGCAAGACAATTAATTTAAGCCAATTCAAGGTCAAGGAGGCTGGCGCATCAGACACCCGTTCCCACAGATCGCGCAACGCGCCAAAATATATCTCCGCACCACCGCTTGCCGCCAACATGGGCAAAAACCATACCCCAACCGTGACGACAAAAGCGCATACTGCAACCAGTCCTTTGCGCAAGCTCGTCTTTTGCAAGGACAAAAGACATAAGGGCGCGAGAAACAGTATTGTGGACTGTCGCATTCCTACGGCAAGTCCCAAGACTACAGCTGCTGGCACGGCCATGCTGTTTCGACCCATATACACATGCCAGCATAATAGGCCAAACAAGCCCGTAAAGCAGGCTTCCAGAATGTAGGTCAAAGCCACAATTCCATGAAACCAGACTAGCGGCGAAAAAACAAAGAATAACCCCGCAAAGCGTGCTGCCTCGCGCCCAAACCAGGCGCGAGCCAGCGCATAAATCAACCCAACTAAGGCGACGCTGCCGAAAATACTGAGCACCACCAATGCATCATTCGCATCTGGAAATAGGAGTTGCGCCACGCGTCCCAGTTGTATGTAAAGGAAATACCCTGGCGGGTGGGGTTGGTGTAGCGCAGGTGAGAAATGAGCGAGTCCCAGCGCAAAGTTAACCGAGTCCATGTCATAGAGGTAATGACTGCGGAACAACCAACGGCTCAATGCCACTGCAGTCATCAGAGAGAGATAGTCTCGCATGTGATCGTTTAAACGCATAGGACGAATGCCTTTATAAGTATTACATCAAAACAAATCAAGCCAAAGTCAAAAAATATTCAATATACCCAGTCTGCACATACTATTGTGCAAACAATTACAAATTTTAGTTCTGTCTAAAAATAAAAGTGAAACCATCAAATATTGAGCCACCTAAATTGCTTGAATAAGTGTGTAGAAAAATTCGCTTAAAGCATCACAGCCTGCGTACAGAGAAAAGCTATATGGATTGGATTAAACGTTATATATGGCAGCATGACAAATAATACGTGAAAGACATGAGCTAAGTCACATTACTACCTGTCTGATAATACCAGCGGCCCTCTATGCGTATAAACTGGCTTAGTTCATGTAGTCGTTCTGCCTTGCCCGCCACTTTGTAGCGCGCAATAAACTCTACTGTTGCAGTTGTTTCGCTAGTACTTTCTGCATGTTTTATTTGTAAGCCTAGCCATTTTGTTGGCGGGTCTTCATTTAGATTGAGTGTAGCGGGGCGAGTTTCGGGGTGCCATGTTTGTAATAAGTATTCTTCCAAACCCATTACAAATGCGGTGTAGCGCGAGCGCATGAGCGCTTCGGCGGTTGGTGCGGTCTGCCCAAGGTGATAAAGACCGCAGCAAGCGCTGTAAGGCTTGCTGCTTCCACATGGGCAGGGGTTTTGAGTGCTAGTTTTACTGTTCTTTTTAGATGATTTCACGCGTTTCTAAAAACTCAATATCAGGGTAGCGTTCTTGTGCCATTTGCAAGTTCACACGGTTTGGTGCGAGGTATACATATTCATTCGCACCGTCTAGCGCTACGTTGAAGCCGTATTTATCGGCAATTGCGCTTAAGTCTGAATCTTTGCCGCGCAACCATCTGGCGGTGTAGCAGTCGTAATTTTCAAACACAATATCCACGCCGTATTCATGCTCTAAACGATGCGCGACTACTTCAAACTGCAGCATGCCGACTGCGCCTAAAATCAGGTCGTTTGATAATAATGGACGGAATAGTTGCGAAGCGCCTTCTTCAGCAAGTTGTTGCAAGCCTTTTTGCAGCTGCTTCATTTTGAGTGGATTTTTTAAGCGTGCACGGCGGAAAAATTCAGGCGCGAATGACGGGATACCGGTGAATTTGAGTTCTTCGCCTTCACTAAAGGTGTCGCCAACTTTAATCGTACCGTGGTTTGGAATGCCGATAATGTCGCCAGAATACGCTTCATCCATGGTGGTACGGTCTTGCGCCATAAAGGTAATCGCGTTGTTAACTGCCATTAGCTTGCCTGTGGATACTTGTTTGATTTTCATGCCGCGTTCAAAACGGCCTGAGCAGACGCGTAAAAAGGCGATTCTATCTCTATGTTTTGGGTCCATATTAGCTTGGATTTTGAATACAAAACCTGAAAATTTGCTTTCATCAGGATTAACTAGACGTGATGAAGTATTACGTGCCAGTGGCGCAGGGGAAAGGTCTACTACTGCATCCAGCAATGACTGCACGCCGAAATTGTTGATAGCCGAGCCAAAATAAACCGGCGTTTGTTTGCCGCTTAAATAGCGTGCTTCATCAAAGGTGTGTGATGCACCGCGCACCAGTTCAATATCAACCCGTAGCTCATCGGCAACGCGGCCCAGCACTTCATCTAGACGTGGATTATCTAAGCCTTGAATAGTCTCTGAGGTGCCTTTGTCAGCACGCGGATCAAAAAATGAAATGGTATCGGTATACAGGTTGTAAACGCCTCTAAAGCTTTTACCCATGCCAATCGGCCACGTCATAGGCGCACATTCCATACCCAAGGTGGTTTCAATTTCATCTAGCAATTCAATCGGCTCGCGGCTTTCGCGGTCAAGTTTGTTGATGAAGGTGATGATAGGCGTATCGCGCATGCGACAAACATTCAGCAGTTTGATGGTTTGCGCTTCCACGCCGTTTACCGCGTCAATCACCATGACTGCCGAGTCAACAGCCGTCAATGTTCTATACGTATCTTCTGAAAAGTCATCATGGCCTGGGGTATCAAGCAAGTTGATCATGTGTTCACGGTACGGAAACTGCATGACGGATGATGTGACCGAAATGCCGCGTTGCTTCTCAAGCTCCATCCAGTCTGACGTTGCATGGCGTGACGCCTTACGGCCACGTACTTCACCCGCTACTTGAATCGCGCCACCAAACCATAACAGTTTTTCGGTCAGCGTAGTTTTACCCGCATCCGGGTGGGAAATAATTGCAAAGGTGCGACGGCGTTTGATTTCTTCTTGCAGAGATGCCATGAGAGTTAGATATTTAAGTAAAACGCTATTTTACCCGAAATAGCGTTTATTCCATCATTCGCGTGAATGACGGATGTATGATTGAATTTAGCGTAAAAAGTGAGTATTTGTTTTTTGAAGAGCTATTGAAAGTTAACTGAATACTCAATCAAAGGCCAAACACATTCAGCGCACCACCGCCTGGTGCGGCGCTCCACTTGGTGAGTTCTCGGTAAGCACCCGCAGCGCCTGCGCCATCAGAATCTTCCGTTAAGCCTAAGTTAATGGCAATGCCCGCCCAGCCGCCGATGCCAGACAGGACACCTACATACTGTTTACCTTTATGCGCATAGGTAAACGGGTTACCGATGATTCCTGAACCTACCTGAAATTGCCATAATTTTTTACCGGATTTTGCATCTACCGCTTTAAACCATCGATCTAGCGTACCGTAAAATACCAGATCAGCGCCTGTCACCATTGCGCCACTCCATATAGAGTATGGTTCTTTGTTGTACCAGCTTGCTTTGCCGCTTAGGCCATTCCATGCCATAAACCCACCGGTGACACCATCTGGCCCAGGGTGCATCGTTAGCCCGGCGCCTACCCATGGCTGGCCTGCGGTGTATTTGGCTTCAACTACATCGTAATCCATGCATAAGTGATTCATCGGCACATAAAATAACTGCGTTTTTGGCGAATAAGCCGCGGGTTGCTGGTCTTTAACGCCTAAAGCAGCAGGGCAGATGTTCTTGGTGGTGGTGTCTTGATGCGCCGAGTATTTCGGGTTTTTTTGCGGAATGCCTGTAGTTAAATCTACGCTGGTGGCCCAGTTCACAAAAGGATGCATTTTTTCAGCGACTAGTAAACTGCCATTAGTGCGGTCAAATGTATAGCCAAAGCCATTGCGGTCAAAATGGGTGGCGAGCTTTTTACCTTGTACATCCCAGAGGATTATTTCATTGATACCATCGTAATCCCACTCATCATGCGGCGTCATTTGGTAGCCCCATTTTGCCATGCCTGTATCTACATCACGGGCGAAAATGGTCATCGCCCATTTGTTGTCACCGGGCCGCACATCGGCGTTCCATACCGATGGATTACCGGTGCCGTAATACATGAGATTTAGTTTAGGGTCGTAAGAAAAATAGCCCCAGACCGGCCCGCCGCCATGTTGCCAGCCTTCTTGGTTGGCCTGTGGTTTTAGCCAAGTTCTAACGCCTAAATCAGTTTCTGGAAATTTGAGCTGGTCTTTTGTCAGCGCTTTAAATGAGCCATTTTCTTTATTACCGCCATTCACATCTTGATAGGTAGAAAGGGCAGAATAGTGCGGATTCGCTTGGTTAAAGCCGCTACCAATCAACGCTTCGCTATCAGGCCCCGTGCTATAAGCTTTCCACGCTAATGAGCCATCTTTAATATTGTACGCGGCAATAAAACAACGCACGCCGTACTCGCCGCCACTACAGCCGGTAATCACTTTGTCTTTAATCACATGCGGTGCATTCGTGTTGCTGGCGCCTGTTTTAATGTCATTCACTTTGGTTTGCCATATTGGCTTACCGGTCTTTGCATCTAAGGCAACTAATATACCGTCATTCTGCTGTAATAAAATCTTGCCATCACCGTAGCCCAAGCCGCGGTTAACGGTATCGCAACACAATAAAGCCTGCGTTTGCGGGTCTTGTTTTGGAAAGTAAGACCAGATTATTTTCTGATTGTTATTTAGATCAAGCGCGTAAATATTATTCGGGAAAGCCGTATGCACAAACATCATATTGCCCAGTACAATTGGCGAACCTTCATGCCCTCGGTTTACACCAGTAGAAAATGTCCAAGCCAGTTTTAGTTTATTGATGTTGCTGGGTTTAATCTGGTTCAGCCGACTAAAACCAGTATTGGCGTAGTCTTTACGCGGATGTACCCATTGCCGGTCATCTTGCATGAGCTTTTGTAAATTATCGCTAGCGAGTGCGGATGATATTAACGTGCTTGATAAAGTGAGGGCTAGCAAGTATTTGAGTTCTAGCAAGCATTTGAGCTGCAATGAGGGCGTAAATTTGATCATTTAATGACTATGGATAATGGCTAGAAATAATGACTCGGGAGAGTTAATACGTCATATGTTGCAGTTGAATGATGAGGCAGTCAAATGGTTATTTCTTGCCACGCATCAAATAAAAGGCTGCCAGCACCAGTGCCACTAATACCAGCAAGCCTTCCATGATTTAATTCAAACTCTGCTTACTTCACAACTTCTTTGAGCTGATCCAAAATAGCAGGATTTTCTAAGGTTGAGATATCAGAAGTGATTTCTTCACCTTTTGCCAAACTACGTAACAGCCTGCGCATAATCTTGCCTGAGCGGGTTTTAGGCAGATTGTCACCAAAACGAATTTCGTCTGGCTTGGCGATAGGGCCGATTTCTTTACCGACCCAATCGCGTAATTGTGCGACGATTTTCTTCGCTTCATCACCTTCAGGGCGAGTGCCTTTAAGTACCACGTAAGCCACTACAGATTCACCTTTAATATCGTGTGGTTTACCTACTACCGCGGCTTCTGCCACCAATGGGTTTGATACCAATGCGGACTCAATCTCCATGGTGCCTAAGCGGTGGCCAGATACGTTTAATACGTCATCAATACGACCCATAATGGTGAAGTTGCCTGTTTTGGCATCGCGCACTGCGCCATCGCCTGCAAGATAGGTGGATCCGCCTAAATCTGCTGGGTAATAGCTAGATTTGTAACGTTCAGGATCGTTGTAAATGGTACGTATCATTGATGGCCATGGTTTTTTAATGACCAATAAGCCACCTGTTCCCCATGGTACGTCTGTGCCTGTTTCATCAACCACTGCAATATCAATGCCTGGGAATGGCAGTGTGCAAGAGCCGGGTACCAGAGTGGTAGCGCCTGGCAGCGGGGTAATCACATGGCCGCCAGTTTCTGTTTGCCAGAAGGTATCAACAATAGGACAACGGTTGCCACCGACGTTTTCGTAATACCACATCCAAGCCTCAGGGTTGATTGGCTCGCCGACAGAACCCAAAATGCGCAAGCTGATTAAATCATAATTTTTAGGATGTGTGGCTGGTGTAGTATCAGCGGCCTTAATCAACGAGCGAATAGCCGTAGGCGCCGTGTAAAAAATCGACACTTTATGATTTTGAATCATCTGCCAAAAGCGGCCTGCATCAGGGTAAGTTGGGATGCCTTCAAAGATGATTTGCGTGACGCCCATCGCCAATGGTCCATAGGCTACATAAGTGTGGCCGGTAATCCAGCCTACGTCAGCCGTACACCAGAACACGTCATTATCCTTAATGTCAAAAGTCCAGCGCATAGTGTTCATGGCATGCAGCAAATAGCCGGCTGAAGAATGTTGTACGCCTTTTGGTTTGCCTGTACTGCCAGAGGTGTATAACAAAAATAGCGGGTGCTCCGCGTTCACCATCACAGGTTCGCAGCTATCTGCAACGCCTGCGATTAAGTCGTGCCACCAAATGTCATTTGCTTTTGTTTCTATGTCTAAACCGGTTTTTTTAAGTACGATGACATTTTTGATGGACTCACAGCCGCCCAAGGCAATCGCTTCATCTACCGCGTTTTTTAAGGGCAACGTTTTGCCTCCACGGTATTGGCCATCAGCGGTAATCACTGCGACAGCACCGGCATCTAAAATTCGCTCATGGATACTTTTGGCTGAAAATCCGCCGAATACCACCGAGTGGATTAAGCCAAGGCGAGCACAGGCTTGCATGGCAACCACGGCGTCGATACCCATTGGTAAGTAGATGATTACGCGATCGCCAATCGTCAGATTAAGTTTTTTTAAGCCGTTGGCAAACTGGCATACGCGGTGATAAAGCTCTTTAAATGTTACGTTGATGATGGTGCCATCGTCAGCTTCAAAGATAATCGCTACTTTGTTCGGGATAGTATTCAGGTGTTTATCTAAACAGTTGGCAGAAACATTCAGTTCACCATCTTCAAACCATTTATAGAATGGCGCGTTATCTTCATTGAGTGTTTTAGTGAATGGCTTGCTCCAAACCAATAGCTCACGTGCTAGTTTTGCCCAAAAGCCTTCATAATCGTCAGTTGCCTGTTGGCACAAAGCGTTGTAGGCTGGCATGCCAGAGACATTGGCTGCCTTTACAAATTCTGCACTTGGCTCAAAAAAGCGGTTTTCTTGAAGAACTGATTTAATTGACATGCTTAAAATCCCCTTAAGTTACTTTTATATTTATAATTTGGTTTGCTAATAATCTAATTTGGCAATCTATTTGGACTTGTGAAAATGAAGTTCTAAACAATTGTAAAAACGTCATACTACCTTAAAAAACCTATGCTAACACTCGATAATTTGTTATCTGAAAACCGCGCCACATCTAGCGATGAGGCTTATGTGCGCCATGCCGTAACATGCAGCCCATTTGTGGTGAGATTGTTCACAAAAGATGCTGGTTTACTGAATGATTTGCTAGCAAACCTGCATCAAGCATATCAGTTAAGTGATATGCAAAAATTTTTGGCACAACAAAATATTATTGATGAAATTTCATTAAAACGTGCTGTGCGACTTTTGCGGAGCCAAGTTTTGGCACGCATCATTGTGCGAGATTTGAATGGCTTAGCCGATTTGTCCGAGGTTATGCGTACTACTTCTGCTTTAGCTGAATGCGTCATTAATAGCTCGATTTCTTACCTTAATACTTGGCTGGTACAGGTATTCGGCCAGCCTGTAGATGCTATTGGTTGTCCACAAAGCCTTATCGTGATTGGTATGGGTAAGCTGGGTGGTGGCGAACTTAATGTTTCTTCTGATATTGATTTGATTTTCGCCTACGAGGCTGAGGGCGAGACTACGGGATTAACATCGTTAGGGTCAACGTCGCAAAATGAGAAGTCGATTAGTAATCAGGACTTTTTTACTCGTTTAGCTAAAAAGCTTATCGCGACTATTGATGAAATTACTGAAGATGGTTTTGTGTTCAGAGTAGACATGCGTTTGCGGCCATTTGGCAGTGAAGGTGCGCTGGTTTCAAATTTAGATGCGCTTGAAGATTACTATCAAAATAATGGCCGTGAGTGGGAGCGATACGCATGGATTAAAGGCCGTGAAGTGACCGGAGGTAATCAGGTTTCACGTTTGCTGAAACCTTTTGTGTTTCGTAAATATCTGGACTTTGGCGCGTATGCAAGTATGCGTGATTTAAAGATTCAAATTCAGCGTGATGTGAATAGCAAAGGCATGCACGACAATATCAAGCTTGGCCGTGGCGGTATACGTGAGATTGAATTTATCGCACAGGTGTTTCAGCTGATTCGTGGCGGGCAAGATGTGAGCTTGCAAATAAAACCAACTTTAACCGTATTGGATTTATTGAAAAACAAAGGCTTGCTACCTGAAAAAACCGTGAATGAGCTTGCTGAAGCTTATGTGTTTTTAAGAAATTTAGAGCATAGGTTAATGTATTTAGAGGATGCACAAACGCAGGAACTGCCGAAATCAGATGAAGCAAAAGCGCGCATTGCAAAAGCGATGAACTTTGCTCAGGAAAAAGATTTTGGCTGGGAGCAGTTTTTAGACCAATTAAATCGTTATCGCCTGCAGGTGCAGCAACATTTTGATGCAACTTTTAGTGATGCCAACACGAGTAAAGAAGCATTAGACCTTGAAAAATCTGTCTGGAATGGCGCACTAGCAGAACAGGAGGCAGTTTCTGCTTTGCAAAAGTTGGGCTTTGATGACGCGCCAGAAACACTGCGTAAATTAATTGCCTTGCATCAAAGTAGCCGCTATTTGCAGCTGCCGGAAGTCAGCCGTTTGCGCTTTGATGCTTTGATGCCACTGGTCATTTCACAGGCGGCATCAATGCCGAATGCTGATACAAGCTTAATGCGAGTTACTGATTTGCTCGAGAGTATCTGTCGTCGCGCCAGTTATTTAGCCTTACTGGCAGAACATGCCCATGCCATGCATTTACTGGTCAAATTATGCAGTAGCAGTCCGTGGCTTAGCAATTATTTAGTTCAACACCCCATATTGTTAGATGAGTTACTGGACACGCGAACTTTATACGCAGAGCCGGATTTTGCAACGATGCGTGAGGAGTTGGTTAAACGTCTGGCACTGGCGGAAGGTGATATTGAGCGGCAGATGGATTTGATGCGCCATTTTAAACATGCCTGTGTATTTAGATTTGCCGCACAGGATATTAATGGCGAGTTATCACCAGAAAAACTTTCAGACTATTTAAGCGCGCTGGCTGATTTGATATTAAGCGTGAGTTTGAGCTTTATTTGGCCAAATGTGCGCGGCAAGCACCTTGAGATACCAAAGTTTGCAGTGATAGGCTATGGCAAGTTAGGTGGTAAAGAGCTTGGTTACGCTTCAGATTTGGATATTATTTTTCTCTACGATGATGACGCCCCGGAAGCTGGCGAAGTTTATGCGCGCTTTGCCCAGCGCATCAATAACTGGTTCAATAGCTTGACCTCGGCTGGCTTGCTGTATGAAACTGATTTGCAATTGCGTCCAGATGGCAATAGCGGCTTGTTGGTCAGTAGCGTGACGGCATTTAGAGATTACCAGCTAAATAAAGCCTGGGTATGGGAGCATCAAGCCATTACCCGCGCCCGCTTTGTGGCTGGTGATAGCAGCATAGGCGCAGCGTTTGAGAGGATCCGTATCGAAGTTATCACGCAGCCCCGTGAAACTGCAAAGTTGAAGTTGGAAGTGAAAGCGATGCGAGAAAAAATGCGTGCTTCACTACACATTGCAAATACTACCTTTGATATTAAACACAGTGTCGGAGGCATTATAGACGTGGAATTTTTAGTGCAATATCTGGTGCTAGCCTATGCACAACAATATCCACAACTTACCGCTAATATCGGCAATATCGGTTTGCTGAAGTTGCTCGCTTCACTGAATATTATCGACAATGATTTAGCCGAAAATGTCGTATTGGCTTATCGAGATTATCGCCATACGCAGCACATGCTCAAGTTACAAGGTGCTGCGCATTTGAGAGTGGATGTTGCAATAGTGAGTTCACACATGACAGCGGTGAAAGCCTTGTGGGAGCAGGTTTTTGCAGATTAAATTATAAGCATGCTTTATTAGCGAATGCCGCCAGCATGTTAAAATGTGCGTATATGAATGCTAATCAGCCTGTAAACCTCAAACCTGTTACCTTGACGCCAGCCACTTTAGAAGCCGCTTTGCAAAGCTGCATGCTGGCAGATCGTTTTGTCCTACGCCGAAAACTGCGCGAGGCGAACGATAGTCAGAAGTTAAAAGACGAAAAATCTGTAATAAAAGCGCAGCGCTTATTTAACGAAATTACACAAAAAATACGTACCTCCCAGCAGAAATTTTCTGCTCGTTTAGCCCGCTTACCAAAACCAGAATACCCGCCAGAACTACCTGTTAGTGGTAAAAAAGAAGAGATATCTGCTGCCATTGTTAAAAACCAGGTAGTGATCGTCTGTGGCGAAACAGGTTCAGGTAAAACGACGCAGTTGCCTAAAATCTGTTTAGAATTAGGCCGTGGTGTTTCAGGCTTGATTGGCCATACGCAGCCTCGCCGAATTGCTGCACGCTCAGTTGCTTCGCGTATTGCACAGGAGCTGCAAAGTCCGCTGGGTGAGGTGGTCGGCTATAAAGTGCGCTTTAACGACAAGCTCACAGAATCCACTTATATCAAGTTGATGACTGATGGTATTTTGCTGGCGGAAACGCAGGGTGATAAGTTTCTCAATGCTTATGACACTATCATCATCGATGAAGCCCACGAACGCAGCTTGAATATTGACTTTTTGCTGGGATATCTCAAACAATTATTACCAAAAAGACCGGATTTAAAGATCATCGTAACGTCCGCCACGATTGATGCCAGCAGATTTTCAGAGCACTTTAACGGCGCACCGGTCATTGAAGTTTCAGGCCGTACTTATCCGGTTGAAATTTGTTATCGTCCGCTGGGTAAAGCGGGCTTTCGCGCAAAAGAAATCGCGGAAACTGAAAACGCGCAGTTTGATATGGAGGACGAGACAATCTTTGGCATCGCCCGCAAAGCCAAAACAGAAGCACGCTGGTTGGAAGAAGATGATGAAGAAGAAGCCATTGAAGAAGCGATTTTAGATGCAGCCGATGATTTGTTGCGTCAGGGTGATGGCGACATTTTGGTGTTTTTACCGGGCGAACGTGAAATTCGCGATACCGCTGAGCACCTTCGTAAATATCAAGGACGTTCTGCCAAGCTTAAACATATTGAAGTGTTACCGCTATTTGCGCGCTTGAGCATTGAAGATCAGCAGAAGATATTCAAATCTCATCATACACGGCGCATCGTGTTGGCGACCAATGTGGCAGAAACCTCACTCACCGTGCCGGGTATCAAATATGTGATTGATGCGGGTCTGGCGCGGATGAATCGCTACAGCACCCGCGCTAAAGTTGAGCAGTTGCAAATAGAAAAGATCAGCCAAGCCGCCGCTAAACAGCGGGCAGGGCGTTGTGGGCGAGTTTCAAACGGTATTTGTGTGCGGCTTTATTCTGAGCAGGATTTTGATGGCAGACCTGAATTTACTGAACCAGAGATTTTGCGCAGTTCGCTCGCCAGCGTTATTTTACGCATGGCGGCGTTGCGCTTGGGAGATATTGCTGACTTTCCATTTATCGAAGCGCCAAGTAGCCGATTAGTCACCGATGGATATCAGTTGCTACAAGAGCTAGGCGCGGTAGATAGCCGGCGTCAAATCACAGAGACTGGTTTGCAGCTTGCAAAATTGCCCTTAGACCCGCGTGTTGGCCGTATGATTTTGGCTGCCAAGCATGAAAGTTGCCTGAAAGAAATATTGATTATTGCCAGTGTGCTGAGCATACAGGATCCTCGTGAAAGGCCGATGGATAAACGCGAAGCTGCAGATAATGCGCATGCCAAGTTCGCTGGTGAAGGCTCTGATTTTATGAGTTATCTAAAATTGTGGGACTTTTTTGATAATGCACTTAACACTAAAAAGTCGAATAAAGAGTTGCTGAATCAATGCCACAGTAATTTTTTGTCGTTTCTACGCTTAAAAGAGTGGCGTGAGTTGCACGGCCAAATCAAACAAATCACTGACGAGATGGATTTTAAGCTCAATGATAAAGAAGCCAATTTTGAACAGATTCACAAAGCGCTATTAGCCGGATTGCTCGGTAATATCGGTTTTAAAGATGGCGACAATGACTCATACTCAGGCGCTAGAGGTATCCGTTTTTATGTGGCGCCAGGTTCTGCTCTTAAGAAAACTCGTCCAAAATGGGTGATTGCTGCCGAGCTGGTGGATACAAGTAAGCTGTACGCACGTTGCGTGGCAAAAATTGAGCCAGATTGGATAGAGCCGCTAGCCAGAGGTTTAACTGAGAGCCAATATTCCGACCCGCGTTGGGATAGGAAGATGGGCATGGTGAATGCTTGGGAGCGTGTTTCCTTGTATGGCTTAACTATCATCCCTAAGCGCCGTGTGCATTACGGGCCAATTGACCCCAAAGAATCGCGCGAGATCTTTATTCGGGAAGCGCTGGCAAATGGCGAGTTTGACACCAGAGCCGCATTTTTCTCCGCAAACGAGCGCTTGATTGCAGAAGTCGAGGAGTTGGAACATAAGGCGCGGCGTCAGGATGTGCTGGTAGATGAACATCAGTTATTCGCGTTTTATGACAGCAAAATACCCGCTGATATTTTTCAGGCCGCTACGTTTGAAAAGTGGCGGGAGGGCGCGGAAAAAACTAATCCTAAATTGTTATACCTGACACGTGACGACCTGATGCGTCATGGCGCGGATGCGATTACTGCGGTACAGTTTCCAGAGAAAATGGTGTTAGATGGCGTAGAAGTGCCGCTTAAATATCGTTTTGAACCTGGTCATGTGCTGGATGGCGTCACCGCAACCGTGCCACTGGCTTTATTGAATCAGCTCAATCCAGCACAAACGGAATGGCTGGTGCCAGGCATGTTGCGCGAAAAGCTGACTTATCTGATTAAAGCCTTGCCTAAAGCTTTTCGCCGAGTGTGTGTGCCTGTGCCAGAGTTTGTGACTGTATTTTTAGAGCAAACTAAAATTGGAGAAGGTTTTATTAAACAAGTGCTGGCAGCGCACATACAGCGCGTCACCACATTGAAAATATCAGTCGAAGACTGGACGGAAGAAACACCTGCACATTTGCTGATGAACTTTAGCGTAGTAGATGATGCTGGGCGAGAGCTGGCGATGGGGCGTGATTGGAATGCGCTTAAAAAGCAGTTAGGTTCAGCCGCACAATTGACTTTTAGAAACACGTCACCAGATATTGAAAAAACGGGTCTAAAGCAATGGGATTTTGGTGATTTACCGGCAACCCTAAGTTTTGAACGTGATGGTCTGAAGGTAACGGGTTACCCAGCGCTAGAGGATGATGAGGATAGTATCGCTATTAAGTTGTTTGATACTGAGCGTGAAGCTGCAATCAGTCATCGCAAAGGCGTATGCCGCCTGATGCGTTTTGAGCTTAAAGAACAAATGAAGCAGTTGGAAAAAAATCTGCCTAACTTTAATCAATATGCGCTGATTTTACGCAATGTTGTGTCACCTGATGATTTACGCGAAGATCTGGTTATTGCCATAGCAGACCGCGCTTTTATCGGTGAAGACGAGTTGCCACGTACCAATGCAGACTTTATGAAGCTAAAAGCACGGGCAAGAACGCGTCTGCCAGCGGTTAGCCAAGCTGTTGCAAGGCAAGCGCAGTCCATCGCAACGGAGTATCAGTTGTTGGGAGCACAACAAAGTAAGATGCCAGCGACGGTTAATCGATTAAAGCGCGATTTAGAGCAACAAATTGGTCTGTTAGTTTATAAAAACTGTTTTAGCCAAACGCCGTGGGAGCATTTGCAACATGTGCCGCGTTACTTAAAAGCGTTGCGATTGCGTATAGAAAAACAACCGGCCAACCCAGACCGTGACGGTAAGAATGCAGCCAGCGTAGGGTTGTTGTGGCAAAAATGGCAAGATAAAATCAATGCACTTCATCAAGCTAACCTTGATATTCCGCAAGATTTGCTGGATTATCGCTGGTTGATTGAAGAGCTGCGCGTTTCATTGTTTGCACAAGAGCTTAAAACGCCGTTTCCAATCTCAATCAAGCGCTTAGAAAAAACTTGGGCAGACATACAAAACTAATTACTCATGGAAATAGGTAAAACGATAGTTACAGCTACAGAGACAAGCTCAAGCCCAGCTTTAGTGGAGGAGATTGAAGGTTTCTTGCACGAACCGCTTTCAAAAGGGCGTCACGGCGATAAGCTGATTCATATCAATATCAGTCGAAACACACTGATTGCGATTCTATTTTCATTGTTCATACACGCACTGATTTTATTGACAGTGGTGCCGCATATCCGGTTCGATAATGCTGCTGCTCCGCAACCACATGCGATTGAGGTAAGTCTGGCACCACCAAAGCAAGCCAAAACGATAGTGCATAAGGTGATAGAAAAACCGACAGAAAAGCCAATCCCCAAGGTGATTAAATCCATCCCAAAAGTGATGACACAGAAGCCAAGCCGCGATATCAACCCGTTTAATGTGCCTGATGTGCCTATTCCGCCTAGGCATAGCCCTGAAGTTACACCGCCTAAAGATAATGCGCCAACTGATATGGCTTCTTACGTGAAAGCGCAGCAAGCAAAGCGGCAGGCATCGGAAGCTGATGCCGCCAGACAGAATGCAGAAGCCGTTGCGCGTGAAATCGGGCCAAGCGAAGAGCAAAAGCGCGATGAAAGAATCAAGAATAATTTTAAAAATGGCACCAATGGTATTTTTGAAATTACGAGCTTAAGTAGTCGTCATGCAGCTTTTTCATTTCGCGGCTGGACGAATGATTACAGTAACTCAAGACGAGAGTCATTTGAAGTTGAAGCCAGTACCGGCCAAGATGTCCGGTTGCTGATGATCAAGAAAATGATAGCGCTTATTCGGCAACATTATCAAGGTGATTTTAATTGGGATTCGCAACGTCTAGGTCGTGTGATTGTCCAGTCTGCACGCCCAGAAGATAGCGTGGGTTTGGAAGATTTTATGATGATGGAATTTTTTGGCGCTAATTATAAAAACTCTCCGTGATTTAGCTATAGCTATAGCCACTTGATGCCATTTAGTTTCTTTGCACAAATATCACGGATAATCTGAATTAAACCTAAATATATTATGTGCATTTGCAAGTTGTATGAGGTAAATCAACTAGTAAATCAATCGCAATGCGCTAACATAAGGGCTTCTCTTCAGCGGCAATAAATTACCATGGGCCAACATCATCTCAAGCCACTTTTTGCACCTAACTCTGTTGCCGTATTTGGAGCAAGTGACCGTATAGATTCTGTTGGGCAAATCGTTCTTCAAAATATGCTGCAAAGTGGTTACCACGGTGCACTTTATCCAATCAATCCCAGTCATTCCGAGGTTCAGGGCTGCAAAGCATATTCATCAATTTTTGAAATTACTGAGCCTGTTGAACTCGCCGTTATTGCTACTCCTGCGCATACCGTGCCAGATATTATTGATGAGTGCGGCAGGCATGGCGTAAAGGCCGCTGTCATTATCACTGCTGGTTTTGGTGAGGCTGGCGCGGCCGGTAAGGCGTTGGAACGTGCGTTACTGGAAAATGCCCAGCGTTATGGCATGCGCCTGATTGGTCCAAACTGTCTTGGTGTGATGCGTCCTGATATTGGCCTTAATGCTACCTTCAACAAAGGTAGTGCTACTACTGGCAACCTTGCTTTTGTTTCGCAATCCGGTGCTTTGTGTACGGCTATTTTAGACTGGGCAAAAACTAATGATATCGGCTTTTCCAGCATCGTCTCTATGGGCGCATCTGTAGATGTGGATTTTGGAGAGATTCTCGATTATTTAATCTCCGATACCAAAACTCATAGCATCCTGCTTTATATTGAAGGCATTCATAACGCACGCAGTTTTATGAGCTCGATTCGTGCCGCGGCCCGAATTAAACCGGTGATTCTGGTTAAAGTAGGGCGCCACGCAGCCGCCTCAAAAGCAGCGATGTCGCATACGGCTTCTCTAGTGGGTTCTGACGATGCCTTCGATGCCGCCGTGCGTCGTGCGGGTGTCGTGCGGGTGCAAACCATTACCCAGCTATTTTCCGCTGCAAAGGCGCTTTCCTGCGGTTTTAACCCCACGGGTAACCGATTGGCGATTGTGACCAATGGCGGCGGACCAGGTGTGATGGCGACGGATTGCGCGGTAGATCTAGGGTTGGTAATGGCCACGCTTTCTGATAGCACCATAGAAAAACTTAATTTGGTATTGCCTGTCACTTGGTCGCACAGCAATCCTGTGGATATTATTGGAGATGCGCAGTCTGACCGTTACCATCATGCCGTGAAAGCGTGTTTAGAAGACCCAAATGTGGATGGCGTATTGACGATATTGACACCGCAAGCCATGACCAAGCCTTTGGAGGCGGCCAATGCGGTGATTGAGCTTTCAAATCAATATAGCAAGCCCTTGCTGACTTCCTGGATGGGCGGTGGGCAGGTAGAGGAATCTCGGGCAGCATTTAAGCATGCCAAAAAACCGACTTTCCGTACGCCAGAGCCAGCGGTAGAAGTTTTTTCATATTTAAGCGCCTACCATAAAAACCAGAAATTTCTGATGCAAATGCCAGGACCGCTATCCCATCATCTGGAGCCGGATGTGGAAGGTGCAAGCATGATTATTGAAGGTGCATTGCAGGAAAAACGCAAAATATTAACTGAAATGGAATCAAAAGCGCTGTTGGCGGCTTTTCATATTCCGGTAGCGCAAACGATGGTGGCGCGTTCGCCTAATGAGGCTTTGCTGATTGCCCAGCAATTGGGTTTTCCTGTAGCGATGAAGGTGAACTCTCCCGACATTACGCATAAATCCGATTCAGGTGGTGTGCTGCTTAATTTGGTTAACGCACAGGCCGTTCGCGGCGCGTACCATGAGATTATCAAAAACGTTAAACAAAGCCGCCCTGACGCTAAGGTCGATGGCATTTCAATCCAGCCCATGATTGTAAAACCAAACGGACGTGAGTTAATGGTAGGCGTTACCAACGACCCTGTATTTGGGCCGGTTATCACCTTTGGCGCAGGCGGTACCTCGGTGGAGATCATGGGTGATCGATCTGTATCGCTGCCACCACTCAATACCTTTTTGGTGAAGGATATGATTAATAGTACGCATATCGCCAAAATGCTGGTCGCTTTTCGACATATGCCAGCGGCTGATATGGACGCGCTCGAAAGTGTGTTGCTACGCGTGTCTGAAATGGTGTGTGAGCTACCCATGTTGATGGAAATGGACATCAATCCGCTGATATTGGATGAAAATGGTGTGTTGGCAGCCGATGCGCGTGTCGTAGTCGAGCTTCGTTCACCAAGCGCAGACCGATATTCACACATGGCGATTTACCCGTATCCGACTCATTTGGTGAGTTACTGGCAACGTACAGACGGTACCGACGTAGTCATTCGCCCAATTCGCCCGGAAGATGCTGAGCTTACGCAGGAATTCGTGCGAAATCTATCTGAAGAAACGCGCTATTTCCGTTACATGAATAGCTTTCAGGAGCTTAGCGAGTCGATGCTGATACGCTTTACTCAGATTGATTACAGTCGTGAAATGGCGCTTATTGCCGTTTTAAATGAGCAGGAACAAGAAGTTGAGTTAGGTGTTACCCGTTATGCCATTAACCCGGATGGTGAAAGTTGTGAGTTTGCACTGGTTGTTGCCGATAATATGCGCGGCACGGGGCTAGGCCTCAAGCTCATGGTGGCCCTGATGGATGCCGCACGATCTAAAGGCTTGAAGATCATGGAAGGTGAAGTGCTTAAAAATAATGTCAGCATGCTCAAACTGATGAAACGCCTCGGATTCACAATTGAATCCAGCCTTGAAGACGAAAGCATCAAAATTATCCGTAAAGTATTGTAAGCAGTCGAACGTGCATACCGCCTATATTACGCATCCGGAATTTCTCAAGCACGATATGGGCGCGGATCATCCTGAATGCCCCGCGCGTGTTCATGCTATTCAAGACCAGTTGATTGCCTCGGGCCTGTTAGATTATTTAACTCACTATGATGCGCCCAAAGCTAGTAAAGACGATCTTGCACTGGTGCATACCACTGAATATATCGACATGGTATTCAGTAAGTCGCCTGAGTCAGGACTCATAGACCTTGATGGCGATACCGCTATGAATCCGTTTACCCTGAATGCTGCTTTGCATGCGGTAGGCGCAGTGATTAAGGGGGTTGATCTAGTCATGTCCGGCGAAATGGAAACGGCTTTTTGCAATATTCGTCCGCCAGGGCACCATGCTGGGCGGGCTAGTGCGTCAGGGTTCTGTATTTTCAACAACGTTGCAATCGCCGCTGCATACGCGCTTGAACATCATGGTCTGCAGCGCGTAGCCATCGCGGATTTCGATGTGCATCACGGTGAAGGCACTGAAGATATTTTTCACGATGACCCGCGCGTAATGTTGTGCTCAACTTTTCAGCATCCCTATTATCCATTCTGCGGCGCGGAAAGTGGAAACGACCACATTATCAATGTGCCGCTTGCGGCAAGAAGTACGGGTGAAGAGTTTCGTGCTGCGGTTACCGAGCAATGGTTGCCTGCATTAGAACGTTTCCAGCCACAGCTAATACTAATTTCAGCTGGGTTCGATGCACATTGGGAAGACGATATGGGCGGCCTGGCCTTGAGAGAAAACGATTATTTTTGGGTGACAGAAACGCTTAAAAATATAGCCAAACGCCACGCAAGCGGCCGCATCGTTTCTGCGCTTGAAGGCGGTTATGCCTTGCATGCACTAGGGCGCAGTGTGATGAACCATATTAAAAGTCTCAGTGAGCTTTAGGGCTCTTGAATGAATACTTAGGTTTTCAGCGACTTGGTGGAATGTTGGCGGGCTGGATTGGCATGGATTGGCATGGCAAAATGATTAATATAGTTTTAATCACATAGAGCAATACTAAATTACATAGTGCAATACTATGTTTAAGCTTCAGCCACTGAATCTCCACCGCCTTTTTTCATCACTTTCCCATCGGCCGCACGTTGTTTACGTACTTCTTTAGGGTCTGCAATCAATGGGCGATAGATTTCTACGCGATCTAAATGGCGTAAGGGTGCATCTAATTTTGAGAGCTTGCCAAAAATTCCAATTTTATTAACGGCCAAATCAATTTCAGGAAATTTTTGTAAGATTCCTGAAGCTTTAATTGCCTGCTCAGCGGTGATGTCCTTGCTTACCTTAATCGGAACAATTAACTGATTGTGTGCTAATGCATAAGCTACTTCTACAATGATTTCAGAGGCTTCCATTTTAATCCTTAGTTTGTTTAGTACTAATTTTACTTAGTTTGCCTTGTAAAAGACATCGGCTCGTGCAACAAATCCATCTACAAACGTATTTGCAATATGGCTGAATACTGGTGCGATGATTTTTTCTATGAGGATGTTTGTGAACTCATAATTCAACATAAACTCCACTTTGCAAGCGTGTTCATTGAGTTCTGTAAAGCGCCAAATCCCTTCAAGGTGTTTGAAAGGCCCATCTTTTAGTTTTATTTCCATTAAGCTTGGAAAAGTCTTATGGTTTTCAGTGGTGAATTTTTGATTCAAGCCATGATACGCAATATGCAATGTGGCTATGGTCGATGACTCATCCTGCTTAATTAAATCAACCCCACCACACCAAGGTAAAAATTCCGGGTACTTTTTTACATCATCCACCAGCGCATACATACGGCTAGCCGAGTGGTTAATCAATACCATTTTTTGAACTTGCGCCATGCGTTCCTTAAAATTGAAGTCTAATTGTCGGTGTTCGGATTGCAATATCAACCATAGTTGAAAACGAACTCTACTCAGAAGTAGAGTAAAATGTTATTTTAAGTCATTCGACAAGAAATATTTAGTTTTATGAGCATTGCACAAAATAAAAAAGCTTTTTTTGATTACTTTATTGAAGATAAGTACGAGGCTGGTATTGTTTTAGAAGGCTGGGAAGTCAAAGCCATTCGCGAAAATCGCATTAATATCAAAGAAGCCTACGTTATTATTCAGCGCGGAGAGATCTATTTAATTGGCTGCCATGTTACCGCGCTAGGCGCGGCTTCTACGCATGTGCGGCCAGATGCGATTCGAACACGTAAGCTCTTGTTGCATAATGAAGAAATCATCAAGCTGATCGCAAAGGTTGATCGTGCGGGCTATACGCTGGTGCCACTGGATATGCACTTTTCAAAAGGGCGAGTTAAAGTGCAAATTGGTTTAGCCAAAGGTAAAAAGCAACACGATAAACGTGATACCGAAAAAGAGCGCGATTGGGATCGTGAAAAAGGCCGCATTATGCGGGCGCACAATAAGTAAGCGCACTTCGTCATTCCGTACTTAACGCTGAGTCAAGCCAAGAAACAAAGCTGCGGAGCAAATTAAAATAAAAAAGCGTATAATTCGCTCGCTGACGGAACTAAGCTGTAGTTTCGTTAGTCTAGCAATACTGATTTACCCAAGAATTTATTTCAAGTTTATGGGGCTGACCAGGTTTCGACGTGGGTTACAAAGCAGTGCAGGGCATACCGAGGCTCAGATTACCTCGTAAATACAGCTGAAACAAGTATAGTCGCAAACGACGAAACTTACTCTCTAGCAGCTTAATCCTGCTGGACGCTACACCAGCTCTCCCGTGGGTTGGATTGGGGTAACCCATACGTAGTGTCATATACACGGGATACGTGTTGTATTGGGTTACTTAATACTTCATTAACCTTAAGGTAACTCGTCTTGCAGTCGCTTGTCGGTTGGTGCATGCAAGATTAAATTAAACAACCAGGCTAAGTATGTAGAACTGTCTGTGGAGGATTTGCGGACGCGGGTTCGATTCCCGCCAGCTCCACCAAATCAACGCTAAGAGATTAATTCTCTTAGCGTTTTTTTTTTCGACTTAATTGGCTGAGCATTTAGGTGTGGTACTTTTTATTTTAAGACTGATCAACAGGCGGGATAATAAAAATGAAAAACGTACTTTTACTTGCATGGGTAGCATTCTCTGTATCGCTGTCTGGATGCGCTACTAATGCGATGACCGGCCGGTCTCAGTTGGTCCTTGTCTCCGAATCTGCTGCCATCACAAAAAGCTCAAAGCTTTATAGCTCCATGATTGAATCGTATGGCAAGAATAGTAAAGTAAGTAGTGATGTTGCTATCAATGAACGTGTTCAGCGGATTACTAATCGCCTTGTTGAGCGTGCTGTGCTATTTAGACCAGACTCTCAGAAATGGCAATGGCAGGTTAATGTTATTGAAGCTGATGATGTGAATGCATTTTGTATGGCTGGCGGAAAGATGGCCGTCTATACAGGTCTACTGGATAAGGTAAAGCCGACTGATGATGAGCTGGCTCAAGTAATGGGCCATGAAATCGCGCATGCTTTAGCTAATCATACTGCAGAAAAAATGTCGGTTCAGATACTCACTAATATTGCGGTAGCCACCGTAGCCGTAGCAGTTGC
>Ga0209913_1000673_pt1 | contig 25872 bp, 26 predicted proteins | sample PersoiDNA2013203_FD_185805 | JGI IMG/M metagenome (GOLD analysis project Ga0209913, IMG submission 185805) | Permafrost soil microbial communities from the Arctic, to analyse light accelerated degradation of dissolved organic matter (DOM) -... | ecosystem: Environmental > Terrestrial > Soil >... | reverse complement strand
CTTTTGCACGCGCCCAATTTATAGCTTTAGTAGAACCTAATACAGTCAATTCATTGATTAGACTGAAGAATGTTAATGCTTGAAAATCCTTGTGTCGGTGGTTCGATTCCGCCCCGGGCCACCAAGATTTTAAGTTGTTGATCTGATTGAAGTTTCTGAACTTTAAAATATCAGGTGTTCCAAACAGGTGTTCCACCTCACATTGAGGTGATACCGATGAAATTAGCTTCCCATCTACGCCGCTCTCGACACGGCGTTTTTTATTTCCGCATCGTTTTTCCACAAATTCTCGCTTCCCTTTTAGGACAGCCAGAACTCAATCGCTCCCTGCATACACGCTGCCCTAAAACAGCAAGGGTTACGGGCTACCAACTTTCTGGCACAATGCTACCATTAATATCCAAACTGGCACGCCTTATGACCATTGACCCAGACAGCATTGATCCAGCAAACATCAAAAAATTAATTGTTGAAGGTCTAACCATTGGTAAAGATGGTAGTTTTTCTGCTTCGCGCATTCAAACCAGTGACAATCCCCAAGTCGCTCAAGAAGAACTGAAAAACTTCGCCCAATTCCTGCATGCCAGCCGTGGGGAGCAACCCGCTACGCCACCAACTGAAGCCTTAAAGGTGGAAGCTCAGAAATTAAAAGCAGAAATTACCCAATTTGCTCCAGCTCTTCCAACCAAGCCAAGCACATTGAAAGATGCCTTTGATTCGTATTTGCTTTCCAAAAAAGGCATTGCTGCGGCTACGAAAAAATCCTACACAGAAAGCTTGGAATTATTTGGAATTCTGATGGGTGGCAATCATCGCATGGTACATGAACTCAATCGGCGGGAATGCATGGACTTCAATGAGGCACTTTCGCATATTCCACTGCATGCCAAAAAACGAAATATTAAAATCGGCACGGCATCTGAAATTTTGCTCAATCCACCAACCGTGCTCGATGCGAATGGCAACGATACTGCTCCTGACACTATTTCCGCTAGAACATGCAACGACCACTTAACCAATGTATCTGGATTTTTTTCATGGGCGATTAAAGCTGGACGTTGTTTTGAACCAAATCCATTTGAAGATTCAGTCCGCCACTCCGATGGCGAAATTGATGGTGGTGCAGAAGCGTTCCAGCAAGAAGAACTGATTAAGATTTTTGACAGTGCGAACTTCATGAAGGCAAAACGACCACATCAGTTTTGGGGTCCTTTACTGCTCTTATTTACAGGTGCTCGTGCCAACGAAATTGCTTGTCTTGATCTGGATGACATCATTATTGAAAATGGCATTCGCAGTATTTCAATTAAGCATCGCCCCAGAAAGAAGCCTGACTCAATTGAGCACAAGATAGAAACAAAGCGACTCAAAAATGCACAGTCAAAAAGAACCATTCCTTTGCATCCAATATTATGGGAAATTGGTCTCGATGATTATCTCGCTGACTTGCGATTATTGGGTGCTACACGGCTTTTCCCGAATCTACCTATGGATTCCAGAGAAAAACGGGAACGCAATTTATCTAGGGACGTGAATAATTATCTCGAAAAAATCGGCGTACATATTCCACGAACTAAAGTTCTGCATAGTTTCCGTGACACGGTAGCTGACGCATTAGGTACAAGTGATCTTGATGCTGTTCGTGCTGACCAGTGGACAGGTCATGCACCAGTCGGCATTAAAGCGAAACACTATCGTAGCAAAGCGACTGCCGATGTTCAGGCTAGGGATGCGTTTACCGCCTTGGATTTCCCATTCATTCCCTTTGATCAATTGAAATATAAAAAGGGTTGGTGGAATGTATGGCTGTCAAAAAATATGGTTCCTTGAAACCATATAGCCAACATCTTAAAAAACATCAGCTCCAATTAAATGGAAAGCTACCAGCTTTGCTGGTAGCTTAAATTAACATTATCATGACTCCACTTGAATTTTTACTTAAGCTCAAGAAATTACCCCCCGATACTCAGTTAGCCTTCGCGCATCTTGGGGCAACTTTTGAAATGCTGTCATCGGTATTAGTTAAAAATTCATCTTCAATAGCCACCGTCAAATTAACAACACGATTAACATCTGAATCAGGACTGGCAGATTGGCTGGGCGAACCACTTTCAACTATTGAAAAATGGCGAATTAACGGCGCATCAGCTCCACCTAGAAAATACCATTTGGGTTCTGTGTACGAATGGATTATCACCCACATTGTGCCGATGTTTTCCACACAAATTAGAGCAGATGAAAATGCAGACATAGAATTTAGTGAAATTGCTGAAGTGTGGAAAATGCGAATTCCAGTAATGATAGTGAATGACAAATTGGTTGGTTTTTTCAGATCAGTTGCTGACGAAGCTACTCCGTCAGATTATAAATTTGTTGGCATGCCAGATTTTTCATTCCTGGCAAATAACAGAACAAATCAAAGTGATGAAAAACTCAATAACTCACTTATCGCTCTTAGTAAATTTCGGGTCGCTATTATTGATTCAAAAGCTAAAGCGAGGGAAATTTACAACCAATGGAACGATCAAGAATTTCCAGAAATTTCTTTGAGTTTTTTTCAGTCTGCGCTGTTTCACGACGCTGAATTAGCATATGAAATTGTTGAAAATGCTGACGATAAAATTCATCTCAAGGAATTTAATGTCACTCTTTGGCTCTGGCAAATCCTAATAGAAAATGACTTTTGTTCGCTCAAAGAATATGCATTGATTGATACCTTAGAATTGTTCCACGATTATGGCGTGGACTTGAACAGTCCATCATTTATTCAAGATGATCATGGACATGAATTATTTCACGGAAACATATCTCATCTATTAGCAGATACCACTGGCGATTTTTTCAAATTTCAGCCATTTGAAAACTGCACTTCCAGCTATGAAAAAATACTAAATTCCACTTTAAATCTTGGTCTGGATTTAGACTCAAAAAATAGTCACCATTTAACTGCCCGACAAATTGCAAATCTAATTGATGAAATGCACGGTTCGGGTTGTAGCCTATTAAAAAATTTCATTTGGAAATACGAACTGCAAAAGAAACTGAATTTAAATCTAAACCCAAGGAAAATCAAAGGATCGACAAATTCAATTTAATTTTCCAAACCGATCAATTTATGACCGGACAAGGCAGTCAGGTCGGACAGGAATGTCCAACCTGCCCACACTGTCCACGTTATTTTGACTAAATGCTTGAAGCATTGGTGCATGTCCAGGTTGTGCCGTTAAAATCAAACTCGTATAAGTCGCCACCCATTTCGCAGTCTCGCGCATACTTTTCATAATCAATATAAGCACGGACTGATTCTGGCACGTCGTTTAGGTAAAATTCGTCAAACAGCGTCTCGGCAACGTCTTTCAAACTGCCTTCGGACAAATTCACGTCTTCCAGCTTATCCAAAGCATTTTCCAAGTTGTAGCTTGAAACACTGCACAAGTAATACAAAGCTGTTTTTTCATGCTCGGCTAAATCGGCAATAGTTTCAAACCATAGGTTTAAATTGGCTTGATTGATAGCACACGCTGAAAATAATTGGCAGTCGTCACCATCTATGAATTGAATTTCAAACTCCTCTATAGGGTTGCCAAAGGCGTCTAGCAGGCATTCTGATTTCTCGGTGTATGACTCCAAGGTGTCAAAGTAAAAACCAACTGCGTCCATGTTGTAAGGCTGTGCGAAAAATGTGCTCATGGTGTTCTCTGCTTTCGTATCGTTTTTAGGCTGGTTGAGCCTGAAGTTGATTTTGACTTGCTCTGTTTTTGCAGACTTCACAACTCGTTTATCTGCATCATTTTTGAGTCGTTTCGCCTAAGCCACGAATGGCATGGCTGGACAAGAAGCAATGCAAGCAATTTGTCAAAATCGCAGTCGCAACGAAGAGAGAACCGATTGCAGAAAATCCCGAAGGGGAATGCTTGTGTTGGTTCGCAGACATGCAAATCTTGGCGTTTTTAGCGAGACGGGGAAAAGGTGATGCAGATAGATTGACGGGCAAAAACAGAGATGCCGTGAAAGTGAAATTTATTGCTATTTTAAAACTTTTAATCTATTGTCACTAGCATCCGCAAGATGAAAGTAACCCTGAACTCAAACATAAATTGTTAGGAAGATGATTATGACGATTACCACCGATCAAAAGGGCATAAGAAAATTGATAATCGGGGACAACGCACAATTTCATATTCCGATTTATCAACGAATCTACACCTGGAAGGCTAAGGAACAAGTCAAAAAACTGCTTGAAGATATTATTGAATTTGGCGAAGAATATAAAGGGAATTTGAAGGCAGAATACTATATTGGAAACGTGATTTTTAAAAATCAGATTAGAGGGTTCCAAGAAGAGCGTGCTGTAATTGACGGGCAACAGCGAATTACAACGACAATTTTAATTCTTTGTGCCATTAGAGATATTTTCTTACATAAAACAAAAACAGACGAGGCCAAATTAGCTGCAAAAAATATTGGTAGAGCTTTATTTTCCGATAACGATGGAGTAATCAAACTAAAATTAAACAATATGGAACATCAAAGTACGCTTTCCACTATTTTGATGGGTGATCTTGAAGCCATTACAGCCACTGATAAGTTAACCAATTACTGGGAAAACTATTCATATATCTACAAGCAATTAGCATTAATGGATCAACCACAGCTAGAAAATTTTGTTGAAATTTTAGATCGAGTAAAAGTTGTTGCTATATTTTTGGACGATGCGCAGGACGAGAACTCCGTATTCGAGTCAATCAATGTCGGCGGAAAACCCCTTTCTGGTTCTGATTTAATCAAAAACTATATATTCACGTTTAAAAATTATCAGTGCACTCACAATGAAGAAAAGCTATTGATTGATTTATATACGAAAAAATTCGAATCTCTTTTTTCTTCTGAAAAGGAAATAGAAAATGAACTGGAAAAATTTTTCCGACAATATATAGCAATAAAATCATATGAGCTGGTGAATCAAAATGCCAAAGTAATTTACTACTCTTTTAAAAAATTGATCGGTGAAATCAGTAGCTATGATGAATGCAAAAAGCTCATAGTGGATATAGCAAAGTATGGTTTGATTTATCAAGCGTTGAGAATCGGCAATCATCCAGATATTGATAGCAATCATCTAGGGTATATCCGATCATCATTTTTAACTTACTCAACTCTATTGATGGATGTTGTAGATAAAAGCTCAGTAGTTGACGGTGGTAGTATCGTTATTACTGAGAAAGTCAGACTAAATTTGACTTTAAAAAAGATTGTTGCTTATGACGTATCCCGCTTACTTGCAGGACTGCCAACGAAGGAAATTACTCGGTTTATAGCTAGTATCCCTAAAAAACTGACGCAACAAAATCCTGAGTATTATATTGAGTATCCCTCCGCCTTTGAGGATCTAGTAAAATTTTCTTCGGAAGGCTATGCCCAACCAACACTCAATTATTTATTCAGTACGACTCCCGAAATAGATTTCTACAATCGGAAGAAAAATCAAATAAAAAGATTCCTGATTCTGCTTGAAAATATAGACAAAAAAGAGTTACTTTCATTTGAAAAAGATTTTGATGGTTGCCAGATTGAGCACATTCTTCCGCAAACTTTAACACCTGAATGGACAATATCAAATGAAGATCATGAACGATATGTTCATTCTCTCGGCAATCTTTCAATCTCGCTTGACAACCAGGCACTAGGGAATAAATCGTTTTCAGATAAGAAAAATTTATTAAACCAAAAATCGAGAATTACTCTAAATGGGATGCTGAACAAATACGAAAAGTTTGATGCACAAACCATAATGGACAGATCGCGAGCATTGTTAGAAATATTCGCAAAAGCTTATGGTCTGGAACTAAATTCAGAATTAGAGATTTACAAAAAATCAAATTCCACTGAGAAAAATATTTTTGACATTGGCGACCCTACTGGGAAGAAATTAGACTATGCAATTTTCCTTGATGAGAAAATTGAAGTTCGTGAGATTTCAAAGCTTTATGTCGAAATTTTTAAACGATTATTTGCGATTGACAAGGACCTTTTACTGGACTCGGAAATAGCCAATCAAATCAAACTTTCAAATGACTCGAATTTTAATGTAATAAGTCCTTCTGAACTAGACCAAGGCTATTCAATCGAAACATGCTATAACAACGTTGATAAATTTAAAAAAATTAAACACGCTCTTGTTATTTTTGGGCTAGAAAATAAATTGAGTATTAAATTTTTGCCGACAATTGATACAGGTAAATTGCTAGATGAACTAAACCAACTTTAATCCCGCTGCTTAATCAAGCATAAGCATGATTATTATTAGTGATACTGATTTGAGCGGGGGTGCTTATTTTCGTTCTCGGAAAAGAGTAGAACCATGATAGCTAATACCAGCAAGGGTTTCAAACGAAGGACGTTGCTGGCATTAACTTTCAGCCGAGTAGAACCACGAAAGCCTTATGTATCAATGATTTTTAGTGAAAAAACTGGTTCTGCTCAAATCATGGAAGTCTGGTACATGTAAAAAGCGCAGTAACCTTTCTGCTCTTCTTCTTTGTATTAATTATTTAGAGTAGAACCGCAGAACCTAGGCTGAAACCCTTGCTGGATAAGCCGTTAAAGGTTCTACCCTAATGTTTTTCGCCGTAGAACTGAGTAGAACCAATGGGAAATTTTAATCAATAACTCTGGCAACATCAGTACCACAAGCTTTGCATTTTCCAGACAATATAAGCGTTCCTGATTTCACTGAACCAGAATAATTGGTGATGGTGGTTACACCCCTGCATTCACCACAATATACATTTTCCAGCAGTTGATTACGGAAATTCAATGGAATTGCCATCCACATTTTTTTTGCGGTGGGTGTGAATTGGGGTAGGTGAAAAACGTTATTTTCCATTTGACTTAACCAAAAGATGCTGTAAAGAAATTTTTCAATATTTGTCCCAATTTAGTTCACAAGCATATCCAAGTTGTCATTTTTGCGCTAAATTGACCCAAATTTAAGATAGTTTTCATCAATATTAAAAATACTTGCTATAGGCACGGCATATGAAAACTACTTTAATTTAGCTCGCCTTGCTATCGTCGGAACATAGTTATCACGATTAGCTGAAATAAATACCCCAAATTTCGATTCAGGTAATACTGGAATCGGTAATTACAATAGTTTTGCCAACGCTGGAATGAGTAACTTTATTTTAACGTATTGACTGCAATGTGATTTTTATGAATGAAATCAACAATTTATTGCTAGATATTTATCATGCAAGTCAGAATACGTGCGTTTCTGAATTTTCAGACAAAATTTTTTCGCTTATAAAAAGAGAAATTAATTTTGATTCAGGTGGATTCTGCGATTTTAACACTTCGGACACGTCTGGAATAAAACTGCTATCTGCTGCGGCTCATAATATTTCCACGTACGATAAATTACACGCAAGACAAAACTATCTTGAACCTGAATTTGTAGAAGGACAAAATAAATTAACCAGTGCAGATCCGTCATTAGCAATGGCATTTAAAAATAAGGGAAATTCAGTCACCTTATCTGTTTATGACAAGGGAATCAAATCAAATGTTGCTGCTTATGGAATAAAAACGGAATGCATTCAAACCATGGTTATGGTACTCGCGCCACCAATGCCAAATCGATTTCAAACGCTCTCACTTTGGCGACGCAAAAATAATGCTGAATACGTTCAAAACGACAATTGTAAAGCGAATATTATCTTCCCCCATGTATTTCAAGCCTTTGCCATTAACCGACAAATACATAGAATAAGTGAAGTAAAAAATCCGGTAAATGGCACTGCAATTTGCTCACTAGAAGGTGCGCTTCTTTTTATAGATGATGTTGCAGAAGATTTTTTATTCAAAGAATTTCATACATGGATTCCGCCATTTCTTCCTTCGATTTTGTTAGAAAACTTAGGATCAACATCAGAAAGAATTTATATCGGAAAGATGTTCGTTCTGACTGCTAGGCGTCAAAAAGATTTGTTGTTTTTAAATTTCAGAAAAACGATGACCTTTGAAAATTTATCGCCAACGGAGTTAGTCATTGCTGAGATGTTGGTTCGTAATGAAACATACAAAGCAATCGCCCAGAAACTAGGTAATCAACCTGCGACAGTAAGAAATCAGGCTCATAGCATTTACTCGAAATTCGGGATTTCTGGCAAGGCCGAACTGGCTAAAATAATTAATCAAATCAGGTGATTTATTTAAAGGGAAATTTACCAGAATCTCCTAAGTTACGATTCAGAACACCCACTATAGAACATGTGTTCTATATCTAGTTTAACTTTCTCCAAATATTATTTTGACTTATTTGCAAGCAAATTAATTTAAACTATTGTATGAGGATAACATGAAGCTAAAAATCGTAGTTGCGACACTAATTGCACTTACTCTTGCAGCCTGTGGTGGTGGCGGGAATGGGAGTAATACGACAAGCACAAATTCTGGAAGTGGCTCAGGAAGTGGCAGTAGTGGCGGCACTGGTGGCACGATAACTAACTGTGCGATTGCCAATACTCATCCATTGATAGCTGTAGCCCTAACTGGTGGAGCCGGTACTGCGCAATTTTCCAGTGGTGGCACGACATTAACGTATTCGGGTAATTTATCTGGCACATTGAATCTGGTCCAGGACGCGAATGCCCCAGCACCTTTGAATAAAGCTTGCATGGATAGCACAGGGAATTCCAGCACTAGCATGCGCACGGTCATGCAAAGCAATGGTGCGTTAGGTGTTTCGCATACACTCGTCAATGGAAATGATCAGCCTGCCTTCCTGATGGATAGTACCGCATTAGCTTCTAATACCAATCTTGGAGCTTTGCAAGGCACTTATACTGTGCTTCGCTATCAGCATGACACCGGAAGCACTCCTGCTCAGACCCGCATGTCCTATGCCACCATCACGATTGATAACCTCGGCAATTGGAGTATGTGCAAAAATACTTCTACCTGTTCCACTGCGACAGCGACTGGTAATTTCGCCGCACATTCTGGCAGTAGTTATGCCTTCGATCTTTCATCCGGTGGGTTAGTACGAGCGACTGCATTTATGGTTGGTGCTGGTGCGAATAGCACACTGGTGGTGACAGAAAATGATACAGGTGGTGGCGGGATTGTGACGGGTATGTGGTTAGGCGTACCCCAAACCGCGTGGAACCCTGTGGCTGGAAGTTACGTCCTAAACACCACCGATGGTATTCAAAATCCATTAACAGCATCCTTACAAAACCTTATTGTAAAAAGCCAAAACATCGCATTGACAGCCAATACACCGATCACGGGTATTGCTACAGCTACGGTGTCGGACGGCACTATCAACTATTTAATTGCATCGCCAGCAGGTCTGCTAGTGACTGGCAATAATTCAGGCAACAATTTTGCCAACGGCCCAGCTTACTTCTCGTTCGGTGTCATGCCTTAATTTAATCAGTCTTACCAATATTCCCGCATAGATTCATCAATTCTGTGCGGCTATAAATACGTCAATAATGAAAGGGATTAATCCATGCATGAAGTAACAGGTGTTCTAACAATGTTGGGAAGTGGCTCAGCGAGTGTCAATCAAATCGGCAAATCATTTACTCACTACGACACAATAGAAATTGGTGATCAGATTTTGCAAAAACTGAGAACCGCCCGAAGTCTGAACGATTTCATTGAGCGAGGTCTTGGTCGTGAAATTACTCTCTATTTGATTGGTAGTAGGATTATTGGCGTCAAGCTACCCGATAGTAAATTGTATTACTGGAGACGAAGTAAAACTGTCGTATTCATTTGCGTTGTGTTGATTCCTTTATGGGGAATAGGACTGATTTACGCACTTCTGCTCAGAGATGATTTGCGCCATATCTTAGGTGCTCAGCCTAAATTAGCAGCAATGGGGGGTATTCCTTTGAAGAGCTAATCAATATATAAAGCAAAAGCATTGACTGACATAACAGCCAACTACTTTATACACAAAAACCTAAACAGGGCTGACAGGTCAGACACCCTGACAGATATGAAATGGATTTATTCTCATGCATGCATGTCAGGGTGTCTGACCTGTCCGTGTCATGTAGCTAGGTTGGCTTAATGTATCAGAAGGTCTCAATATGGGAAATGTGATTCAGCCTGATAGTCAAAACGGAATCAAGTCAAATCCTGTCTACGTCAATCTAGGAAATGGTCACTGCGACGTAACGCAAGCGATCGTGGTACATGAGTTTGGACACACACTGGGACTTGCTAATCACTTTAATGGATTTGGTATTGGCAATTCTACTTCTATGGTATTTTGGGATGTACTGGCAACCTTGTACGGCAATCCGCAGTCAACAATCGCACATAACCTTCTTGTTCGTCGGGCTGGGAGTTAGCGGAGCAACGAGGTCCCAATAAAATGGTATTTTGGAAATGTTTGTGGTTAAAGCGCAGAAAAACTTGACGAAACTTGACGTGACTTATCTACAAGTAGATAATCTCAATCTATGGATAAAATTTTATGCAAGCAAAATATTCAGGCATCACTCCAAAAAGAAGGTCTTAGCCAAGCTGCCTTGGCGAAACAACTAGGTGTAAGTGCCCAAGCAGTAACTAATTGGCTAAAAGGCGTTGATTTCCCACGTCCAGAAAAATTGTTGAAGTTGGCAATTTTGCTCAAACTTTCTTTTGATCAGTTGGTGCAACAACAGGAAAATACCCAACCCATAATCGCCTTTCGCAAAAGAGCGGGTACAAAGACGACAGAAACGCATATTGAGAATGCCCGCGCTATTGGCATGTTACTGAAGCCCCTTGTCCCATATTTGCAAGGTATCCACACATTAAGACCTCAACTATCAAATCCAAGTGAAAATTACACACACTTACAGCAAGCCGTAAGTGAGGCTCGCTCAAAGCTTGGATTAAGTGATCAAACTGTTTTAGATTACCATCACCTAATTGGTCAATTCAAAGAAGTTGGTGCGGTACTCGTGCCTGTACTCTGGGGTGAAAAAAAACAGCACCAAAATGCGATGCATATTCATTTGCCAGAAGAAAAGGTTACCTTTATTTTTCTTAACCTTGATACAAGCATTGAAGACTTCAAATTTTGGATGGCTCACGAATTAGCGCATGTATATACACCAGCTCTAGTTGGTACTGAAGAGGGCGAAGATTTCGCTGATGCATTTGCAGGCGTCTTACTATTTCCAAATGCGTGTGCTCAGATCGCATATCAAGACGTGGTCCGAGCAAGAACAACCCACGGGAAAATTACGGCATTACAAAAGCATGCGACTCACCATAGTATTTCTTTTTTCACTGTATATAAACAGGTAGAAAGCTACGTTCGAAATCTCCAATTGCCATCAATTGGTATTGATGAAAGATCGATTCATATAGTTCGTAATCAAGTTTCTAAACAACTACCTTTGGTAAGTGAAGCATTATTTTCCCCACTTCCACCACCGCCATCTAACTATATTGCGTCAGTAGATAATGGATTTCAATCTGACTTCTTTCGTGCTTTGAGAGTGATGATTCGTGAGCGTGACATGGGTGCAGGATATGTAAAACAAATTTTAAATATCTCTTTGGCAGACGCAACTGCGCTTCATTTGGAGCTCATAAGTTGACCTTAGTCCTGCTTGACACTTGCTCGTATCTGCGATTTGCAAAACGTATTAGACCAATGCTAGGTGTGAAATTTGGTCAGAAGGAATACGAAATCACGATATTGCCGGAAATCCAATCAGAGGTGCTTCATAGTTCTCGCTTAAAACATAATTTCCCTTGGTTTATTAGCGACAAAGAAATCGCTAGTGAGAGATTGAGTAAGCAATTGAAGTTTAGTAAAGCGGAGAAACAAGCATTAGATAACGCTACCAGCGTTATCTATAATTGGGTTTTAATGAACGCAAGAAATTATAAAACACCTCCCTCCCCAACCGACTGCAAAGTACTTGCGCTTGGACAAATTCGTAATGCGATTGTCGTCACCGACGATTTAAGCATGCATACTTTGGCAAACGAATTTCAAATCCCTATCTTGCATGGCTACGAGTTACTAAAAAAAATGCTCACCGCAAAATTGGTTGATAAGGAACTTGTTAAAGAGATTTATGCAGCATTGGAAGTGAATTCTGATCTTCCCCGGACTTGGATTGAGAATAGAGACAAAGCCTTTGGCCGAATCTTTAAGCAAGCGTAGGACAGCAAAATCAAAAAGTGAAATTGTCATTTCACTGTCACTTGGCCGTTCATCAACATAGGCAACAACCAGTCTCTTAGTTCGGTTAATTGTTGATTTTCCTGTTCCAGTGTCAGATGCTTTTCGAATATCGGTTTCATATATTCATCCATCCTTTTAATTAAATCTGATGGCGGCAACACAATTCTGCTTTGCTTTAAGTGATCCTGAGTGATGTGACCCATAGTTGTTTTTCTTTGATCTGCCATCATTTTGAAGTGCGTTAAATAATTCAATAATTCAAAATAAATAAAATTCTTAGAGTATTTTGAGGATGTAACTTTAAAGATGTGTTGATTTAACGCCCCAATTCCCCGCGACCAAATTTTCACATCAAGAGTTGCGGACCACGAAAAAAGAATGTCTCCGTTTTCAACGACAGCTTGAGGGGGAATATCTATTCTCGCCATTTCAGAATTTTCAGAAAATCCCTCGTTCATTTCCTTTATCTTGATGACACGCAAAAAATTATCATCAACTGGCCTAAATTTTTGCATAGGCAATCCATTGTAAAAATCAGCTACATTCCAAAGCGAATCATCCGACCAATTTTTAGGGATTTGCCGCTTAAGCAACGCATTGAATTCCATTTCACCACCAGATGACTTATATGGTTTTCCATTGCGATCAGGGAAGTCGAACTGCACAAACCAAAAGTCATACAAAGTTTTCGCCATAGCTTCCAACTTAGCTTTGATGTGACTATTGAGTTCGATTTTGTCGTCGATTGTTTTTAAAAATTTTGCTACAGAATCCTGTTCCAATTTCGGGATCATTGGAAAATCAAGTAACCTAAAATTCGTCGTAGCCTGAGCTAATGCGGGGACGCCAACATGATTTTTAAAAGATAAGAGTCTCTTTTGGCCTTCATTTGTATGAAAATAGTACGCAAAATATACTGGATTAACTATTTTAGCTTTTAACTTAACTCTAAATTGACTTTGCGAAATAACATATTTTTCAAACTTTGAATTCTCTGGAATGTAAGCAATTTGTCCCAAGGTTCCTCGGTGGGTAATAACAATGTCTCCGCGCCTTGCTATAGCTTTTTTATAATTTAAAGCTCGCTCCTCGGTTACATAATTTTTAAAACCATCTTTGAGCTTTACTCCAGATATGTTAGAGCCGTTCAAAACTGGTACACCATGATCGACGAAGTACTCAACTTTTATATCAGAGCCAAAAGGTCCCATAGATATTTCATCAATGAGTTCACTTATTTTTCTGTAAACCTTACTCATACTTCACCCCTAGCAACTGTTTTTTAATCTCAGCGTCCAATTCACGAGATTGTTTAAACAGACTTTCAAGACTAATGGTGTAGCTTTTCATCTTCTCAGAAAACTGCTCAAGTGTGATATCTACGTAATCGGTTTTGACATCAAAATACTGACCAGCACTAAGGCTATAATTTTTCGCTTCAATTTCATCATAGCTAACCGCTACAGAAAAATCTTCCATAGTTTGCTTGGAGGTAAACACATTAATAATGCGTTGCTCTTCCAGTTCTGTCATAACTATTTTTTGATTTTTACCGTCTTTAACTTTTTGACCAAGTTTAGAGGCGTCGATCAACACGACTTCTCCTTTGTTGCTGTCGTCGATAAACAGAATGGAGACGTTGGTACCAGTAGTAGCAAAAATATTGGAAGGCAAAGACACGACGCCAGCCAGCATTTTGTACTTCACCAAATGTTCGCGAATTCCTTTATCAATACCCGATTGAGCGGTGATAAAACCTGTCGGTACCACGACCGCCGCTTTGCCCCCTGCTTTGAGTGAATAAATGATGTGCTGCAAAAACAATTGGTAAATCGCCATTTTATCTTTGGCAGCTTTAGGCACATTAGGGATGCCAGCGAAAAAACGGACTTTGTTTACATTGGTGTCCAGCTCGTCACGAAAATCGCTGAAGTCCAGTTTAAACGGAGGGTTAGATACAATGTAATCAAACTGCTTCAAGTCACTACCATCTTTATGATACGGATGCAGTACGGTATTGCCTTGAATAACATTCGGGATAGAATGCACCAGATTATTCAAGATCAAATTCAAGCGCAGTAGGTTTGCGGATTTTTGTGAAATATCTTGAGTGTAAATGCTGCAACGGTTTTCACCAATCGCATGGGCGACATTCATAAGTAATGTACCAGAGCCAGCGGAGGGGTCGTAGCAACTCACGTTCTTCACTTTGCCACGCTGATCTTGTGGCACCAAAATTTCAGCCATAATCCGTGCTACTGCATGCGGGGTAAAGTATTCAGCGTATTTGCCACCTGAATTGCTATTGTAATCTTTAATCAAGTATTCAAAGATCGTGGCGTAGAAATCGAATTTTTGAGTAAAAATCCGTTCAAAACTGAACTCCACCAGCTTATTAATAATTGCTCGGCAAAATGCATCTCGCTTAGACTCGTCTGCAATGTATTGACTCAGTCGATCAAACAAAACAACTTTTGCACCACCGTCGGTTTTAACTGCGAATATCTCATTATTAGTAATCGCAATATCCATCAAGGTATCGTCAAATAACTTGGCGAAATCTGCTACATTCTGCTGACTGAACAAGTAGCTGATAAAGTGACTGTGCTTTAGCCGAGCGGTTCCAGGGCTCATTTTCCGTTGAAGCATGCCGAATTCATCTTCGCTCATTTTGGTGAGCGCTTCTTACCACTTTTCTGCTTTGGCTATTTTTTTATCGATTTTTTTTGCTTCATAGGAAAATTTGTCGTTAAGAAATTTGTACAAAAAAGTCTGGGTAATGATTTTGAATTCATTACCATCATTGCCCAAACCGTAATTGGCGCAAATGCTTTTTAAACTGTCGATTAAGACTTTTGTTTTCTCTCTAAATTCTAGCTCTACCACGTACGTGCTCCAGTATTAAATTCTTTCAGATATTCGGCAACGACTAAGTGGTTGATGTAATCCACAGCATCGCCATTTAGCTTGATCTGTTGTTGTGCCATAAAACGATTGATGACTAGCGGCATCATCTGACGTTCAAAATAGTTTTCGTTATCTAGTATTTGGGTATTATTCAGCACCTGCTCATCGGCATCCTGTTTAACGCCTGTGAGGGCCTCGAAAATTTTACGTTCAGAATCAGTGATTCCTTCACGCTCCTGCAAGCGTTTATGAATGCGGGTGTATTTTGCATCACCATGATATTTTTGGCGTAACTGGTTGTTCTGACGATTAAGTTCTTTCACCCGCTCATGGATTTTATTGAGTGCATCGATATTAGCGACCATTTCATCCTGGGTGACCTCACTGAGATTCTTTTTCTTGAATAAACGTTGAAGCTCCTCTTTCAAGGTGACGAATTTTGGGTCTTGTTGGTCAAAGTTATTAGCTAACGCTTCGCGGGTTTGTCGTAGCGTGTTTTTCAGTTTGTCAGCCAATACCAGCTCTTCCTCGCCTATTTTCACAAATTTGAAAATGACGTCTTCCAGCGCACGATTCAGTAAATTCGTCGTATCGGTTCCTTGCTCTAAATCCTCTTTCAAGTTGAGCAAATCTAGGTGGTTGCTGGTTTCACGATAGAGAACGTTGAGTTTGGCAAAATCTAACTCATTAAGGAAGCTGTATTCACCTTGCAAGCGGATCAGGTTATAAAGACTTTTTGCATCTGCTAATGCTTTCTTAATTGCCAGCACAGCCTCTCTGTTCTGTATTTCACTGATTTGATCAGCAAATATCTCGGCGTTTTGAATATCGAAGCGGAATAGCACATCTTTGATAAGCTCAATCTCTTGTTTAATCTCTTCCTGAGACTTAAACAGTTTAGAGTAATGCTCGATTTCATCACCAAGCTCTGACTGAAGCTCGTCAAAGTAAGCTTTATTGGTTTCGTCAAATTCTTTACGAATATCGGCAAAATCCACCACATATCCGTAGCGAAAATCCTTATAGGTACGGTTAACCCGCGTTAGCGCTTGAAGGAGATTGTGCTTGCGAATTACCCGGCCAAGATAAAGTTTTTTAAGCCGCTTAGCATCAAAACCCGTGAGTAGCATGTTATAGACAAACAGAAAGTCAATTTTACCTGATTTGAAATCATCTACCCAATTTTTACGTTCCTCTTTTGTTCCTATGTCATGTAGGATTAAAGCGGCATTTTTTACTTTATTTGCTTGCTTTATGGATTCCGCATAGATCGGTGGTGCTTGCTCGGAAATGGCTAATGGGGTGCCGACGTCACCAACAATGGTTGTCGTATTAAACGGTTTTTCAGCATAGACAGCATTAAATACTTCAAACAAGTTTTTGGCTTGTTGAGAGCTGTCGCAAATCACCATGCCGCCAATAGAAGAATCATTCAGTGCACCTCGGCTCTTTTCAAAATCACTGATGATGTAGTCCAGCATGGGTTCAACAAAACTTGGATGTGCGTAGATTACCTCCCTATCGACGTCGCCCATTTTGACTTCAACTTCTTCTAAGGCTTTTTGCAGCACCAGTTTGTAATTGGTGGCTATTTCCTCACGAATTAAGCGCAAGGTGTAACCGTCTGCAATTGAGGCGTTGTAATAATATTTATGGATATAGTCGCCAAACAATGCCCGCGAATTATAGTCATCGCCCAGAAGTGGCGTACCCGTTAAACCGATTTTTATCGCGTTGGTATCAGACTAACTCAAATTGGCTAGAAAGCTACCCTTGGGATTGTAGCTACGGTGGACTTCATCTAGGAAATACACTCGTTGAATACTGACATCGTAATCTATCGTTGATATGACATCTGGATCGTCTTGGAATTTTTGGATATTAACCACCGTAATTTCAGGCTTCCCAGAATGATTATGAATCACCTGTGTGGCCTTAATATCGCGAGCGAAAGCTTCACGGGAACTGACGGTATGGACTATCAGCCCACGAGCTGTAAATTCACGCTGTGCTTGTTGAAGTAAATCAAGGCGATCAACAATAAAGTAAAACTTCGGAACGACCTGTTTCTTTTGAAAGTAATCAGTTAAAAACTTGACGTTGTAAAAAGCAAGCGCCGTTTTTCCACTTCCTTGAGTATGCCAAATAATACCCTTTTTGATTCCTTGATCCAGCTTGTTTTCTACAGCTTTTGTGGCGAATAATTGAGGGTAGCGCATGATGTGCTTTTGTAAGCCATCAGTCTCTGATACGTAAGTGAGTGCGTAACGCAAAATAAATAACAAGCGCTCTTTGCTTAGCAATGAGCTGCAAACTCGATTGGTGGGTCGATTTGGATCTTTATTTGTAATGTATTCTGGGTTGCTGCGGATTACTTCCAAGTTGTTATCTTTGAGAACTGCTAATTCATCATCCGAAGATAGCGGTTTCAGTAATGCCGTGAGATTTAAGACTTCTTCCTCACGGAAATAATTAAATACAGGCTTATGGTAAGAACTACTCGCATAGAAAGCACCTTGAACTGGCTCAGGATCACCGTCGTCATACTCCATGTTATTGGAGAAGATCATAAACTGAGTAATATTGGCAAAGCGCTTAAATTTTTGGTTTTGAAAACGTTTATTAATGCGATCTCGTTCAGCCAAGACACCTTCACGGTTATTCGGTTTTTTTACCTCAATAAAAACCAGAGGCATGCCGTTGATTAACAGTGTAATGTCTGGTCTGAATTCTTCATCGCCATTTTGGCAAGTAAGCTCAGTCACTACATGAAAGCTGTTATTACCAAAATTCTCAAAGTCGATTAACCTAATATTGGAGCGGTCAGATAATTTTTCAAAAAAAGCACGTCCAAGATCCTCGTTATCCAGCAACAGCTTAACATCTTCGAGCAAACGAGCGACGTTGTCTGATTCAATACCTGGATTAATTTTTGCGATGGCTTGCGAAAACAGCTCAGGAAAAATATTGGTATCCAAGTCCCATGTCTGATCCTTGAGTGACAAGTAACGATACCCTAATCTTACCAAGTGAAGAATTGTTGGAATTTTTACTCGAGTATCTTCGTTAAACTTCATAACTCTCCACATTTAAAATTGAGTTTGCTTCTTAGGTCTGCATTTTCAAGCAAGCAGCAGGTACAGGCTTTCAATTGTCTAGAAAATACATTACTAGCTGCTTTCTAAATATTGCGTTACTCCGATTACGTAATCCTTAAAAGTCGTCGAGTAAGTAACGCGTTCATATCGCGTCTCGCATCAACAACAATATGGATATAAATAACATCCTGCCTTACTTCATAAATGACACGATTCATCCCAGATAAGACTTGTCTATACTGTGTGAGATTAAGTTTTTCAATTTCTTCTGGAATGCAACCAGTCTGCGGAAAATTTTGCAAATTACGAATTGCCTCTTTTATCTTGGCGTAAGTAGATCGCCAAGTGTCAGCAGAAAAATCCTTGAGAATATAGGCTCTGAGTTCTTTCAGATCTTGCTCCGCTGATTCGAGTATGACGACTCTGAGGCCCATTAGTGATCAGCCTTGTCCAGTTCAGCAAATACATCTTCAGCGTCGCGAAATTTACCTTGTTCAATTTCACGATTACCGAGTGCCAGAATTTTTAGAAGTGCGAGCGTTTCTTCTTGTTCTTCAAAGCTCTTCACGTCCATGACGACCAGCTTGGCTTCACCATTTTGTGTAATCAGCATAGGCTCACGATTTTCCGTAATGTCTTTGATAATTTCAGCAGCGTGACTCTTGAGGTAGCTGATAGGCTTTACCTGAGTTGAGAATTTCATGATCAGCCTCTATTGCAAATGAATGAAGACTAATTTTAGTCCTAATTAAGACTCATGTACATAGTCGGCATTTGCATTTCAACAATAAAATCAATAATATTTGCATGCCTGAAGAATGCAAATATACTCGGACTGCCTGGACACTTGGATCAATCAAATTTTCAATCGTGGAATTTGCACCTTTTCTTCCGCGCCAACGGAGCCACTCCCATCTGATTTTTCAACAACATAACTTTTAATAACATTGCTGTCGTTGACAATCTTCAGCGCTGGTTTGCAATCACGTATGACTTCAAGATCGGACTTGCTCGGTATATAGCCGGTGATTTGTTCTGGTCGGAATGCACCTGACAAAACTGCTTGTAGGAATACTTGAGATTTGAATTCATCACTCCCGGTCAAGTGAAGCCCTTGCCATCCCTTTTCTATCGCTAACTTGATAGCGACCTTGATTTCTTCGTCCGCGCCACTCGCTATTTTGATTTGACTACCATAGTCATAAATTTTGCCACCGCCATTGAGATTGATTTGAAAGCATGTGCCAATCTCGGTTTCAATCTCGTCCACTCCTTTGCAATCGCTGGCAAATATCTCCAACAAAATCGGAATGTAGGTTCTGGCAAAAATCGCGTCACGATATTTTTTATTGTTCTTTGTGTCGGTTGGATTTAAGAATAAATGCTTGGATTTTTTTGCCTGAACAATTTCCTGCTGAATTGGGCTAGTTTCACCTTCCAATTTCAATGAAGCGATTAATTGTTTACTTTTTTCGTTACTCATATTTTTCTCCTTGATTAGTGTGTTGAGTTCCTTTCGTTTTGAGGTGATGCCTCGTTTATCCATTGCATGACAATTTGCACCTACATGAATAGTCGGAATACGATCTACGCCTTGCTCTTTTAAACTGCGATGGTCTATACGAGATTTGCTAGAAGCGACAGACAGTCTTCTATTGCAGTGCTTCGCCCACTGCTCGCGCCACTCTTCCAATTGCTCTTTACTGTTCCAGTCACGGTTCTTTTTACCAAAACCATCGTTAGTGATATTGATCTCACGAGTGGTTAAAAGAATGTGAGCATGTGGATTTCCTTTCTTATTGTGAATGCAAACATCCGCAATCATGCCTTTGCTGGTGAGCTGAGTATGCACAAATCGCTCAAGCAAAATAGTGTGCTGTGAAGGGCTTAGTTCGTGCGGTAAAGCGACGATTATTTCGCGACAGAGTTGTGAGTCTTTTCTGGACTCGAAATGTTCAATGTGGTTCCAAAGTTGTTCTCGCTCTTTCATCCATTGCGGTGCGTTGGGCGGTGTGAAGATACGGCGGAAAGACACTTCTTTTTTTCTTGTGTAATCAAAAGTTTGACCAGTGCGGTTATCGTGAATTTTTTCTCCAGCACGATAAGCGGCTGCTGCGGTAGCACTTCTGCCCGTGCCTCGGGTAATGAGTTTCACACTCAAGTGGTATATAGCCATATTTCATTTCTCCTGAACGATTTTTCTTTGGCATTCAGCTTTGAGCACACGTTGAGAGATTTATCTCAATGTATAAGTGCGCATTTCGCTGTTTTATTTTTTTGCCTTTAGCTCTTGACGTTAATTTTTTGTTTGTTATTTATGTACTACAGCGTGAATTTGAAATGTCAACGCTTAAACAATAAAAACAGGAGAGATAAAAAATGAGCAAACCGAATTTAGACAAACTACTTCAGCAAAGAGCTGAGCTTGAAGCCCGTATTCAGCAAACTAGAAATCGTGAAATGGCAGAGGAAAAAAAGCGAGATACTAGGCGAAAGATATTGGCAGGTGCTTACGTTATTAAGCTGGCTGAGAATGACTTGATAAAGCTAGGCAAGGAATTGATTAAAGCAGGAATGCTTGAGCCTAGGGACTATGCATTATTTGGAGTGGAAAATGATTCTACTGACTTTGATTCTAATCGTTTGTCTTTGGAGTGATTGATTTTTACGCCAAGATTAGAAAAGTGTATGGACGGGTTGGGCACCTGGACAGGCTAGGCAGAAAATCAAAAATTCATAACTTTCTGCCTAGCTGTAGGGGGCTAACTCTTATCGATAAAATGCTTGTTCAATTTCATTTTTCTCAAGAGCGACTTGCTCAACTAAGTCTTCTTTGCAAAAAATTCCAGTCGTTAAATTGACACAGCGAACACGTTTTTTATCTGCACCCTTACCCATCATCATGCGTGTTTCTTTAATGTCAGGAAACTCGCTATGCAATCGGGCAAAGAACTGAGGAACAGCACAAGCTTGAAAACCATTGTCGCGACAAAACTCTCTATAGTTCTCAAATAAAATAGCTTTGTCATTAAATGGCTGATCCGCATCAGAATAGCTCACTCCATTTGATTCAACCCAGTTGGCAACATTATTAGACTCAATTTTGGCAGAACGAACAGCATGCTTGGAGGCTTCAGGAATCGTGAATTTCTTGTCTCGCTCCAATTTTTGCAAACCTGCCAAAGCCCAATCCAATACGATATGCAATTCAGACTGAATGATTTCTTTATCAAGATCAAGAACGAGTTTGTCACCTGTAAAAGTCTCGTTCCATTCAACGACATGCAAACGACGCCAAAAGGCATCAGACTGGTCTGTCAATGCTGGTAAGTGGTTAGCACAAATAATGAATTTAGCTATATTCTGGTAGCTCAATACATCCTTGAACTTTCGGTTAATGGAAGTCGTGCCGCCTGAGATCAATGACTTCAAAATTTGTTGGTCAATTTTCGATTTTGGCGTTTCATCACAAACAACCAATGTTGAGTTAATTAAATTGGATAAATTAAATCCTTCCAACTTATCCAACTGCATGGCAACAGCATTCTCATGCAAGGCCATCACAATATTAAGCATGGTGCTCTTACCGTTACTGCCCTTTGGACCAATCCACAAATGCCCAGTTTGGTGTTTAACATGGGAACATAAGGTGTAGCCGACATAAGTCTGCACCAACTCGCGGACTGCTGGATCAGGCAAAGAGGATTCAATGAACTTACCGAACAATGAATCGGCTGGAACTGGTGCTGGAACATAGTTGCCAATTGGTGAAGTCGTTTTGACTGGCACACAATGGGTAATGCCTAAATGTAGGTCTGGCTTATTCAATGAAATAGAAAAGTCACTGTTGAATGTAAACCAGCCTCCATGCACTGGAACGATTGTGTTGTGTGATTTTGGTGGCAAGGGCTGTGCCAACAACAACGCCGTTCTTACACAGCTTTCAGCAGTCCCTGCATTCGCTCGTTGTGGAAAATTATTCCCTAACCATCTTAAGGCATGTTTAGAATTCTCATTATCTTTTTGCAACTTCCAGAAACTGGTATTCCAACAGTAGATAAGTTCGTCTTTTTTTGCAACAGAGTGATCGTGCTCCATCATTTGTGCATATTGGAATTCTGGGGCGACTTTTGTTTTGCCTGCTGCTGGCATGATTTGCACCATCACTGGAGCATTGCTGGTATAGGTTGTCATTCCAACGGTGACAGGCGCATCACCAAAAGGGTCTAAAAGTGCTTCATTCAAGTTATCTGTTGTGTTCATGATTTTTCCATATTTTTGAGTTTTTGTTTTCCATGGATACGGTGGAACTTCAAAGCCTGCACCCGCAGACCTGAACCGTTGTGTCACCGTGAACCGCGACTTCCGGGGTTCTACACATAGGTGCGTCGCTATAAATTGCTTGTATTAATGAATGGTCGTTGCATCTTCAGGTTTCGTGTTTAATTCAACCTGCATTGCAAATTGGTTGCCGATATCTACCATGCGAATATTCTTTACTTCACTGATGGTGTTGCCCCTGTTGGCAACATCAAGAATTAATGCAAACATGATTCCCATTTCTTCGCCACTCATTTCTTCGTGCAAAGCTGCAATCACATCAGCCCACAATTTAAGGCTTTCTGCATTGAGTGTTTTGTTTAATGGGATTCCGGCTAGGTTTGAAACATCAATGATGGTTTCAATGCCTGAGATTGCAGAACGAATTAATTGTTTTTTTTGGTGGTTATCCATGATTTTTTCCTTTTCAAATAGTAGATTGCATTTTTGTTTTTTTTCGATCTCAGATAGTTTTGAGATGTTGGGTTGCCGCTACTTCCAGCAAAATCGCTCTATTTATTGGGAACATGGTCGCTGTATTTTTATTGCTACTTCTTGCTACTACTTCCAACATTGACTGCTAAATAGCCCACTACTTTTTCTTATTGTCTTGGGCTATTAATTGCTTATGCTGTTTTACACCTGTGCATAAACGGTGGTAATGACTGGGTCATTTTTGACATAACCTTGCCTGGGTTTGGCGAAGTGGTGTTCAGGTATTTCAATCGCCGCTTGGATTTTTTTCATATCCAATATTTTCCATCCAATATCATCGGTACAACTTGTGCCACCGATTTGATAGCCACGAACAAACTCTTGACCTGTTGAGTTCTTACCGCAAATATAGGCTTCAATCATTCGTGGTAAGCCCTTATATAAAATTAGTAGAACCTGTTTTTTTTGAATTGCATCTTTAATTACTCGCATAAGATTTCCTTTCGTTTAAATTTTTTTACTGCTCCTTTTTTGCTACCAACTTCAGTATTAAGCGATATAAATTACCATCGCCAAATTCGTTCACACATCAATGACACATTGCTTCGTAATACATATTCCCCGCATCTTCAAATCGCCATGTCTGTCCATCGCTAGGTAAGCTTTTGTCGCCTGACGCAATGCGTTCTGCTACATCAGCAAGTGTTTCGCAACGGGCAATGTAGGGTTGGCATTTTCGCTTTGGTTGATATTCGCAAAGAAAACCGTCTTCGGCTAACTCTTCACAAGTAGCCCTGACAATTTGCTCACCATATTCACCCATATCCCAATAGCCGATCTGATAATCTCGCTCGGTATATTCTTCATGTGTATCGGCATCAAGATATTCATCCCAATCTTCTTCCATCATTTCGTTGGCTGAAAGACTATCCAATTCTTGAAAATACCTTCCTTGTTCGGTATTACTATTTTTTTTCTGTTTCATTTTTATCTCCTTAATTAAGTGTTGATGTTTATCATCATAGGTTTAAAGCAAGTAAATTTGTTTGCACGCATTAGCTCATAACTCGCAAATTTCTCTCTGTTTCATTTTTATCTCCTTAATAAAGTGTTGATGTTTATCATCGTAGGTTTAAAGCAAGTAAATTTGTTTGCACGCTTTAGCTCATGACGCGCAAATTTCTCTCTGTTTCATTTTTATCTCCTTAATTAACTATTGATGTTTATCATCATAGGTTTAAAGCAAGTAAATTTATTCGCACGCTTTAGCTCATAACTCGCAATTTTCTTGAATTGTTTTTGCACTACACGGTCAAATGTTCATCGCATATAGTGCTTGCAAATGAGCAGTCCCGTTCTTTGCACGTTAAGCTCAAAAACGTACAAAGTTATAAAGTGCTTAGTTTATCGAGCGAGTAATATTGTGAAAACTGACTGGGGATTTAGCTGCATCGAGCCGAAGTTCGCCTGCTCTCACTCTTGTGTTTTTTACGCAAGACTGGCAGCATCTTGTATTCTCAAAACACATGGACTGATCGAGCTTCAGAATGAAAACCAGCAAGAAAGTAAACGACGAAATTGATGGCGTTATGGGACTCAGAATAAAAATCTGGTTTGAATCAGTGTTGGCGGCCTCAAAACAAAATGGTATTCCTAGCCTGATAAATTTTTTTGAGTTTCAACAACTTGTCACTGTCTATAGCACTTGGTCGCGCTACAAAAATGGTGAGATTGAACCAAAGCTGGAATTCATCAACAAAATTGACTCAAAACTACCTGGTACTGCGGAAGTCTTTCATTCGGGACCAGATGGATTTCCATTGTGGGAAATATTGAATGAAAATGCTGATGTCTGTCTGCAGGTGATTGATGACGAAATTTTCCGCGTCACTTGTAAGTTGCCAGATGAGACTTGGTCATTTCATGAACGGGTCATGGTGATTTTTTCGCTTCGCTTTCCGCGTGATATTGACCTTCAGAAGTTATGGGATCTGATTAGTACGGATAGAAGCAAGGAATTGCACGAAGAGTTTAATGTTTTGGCGTTAACCTCCAAGGACGTCCTGTCTGTTGATGATTTACCGAAAATGCTCATTGGCAAGGAAGAGCATTGGGAAAATTTATTTGGCAAAGACTGGAACTCAAAATTTTCCCCTGATTTGGTGACTGCTACTGGACATTCAATTATTAAAGATAGTAGTGTGATTACTTTAGGTGCGGGGCAAGTCATCACGACTATCGCTCTTTATGTACTTAGTCGTAAAAAAAATGAGCTAGTGCCGCACTGCCATTATTTAATGAAAGGGGTCATTGCCAAAGCAGCTAGAGAACAGCTTTCATTTGGCACTTCAATTTCAGAATTTATGAATACCGATAAATGGACATATCAAAAACTCCAACCTAGCGATTAATTGTAGTTACCCCAACCTAATGAAATTATGTTGTCTGACCTGTCCGTGCTGTCCAGGTTGGCCGGGCTGTTTGGCTTCTTTCTTTGAAAACTTTCCGACAGGCGAAATAATTTGATTTGGAACACCAAACCCAAGATTTTTTATATGTGAATTTAGCATTAAGCATTGACTGACTTCATCAATATTTTTTCGGAATTGAAGCTGAGCCTAACGTTCCAGCCTGTGCTGGTTTTATAGCACTGGCGTGAAAGAAAGAATGGCGTCAAAATGTGGCATTAAGTGTTCCAAACAAGTGGAACACCTTTTGGTAGCGATTTTGCGAATAACACCTATACAAATCAATGACTTAGGCGTTTTGGTAGCCAGTCCGCCCCGGGCCACCAAGTATTTAGTAGTAAAAAAAGGTTACACGCTTCGGCTTGTAACCTTTTTTTATTTCAACTATTTTTCTATCAGTGCCCCCTTGGTACGCCAAATTTATAAAATTCACTTC
>Ga0209913_1000671_pt1 | contig 25915 bp, 22 predicted proteins | sample PersoiDNA2013203_FD_185805 | JGI IMG/M metagenome (GOLD analysis project Ga0209913, IMG submission 185805) | Permafrost soil microbial communities from the Arctic, to analyse light accelerated degradation of dissolved organic matter (DOM) -... | ecosystem: Environmental > Terrestrial > Soil >... | reverse complement strand
GCGAAATTTGAGACTTATGCTGCACAAAGGATTCGTGGCTCAATGTTAGACGAATTGCGCAGTTCAGACTGGCTACCGCGCAGCGTACGCAAGAATATGCGCGATGTAGAAACTGCCATCAGCCAGCTTGAGCAGGAATTAGGTAAACCACCGACAGAAAGTGAAGTGGCTAAGAAACTTCAACTAACACTTGAGAACTACTATGTGATGCTCGGTGATTGTAGCGGTCACCAGCTGCTATATTACGAAGATTTCCACGAATCAGAAAGCGGCGAACATTTTCTCGACCGCTTCAAATCGGACAACTCCAACGACCCGATCAAAGGACTGTTAGCTGGCGATTTTCGTGACGCCTTGGTTGGTGCCATCGACGCCCTGCCTGAACGGGAAAAGATACTGATGGGTCTTTACTACGAGCAGGAACTTAACCTTAAAGAAATCGGTGCGGTGATGAACGTATCAGAATCACGCGTTTGTCAATTACATAGCCAAGCGGTCGCCAGACTTCGCGCATACCTAAAAGAGAAATCATGGACTGGAGCAGTTTAAGCGGCATAGCGCTTGCCTTAATCGGCATTCTATTAGGGCAAGCCATTGAGGGCGGTCGTATTGGCTCATTGGTTCAACCTGCGGCCTTTCTAATTGTGCTGTGCGGCACATTTGGTGCAGTGATACTGCAAACCAACACCAAGAATTTCATCGCCGGTATTTTGCTGATACGTCAGGTGTTTTCCCCGCCGATTGATGACAGGCAACTACTCGCCAACCGTGTAAACATGTGGAGCAATTTTGCACGTAAAGAAGGTATTTTCATGCTGGAACCTTTTTTGAAAAAAGAAACAGAACCCTTTATCAAAAAAGGATTACGCCTAATGATAGATGGCACGCCTCCAGAAAAGATCCGTGAAATATGTGCCATAGATATGCACTACTATGAAGTTCAGCAGCGCAACGCCGCAAAAATTTGGAATGCGGCCGGCGGTTATGCACCAACAGTCGGTATTTTAGGCGCAGTGCTTGGCTTGATTCATGTAATGGAAAACCTTTCAGACCCTAGCAAGCTAGGTAGCGGCATTGCTGTTGCCTTTGTTGCCACCATCTATGGCGTGGGACTAGCAAATCTGGTATTTCTGCCAATTTCCAATAAACTTAGAGCGATCATACAGCATGAAATGATGCGCCGTGAAATGCTGTTAAATGCATGGGTTTCCATCGCCAGCGGCGATCATCCACGCATAGTTGAAGAACGATTATTAGCCTATCTTCGCTAATTTATACTGAATATTTAACGACTATATATTTTAACGACCTTATATTTTAACGACTATATATAACGACGATGATAAGAAGAAAACCATTTGATGACGATGACGAGAACCCGGACCGCTGGCTAGTCTCGTACGCCGATTTCATTACGCTACTATTCGCATTCTTTGTAGTGATGTATTCGATATCATCGGTAAACCAGGGCAAATACAAGCAATTGACCCATTCTATGGGCACGGCATTCACTGGCAACAACTCCCCTATGCAACTGCAAAGCAACAATAGTGCGGCAGATAGCAAGCTCAAAGGCCAATCAAAATCACTCATCAAACCACTACCGCTCACACATCTCTATAATGAAAAAATGCGCCGTGAACGTGAATCCATGACGAATATGGGCATAGGCTTATCAAACACACTCGCGCCACTCATCACCGCAGGTAAGCTGCAAGTCGTACAAAACAATCGCGGAATCCGCATTGATATACACGACAGCCTGTTATTTACCCCTGGCTCAGCAGAGATTGCAGCATCTGCTACTGGCCTGATGAATGAAATTGCCACGGTATTAAAAACGAATCAGCGCTTGATTCAGGTTGAAGGCCACACAGATAACATCCCTATCCATAACGCCACGTTCTTCTCAAACTGGGAGCTTTCTGCCGTACGTGCAAGCAGTGTGGTGAGAATGTTGAGTAATGCCAGCATTGCGGAAACAAGGCTTAGCGCACTAGGATTTGGCTCAGCCCAACCCATTACCGAAAACGAAACACCAGACGGTCGCGCCAAAAACCGTAGAGTCTCCATCATGATTCTTTACGAAACACAGAATCAGGATGACAGCTCTTTAGAAATCATCCCGACGGTTAGTAATAGCAAGTAATAACTAGCAGCGTAGCAGGAATCGACATCGGCTATTGTTTCTCAGGGTATCCGGCATTCGCAATCAAATAGCAGCAGAAGCCAGAGGTCTGGCCCCTAGGCTAAATCAGACCTAGCTACCCATATCATAAAATTAATAGCGCCCTATCTGCATGCGATTTTGCCTGATGTTGCTCCTAGACCAAGCGCTTTATATAGATTCACCTGATTATTTAGCTGATTAAATCGATTTAGAACAAGGGAACGTTCTGTACTCCGCAAGCGTGCCTGAGCATCAAGCCATAACTGTACATCGGTAAAACCAGCCTTAAATCGCGTGTGCGCAATTGATTCTACACGCTGAGCTTGTACTCTAGCTAAAGCTAATTTTACTTCCTCCTCTCTCAGCTGCGTTCTAGCAGACAGACTATCCTCAACCTCAGCAAGTGCTATATATAAGTGCTGGCGATAATTAACCACGGCTTCTTCGTACTGCGTCTTGGAAACTCGAATGGCCAGTTGCGTCGTGTTCCACTGTACAAATGGCAGACTTAGTCCCACGCCAAGTGTCGCGACAGGATTCTGTAGCAGATTAAGTAAGGTAGAGCTAACGGTCCCCATGCTACCAGTAAGCTTCAATGTCGGATAAAAAGATGTGCGCGTAACATCTACATTGACCAATGTCTCTCTAAGCCTTAGCTCGGCGGCATGTAGGTCGGGCCGATTTGCCAGAATTTCAGCCGGAAGTCCGGCAGCAACCGCCGGCAGTGGAGCGTTTGGTAATCCTGATGGATCAACGACGTCTGATTCTGGTGGCTGGTTGAATAAAATCGCAAGCGCATGCCTGATTTCAACGCGCTGCTGCACTAACTGGGTACGAAACGCTTGCTGGGTAGATACATTCAGTTCTGCCTCTACGGTATTTAATGCAGAAACTGCGCCGGCAGTGTATCTTGCACGAGTCAGCGAGAGTACTTTTTCTGCCGAATCAATATCGGCGGCATTGAGTGTTAACAACTGATTCAGATAAGCTAGCTGCCAATAAAGCCGCGCCGTAGTTCCAAGCAGTGACAAGGCAAAGGCCTGACAATCCGCATCGGTGGCTTGCACCTCCAAGTGGGCAGCGTCTCGCTGGCTAGACAACTTTCCCCACAAGTCCAGTTCGTAACTCATCGATGAATATATCCCACTGCTATGATATGTTGCTTGTGGATTAAAGGTATGAGTAAGTCCTGAGTTTACGCCGACGGCTACACTTGGAGTACGATTGGTGTCAACTAGACCAGCTTGCAACTGAGCCCTGCGGACGCGAATCGTCGCGGCTGTAAAGTCATTATTCGTACGTAGTGCCTGATCGATGAGAATATCAAGTTGGGGATCATTAAAATCTTCCCACCAGGATACCTGCTCCTTAACCGTAGAATCCTTGTCCGAAGAGTCCTGGGCCTCGCTCCATTTTTCCGGCAACTTAAGCTCTGGCGCCGGCATCGATGTACGTACACTGCTACAGCCCCAAAGTAATACCAATACCATGCAAAGCAAAAACAATCGGGAATGCAATTTATTCATAAGCACCTTTCAATCCCTGGACAATGCGTCATGTGGATTTAGTAAAGAGGCCTTGCGCGCAGGCAGAAAGCCAAACGTCATGCCGATGAGCGTCGAAAAGATAAATGCCAATAAAATGGCATTAGTAGTAAAAATCATTTTCCATTCAGTCACGAAAATTGAAAAAATATAGCCGGATAGAAAGGATAGTAAAATGCCAAAGACGCCACCTATAAGACAGATCATAACCGCCTCAACAAGGAACTGCTTCATGATGTCCGAGCGTCGCGCACCGACAGCCATGCGAATTCCAATTTCTCGCGTCCTTTCCGTGACTGAGACTAACATGATATTCATCACGCCAATACCACCTACCATCAGAGCGATTGATGCGACCAGTGACAACATTAAGGATATTGATTTGGTTGTTTTTTCATAGGCTTTTGCCAGGGTATCCTTATTGTTTGTAAAAAAATCCTTTAATCCATGCCGATAGGAAAGCAGGGTGATGATGTTTTTTTCTGCGAGGCCACTATTCTGGCCTTCACGAATCCGCACGTTAATGCTATTAAAATATTGGTAACCGAATAAACGCACTCCCGCTGTTGTGTAAGGTATAAGCAAATTGGGGCCAGGTGCGGGAAACAGATCTTTACTCTTTTCGCTAGTCACGCCTATCACCGTACAAGGAACGATACCGATGATGATCACTTGACCCACAGCATCTTCGCTCGAGCCAAAAAGCTTGCGCCGCGCATCTTGGTCAATCACTACGACTTGTGTTTGTCTTTGTATATCTTCTATTCTAAATGGCCGGCCTTCGGACACAGTAATGCCACTTACATCAAAGAAACTTTCATCGACACCGGTGACTGCTGCATTGGCGACGACATTTCCATAGCGAACTGTAGCGCTAGCCTGCGTCACAGGTGTTGCGCTGGCGACATAGGATTGCGCTTTAAGTGAATCGACATCTCCAGGCAACAAGCTATGCACGCCCGAAGACTGACTATCTCCCCAGCCGCTACCGCGCCGAATTTCAACCTTATTCGATGTAAGGGGGCCGATAACCTCCTTCACGTGGCGCTGTTCGCCCTCGCCGATGGCCATGATAGAAACAACAGAGGCAATACCGATAATGATCCCCAGCATGGTCAAGGCGGTACGAAGCCGCTGGGAACCCAGTGCCAATCTGGCCATTTTAAAAGCCTCTGCTAAACGATTTAGGCTGGAAAAATTCGAACGATGCTTTTTACCCCTGCGGCCATTTGAAAGATTGTTAATTTTCGATATTAGCGCTTGATTACGTTCATTTGGGCGGTCACCGACAATGACACCGTCATGTATTTCGATGATGCGCTCGGCATAAGATGCTACATCCATATCGTGAGTAACGATAATGACAGTATGCCCCTCGGCATGAAGATCAAGCAGAATCTGCATCATCTCCTGACCACTCTCACTGTCAAGCGCACCAGTTGGCTCGTCTGCGAGTATCACTTTCCCGCCGTTCAGAAGGGCACGCGCAATGCTTACGCGCTGCTGCTGACCGCCAGAAAGCTGGTTTGGTCGATGATCAACGCGGTCGCCAAGCCCAAGACTGTTCAATAGTTCGATTGACCTCGCTTGCCTCTCAGCCTTAGGTGTACCAGCATATATCGCGGGAATCTCGACATTCTCCAGGGCCGATAGATTTGATAACAAATGATATTTTTGGAAAACAAAACCAAAATACTTGCATCTTAGCTTCGCCAAATCGTCGGCACCCAGTGAATTGGTATCACGCCCAGCCACGGTGTAATTGCCAGAACTAGGACAATCTAAGCAGCCAAGTATATTCATCAGCGTCGATTTTCCTGAGCCAGACGCACCAACGATTGCAACCATAGTTCCGGAATGGATCGCGAGGTTGATATTATTCAATACCGTAATTGACTGATTACCTACCGAAAAGCACTTGCTGACATTAGTCAATTGAAGAATCGATTTGAACATCTTTGTCTGCCTAATATCAGCCAGCCGCATTCTCTTTGCCGATACTATCCTCGATAATGACCTCGTCGCCCTCCTTCAGCCCATCAAGCACCTGCACGCGTACGGTGTCATTGATACCGATAGCAACCATTATTGTTGAGATATGCCCTCTTTTATCCAGTACGCGTAAAGGGTAATGACCATCGGGGCTGGCTTTGCCTAGTGCAGATAAGGGAACTGTTAACGCATTTTTGGCTTCACGTAACACCACAGTAACCTGCGCAGTCATGCCGATTCGCAGGTGGTGATCCGCGTTTGGAGTATTGAATAATGCATTGTAAAACACCGGTCCAGGCGCTTTTGTCCCACCTTCTGAAAAGTCTTGCGGGGCTGGTTCTACTGTACCAACCTTGCCGAAGTGACGTTCAGCATTATCGCCAAGGATAGTGAAATAACTAGTTTGCCCTTGACTGATGTGGATTACATCCGCTTCAGACACCAAGGCTTTGACTGTCATCACATCTAAATTAGCCAGCTTAAGTATGACAGGGGCTTGCTGCGCAGCAACAACCGTTTGACCTTCCTGAGTGACGATAGCCACGACTTCCCCACTCATCGGTGCAATAATTTTGGTGTAGTCAAGGTTAGCTAGTGCGGTATCCACTTGCGTTCTAGCCTGATTAATTTGCGCGTCAAATGACGCGAGATTCGCACGTTGCATCAGAAGTTGAGCCTTAGCAATTTCTACTTCCTGGCGAGAGGTTGCATCCTGTGCGATCATTTCCTGCTGACGGCGGAAGGCAAGATCTGCCTGTAACAGGCTTGCCGCAACCGCGCGACGCTGTGCTCCAAGGCTTTCCAAGCTGGCCTGGGCTGAGCGTAATGCATTTCGCGATAGTAGCGGATCGATTTCTGCCAATAATTGACCATTTTCTACATGGTCGCCTAGGTGAACCTTCAGTGATTTCAACTGCCCGGACACTCGGGATCCAACGTCTACTTGCTGGTTTGCTTGCAAGCTACCAGTGGTCATGACGGAGCTTTCTATATCTCCGCGTACAACCTTTGCTGTGAGGTAAGTAGAAGGTTTAGCACTTAAAAAATAGTATTTTACGAGTGTTGTTACAAAAATTAGAGTGATCAATAGTGCAACTGTAATGCCGATTTTCATCGCAATATTTTTAGTCATGGGTCAATTGAATCCCGGTTTTGCTGCTAAAGATATATTATTTTTTGGAATCATCAGCTGAATTATTTCTATTGATATATTGCATTGTGTGAGTGGTTAATCTAAACACTAATTACTCCAAAGTTAATATGATAGAGATTCCCTGATGTTGGCCAAGACACCGAAGTATAGATGATTGATCTCACTAAGATAACATTTCCGAATTTATTGAGGAAACGGTTAACCTGCAACATGTATTTCGTTGCAGGTTAACCTAATTGTACGCTATATATTACGCGTCAATTTAGTCATCTCGACGGCTTAGGTTCGAGCCTTTCTGATGGGTTTGCTGACTGCTCTCATGATTGGTCTGGTGACTGGCCTCATGATGGGTCTCATGATGGGTCTCATGATGGGTCTCATGATGATTGCCATGTGTTGGAACTGGTGGAGTTACCACTGGAGGTGGAGTTACCACTGGAGGTGGAGTTACCACTGGAGGTGGAGTTACCACTGGAGGTGGCGTTACCACTGGAGGTGGCGTTACTACTGGAGGTGGAGTTACCACTGGAGGTGGAGTTACTACTGGAGGTGGAGTTACTGGTTGTGCATGGCAACCAAAACATGACACACCTTGTGGGATATTCCCACCGCTGTGACCTGGAGGCGCGGGGTAAACGCATGCACCACAAGCTGCCATCGCTTCGGCATTAGTGGCGACAAAAGGTGCCACGAATAACGTTGTAGCCAACAATGAGGCACGAATTATTTTTTGCGCCTTAGATTCTCTATCTGAAGGAATTGTTAGTATATTCTCGATAATACTAGACAGTTTTAAGTTCATTTACTTCTCCTGACGATTAAATGTTTCCACGAAAAAAAACTATATTTATTAAATATATGCGTGTGAAAATTTCACACGCCGATGCATAGTACTAGGGTGATTTTCTGAGTCAACCCTTTTACAGGATAATTACCCATACAAATTGTATATTTAACACTTGTTAACATTTTAATGTAAGTATATGTTTTGTAACATAAATTACATAACTTTATTAAGTCTTAGAGACGTTCAGAAGGAGTACTTGATTGATATAACTTGAGGAGATGAATTAAATTGATTCAATGAATTAAGTTCACCTGCAACTTAATGTACGATTTACTTGGGGTTAATTACCAGCAAGATTCTTGATCGTTAAAAATTGGCAGAGACTAGGTTAAAACTAGAGACTGAGTTAAAACTCAGGTAGATTGCAGGTAGCCGAAAAACTTCCCCACCAACATTAAATACCAAGACTGTCTAACACTATAAAATCCATAATATACAACTTAATTTGAGCTGACAATCCAACTTGTAAAAGTTTAAAAACGTTTTACAAGGTCGAGGGCATGGGTAGTCTCATGACTTTCAAAACTGGTTTATCTAAAACTGTCATTAAGCACACATTAAAGCGGCATATCGAACAATAAAACCTCGGCGCCATCAGTATCAGAGGCTGCTTCAATGAATAAAGTATCGACATCCATCACCTTTACAGCATCGCCTGCAGAAAGCCGCACACCGTTTATAGAGAGTGCGCCATTAACCACATGCAAGTAAACAATTCGGCTTTGTTCGATTGGATAATTGATGGGACTAGACTGATGCAATACCCCAGCAAATACCAGCGCATCCTGATGTATCGTCAACGACTCATCACGCCCATTAGGCGATGCAATCAATCGCAATTGATTAGTTTTTGAGGCGCGATCAAAATGCTTTTCTTCGTAACCTGGTTCAATTTCTTGCACATCAGGTTTTATCCAAATTTGCAGCAAATGTAAAAGCTCAGTGCTGGAGTGATTGAATTCACTATGCTGCACGCCAGTGCCGGCAGTCATGCGTTGTACATCGCCAGAGCGTAGTACGGAAGTATTGCCCATACTGTCTTTATGCTCTAAGGCGCCATCTAAAACATAGGTAATAATTTCCATATTTTGGTGACCATGTGTACCAAAACCTTGGCCGCCATTAATCCAGTCTTCATTGATGACTAATAGCGGACCAAAACCCATGTGATTGGCATCGTAATATCTTGCAAATGAAAAGCTATGCCGTGATTCAAGCCAGCCATGATTTGCATAGCCTCGATCTGCACTTTTACGAATTTCCAGCATAATTGATCTCGTTAAATAATAAAAATTAAAGTTTACCGTCTAAACCCATTTAATAGTGAATAAGCTAGCGCCTTTACTAAGGGCATCGGTCATGCGGCTTTCTATTTATTACTATCACTAGAAGCTTGCGCTACCTCACGCTTACGTTTGCGTTCCTGATACGAGGTATAAAAGCTTGAGGCAAGCACAGCAAACGTCACCACTGTTATCGTAACTGTAGCCACGGCATTAATCGTTGGATTTAACCCTAGTCGTGCACGAGAGAATATCACCATAGGCATCGTAGAATAGCCTGGACCGGATAAGAATGTTGACAACACCACGTCATCAAAAGATAAGGTAAACGTAAGCAAAAATGCCGACACGAGCGCAGATGCCAGCAGCGGCAATGTGACCAGACGGAAGACTTGATAAGGCTGGCAACCTAAATCCATCGCCGCTTCATCTAGCCGGCTATCCATTTCACGCAAACGAGAGCTAACCACCACAGTGGCATATGCAGTGCCTAACAAGGCGTGGCCAAGTAATATGGTAAATAAACCACGCTCTGGATAACCAAGCCAATGTTGTAATGAAACCAACATTAACAACAATGATAAACCCACAATCACATCTGGCATCACTAGCGGCATACTTGCCATCGATGACAAGAGTGTACGACCGTGAAATCGCTTATAACGATTCAATACAAAAGCAGTAAAAGTGCCAAAAAACACTGAGATAAGAGCCGAAGAAAATGCGATTTCTAACGACAATCTCACCGCTGAGATCAAGTCACTGTCTTGCATCAGCGCCTTATACCACCTAAAGCTAGCGTGACTCCATACCGTAACCAATTGCGAATCATTGAATGAAAATATCACCAATGTGATGATAGGCATATACAAAAAAAGATAGACTGCAGCCATCCAGCCTAGCCTAAACCACTTGATCATTTTGGGGCTCATGGCCTGATTCATGACCTGATTCATACCTTGACCGCCATTTGCTCAGATTGGTATTTGTTATAGATTGCCATCGGCAACATGATCAGTAATATCATCACCACCGCCACAGCAGACGCCACCGGCCAATCATTATTACTGAAAAACTCATCCCATAATACGCGGCCTATCATCAGCGTATCTGGCCCACCCAACAACTCTGGAATCACATATTCACCCACTGCCGGAATAAATACCAACATAGACCCTGCGATAATGCCAGCCTTGGAAAGCGGCACAGTAATCAAGCAGAACACTTTAAACGGGCTGGCACCGAGATCTGCTGCGGCCTCTAAATAACGGATATCTAGCTTGGATAAATTGGCATACAACGGCAATATCATAAACGGCAAGTATGAGTAAACCATACCTATCATCAATGAAACAGGGGTGTTCATCATGGCTATTGGCTCATGGATAACACCCAAACTCATCAATATATTATTGATGACTCCGTTGTTCACCAATAAGGTTTTCCAGGCGTAAATCCGTAATAAAAATGAGGTCCAAAACGGCAACATAATTAACATCAATAATGTTGGCTGGATGTGCCTGGCTGAACGCGCCATAAAATAGGCGAATGGATAGCCGATAACCAAACAGATGGCGGTAGTCATTAGCGCATACTTGAGTGAGGAAATATAAGTCTGGTAATAAAGCGCATCGGTAGTGAGAAATAGATAACTTGAAAAATTCAGCTTGAGCGTCGGCCAACCATGCGTCCAGTCAACCATGTTGGATACTGAAGTTGCTTCCATCTCCGACAAACTGATTTTTAGCACAATTAATAACGGCACTAAAGCCAGCATCACAAACCAAACATAGGGAACACCTATCACCAAATGGCGACCACTCAGAAGGCTACGCAAGTAATTAGAGATCATATTCATCCCATACTCCTATTGCGTCAGCACAACCATCGCTCTGTCACTCCAGTAAGCATAAACCTTATCGCCCCATGTCAAACCGTCATTCAAACCATCGCTTGAGTCATGCGTATTATTAATCTCTAGCGCTTTAATCACTTTGCCAGTGGCTAGCTTGAGATGATAGATAGTGTGTACACCAAAATAAACAATTTCCGTCACCTCGCCCTCACACCAGTTATATTCGCCAGTAGGTTTTTCTTTAGTTAGCAAAATTTTCTCCGGGCGTAATGCAACGCCTACACTCATGCCAGCATGACCGCTAATGCCATGCCCCACATAATGCATGCATTCCGCACAGCGTACGGTCACATGGTCGGCTTCATCCTCTTCCACAATACCGTCAAATATATTGACGTTACCGATAAAGTCAGCCACTTGGCGGCTATTAGGCATTTCATAGACTTCATCTGGCGCACCCACTTGCATAAAATAACCCTCATGCATCACCGCAATACGCGATGCCATGGTCATAGCCTCTTCCTGATCATGCGTGACTAATACACAAGTCACACCCACTTCTTCAATAATATTAACGAGTTCCAGCTGAGTAGTTTCGCGTAACTTTTTATCTAGCGCGCCAAGCGGTTCATCCAATAATAAAAGCTTAGGTTGCTTTGCCAGACTGCGGGCTAATGCAACACGTTGTTGTTGACCACCGGAAAGCTGATGCGGCTTACGTTTGGCAAACTGACTAAGTTGCACCAGGTTCAGCATAGATTCAACACGTTCAGATACCTGATCTTTCGGCATACCATCGCGGCGTAAACCAAACGCAACGTTATCCCAAACACTCAAATGCGGAAAAAGCGCATAGGACTGAAACATCATATTGATCGGGCGTTTATAAGGCGGAAGATTAGTAATATCTTCACCGGCAAGAAAAATCCTGCCTTTAGACGGTGTTTCAAAACCGGCAAGCATGCGCAACAAGGTTGACTTGCCGCAGCCAGAGCCACCAAGTAAGGCAAAAATCTCACCTGTACCCACGGTTAATGACACATTATCTACCGCCTTAACCGCACCATCGTAAATCTTAGTGAGTCCCTCAACTCGAAGCAAGTCTTCGCGGACTACTTTGGACGTTGGTGCGGTTGCCATAAACTTCCTATATTTTAAAGACAAAAAATAACATTTCGTTAGCGATTAAATACTGCGAAAACCTTTTTAAACCGGCTATTTATTTGGACTAATAAATAAGCCAGTTACTACGCTATATTTTTGTGAACTTCAATCATCACAAGCCGGTTTTAAAGCGTGTAAACAGTCGAGTCATAGTGCGGCGCGTGTCATTATCTACGTTTCCAGGAGGGATCATCCTGGCAACATCAGCATCTGATAGATAGATGGATTTATTATTTCTGATTTCTGGTTTTACAAATGGCGTTGCGGCTTTATTCGGATTTGCATAAGTCACGGCATTGGTAAGCCCCGCGTGTACTTCAGGTCTCAAAATATAGTTGATGAATTTATGCGCGTTGCTTGGATGTTTTGCATCTGCAGGTATCGCCATGGTATCCATAAACATTAAGCCACCTGTTTTAGGCACAAGCGCTACGATATTTTGCTCAGATTTATTTTCAATAGACCGTTTACGTGCAAGGTTAAAATCACCAGCCCACCCCAAGGCTACGCAAACTGAGCCGCTGGCTAAATCTTCAATTTGGCCGCCTGAGTTAAAACGCTTGATATCAGGGCGTACTTTTTTAAGCATATCGAAAGCTGCTTTGTAATCAGCAGCATTCAGGCTGTACTCAGGCTTAGCTAAATAATGTAAAGCCACTGGAAAGATCTCGGAGGGTGTATCCAAGAAAGTAATGCCACAGGATTTTAGCTTTGAAGTATAAGTTGGGTTAAATACCAAGTCCCAGGCATTATCTGGCATAGGGGTAGTGCCGAGCGCCTTTTTCACTTTATCAACGTTAATGCCAACGGTAGTGTAACTCCACATCCAATCCACTAAATAGGCATTACCTGGATCAAGCTTCGCCATCTGCGCCAAAATGACAGGATCAAGATTTTTATAATTAGGTAATTGTGATTTATCCAGCTTTTGAAAAAGACCACCTTCAATTTGAAGTTTTGCCCAGCCTGACCCTGGCACCACAATGTCGTAGCCGGTTTTTCTAGCCACTAATTTTGCATGCAAAATTTCATTACTATCAAAAATGTCGTAACGGACTTTAATACCAGTTTCTTTTTCAAAATTGGGGATGGTGTCTGGCGCTAGATAATCTGACCAATTATAGATATTGAGTATTTTCTCTTCTGCTGCGGCGTAACTTGTAGCCACACACCCAAAACTAATCGTTAAGCCAAACAATGCGCTTAAAGCGCGCTTATTAAATAGTACATTCATTAACATTTTCCAAAGTTGAAATTAAAAGTTAACATCAAAAGTAATCAACAGATATCGATGACAGCTACACCGAATTAAAATAATTCTATCATGTAAAAATCAATCAATAGGCAGCATCAGTTTTCAACTATTTATTATCCATGAATACACCGGCATTTAGTTCCTTAAGCGTTGCATCTAAGCACATGTAAATCAATACCATCATGCCATCAAGACCGTCTTGGATTTGTTTGATGCATGTCAAATAAATTTTAAACAATATGTGACAGCATGCTATTTGAAAATTTTTGATTGTGGTTGACGACATTATCCATACCTTGGGGAGGTGTTAGTTAGTCTTGTTTTATGGACCACGAAACACTGGAGGTGCCCTGGATATGAATGCCACACAATAAAATTAAGGCAACGCTCTCCAACAGGCTGAACAGTTATGGGCAGGACTTGTTAAAACGTTACGGTGAGAGAGTTCACAAGATTGCACTCAATGCTGGGTTCTCCTGTCCAAACCGCGATGGAAGCAAAGGCACTGGCGGTTGCACGTTCTGCAATAACACATCATTTAGTCCCGCGGCAAACTCGAACCAAAGTATGATTGAACAGATCAGTCAGGCCAAGGGTAAAATTGCCCAGCGCACACGCGCCAACCGGTTCATTGCCTATTTCCAAGCTTATACCAACACTTATGCGGACATCAAGGAATTGGCCGTAATGTATCGCAACGCCTTGCAGCAGCCAGGTATCATCGGCATTTCGATTGGCACCAGACCGGACTGCGTCTCAGAACAAGTGCTGGACCTACTCGATGATATTCGCCGCGACGGCTTTGAGGTCTGGCTGGAATTGGGTTTACAGTCGGCATTCGACGAAACCCTGATTCGAGTAAATCGCGGTCATACGCTGGCCGAATATCGTGAAACAGCCTTGGCAACACGCAAACGCGGCATTCCTTTGTGCACGCACCTGATCGTCGGCTTGCCAGGTGAAGACGAGGAACATTTCCACGCCAGTCTGGACACTGTGCTGGATATCGGCGTTGATGGCCTCAAGCTACATCCGCTACATGTAGTTAAGCACACGATGCTTGCCTACCAATGGCGTCGTGGTGGTTACCAACCTTTGACCAAACCTGAATATATTCGTATCGCTGCTGATTTGATTGAACGAACACCAGAACATGTTGTGTTCCATCGCGTTACTGCAACCTCCTCACGCGATATATTGTTGGCGCCATTGTGGTGCGCAGAAAAATGGAACGTGCTGAATGGTATAGAACAGGAACTCCGCCAGCGCGGGACTCGTCAGGGTAGCCGCGCTGACACTCCATTCTTCATCGCAGAATCTATTAGTCAACGCAGGGCTATCTAGTGACATTCGCTCTTATTCACTCCAATCTGAGCTTATTCACGCTAATACATATCAAAAAACCGACGTTGCGAAAAATGTCCCAACAAAATAAGCTAGGAATTTAATATGGCATTAATGATTACTGACGAATGCATCGAGTGTGGCGTATGTGAGGCAGAGTGTCAGAATGGCGCAATCTCGCGAGGCGAAAAATTCTTTGAGATTGACCCTGACTTATGCACAGAGTGCGTTGGGCATCACGACAGCCCGCAATGTGTGGACATCTGCCCCATAGATTGCATCCTCACAAATCCTGACGTACAGGAAACCAAGGCGGAGTTGCAACAAAAATACTTACTAAGTAACTGCTTCTAAATAATGAAACCGTCTAAACTAGACAAATTAAATGAATGGCTCACTCTTGAATTTGAATGAAAGGTCTTTTTAATGGCGAATGAACTATTTAACAATGGTCAGCATATTTGTATCAAATTTAGCGATTTGTCCGACTCAGACACTTCTCAGGGTGCCGTACAGTCCAATCAATTTCTGATTGTCAGTGACGGGCAAGGTGCTTTAATAGACCCAGGCGGCAATATGACTTACAACGCTTTAGTCATGGGCATGGGTAAATACTTTCACTTTCGGAAGCTGAAATATATTTTAGCTTCGCATCAAGACCCGGATATTGTGGCTTCTATCAACAAATGGCTGGTTGGTACTGAATGCCAGGTGCTTGCGCCCGCAATATGGGAGCGTTTTCTTCCGCATTTCTGTAGTGTAGGTAATACTGAAAACCGCATCATTGGAATTCCAGATCAGGGGATGAACATCAGTTTAGGGAAATCGACAATAAAAGCTATTCCAGCACACTTTTTACATTCTGAAGGTAATTTCCAGTTCTATGATGTCACTAGCAAAATCTTATTTTCTGGGGACCTAGGTGCTTCTTTAGTCCACCACGATCTGGCCGCAGAACCAGTAAGCAACTTTGAAGCGCATTTACCAACCATGTTACCTTTTCACCGACGCTACATGACGTCGAACAGGGCCTGTCGTTTATGGGCAAATATGGCACGCACACTGGATATTGAATCCATAGTTCCCCAACACGGACGATCTTTTGTTGGTAAGGAAATGGTTAATCAATTCATCTCTTGGGTTGAAAATCTTGAGTGCGGGATTGATTTGATGACTCAGGACAATTATAAAGTTCCCTGATCAACATTACGATGCCCGCGCATACCGCGTCTGAAAACAAATAAATTGGAAAACCATTCAAATAGAGCTGCTTAACTGACAAACCTATTCCGCAAGGCTTCCAAATTAAGCTCTTGCAAAATCGCCTCTAATCTCGCCTGTGCATTTTTACGTGGCTGCCCTGTATATTTTGCGATAATCAGCTCATTCTTCATAGAGTGCTCCCAGCCGACCAACTCCGTCACAGTCACTTGATAACCGGCCGCTTCCAGCTGCAAACAGCGTAATACGTTAGTAATTTGACTGCCGAATTCTCGCGTGTGAATCGGGTGTCGCCAAATCTCGCTCAAGGGCGTTTTAGCAAAACTTTCATTTTTATGCTGCCGCAATACTTCAGCGACTTCGGCTTGGCAACAAGGCACTAGCACCATGTATTTCGCTTGTTTTTTGAGTCCAAATTGAATCGCATCATCGGTGGCGGTATTGCAGGCATGTAGCGCAGTGACTATATCCACCTTGCTTGGCAAGGCGTCTGAGGTAATAGATTCTTCTACACTTAAATGCTGAAAATCCATACGTGCAAAGTCTAAATCTGCCGCTAATTGACGGGATTTTTCTACTAACTCCGCCCTGGTCTCTATACCAACTACCCGTCCTGCCGCTTGTTGCTTGGTAAATAGATCATACAGAATAAAGCCTAAGTATGATTTACCTGCGCCGTGATCCACTAGCGTAGGATCAGGGTTTTGCAACATCACATCGTTGAGCAAAGGCTCGATAAATTGATACAGATGATAAACCTGCTTAAGCTTACGGCGGCTATCTTGATTAAGCTTGCCGTCACGCGTAAGAATGTGCAGCGCTTTGAGCAGCTCAATAGATTGATTGGGCCGAATTTCAGGTAAAAGACTTTGAGGTGTTTGCATGACGCTATTTTAAGGCAAAAACAAATTATTCGCCGATGCTTCCTTATTTATCACAGGAAAAAAGATAACTACAGATAAAAACTTGAATTGACACGCAAAATGTTAAAATGCGCGAATTGCAGTTGAAGTTTAATGGTTTAGCACATTATTCTGAGTGAAAGCTTATTATTCATATGCCAAAACGTAGGCAACAAAGTCAGAATTGATGAGGAGATGAAATAAATGGCAATTCAATGGTATCCGGGTCACATGACCCAAGCACGTAAAAAAGCCGAAGAGACAATGGAGTTTACCGACATCGTCATTGAGGTGTTGGACGCGCGCGTGCCCGCTGCCAGCCATAATCCGATGATTGATGAAATGCGTTTGTTTCGCCAACGCCCGCAACTCAAGATATTGAATAAATCAGACCTGGCAGACCCTGTTGCTACACAAGCCTGGCTTAATTATTTTAATCGCCAACCTAACACCAAAGCCGTAGCGCTTTCATGTAAAAAGCCTGGTGAAGCGAATAAAATCCCCAAGCTATGCCTTGGCCTGACGCCGCACCGTGGCACACATTTAAAACCGTTACGTATGTTGATTATGGGCATTCCTAACGTTGGTAAATCTACGCTAATGAATGCACTGCTGAATCGCCGTGTGGCAAAAGTAGGCGATGAACCTGCGGTAACTAAAAGCCAACAGCGCTTTGATTTAAGCGAAACCATGAGCATTACCGATACGCCAGGCATGATGTGGCCGAGAATTCAGTTTGAGAGCGATGGTTACATGCTTGCCGCCAGCCACGCTATTGGCCGCAATGCTGTGATTGATGAAGATGTAGCGCTGTTTTTAGCCAACAATTTACTGAAATCTTACCCTGCCCTACTCAACGCGCGTTACAAACTCGATACGATGAAAAGTGAAAACCATAAGGTCGATGGCTTATATCTTGATGTATCAAAAATGGATGGCGTTGATTTACTAGAAGCTATTGCCAAACGCCGCTCATATAAACGCCATGATGGTGTGTGGGATACTGAAAAAACGGCGGTCGCTTTTTTAACAGATTACCGTAGCGGTGCTATTGGAAGAATTAGTTTAGAAACACCAGACAGTCGACTTTTGATGACGCAGGCAGAGTTGCCTGTAGTGCCAGAGCCGCAAACAGAAATCGAAGCAGAAGATAAGCTAGACGAGTGAGTTAACTGGCATAAGCAAATAGGTAACGAAGGTTAACGCCACTTCACTTGTAATTTGGTTGTTTGAAAATTTGCTTGTTTAAACCCAGCTAGTTAAACTTGGCTATTTATTCGCCAGTTCTGTTTAACAAGATAATCACACCTCTTTTTTGCTCAGCTGCTTACTAAATTCAACCTCAAGCTTACTCACTCGTTTTGGCGTCTGCGGACCGTAGGCATTAACAAAAACAACGAACTCATCAAGCATCATCGGTTCGCATAAGCGCTTAGATTCTCCAGAACCAATCGCCAGTACTAAACTAAATAAGCCGTTACTGCCTAAAGTCATTGAATATTGGCTGTTGCCACTACGTCGTTTAAGTCGATCAATTGCAGCACTTGCCTTAGTGGATCTTGGACTAGATCTCATGGAGTTCCTTTCATTAGGTTACGGCTTGATTGCTGACGGCACTTTTTCAAAGTTAGATTATGGCATGCTTTAATCAATCCCATTGAATAGACGAGGAATAGACAAGATTAGATAGCTAGTTGCGCCCTTAAACGCTAAAATCTGACGCTTACGTTTTACGTCAAACTATAAAAATTATTATTAAGTAATACATGCTAAACACCCTTAACTCGCCACAGCGCGAGGCTGTTAAATATCTCGATGGTCCTTTGTTGGTGCTAGCTGGTGCTGGCAGCGGCAAAACACGTGTCATCACCCAAAAAATCAGCTATTTGATTGACGAAGCCGGATACTCACCCAAAGAAATCGCGGCGATTACCTTTACCAACAAAGCTGCACGCGAGATGCAAGAACGCGTGAGCAAACTGATGCAGGGCAAAAGCACCAAAGGGCTGACCATTGCTACGTTTCACTCGCTTGGTTTACAAATGTTGCGCGCTGAAGCTGCGCTGCTGGGCTATAAACCGCAATTCTCGATTTTAGACTCATCAGATACGTTTAAAATTGTGGCTGACATTCTGGTCACTACAGATAAGCAATTATTACGTAAAACACAATGGCAGATATCTGCCTGGAAAAATGCCTTTATCAATGCAGACCAGGCCAAAGCGCAGGCCGATGAAGAGCTGACGCATGCCGCAGCTAAGGTGTATCAACTTTACCAACAAACGCTCAAAGCTTATCAGGCGGTGGATTTTGATGATTTAATCAAGCTGCCTGTTGAGTTATTTGAGCAACATGATGCAGCACTCAATAAATGGCAACGCAAGTTGCAATATTTGCTGGTAGATGAATACCAAGACACCAACGCCTGCCAATACAAGCTGATTAAAATGCTCACTGGCGTGCGTGGCCAATTTACCGCAGTGGGCGATGATGACCAAGCCATATATGGCTGGCGTGGCGCTGACGTACAAAACTTACATCAGTTAACGACGGATTTCAGCAAGCTAAAAGTCATTAAATTAGAGCAGAATTATCGTTCTACAATCCGAATCTTGCGAGCTGCCAACGCGGTTATTGCTAATAACCCAAAACTGTTTGAAAAGAAACTGTGGAGCGATTTAGGCACCGGCGATTTGATTCAAGTTTCTGCCGCGCAGAGTGAAGAAGCGGAAGCCGAGTCGGTAATCATGAAGCTGCAAGCGCATAAGTTTGAGCACAGAACCAAGTTTCTCGATTATGCGATTTTGTACCGTGGCAACCATCAAGCGCGTATTTTTGAACAATATTTACGCAACCATAAAATCCCTTATACGGTATCTGGGGGTCAATCATTTTTTGATAAAACCGAGATTAAAGATTTAATCAGCTATTTACGCTTGATAGCCAATGAAGATGACGACCCGGCGTTTATCCGTGCAGCGACCACACCTAAAAAAGGCATAGGCAACACCACGCTCGAACGCCTTGGTGAATTTGCCAGCGCACACAAAATTTCATTATTTGCTGCGGCGTTTGAGCAAGACTTTCAAAATGACGTAGGCAATAAGCAACTCGATGATTTATTGAATTTTTGCCAATATATCAACAAGCTGCAATATCGCGCCGTACGCGACCCCGCCGGTGAAGTGTTGAACGACTTACTCAATACGATACAATATGAGGCATTTCTATATGATGGTGAAGAAGCCCGTGCCGCTGAGAGCAAATGGGGCAACGTGCTTGATTTTATTGGCTGGCTGACTAAAAAAGGCGAAGCGAATACCGAGTTTGGTAATGAGTCTGCCGGTAAAAATCTGCTTGAGCTCACGCAAATGGTTTCGCTAATGAGCATGTTAGAAGGACGCGAAGATGGCGAGCCAGATGCCGTTAAGCTATCGACATTACACGCCGCCAAAGGCTTGGAGTTTGGCCATGTGTTTTTAATCGGCTGCGAAGAAGGCATATTGCCGCACCGCGAAAGCATAGATGTGGGGCTTGTTGACCCAAGTAAAATTGAAGAGGAGCGCAGGTTAATGTATGTGGGCATCACCCGCGCACAAAAAACTCTGAATATTTCATGGTGCAAAAAACGTAAACGCGCAGGTGAAATGCAAATGTGCGACCCTAGCCGCTTTATTTCAGAATTACCCAAAGAAGATGTGCGGCATTTTGGCAATCCGTTTAATAAAGATGCTGAAGTAAGTAAAGACTTTGGAAAATCAAAAATGGCGAGTATAAAAGCCATGCTGAATAAAAATGCATCAATCAACAATTAAATTAACACCTTAACAAATTACAAAATATACAGAGAGCAATCAATCATGCCATTTATCACATTAGACAACGCCAGCTTGGCTTTTGGGCATCATGCCCTGCTCGACCACGCCTCGTTCCAATTGGATGCTGGCGAACGAGTGGGATTAATTGGTCGTAACGGCGCAGGTAAATCAAGCCTACTAAAAGCGATTGCTGGCACGATTAAACTAGACGAAGGCACCGTGTGGCGTGCGCCCAATGTGCGCGTGGTCTATGTGCCGCAAGAGCCTGAGCTGGATACGACACACACCGTATTTGAAGCGGTGGCTGAAGGTCTGGGTTCGCTACAGCAAACCATTATTGATTATCACCAAGTGACGCATGACATGGGTATGCCAGATGCTGATATTGATGCGCTGATGGCCAAAATGCAAACCTTGCAGCACGATTTAGATACACAAAATGGCTGGGCCGCACAATCGCGCGTTGAAAATGTGTTGAGTCGCTTAAAACTGAATGCTGACGCATTAGTTTCGACACTGTCAGGTGGCTGGCGCAAACGTGTGGCATTAGGTCGTGCACTGGTGGCAGAGCCTGAAGTTTTGCTATTGGATGAGCCGACCAACCATTTGGATTTGGAGGCCATTGAATGGTTAGAGGATTTGCTATTAGGCTTTAACGGCAGCGTATTGTTTATCACCCATGACAGACGCTTTTTGGATAAATTAGCCACACGCATCACCGAATTAGATCGTGGCATACTCACAGACTTTGTCGGTAACTTTTCAGAATACCAAATTAAAAAAGAAGAACTAGCTGCGGTAGAAGAAGTGCATGCCGCCAAGTTTGATAAATTTCTAGCCCAAGAAGAAGTTTGGATACGTCAAGGGATTAAAGCGCGCCGCACCCGTAATGAAGGCCGTGTACGCCGGCTGGAAGCATTGCGCCTAGACCGCGCCGCACGACGTGAACGCCAAGGCAGCGTTAAACTCAATCTGGATAGTGGCGAGCGCAGTGGTAAGCTGGTGGCTGAGCTTGAGAATGTGGTGAAAAGCTACGGCAACAGAACACTGATTAACGGCTTTAGCACGCGCATTTTAAGAGGCGACAAAATCGGCTTATTAGGCCCGAACGGTATTGGTAAAACCACCCTGCTCAAGCTTATTTTGGGCGATATTGAAGCGGATAGCGGCGATATTCAGCGCGGCACTAAAATCAACGTGGCTTATTTTGACCAAATGCGTGAGCAGTTAGATGAAGAAGCCACGCTGGTAGATACGATTAGCCCGGGTTCAGATTTCGTAGAAATCGGTAATGAGCGCAAGCATGTGATTAGTTATCTGGAAGACTTTTTATTCCCGCCACAACGCTCGCGCTCACCGGTAAAATCGCTCTCAGGCGGTGAACGTAACCGCTTGCTGCTGGCGCGCTTGTTCGCCCGCCCAGCCAATGTATTGGTGCTGGATGAGCCAACCAACGACTTGGATATTGATACGCTAGAGCTATTAGAAAGCTTGTTACAAGAGTTTGCTGGTACGCTGTTTTTAGTCAGCCATGACCGCGCATTCTTAGAAAATACCGTCACGCAAGTGATTGCTTTTGAAGGTAATGGCGTACTCACAGAATTTGGCGGCGGTTATGATGACTGGCAGCGTTTTTCCCAGCAACGTTTGCAAGAAAGTCGCGCTGAAGATAAACGCCTGGCGGATTTAGCGCAAACAGCAAAAGCCAAGCAAACTGCAACGACTCAAGCTAAACCTGCGACTAAATTAAGCTTCAAAGAACAAAAAGAGCTTGACGAAATACCTACGCAAATAGAAAAGCTGGAAGCCGAGCAAACCAATATCAATACGCAACTTGCAGACAACGAACTTTATAAAACTCAGGCTGAAAAGGTCAAAGTTCTACAAGCTAGACTGATTGAGATTGAAAGCTTGCTAGAAAGCCTGCTTGCACGATGGGAGTCGTTAGACTCTAAAAAGAGCTGATGCGAAGGCGTAGCTTTAAATAGTTCAGAAAAGTATCAGAAAACCTAGTCATCTGCACACCGACGTCTTAAAAAGACTTGGTGTGCAAAAAACAGGTATGCTGAAAATAAAATAGTACAAATGAATGATTCTGGTCAGTTAACGCTCATGAAAATGCTGCTGTTAGCGCACTTTGCAGATTGATGCGGTCATTTAATCATGCTCTTTAGACTCCTTCGCGTTACAATACTATTTGAAACTTTCTGAATAACGCATAATACTTAGAAGAATAATTAAATACTTAAAGTATGACTCCTACTAAACGACATTTAATTTACTATGCCTTTTTTAGCCTGCTAGGACTTTCAAGTTGTAGCACGCCTCATATTGATGCGTTTAAGCCTGCAACCCCACCCAATCATTGGATTGAACCGCTTCCTGCCACACAAGCACATAACGGAAAACTGAGCGACCTTAACAGTTGGTGGCAACAGTTTAACGACCCCGTATTGCTGCAGCTGATTGATGCTGCACAAAAAGTAAGTCCTGATATTGAAAACGCAAAGGCCAGAGTGATTGCCGCACAAACCTCTGTCACTGTGGCAAACGCACAATTACTGCCAAACATCACTGCCGAAGCTAGCGCAAGCCGTGGCAAAACCGGTCAGGTGTTACCCACCTCTAACGGCGTAACACTTCCAACTTCGAACACCGCAGCCATTAGTGCGAATGCAAGTTGGGAACTAGATGTTTGGGGTAAGAATAAAGCCGCTAAAAATGAACAAATCGCCAAATTATCCGGCAGCAATGCCCTATGGCATGAAGCTAGAGTGATTGTTGCTGCGCAAACAGCCAACCAATATATCAACTATCGATTATGTGAAAACTTAAGCAGCATTGCTAAACAAAGCACTGATTCCAGTAGTGAAACTGCGCGATTATCTGACTTAACCGCAAAAGCAGGTTTTTTGGCGCCGGCAAGTGCCAGCCAGTCTTTAGCACAAGCTTCCGAGGCTGCCAATCAACTCAAAAAACAAGCATTACAATGTACTTTAATCATCAAAAGCTTAGTGGCACTCACCGCAATACCAGAGCCTGATTTAAAAGAATTGTTAGCCAGAAATTCTAGTGTAATGCCAATGCCTAGCGGTATTGAAGTGAGCGAAATACCAGCCAAGCTACTAATGCAACGCCCAGATGTATTGAATGCAGAGCGTAATGTAGACGCTGCAAGCTTTGAAATCACGACTATTGAAGCGCAACGTTACCCGCGCTTGAGTTTAGCGGGCAATATTGGCCTGTCATATAATTCATCGGCAAAGAAATTATTGCTTAACAGACGCAGCGGTATATCTGACGGCTTAACGTGGTCAATTGGGCCAATCGCGGTATCTTTACCAATTTTTGATGGCGGTATACGCGCGGCAAACTTAAGTGCAGCTAAAGCACAGTATGAAGCAGCCAAAAGCACTTATGAAAGTGTCTCACGTAATGCGGTGCGAGAAGTTGAAGAAGCGATGGCCACCTTAAATAATGCCGCATTACGCCTTGATGACGTAAGCAAAGCGGCAGATGGCTTTAGCGTATCATTAGCGGCTACTGAATCCCGTTACAAAGCCAATTTGGCCAATTTATTTGAATTAGAAGAAGCACGTCGCGCTAGTATTCAATCACATAGCAACGTATATACATTGAAAAATGAGCAAGCGCTTGCCTGGATTTCACTGTATCGTGCAATGGGTGGTGGCTGGACAGAAGCGTCCAACACGCCCATTATTACTTTAGACAGCGAACTTAAGAAAACTGAGCTGAATAACTCAGCTTCAGGAACTCCAGTTCAAACACAAGATCAAGCCTCAGTCCAAGTACCAGTTCAACCATGAGATTAACCATGCCATCTATAATCAAGCCGTTGTCAGTCAGCGTAGTGCTAAATAAATTTATAGTACTATTTGCACCCTGTTTTTTACTGCTAGCAATTGAGGCTCACGCGGAGAAAGCAAATGAAGTAACAAGCGTCACACCAGCGCTAACAGTAACCCTCACGCAAGCACAACAAACCGTCTTGCCACTTAAAGTCTTTGCGAATGGCAATATTGCGGCATGGCAAGAAGCCATTATTGGCAGTGAAGTCAACGGCTTACGCCTGACCAACGTGCTGGTAAATGTTGGTGATGTAGTCAACAAAGGTCAGTTATTGGCCGAGTTTTCTGCAGAATCAATTGTCGCTGAGCTTAACCAAGCCAAAGCAAGTTTAATGGAAGCCGAAGCGCAAGGTAAAGAAGCGATTAATAATGCTGACCGCGCACGCACTTTACAAAATACTGGGGCAATGTCTAATCAACAGATAGACCAATACACCACCGCCGCAGACACTGCAAAAGCAAGGATTGAAGTCGCTAAAGCGGCGGTTGCCACGCAACAAATTCATCTAAAAAACACAAAAATATACGCACCTGACAGCGGCATCATTTCAGCACGCAGTGCAACCGTCGGTGCGGTAATCGGTTCAGGCACCGAGCTTTTCAGGCTGATAACACAGTCTAGGCTAGAATGGCGTGCAGAGGTTATTTCAGCTGATTTACCAAAAATTAAAATCGACATGCTAGCCAACGTAACGGCAGCTGATGGCTCAACCATTAAAGGCAAAGTTCGTAAAGTGTCGCCCACCGTAGATTTACAAACACGCAACACCATCATTTATGTGGATTTACCTGCCAGCACTTCTGCAAAAGCCGGCATGTTTGCAAAAGGTGAATTCATCTTAGGGCAATCCAGCACATTAGCTGTAACGCAACAAACGCTAGTGATGCGCGATGGCTTTACTTATGTATTTGCTGTTATTACTGATCACGGCAAAAAAATTGCCAAGCAAATTAAAGTACAAACAGGCCGACACATTGGTAATTTAGTTGAAATCGTCAGTGGAATAACGCCTCACCAAATGCTGGTGTCATCTGGTGGCGCATTTTTGTCTGATAACGATATTGTTAAGGTTGTGTCAGCCGCCTTACCAGCATCACCAGCGCCTGGCATTAAAAAATAAGTACATTCAAACCCAGCCCATATTAAAGACCTAATAAGCGCATGAACATTTCCGCCTGGTGCATTAAAAACCCAATTCCAGCCATCATGTTGTTTGTGATGCTCACTTTCGCGGGTTCCATTAGTTATCAATCAATGAAAGTACAAAACTTTCCTGATCTCGATTTACCTACGATCAATATTACCGCATCGCTTCCAGGCGCTTCACCCGCCCAGCTTGAGACCCAAATAGCGCGAAAAATTGAAAACAGCCTCGCCAACCTGCAAGGTTTAAAACATATTTACACTAATGTGCAAGATGGCGTAGTGTCTATTACAGCTGAATTTCGACTGGAAAAACCTGTCCAAGAGGCTTTAGATGACGTGCGTTCTGCAGTA
>Ga0209913_1000670_pt1 | contig 25933 bp, 23 predicted proteins | sample PersoiDNA2013203_FD_185805 | JGI IMG/M metagenome (GOLD analysis project Ga0209913, IMG submission 185805) | Permafrost soil microbial communities from the Arctic, to analyse light accelerated degradation of dissolved organic matter (DOM) -... | ecosystem: Environmental > Terrestrial > Soil >... | reverse complement strand
AGAACTACTATGGCGCATCCAGGCATGCTAAAACCTGGAAGAAAAGATTAAGAGGCTATTGCGAAATTACTGTAGCGTTGTTACGGCTCCTTGCCGTACTACTCGTACTGTCTTCGTCACCGCGCCTAGCCACACTAATTTCGCAACAGCCTCTAAGCCTCAATCAATGAACAATCAAGTAGCTGCTTAATTTTTCTCGCTCAATCACTCAGCCAATCGCGCACCAGAGACAACAACATTAGCGCGTCCTGCGTCGGCAAATGTGTCGCGCCTGAAACAGGTTCGACCGGCAACAATTCACATGCCATCTGGCAACGTCAAATTTGCCAGTTTCAACGACAAACCAAGCGACACAAGTCTGCGCCAATAACCCCACAGCAGTCCTATATCCGCGTCTGGATGCATTCCAGGCTCGGCAATCGGAGCTCCGGCTGCGCAGATGAAAGCCAATGGCAAAATCGGAACATTTGAAACGCCAGCGCCATGTCTACATGGGCGACCAATTTCCATACCAACGCAATGCCTCTTTCCAACCGGGAATAAAAATGACAATCGCAAAGAAACTGTATGTGTTGATTTTCTCTGTGGTTCTGGGACTAGCTTTGGTCACCAGTTTAAATATCTATCAGCTCGATAAGGTCAATACCGCTGCGAGCTATTCAACCGTCAATACGGTCCCCAGCGTCCTGGCCATTGACGATGCCGCCAACGCCATGTATTCAATTCGCGTTGCATTTTGGAAATATCTTTCGGTGACCGATCCCACGGATAGACGTGCGCTGGAAAAATCGATGGACGAGTCGCACAAAAAAGTCATCGATGCATTGAACAAATTTGAAAAAGAAGATATCTCTGACGCCACCGATGCCAGCTTGCTTCAGGCAGATCGCACTGCTTTTGCGAACTACGAAGACCTGCGGGCCAAAGTTCTCTCCCTCATCGCGGACGGCAAACAGGATGAAGCGCGCAACTTGATGCTATCGAATCAGCGTATCGTCGATAAGGTTACGGAAGCCTTACCTGAACACAAAAACTACAACGTGCTGCTTGGAAAACAAGGCAACCAATTAGCAACGGAGACCATGAAAACGGCCAATATACTGGCCGTCGTTGTGAGCTTGATCGTGATCGCTGCAGTCAGTGCAATGGGTTTGATGCTAACGCGAAAAATTTCTCGCTCGCTTGCAGAGGTGGTGGAAATAACAAAGGCAATTGCCACTGGCGATTTGACGACAACGATACGCGTCACCTCCAATGACGAAATCGGCCAACTGATGCAAGCCATTGAGCAGATGAATGGCAGCTTGGTCCACATCGTCAGCGATGTCCGATCCAGCGTGAGCACGATCGCAACCGCCTCCAATGAAATTACCTCAGGTAATCTCGACCTCTCGTCGCGAACCGAACAACAGGCCAGCTCATTGGAAGAAACTGCCTCGGCGATGGAGGAATTGACATCGACCGTCAAACAGAACGCAGACAATGCCCATCAAGCCAGCCAACTGGCAGCCTCCGCCTCACATGTTGCAACCCAGGGCGGCAACGTGGTCAGCCAGGTGATCCAAACGATGGATGCCATCAACACCTCATCGCGCAAGATCGTCGACATCATCAGCGTCATCGACGGCATCGCCTTCCAGACCAATATTCTCGCACTCAATGCCGCAGTGGAAGCCGCGCGCGCCGGCGAGCAGGGACGCGGCTTTGCCGTGGTGGCCTCGGAAGTGCGTAACCTGGCGCAGCGATCTGCCGCCGCGGCCAAGGAAATCAAGACCTTGATCGACGACTCAGTTGCCAATGTTGAGGATGGCAGCAAACTGGTGGCGCAAGCCGGTGCCACCATGGAGCAAGTGGTCACCAGCGTCAAAAGTGTCACCGATGTCGTCGGCGATATCAGCACAGCCAGTACCGAACAAAGTGATGGCATCGGACAGGTCAATGATGCCATCGCACAGATGGATGAAGCCACCCAGAAAAATGCGGCACTGGTCGAACAAGCCGCAGCAGCAGCCCGAGCATTGCAAGATCAGGCGCAACAGCTTGAGCGGACTATCAGTATGTTCAAACTAGATGCAGGCAGTAGCGCTACGCACATCCCCTTGCGCAAACCTGTTGTTGATATCACACCCAGACCTGCCGCAATTGTCCAAACGGTAGCGTCGAAGACGGCGCAACGCCGGACCCAGAGTACAGAAAAAGAAAGTAATGGCGCCTGGGAAGAGTTCTAGGTAATGCCAGCTGAGTGCTAACCATATTGCCGTGAGAAGGTGATGCCGTCAGAAATGGCGGTTTGCTGTCGTGCTGCTGTCGTGCTGCTGTCGCCATGCTGGCATTGTCCAGATAAACTACTTGGCTGAAAATAAAACCTCCTCCAGCACAAAGGAATTTAGGCATGTTAATTCAGAAACTACGCTTGCAACACGGTTGGTCACAGAAGCAATTGGCGCAGATCAGCGGCCTCAGTACCCGCACCGTGCAACGCATCGAAGCCGGCTACCCGGCCAGCATAGAAACACTTAAATCCCTGGCGGCTGTTTTTGAGGTGGATTTTTCAACCCTGAACCCGGAGTCCGCAATGAATGCAACGACCACCACGCAAACCGAGCAGCAAGAACAAGATGCTTTTGAGCACGTGCGAAAACTACGCGCCTTCTACCTTCACCTGATGCGCTATGTCATCGTGATTCTTGGATTACTGGCAATCAACCTGATATTTTCGCCGCATCGATTGTGGGTGCTTTGGGTCGCCGCAGGCTGGGGCATTGGTTTGCTCATGCGAGCGGGGAAGATTTTCATGCCCACGTTGCTGCTTGGTGCGGATTGGGAGAAACGCGCGGTTGAGAAACGTCTTGGCAGACCCCTCTGACAATAGACTAGCAGCACTTCAATGCAACTTTGGCCGATGTACTACACCGAAGTGCTCGGCCAAATCCGAAAGGCGTTTATCCAGTGTCCATAACGCTGCGCCTGGCGTAATCAATGTGGATGCCAGCAAGCTCATGTCCACCAAACCACAACCACGTCCGTATAGTTTTTCGCGCTCGATGAAGAGCAACACTTCGGACAAGCTCGCCTGATTGCAAGACTGCAAAAGACTCAAATTATCCAATGTCTGCAGTCGCGGCGCTGGCGGCGTGCCGCAAGCGATTTCGACAATCACCATCGGGTGAATTAATACCAGATCCAAGCCAATCAGTTCAACCAGGCCATCGTTGCCGTTGCGAAAATGGTCTATCCATACCGAGGTGTCAATGAGCACGCCCATGACTAGACTGAACTTTCCCGACGACGTGGGACATCTTCAATTTCAGGCATCGCCCCCCCAAGGGCAGCAAGACGTTTAGCAGCTTGTACCCGCACAAAGGTCTTGATGGCTTCCCGGAAAATGTCCGCTTTGTCCATGTCCGGCTCCGCCACTTCCAATGCCTTTTGGTAGAGCGCATCGTCAATAGTTACTGTGGTACGCATGTAGCCTCCTACATCAATATTGATGCTATTTTACATCAAATTAATCATCAATATAAGCAAAAAACATTTAGACAATAAATGGCAAATGATCCAAAAAAGTGACGAGCACATTCCAATTGAATGCACCTGAACATGACTTACCCCATTCTCACGAATGTACGCACCCATGCAAAAATCACGCTTACTGTATATCGCGCACGCAAACTATTTGACGCACCAACCTCGCTGCCCCGATAATCCAGCCAAGTGCTTCAAATCACGATTACAGAGCGGAATGTCACCCCGTCAGTCAGTGGCATTTTTTACGCCTCTCAGTCTTTTCTATGGGGAAAGGTGAGGCCGTCAGAAATGGCGGCCTGCTCGGCTCTGTACGAGATTTGAACACCTTAACCCCACCCCTCACGCTTCAAATCGTCAGCGGTGGCTTCCCGTCTCACAGAGGAGCACATCATGGTTAATCACGCCTACGGCGCAGCCGCGCGCACATCATTCCAACACCTCGCACAGGAGGTGGCAGCATGACGCGCACCAGCAAAAAATCAGATCCGCAAACTAGCCCGCCAACAGTGGCAATGGACTCGCCGGCCAAACGCGATGACGACGCTGCCGATACCAAATCCAGCTTTAGCAAACTGCCCTTCGTCTATCGAGCCAATTGCACAGGTGAGAACGACAGCAACTGGCATGTGCCATCAACCGAGGACTATGAAACGGCCTGCCAGCGTGGTCACGAATATGCGGCACATTACGCCCAATACCTCAAAGAGCATCCATTTTCTTTTGGCGCCAACACGCTCGGTTACATCGTCAAGGACATCGACTTCACCGATGAAAGCGGCGCCAAGGCTTACTGGGTTGGATTCTTTTCTTATCTGGAGCGCCTCATTCATGCACAGGTGCAGAACATGGATGTTTTTGCGGATGTTGATCAGATTAATACTTGCTTAACGAGACTCAAAGCCAGATGAGTGAGGAACTTGAAACGAACATGATTTTTCGTTCAAGGTATCAAACGAATAGCAGGCGGGACCGGGAAGGATGCGGTTCCATGACCTCAGGCAATGAGGCCACGAGCAGACTGTTCGAGAAAGGCTTGCATGTGATCGAGGTGGTCCGCATCACCGGGCATAAAACGCTGGCGATGCTGGACCGGTACACGCATTTGGACGTGTCGCAGTTGGTGCGAAAGCCGGATTAACCTTTGCATAGGTATTAAACAAGTACATCCGAAGTCTCGACATAGACAAGACGTGCCACTCACTGAGGCACACCATGCGGGACCGCTTGCGGGTCGTACAGTGTCCCACAGAGATCGTTGACCGCATCGGCGGGTGGCAGGAACTCAGCACAGAGGCACCGGCTATGGTGACGGCATTCCTTGACCATACTGCATCAATGGCTTACGGCGATCTAACGAGACATCACGATTGGCTGCATAAGAATTACTGAACGGCATTGAAGCGACCATCATTGCCAAAGAGATAATATTATCAAGCAGCTCTATCGCGCTCTGCGGTAACTCAATGCTCTAACAGCAAGTTAGCGCCTAAACCGGAAACGCAGTGTCTCCACTGCACCTCGCGAAACACCTATCGAAAGTAGCGTTAAAAATCCCAAAAAATCAGCCCGGTAGAATGCGAGTACTTTCTCAAATCCAATCTACGAGTGTCCAGATTAACGTGACATGGTAAGGAACCAAAAAAATATTGGAACCATTGCCCCTCTTATACGAAGAGGCCCTGAGTACGCCCCCTTTCCCCTCACAACCATTAAGCATGAGGCTACGAGCAGCCTGATCGAGAAGGGCTGCATGTGATCGTGGTTACCTGCATCACTTAATGCAAGATGCTTACGATGCCAGCACGGTATACGAGCTTGACTGCTGCGCAATTGAAATAAAAACACAATTAAGTGCATTTAAAACAACTTTTACCATCAAATTTCACATATAATGAATTATCAATAATTTAAAAGATAAAACTTAATTAAATATTTTATTTGATGTTTTTAATTTATTTGTTATTATTGATTCTGAAGTGGCGATTATTAGGTAACCACCGATTATCCATAGATTGAGATGACCATCGCCAAGAACTGCAGGCACTAGCTCTCAACCTTACGGGAACTCACACTAAACAAGCTATCATCTAGGAGTACAAAATGAATTTGAAAAACATGACTGTGCGAGCCAAACTGATCCTGGCTTTCGGTAGCTTGGCCCTAATGGTTCTCATCGCTTCTGCAATAGCGATAAATGCATTGAACAGCTCCAATCAACAATTCGTTTCATTCGTATCAGGGATTGATACACGGGCTCATCTCGTTGAACACATCCATGCGTCTGTTGGCGAAAGAGCTATTGCCGTTCGCAATATGGCATTAGCGACCAGTCAAGCTGACATTGACCGAGAAAAGGCCGTAGCAGTAAAGGCGCATGAAGAAGTACACAAAAATCTGGCACTGCTAGACAGTATGGTCGCTGGAAATGACATTCCTCAAAACGTCAAGTCATTGGTGGCCGACATAGACAAGATTGAGCAGTCGTATACGCCGGTTGCGCTGGCGATTGTGGACCTTGCCAGCCAAAACAAGCGAGAAGAGGCTATCGCAAAGATAAACAATGAATGCCTACCACTCCTCACGGCCTTGATCGCAAAAGCAAATCTCTACGCCGAAACAACGGCTACCCGGTCACAAACAATACTCTCGGATGCTGCAGAGCACTACGAAACTCAACGCAACATGTTGATCATCGTCTGTGCGCTGGCATTCTTGAGTGCAGCCGCGGCTGGCACTCTCATTACGATGAGCTTGTCCAAGGCTCTGGGCGCCGAACCGAATACGCTTAGTGAGATAGCCCAACGAGTCGCCGAAGGTAACCTGAGTTCGGTGACCGGTTCTGAAGGCGCTCCCGATGGCAGTGTATTAGCCTCCCTCAAGATCATGCAGAAAAATCTGGTCGAGACTGTAAGTAAGGTACGAGAAATATCGAACTCGATTGCAACAGGATCAGCCGAAATTGCAACAGGCAACCTTGACCTATCATCCCGTACTGAGCAACAAGCAGGCTCCCTTGAAGAGACTGCCTCTGCAATGGAGGAACTGACCTCTACTGTGAAGCAGAACGCTGACAACGCACGTCAGGCTAACCAATTGGCGACGTCTGCGTCTGCCATTGCCAGTGACGGTGGGAACGTAGTCAATCAGGTGGTCTTCACTATGGATGCGATCAATACCTCGTCCCGTAAGATTGTGGACATTATCAGCGTGATCGACGGCATCGCCTTCCAGACCAACATTCTTGCACTCAATGCCGCCGTGGAAGCAGCCCGTGCCGGTGAACAAGGCCGAGGCTTCGCAGTCGTCGCCTCTGAAGTACGTAGCTTGGCACAGCGCAGTGCAGCAGCCGCCAAGGAAATCAAGGCGCTGATTGATGATTCCGTTTCCAAGGTAGATGAAGGTAGCAAACTCGTGGCACAAGCAGGCAGCACAATGGAACAGGTCGTCTCCAGTGTCAAACGCGTGACCGATGTTGTCAGTGAAATCAGCGCTGCCAGTAGTGAACAGAGCGACGGTATTGGGCAAGTCAATCAAGCTATTGCCCAGATGGACGAAGCTACTCAGCAAAATGCTGCCTTGGTTGAAGAAGCGGCTGCCGCATCCCAGTCACTTCAGGAGCAGGCAAAACACCTTGAGCAAGCCGTGAGTGTGTTTAAACTCGGGGCGGATCACGGCTCAGGTAGCTTTACTCACAGCACAGCCCGTGCCACTGCAATCGCTCCGGCTCGCAAACCAGCTGCGAATATCACGCCTAAGCCCGCAGCAATTACCAAGAGCACGCCACAGAAGCACGCCGCCCTTAAAGCTGTCGGACATAAAGCCCTAGCAACAGCAGAGGACAATGGCTCTTGGGAGCAGTTTTAATTCGCCCCACCATGTGGCGCACATGAGTAAGCACGATAGGGGGATATATGGGCCACATGAACTCGACGCACCTTATAGTCAATATTTTTGAAACAAAGGCAAGCGCACTAGACGCAGCAGGAAACGAAGAAGGATTGTACGAAGCCAGCACCCACCTTGCCAAGTGGATCGCAAGCACAGAGGGTAAGCTCACCGAGGGCGAACTGCTCGCATTAATTCACATTGGAGCAATCGTCTTTCGAGAGGGAGTTCGTCGCTGGGATTGACCCCGGCAGGAGTCCATTGACTCTGTGCGCAGGTATACGCATTTGGATGTGTCACAGTTGGTGCGGAAGCTCGATTGAGACGACCTAGTTCATTTCTTTTCAAAGCAGCGTCCAACGACGAGGAGTACGGCATGCGCTCATCTCGTACTGCTCAATTGCTGGACCTGCATTCCCGCCAGCTCAGCAATCTTCCTGGCATGGTCGATATTTAGGCACCCTGCGAGCTTTGATCCTGGCGTGGATCGTTCCAGTGGCGACACCAAAAAGTAAAGATGTTTTGGTTGGTCCACCAATATGATCAACTGCGTCACGAACGTGGTTAGTCGTGACAATAACGAATTGGACTACAGGATTGAGCGAAGTGGATTAGCGAAGTATATCGTTGCTGAGTGCAGGACAGCCCAAAACAAAAAAGCGAGACCACCTCATGGTGATCTCGCTTCAATTGTGGTCGGAGTACAAGGATTCGAACCTTGGACCCCCTGGTCCCAAACCAGGTGCGCTACCGGGCTGCGCTACACTCCGTAAAACTGGTCAAACAAACTTCTTACTTCCGCCCCCTGCATGGAGCCAATCTATGGCCTGCCCTAAGGGAATCGAACCCCTAACCTATGGCTTAGAAGGCCATTGCTCTATCCGGTTGAGCTAAGGGCAGATCTGACAATCAAACAATAACACTACCTTGCTTGAGATCATCTACGGAAATGAAAACGGGCCGTCTTTCGACAGCCCGTTCATGTTATGGTCGGAGTACAAGGATTCGAACCTTGGACCCCCTGGTCCCAAACCAGGTGCGCTACCGGGCTGCGCTACACTCCGAGAAGCAAGATAATATCCCTTTGCCTACATTCGGTCAATACCTTCTTCACTTTTTCTGTAAAAAATAGGTATCGCAGCGTCTTATCTGTCGTGTAATCCGCATTGCGCATTTATATATAATGCGCAGCGCCACGAATATTCCATGCATCGCCATACAAGGCAGAATCCACAACTGAATACGCTATAATTCAGCCTTCCGAGACGTGACCAGGCGCTATCGATGCCGGGAAACAAAGGGTTGGATCTTCCAGCCCTTTTTCGTTTCTGTCACCTTGGCATGCAGGCTCATCGCTTTGCACGCCCTACGATCAACCGATGCTCCACAGACTCACCATGCAAGACATACCTCCCGATAACGCTATTGAAGATAGCGGTTCACGCAGCAAGGCACCGCTTGAGCTGATTGCGCGCGAAGTTGCGCGCCGCCGCACCTTCGGCATCATTTCTCACCCGGATGCCGGCAAAACCACGCTGACCGAAAAGCTGCTGCTGTTCTCCGGTGCGATTCAATTGGCCGGTACCGTCAAGGCGCGTAAGAGCGGCCGTCACGCCACTTCCGACTGGATGGAAATCGAAAAGCAGCGCGGCATTTCGGTGGCCAGCTCGGTGATGCAGTTCGAGTACCGCGACCACGTGGTCAACCTGCTCGATACGCCAGGTCACCAGGACTTCTCGGAAGATACCTATCGCGTGCTGACAGCGGTCGACTCGGCGCTGATGGTGATCGACGCCGCCAAGGGCGTGGAAGAGCAGACCATCAAACTGCTCAACGTTTGCCGCATGCGCAATACGCCCATCATCACCTTCATGAACAAGATGGACCGCGAAACCCGCGATCCGCTGGAGCTGCTCGATGAACTGGAATCGGTGCTGAAGATTCAGTGCGCGCCGGTAACCTGGCCGATTGGCATGGGCAAAAGTTTTCGCGGCGTGTATCACTTGCTGCGCGATGAAATCATGTTGTTCAAGGCTGGTGAAGAACGCGCCGACGGCAATGTCGAAATCATCAAGGGTATCGACAATCCCAAGCTGGTCGAGATGTTCCCGCTGGAAATCGAACAGCTCAAGATGGAAGTCGAACTGGTGCATGGCGCTTCGCACCCTTTCAATCTGGACGATTTCCTGGCCGGGATTCAGACTCCGGTGTTTTTCGGCTCGGCCATCAACAACTTTGGCGTGCGCGAAATTCTCAACGCGCTGCTTGACTGGGCGCCGGGACCGGGCAACCGCGATGCGACCGTGCGTAGTGTCGAGCCCAATGAAGCGCCGTTCTCCGGTTTCGTCTTCAAGATTCAAGCCAATATGGATCCGGCTCACCGCGACCGTATTGCCTTCCTGCGTGTGTGCTCGGGCCGTTTCGAGCGCGGCATGAAACTCAAGCATCTGCGCCTGAACCGCGACATCAAGGTGTCGTCGGTGGTGACCTTCATGGCTTCGAGCCGTGAGCAAATCGAAGAAGCCTACGCCGGTGACATCATCGGCCTGCCCAACCACGGCAATATGCAGATCGGCGACAGCTTTTCGGAAGGCGAACTGTTGCAGTTCACCGGTATTCCGTATTTCGCACCGGACTTCTTCCGTGTAGCGCGCATCCGTAATCCTCTGAAGATCAAGCAATTGCACAAGGGTCTGCAACAGCTGGGTGAAGAGGGTGCGGTACAGGTCTTCAAGCCGACCAATAATGGCGACCTGATCCTGGGCGCGGTTGGCGTGCTGCAGTTTGAAGTGGTGGCCAGCCGTTTGCTCAACGAATACGGTGTCGATGCAGTGTTTGAAGGCACCAGCATCAGTAGCGCGCGCTGGGTGACTTGCGAGGATAAGAAGATGATGGCCGATTTCGAAAAATCCTCGGCTGGCTTCAATCTGGCCCATGACGCTGCCGGTAACCTGGCCTATCTGGCCAGCTCAGGCGTGAATCTGCGCCTGACCCAAGAACGTTGGCCTGGCGTGACCTTCCATGCGACCCGCGAGCACGCTGCCAAACTGGATTAAAAACCGGTGAGCAATGCAAAAAGGCCGTTCCAGGCATCGCCGGAACGGCCTTTTTTACGTCTTGCCGACAGGAAAAGTCAACGCAGCATGAAGGACATGGCCGACAGGCTATTGAGCACACGCACGGCGAATTCCACCGAGGGTGCAGAAAATTGCAGCGATACGGCATCCAGACGCTCAACGATGGGCAACTGGCAAAACAGATCGGTCAAGGCCGGCGTCTGTACCTGCAGGCGGCATTGCAGAGGCCCCTCTATCCGATAGGGCCTGAGCACTGGCACGGCCTTGGCGGCTGCGACTGCTTCCTGGGCGATCTTTTCCAGCAAGGCGCAGGCGGCCTGCTGGGACAAGGAATCGCCGCTGTTGTTGCCGTAGGCTTGCTTGATTTCAGCAAAGTGCGCGTGCGCAAACAGTGGTGTGGTTTCTGCGACAAAGACATCGTCGCCACTGCCAAAGATTACCGGCACCCCAAATTCACCGGCCAGCGCACCATAAATTGCGGCTTCGCCGAGTTCCATGTCGTTGAGCCAGACCCGCGCAAAAGCGAAGCTGTTGATGGTGTGCGCCAGGATGCCTCGGGTCTGCGAGCGCGAATGGTAACCGACCATCATGACGGCATCGGTATAAGCATCAACGCCGCTCATCATGCCCAGCGTACGCGGCTTTCCCAGCACCATGCGCGCCGCTGGATGCAATAATTCGGGCAACAGATTTCGAAAACTACCGTGCGAATCATTGACCAGAATACGCTGCGCACCACCGGCTAAAGCACCGCGAATGACGGCATTGGCTTCCTCGGTCATTTGCCGCCGTGCGCGTTCGTATTCGCCATTGCCGGCGCGGGTCTGTTCGGGATGAAATACCCCGGCGATACCTTCGATATCGACTGAAATCAAAACATTCATGCTTCCTCCTTGGCCGCCAGCGATGTCAACATATCGCTCAGCGTACGGCGTTCATTACCGTCCCTGCCCTTGACCGTTTCGGCCGCAAACAAGGCGTTGATGATGGCTTGCTCGGTGCTGTCGGCGACCGCGTGGAAGAGCGGGTCGAGCAGGCTATCGTGCAGGCAGTTGAACTGCATGACGGCGCTGGCCTCGGCAGACATCGTCTGGCTCAGTTGCGGCACCGTCTGCGCGGTGGAAAAAGCTAATGCAATATCGCCGCTGCCGTGACCATAGACGGAGCCGGTGCGCGCCAGACCGGCGCCGCTACGGGTCGCTAGACGACGCAGTTGGCGCGCATCCAATGGCGCATCGGTAGCGATGATCATGATGATGGAGCCCTTCTCCGGCTCGCCATTGGTGCGCTGCATGCCTTGGAGACGACGCCCGATGGCGTCGCCGGCCAATGTCAGTTCGCCCAGCTTGCCAAAGTTGGCCAGTACCAACGCCCCTACGGTATAGCCGACATTGCCAATGGTGAGCGTGCGCGAGGCGCTGCCGATGCCGCCTTTGAGTTCGAAGCAGGACATGCCGCGCCCGGCGCCCACGGCACCTTGCACGACCTGTGCCGAGGCATTGTTCAAGGCCTGTTGATAGTGCTGTTCTTCAACCGCAAAGACTTGCATGTCGTTGAGATAGCCGTCATTGCATTCGAACACCAGCGGATTGATGCTCGGCAGAGTGCGGCCGATTTCCGGATTGTCTTTGACTGCAGCACGCATCTGCGCGCTCGCTATCGTGCCCACGGCAAAGGTATTGGTGAGTGCAATGGGCGTCTCTAGCACGCCCAGCTCCTGCACCTGCAGCAGGCCGATGCTCTTGCCAAAACCGTTAAACGTCACTGCTGCTGCCGGGACTTTGTCGCGAAAAACGTCGCCGCCATGCGCACGGATCACCGTCACACCGGTCTGGATGGCATTGTCATTGAGCGTGCAATGGCCGACGGTGACGCCGGCAACGTCGGCGATGGTGCCGGTCGGACCGGCTGCCAGGCAGCCGATGTGAGCTTGTTGTGTCATGTGCTTCGATACCTGCGAGCAGGTCGGCCTTGTTCTTTGGATTATTTTTGTTCCAGCTTCGGATCGAGTGCATCGCGCAAACCGTCACCCAGCAAATTGAAGGCCAATACTGTCAGAAAAATGGCCAGGCTGGGGAAGATGGCGATATGCGGCGCCGTCATCATGTCAGAGCGCGCCTCGTTGAGCATGGCGCCCCATTCCGGCGTTGGCGGCTGTGCGCCCAGACCGAGAAAGGACAAGCTGGCCGCCGTGATGATCGAGGTGCCGATACGCATGGTGAAATACACCACCACCGACGAAATCGTGCCCGGAAAAATATGGCGCAGGATGATCGTCATGTCATTGGCGCCGATACTGCGCACCGCTTCAATGTAGGTCAGTTGCTTGAGCGACAAGGTATTGCCGCGCACCAGTCGGGCAAAGGCTGGAATACTGAAGATGGCGACAGCGATGATGACATTGGTCATGCCGTTGCCGAGCATGGCGACGATGGCAATGGCCAGCAGGATGCCGGGAAAGGCAAACAGTACATCGCAGATGCGCATGATGATGCGATCGGCCCAACCTTCATAGTAACCGGCGATCAGACCGGCAAAAGTGCCGACGATGGCACCCAACGCGACCGAGGAAAAACCGACCGCCAGCGACAACTGCGTGCCGACCAGAATCCGGCTGAAGATATCGTGCCCCAGCGAATCAACACCAAACCAATGTTGCAAGGATGGCCCGGCATTGAGGGCATCGTAGTCAAAATAATTTTCGGCGTCGTAGGGAGAAATATAGGGTGCCAATACGGCCAGCAACACCAGAAACACCACAAAGCCGGCGGCTGCCAGTGCCAGCGGCTGCTTCTTGAATTTGCGCCAGAATTCGCTCAAGGGCGTGCGAATCAAAGTGGCGGCCGCCGTAGCGACGACGGGTGCAACTGAGGGAGTGGGAGTGGAAGTCGACATCTGCGTCTCACTTATAACGGATGCTCGGATTGATGACGGCATAGAGCACGTCAACGATCAGATTGATGAAAATGAATTCCAGCGAGAACAGCAAAATCTCGGCTTGAATGATGGGGTAGTCGCGCATCTCGACGGCGTCGATCAGCAAGCGTCCCATGCCTGGCCAGTTGAATACCTTCTCGACCACGATGGAGCCGCCCAGCAAAAAGCCGAACTGCAGGCCCATCATCGTCACTACCGGAATCAGGGCATTGCGCAGACAATGTTTGGCAACCACGATGCGTTCCGGCAAGCCCTTGGCACGCGCGGTGCGGACAAAGTCTTCTTTCAGGATCTCGATGAATGAGGAACGCGTAAAGCGCGCCATGATCGCCGCCACACCAGCGCCCAGCGTGAGCGACGGCAGGATGTAATGACGCCAGCTGTCGGCGCCAACCGTCGGCAGCCAGCCCAGTTGTACCGAGAACACTTCCATGAACACCATGCCCAGCGCAAACGGCGGGAAGGAAATGCCAGACACTGCCAGCGTCATGCCGAGGCGATCCGGCCATTCATTGCGCCACACTGCCGAAAAGATGCCGATGAACAAACCAAAAATCACGGCCCAGATCATGCTGGTCAAGGTCAGCCACATGGTCGGCCAGAAGCGCTCCATGATTTCCTGACTCACCGGCAGCTTGGAGCGCAGTGAAATACCGAAGTCGCCATGCGCCGCATTGACAAAAAAGCGCACGAACTGCTGATGCATCGGCAAATCCAGACCGAGATCGGTGCGCACCAGCGCAACTGTTTGCTCGTCTGCTTCGGGTCCGGCAGCCAATCGCGCCGGATCACCCGGCAACAAGTGCACGAACAGGAACACCATCACCGCGACCAGAAACAAGGTCGGGATCAATCCCATCAGGCGTTTTAGAACATAAGAAAACATGGCGCTTCCTGCATAACGGTCAACAACAAATCAACAAGCTCGGGAGCGACACCGCCACGGCAATGGCGGCGGTGTCGTTTAACACACGGCTCTTACTTCAACTCGATTTCATCGAAATTGTAGGAGGCGTCCGGCATCACATAGATACCCTTGAGGTTCTTGCTGCGGGCATACAAGACCTTCTCGGTGGCCAGGAAGGCCCACGGTGCATCCTTCCAGATTTCAGTCTGGGCATCCTTGTACAAGGCGGTCTTGTCGGAACGTTCGGTCACTGTCAGTGCCTTGGCCAGATCAGCATCGACCTTATCGTTCTTGTAGTAGGCCGTATTGAGCAGCTTGGGCGGGAAGGATTCCGAAGCCAGCAGCGGACGCAGACCCCAGTCAGCTTCGCCAGTGGAAGACGACCAGCCGCCGTAATACATGCGCACCGGTGCGGTATCGGGATTCGGTGCACTCTCGACCTTCTCCACACGTTGACCAGCTTCCAACGCCTGCACCTTGACCTTGATGCCGACCTGGGCCAGTTGCTGCTGCACGAACTGAATGACCTTCAATGCCGTGGTATAGGTATAGGCCGACCACAGTTCGGTTTCAAAGCCGTTCGGGTAACCGGCTTCGGCCAGCAGGGCTTTGGCTTTTTTCACGTCATACGGCCAGGGACCGGTCTTGACGGCATAGTCAACGCCTTGCGGCAAGACACCATCCATCGGTACCGCGTAACCACTGAAGGCAACCTTGACCAGCGCATCCTTGTTGATGGCATAGTTGATGGCTTGGCGCACCTTGGGATTGTCAAACGGCTTTTGTTTGACGTTCATCGACACGTAGCGCTGGATGATGGACGGACCGCTGATGATATCGAGCTTGCCCTTGCCCTTGAGCAGTTCAGCCTGTTCGTAAGGCAATGGGAAGGTGAATTGCGCTTCGCCGGTCTGCATCATGGCAGCGCGCGAATTATTGTCGACTACCGGCTTCCAGATGATTTCGTCGATCTTCGGATAGCCCTTCTTCCAGTAACCGTCGAATTTCTCCGCCTTCATGTAGTCGGTCTGCTTCCACTCGACGAACTTGAACGGACCGGTGCCGACTGGATGGAAAGCGATGTCCTTGTTACCGTACAGCTTCAGGGCGGTGGGCGAAATCATCACTGCCGACGGATGCGCCAGCACGTTGATGAAGGCCGAGAACGGTTCCTTCAAGACGATCTTGACGGTGTAGTCGTTGAGGATATCGGTGTGCGCCACGCGGTTGAACAGGTTGTAACGCTTAAGCTTGTTGTCCGGATTGGTGACGCGGTCGAGCACAGCCTTGACGGCGTCGGCCTTGAAGGTGGTGCCGTCATGGAACTTGACACCCTGGCGCAGGCGGATAGTGTATTCCAGGCCATCCTTGCTAACCAGATAGCCTTCGGCCAGCACGTTGACCAGCTTCATGTCCTTGTCGAAGCCGAACAGACCTTGATAGAAAGACTTGGTCACCGCCATCGTCAGGGTGTCGTTGGCATCATACGGATCCATGGTGGTGAAGGTGGACGCCACGGCCAGCGTCACGCTCTTGTTGGCCCATGCCTGCGCAGCGGCGAACTGCAAGCTTGCACCAAGCGTGCCGAGAGCCAGCCAGCGGGCGACGGTGGCGCCACGTTGCAAATATTGAGTAGTCATCTTGTTACTCCTGCTTTCTGGGTTAATGGATGTTGCCAAGGGTGTTGCCAAGTTCGAGGGATGCCTGTTTAAAACATGCCAGCAATACGATGTCGTGCAACGTAATGATCGGGACCGACTTGCTGCAATGGTTCGACCAACGGCTCGTCACCGATGGCGCGAATGGGGCTGGGCATGAGACTGCTGGCGTCGTCGTTCTGCCGCATCTGCTTGAGATGGCGCAAGCTCGGATCGGCAATCGGCACTGCCGCCATCAGCTTGCGTGTATAGGGATGTTGCGGGTTTTCAAAGATGGCGCGGCGCGGACCGATTTCGACGATCTGGCCGAGATACATCACCGCCACGCGATGACTGATGCGCTCCACCACAGCCATATCATGCGAAATGAAAATGAAGGAAATCCCCAGCTCGGCCTGCAAGTCCAGCATCAGATTGACGATCTGTGCCTGGATCGATACGTCCAGCGCCGATACCGACTCATCGGCGATCACGATCTTGGGGTTCAACGCCAGTGCACGGGCGATACAGACACGTTGGCGCTGGCCACCGGAGAATTCATGCGGATAACGCTGCGCATGCTCGGGCAACAAACCCACGCGCTTGAGCAAGGCGTCCACACGTGCTTGCGCGCCCTCTTTCATGCCGTGTACCAGCAGCGGCTCCATGATCGAATAACCGACCGTCATGCGCGGATCGAGCGAAGCAAACGGATCCTGGAAGATGAACTGGATGTCACGTCGCAGCGTACGTAATTCACTACGCGGCAACTCCGCCAGATTGCGCCCGCCGAACTCAACCTTGCCGCTGCTGATGTCCACCAGACGCAGCAGCGAACGACCGGTGGTCGACTTGCCGCAACCGGATTCACCGACAATGGCCAGCGTCTCGCCAGCATACAAATCAAAACTGACGCGTTCGACCGCATGCACACGTTGTTTGACCCGTCCCAGCAATCCACTCTTGACGTCAAAGCGGGTGCTCAGTTCGCGCACCTTGAGGATAGGCTCGGCTGGCTGCGCACTGGGCGCGACGGTCTGCGCAGGTGTGCTGCTTGCGTCCACAATGCCAAAGCGTTGCGGAAAATCGGTCCCTTGCATAGCGCCCAGACGCGGCACGGCCGCAAGAAGCGCCTGCGTATAAGTATGTTGAGGTGCCGCGAAAATAGGTTGAACGGCATTTTCTTCGACCTTTTCGCCGCGGCACATGACCACCACGCGATCGGCGATTTCAGCGACCACGCCCATGTCATGCGTGATGAACACCACCGCCATGTGCATCTCTTGCTGCAGGGAGCGGATCAGTTGCAAAATCTGCGCCTGAATGGTGACGTCGAGCGCAGTCGTGGGTTCATCGGCAATCAACAGCGATGGCTTGCACGACAAGGCCATGGCGATCATGACGCGCTGGCGCATGCCGCCGGAGAGTTGGTGCGGATGACGGTCCAGCACGCGCCGGGCTTCAGGAATACGCACCAGCTCTAGCATGCGCAAGGCTTCGGCACGGGCTTCACTGTGGCTCTTGCGTTGATGCAGACGAATCGATTCAGCGATTTGTTCGCCGACGGTAAACACCGGATTGAGCGAGGTCATCGGTTCTTGAAAGATCATCGCGATCTCGGCACCGCGAATGCTGCGCATGGTCGCTTGCGGCGCACTCACCAGATCCAGCGTCTGGCCTTTGCGGCGCTGGAACTGCATGCTGCCCGAGACAATGCGTCCGCCGCCATACTCGATCAAGCGCATGATGGCCAAGGACGACACCGACTTGCCCGAGCCGGACTCACCGACAATGGCCAGCGTTTCGCCGCGATCCACATGAAACGACAAATCCCGGACCACGTCGATACTGCGCTCGGAGGTGCTGAAACGCACGCCCAGACGATCCACCGTCAACACACGCGGCGCTGGATTGTTGATCTCTGCCGCAGTCGCTTGTAGAGCTTGCATACACATCTTCCTGTTATCGGTAAATCGCCGTCACCGGCGTCTCACTGCCGCGGGCAACACCGCGATACATGCCTTCGGTATTGAACGACAGGGATAAATTGCCCTGTGCATCCAACGCAATCAAACCACCGCGCCCGCCATAGACCGGCAACACCTGCATGACCACCTCTTCGGTGGCTTGCTGCAGGCTGGCGCCGCCATAGGCCATGCGTGCGGCCACATCGTAAGCGGCAACCGTGCGCATGAAGACCTCGCCGGTGCCGGTGGCCGAAACCGCCGCCGTGGCATTGGCGGCATAACAACCGGCGCCGATCAAGGGGGTATCGCCAACCCGGCCGAGCTGCTTGTTGGTCATGCCGCCGGTGGAAGTGGCGGCGGCCAGATTGCCGTGCATGTCGAGGGCGACTGCACCGACGGTGCCGAACTTGCTGTCCGGATCTATCGGTTCTGCCGCAGCATGGGCGGACTCTTGAAACACCAAGGCCGCGCCGTCGTGATCAAGAACCGCACCGGTTTGACTGCGTGCCCGCTGCCACTGCTGATAACGCGCCTCGGTATGGAAATATTCTGGCGCGACCAGCTCCAGGCCCTGTTCTCGAGCAAAGGTCTCGGCACCACTGCCGGCCAGCAAGACATGGGCGCTGTGCGTCATCACCGCGCGCGCAGCCAGCACTGGATTACGAACGCAGCTTACTGTTGCTACCGCTCCTGCGGCCAACGTAGCGCCGTCCATGATGGCGGCGTCCAGCTCATGGGTGCCGTTGCGGGTGTAGACCGCGCCTTTGCCAGCATTGAACAGGGGGCAATCCTCTAGCAAGCGTACGGCTTCGGTGACGGCGTCCAGGGCTGATCCACCTTGCGTGAGTACCGCCTGTGCTGCCAGCAGCACCGCATTGAGCGCGCTGTGATAGCCCTGCTCGTCGGCCTCGCTCAGATTGTTGCGGGTGATCGTGCCAGCGCCGCCATGGATGGCAATGATGGGCGTGCTCATGATTTTTTGGTCCTTGTACGGATGCTGCTGACATTCTTGTTAGGCGCAACAGCCTGGCTGCGCGCACGTGCCTTGGGTGGCTCATCCCATTCGCTCTGATACAGCCACGGCAGCACAAATTCGGTCATTTCGGAGGCGGCCTGCACCGAACGTTTGGTGCGATGTGCGACGGCATCGCAGATGGCCTGGATCAACACCAGTGCGGCCGCATCCGAGGTCGGCGACAGTTGCCGCTCGGTCTGGGCAAAAATGGTCACGTCGGCCAGCGGCACCAGCGGTGAATCCGGCAAGTCGGTGAAGGCAATCACTTTGGCGCCCTTCTTGACGGCATACCGGGTCAGTCGGATGGTGTCGGTGGCATAGCGCGGATAGGCCATGGCAATGACAACGTCACGGCTATCGAGCTTGAAGAACTGCCGCCCGGTCTGCGACGGCCCGCCTGGTTGCGCACCCGACATCACGGTGCGGCAAAACGGTTCGAGCCCATGCACCATCATGCCAGCCAGAAAAGCGCTGGCGCCGAAGCCGATCACGAAGATGCGTTCGGCCTGCAGAATCATCTCGACGGCCTGCTCACAATGGGCCGGCACCAGGGCACGGCGTGTTGCTTCGATGTTGCGGATGTCATTGCTCAGTGCCGAGGCAATGATTTCGATGGTGGTCGCACTCTTTTGCACTTCGCTGCGCATCTTTTCCACCGGCGCCAGCGAGGAAGCAAAGTCGGCCACCAGTGCATTGCGAAACGGCGCGTAACCGTCAAACCCCAATGCGTGGGCGAAGCGGTTGGCAGTTGCCAGCGAAATGCCGGCCGCTTCCGACAGCTCGTCGATGGTCATGGTGGCAGCGCGAAAGGTATTGCCCAGCACATAGTCGGCAGCCTTGCGATGAGCCCGCGACAAATTCGGATACAACTTGCCGATGACGCTAGCTACTGCGCCAGCGCCTTGCAAAGTTGTGTTGTTCGACTTGTTCATAGGGTGCCAGAGGATAAAAACGGAAAGAGAGAAATACGCAAGCCATCACTACGGCCGCGAAAAATGTAAATATATTTTCATTACTTGCAAAAGTAAAGAAAATATTCTTTCAGAAATGAAAAAAACGAAGATGCACCATAAATAGGCGCAGATGCACTCAGATAGACAGAAATTTAGGTGCACCGCACCAGAAATACCAGACGTTATGTTCAGATTGGGGCGCCCTTTGCATCCACAGAAAAGGCGGCACTACTGAACCGCAGTGCAACAAAAGCGCCTATTGATCGCTTCCGAACAAGCAATGAATCCTGTTCCTTGCTTGAGAAAATGCGAGATACCAGCGTTTGACAATCGTAGAATCAACGGCAGCACTGCTCGACTTGATCCACTCAATAGCGGTATCCTCGGCAGCGTCATCTTTCCCCCTCCCCTCCCTTTCCAGTCATGAACATCCGCTTCCTCGAAACCTTCGTCTGGCTGGCCAAGTTGAAGAACTTCCGGCTTACCGCTGAACGCCTGCACACCACGCAGGCGGCGGTATCGAGCCGTATTGCCACGCTGGAGCAGGATTTTGGCGTACGCCTGTTTGATCGCGGCGCCCGCGAAGTGACGCTCACTTCCGACGGCAGCAAGGCGCTGGTCTATGCCGAACGCATGGTGAAATTGATGCGCGAGATGAAGGATGACATGGCCGACAAAGAGGTCCATGCCGGCGTGATGCGCATCGGCGTGATCGAGTCTATCGTGCATAGCTGGTTCCCGGACTTCATCGGCCGCCTGCACAAGCTGTTTCCGCGCGTGCAAATTGAAATCGCCAGTGACACCACCATTCACCTGCGCGAGCAGTTCAACAAGGGCTTGCTCGATATCGTGCTGCAGGCCGAGCCGGTGATCGGGCCGCACATCAGCAATCTCAATCTGTGCGAATTCACCATGCGCTGGGTTGGCAGCGCCAAGCTCAATATCGGCAATGAGACCTTGAGCTTGTCTGATCTGGCGACCTTCCCGATTGTCAGTTTTGCACGCAACTCGGGGCCGCATGCGGTAATCGAACGCATGTTTTCCAATAGCGAGCGCGGCGCACCTCATATCAATTGCATTGCCTCGGTGGCGGCCATGATCCGTCTGGTCACGGATGGCTTCGGCGTGGCGGCGGTACCGCCGGCGATCATCCAGCGTGAACTCAATGAAGAGAGCCTGCAGGTGTTACGGGTGGATGTGGATTTCCCGGCATTGCAGATGCTGGCCAGTTTTCGGGCCGATGACGATAACCCGTTGACCGAAACGGTGGCGCGCATCGCCCAGCAAACCGCTGCCGACTTTGCACTCAATTGGGGCCAGGAAATCGCCCGACTGCCGCCTCAGACACCCTGAATCTACCCTCAATCTACTCTGAATCTACCAGAAATGCTGTCGCAGCACCGTCTGCAGCACCGCACTGCATACGTTCAATCAGCACCATGAGAGCGCATCGCGCGACCCATTTTTGCTCATAAGATTTTGCAATCAGACGCCCCAACAATTTCTTGTTGGACAGGCAGCCGCACGCTACGCATACTGATTTCGCAGCTAGTACGACCGACCTGCAGCGACGCTCCTCAATGCCATCTCCGGCGCGCAGAGCATGCTCACTGCAGTCCACCCCAATTAGAAAATGAGAAGACAAGCATGAGCTATTCACCTTCGGCTGCACTCGATGCCGTCGCGCAACGCAGCGATCCTGCAACGGTCGACCTCAACGTCACCTATCGCAAAATCGCTTGGCGGCTGATTCCTTTCCTGGTGTTTTTGTTCGTCCTGGCCTGGATAGATCGCGTCAATGTCGGCTTCGCCAAATTGCAGATGCTGCACGATCTGCAATTCAGCGAGGCGGTGTATGGTCTGGGTGCGGGGATTTTTTTCATCGGCTACTTCTTGTTTGAAGTGCCCAGCAATCTGCTGCTGGAAAAAATCGGTGCCCGCAAGACGTTAGCGCGCATCACCATTCTGTGGGGGTTGGCATCGATGGCGATGGCTTATGTCCATTCGCCGACCAGCTTCTATATTCTGCGCTTCCTGCTGGGCATCTTTGAAGCGGGATTTTTCCCGGGTGTGGTGCTGTATCTGACTTACTGGTTTCCGGCGCAGCGACGGGCACGCGTGAACGGCCTGTTCATGACCTCATTTGCCATCGCCGGTGTGGTTGGCGGCCCCATCGCCGGTCTGGTCATGAGTAGCATGGAAGGCGTCGGTCATCTGGCTAACTGGCAGTGGCTGTTCATCATGGAGGGGGTGCCTTCCTTGCTGGCCGGTTTCTTCGTGCTGCTGTATCTGCCGGAAAAACCAGCCGACGCCGCCTGGTTGAGCAGCGCTGAGCAACAGGCTGTCACCCAAGCGCTGGTGGCGGAAAATACGGTCCCTGGCAAGCACCTTTCTTTCAAGGCCGCGTTCAGTAACTATCGCATCTGGATTTGTGCGGCAATCTATTTCTGCGTGGTCAGCGGTAATGCGACGATCGCTTTCTGGACGCCATCGATCATCAAGGAGATCGGCATCAAGGGCAATCTGCAGATTGGCTTGCTGTCGGCAATTCCTTTCATTGCCGGTACGCTGGCCATGATCTGGAACGGCATCCACTCCGACCAGACCGGCGAACGCCGTCTGCATAGTGCCCTGGCTACCCTGATCGCCAGTATCGGCCTGGTCCTGACCGGTCTGTTTCTGGGCAATGCCACGCTGGCATTGGCGGCATTGACCCTGGCGGCGATTGGCATTCTGGCCGCCTTCCCGGTGTTCTGGTCGATTCCTGGCGCCTTTCTGGCCGGCACGGCTGCTGCCGGTGGCATTGCGTTGATCAATTCGATCGGCAACCTGGCCGGTTTTGCCGCGCCCTACGTGATCGGTGCGCTCAAGACCAGCACCGGTTCACTGGCATCGGGCTTGTATTTTGTGGCGGCGTTGGAATTGGCAGCCAGTGTGCTGGTGATCCTGTGCATCAAAAAAAGCTGACCCCGCTCGACTCCACTCGGCTCTACTATTTTGCAGCACCCCGTTTCTTTTTAAGCAGACATTGACATCATGAATCTTTCTTTCCGTACCGACGCCGCCACCCTGAACGTCGACATCCATACGCTGGTCATCGCCGGTTGGGCTGGACGTGACCACGCGGCCATTGAGCATCACATCGAAGAATTGGCAGCGCTGGGCATTGCACGTCCGAGCGCAGTGCCACTGTATTACCGCGTCTCCAGCAATCAGCTCACGCAAGCGGCGACGGTGCAAGTGGTCGGCGCCGAATCCTCGGGTGAAGTCGAAACCTTTGTCTTCAAGGCCGACGGTGAGCTCTATGTCAGCATTGCCTCGGATCATACCGATCGTAAACTGGAGGCCTATAGCGTGGCGTTTTCCAAGCAAGCCTGCATCAAACCGGTCGCTACCGAAGCATGGAAATTGAGCGACGTCGCCGATTATTGGGACGAACTGGTCATCCGGTCCTGGATCATGGAAAATGGCGTGCGCGTGCTCTATCAGGAAGGCACGCTGGCCAGCCTGCGCACACCGTTGGATCTGATTGTCGGCTTCACCGGCGGTCAATCGATGCTGCCGCCCGGTTGTGGCATGACTTGCGGCACCGTGGGTGCCATCGGCGGTATTCGCCCGGCGACATCGTATGTGCTGGAACTGTTCGATCCGCGTCGTCAACGTGCGCTGCGCCATGCTTACGAATCGGAGATACTGGCAGAAGTGGCCTGATCCCCTGCAATCTCACTCTCATTGAATTGACCCACATGACGACCAGCCTGTCTCAACATATCAGCGAACTCAACGCCGCGCACGTCAGCGCCGTGCAACTGGCCGAGCGTGCACTGGCACGCGCCACCGCCGCCGACGGTGAAGGCGCACGTGTATTTACACGCATCTACGACACTGGCGCGCGCGCCGCAGCCACAGCGTCCGATACGCTGCGTCAGGCTGGGCTCAAGCGCTCGCCGATTGATGGTCTGCCGGTGTCGATCAAGGATTTGTTTGACGTCGCCGGCGAAACTACACTGGCCGGCTCGCTGGCCTTGCGCGGTTATCCGGCGGCCACCGAACATGCGCTGGTGGTGCAGCGTCTGATGGCGGCCGGTGCCATCATCGTCGGCCGTACCAACATGACTGAATTTGCCTACTCCGGCCTGGGTATCAATCCACACTACGGCACACCGCGCAATCCCTGGCAGCGTGATCAGGACGGCGGCCGCATTCCCGGCGGCTCTTCTTCGGGCGCGGCGATTTCGGTCACCGATGGCATGGCAGTGGCCGGTGTAGGCTCCGACACCGGCGGTTCGATCCGGATTCCGGCGGCCTTATGCGGTATCACCGGTTTCAAACCAACGGCGCGCCGGGTGCCCTTGCAAGGCGTGTTGCCGTTGTCGCAACAGCTCGACTCCATCGGCGCCATGGCACCAACTGTGATGTGCTGCGCGATGATGGATGCAGTGCTGGCCGGTGAGTCATTTGTGGCGCCCCTGGCCGCACCTTTGCGCGGTCTGCGTCTGCTGCTGCCCACCAATGTGGTGCTCGACGGTATGGACTCGCAGGTCAGTGCAGCTTTCCAGAGCAGCTTGTCGCGTCTGTCGGCGGCCGGCGCCGTGATCATTGAACAAAGCATTCCCGCCTTTAGCGAACTGGCCGCCATCAATGCCAAGGGTGGCTTCACTGCCGCCGAAGCCTGGACCTGGCACCGCAAACTGATTGAACAACGGCATGCCGATTACGATCCACGTGTGGTCTCGCGCATCCAGCGCGGCCGAGACATGAGCGCTGCCGACCTGCTCGATGTGATCCATGGTCGACGCGGCTGGATAAAGAAGGTGCAGGCGCAACTGATCGATTTCGATGCACTGATCATGCCAACCGTGCCTATCGTGGCGCCAAAAATCAGCGACCTGCAAGCCAGCGATGAGGCCTACTATGCCGCCAATGGCTTGATCTTGCGCAATCCATCGCTGATCAATTTCCTCGATGGTTGCGCCATTTCCTTGCCCTGCCACACTGCCGGCGACGCACCGGTCGGCCTGAGTCTGGCCGCTGGTGTTGACGGCGATCATCGCTTGTTGTCGATCGCCTTGGCAGTGGAATCCGTACTCAAGTCTGCCTGATCAGGGGGTTCTAAAGACAGCATCCTCACCACGGCTTGCAGCAATGCAGGCCGTTTTGCTTTTCACAAGAAATTACCACCAGGCAACGACGGCAAACACGGCCGTCGGCTGACATATAATGGCGACCCCACGGCGCAGATCAGCCGACCATGACATGACATTGCCTACCTTGCCATCAGCCGCCACACACACCTCCGGTATTCATCTGGAAGCCGTCACGCTCATGCGTGGCGATCAAACTGTGTTCACCCAGTTCAGCCTGCACCTGAGCGAGTCGCGCATCGGCATCATCGGTGATAACGGCGCCGGCAAGAGCAGCCTGTTTCGGCTCATCAGCGGGCTCGATCAGCCGCAATCGGGGCGCGTGCTGGTGCATGGCCTGGACACCGCACGTGCCGAGGAACGCCGGCAATTGCCGCGTCACGTCGGCCTGATGTTTCAAAACCCTGACGATCAGATCATCTTCCCGACCGTGGCCGAAGAGTTGGCCTTCAGCCTTACCGCCAGCGGCCTTGAGCGACGCGCAGCGCGCCAGCAGGCGCTGGCCTTTCTGGCGCAGCGCGGTCTGTCAGACTGGGCCGAACGCGCCATCGGTGAGCTCAGTCAGGGTCAGCGCCAGCAGCTCTGTCTGCTGGCCTTGCACATCACACAACCGGCAACGCTGTTGCTCGACGAACCTTTTGCCAGTCTCGACCTGTTAAGCCAGATGCGACTGTCGGCGCAAATGCAGGCCAGCCCGCAGCAACTCTTGCTGTCGACGCATCTGCTTGATCACGTACGCGATTTTGAACGGGTCTTGTGGCTGGATCAGGGCCAGTTGCGCGGCGACGGACCGGGGCGCGACATTTGCGCCGCCTATGCCGCCGACGTCCAGGCCCGTGGTCTGGCTGCCAAGCACAGCCTGCTTCATGCGTAGCCTCTATTC
>Ga0209913_1000669_pt1 | contig 25947 bp, 18 predicted proteins | sample PersoiDNA2013203_FD_185805 | JGI IMG/M metagenome (GOLD analysis project Ga0209913, IMG submission 185805) | Permafrost soil microbial communities from the Arctic, to analyse light accelerated degradation of dissolved organic matter (DOM) -... | ecosystem: Environmental > Terrestrial > Soil >... | reverse complement strand
ACCCGCAAGTTGCTCACGGAGGGCGGCTCCAGTCTGACGGCTTCGATGTTTCGTGATATCAGCAATGGTGCCCGCATCGAGGCCGATCACATCATCGGCGATCTGCTGCGGCGCGGTCGTGAAGCCGGCGTCAAGACCGATTTGCTGCAAGTGGTCTATACCCATCTCAAAACCTACGAAGCCAATCAGACGCCACAGCGCTAAGCGTTCATGCGCTCGCGCGCCAGTTGCGCTGAACCCTGACGCACCGCCCAGCGTATGGGTTTGGCGGCAACCCCGACGGCTTGTTGCAGCAGCGCCTGCTGCCAGGGCGACAAGCTTGTGACGCCCAGTTGCTGCTTGGCCCAGGGCGGCAGCAGGTCGATCCCGGCGCGCATCATCAGACGTGTCCATGGTTGCGCCAGTGCGTGCGGCGCCGGCGCATTGAGCACTAGTTCCAGCGTTTTTTGCGTGCGCGCATCGCACTGCAGTTGCGCTTGCATGTCGGCCATGTAGTGATCCAGCTCGGTCAGCGTGCGCGGTACATTGAGCGCGCCTAATTCCTGCGCAATGAATGCGATTTCATCGAGGTATTGATTTTGCCGTGCCAGACTCAGTGCCGGATTGCGATAGCGCAGATAGGCGCGCAAAAAACTCGACACCTCGGCGGCATGGACCCAGGTCAGCAGCGCTGGATCATCGGCGGCATAGGCGCGGCCATCTGGCGCAGTGCCGCGTACACCGGCATGAATACGGCGGACTCGGGCAAGCAATTGTTGGGCATCGGCACGACTGCCGTAGGTAGTGCCGGCGATGAACTGCGCAGTGCGGCGCAGGCGTCCCAGCATGTCTTGTTGAAAGCTGGAATGGTCCCAGACGCCGCTCAAGGCCAACGGATGCAACATCTGTAACAGCAAGGCGCTGACGCCGCCGATGAGCATCGCCGTAAAATCACTATGCACTTGCCAGCAAGCCGAGTCCGGGCCGAACAGGCCGGGGTCGCCCTTGGGAAGGCGAAAGTCGGGGCTGCCGGGTGGACGGCTGATGGCCAGCACGCTGGCTTCGATACGGGTGCGTAAAGCTTCCATGGCGGGACGGCGCGATGCCGTTTGCAGAGTGATAAAAAGTCGTCGGCAAGCACGCAAGTTACGCCCGCGCCGATGTCGCTTGCTGGCATGGTAACGCTTTCTGCAATGGGTCGCAGGATGCGCGTTGCGGTGCTATAAGGAGGCGTCAAGCAAAAAAAATGATTCTGCGTATAATAAATTTCTCTTTTTTGGGAACAAACGTTCATGTCAATGGTCGAGTTGGCGCTACGCCGCCCTTACACTTTTATAGTGATGGCGTTATTGATCGTATTGTCGACACCGCTGGTGTTGCTCAATATGGCCACCGACATCTTCCCGGAAATCAATATCCCGGTCATCAGCATCATCTGGAACTACAACGGGCTGTCGGCGCAGGAAATGGGGCAGCGCATTGCGGCGCAGAATGAACGCGGCCTGACCACGGTGGTCAGCGACATCGAACATATTGAATCGCAATCACTGGCTGGTGTGGCTGTGATCAAAGTGTTTTTTCAACCCAAGGCGAATATCCAGAATGCCATCGCGCAGGTGGTGGCTTCAGTGCAATCGCAACTGCGGCAGCTGCCGCCGGGCATTACGCCGCCGCTGGTGATCAAGTATTCAGCTTCCAGCATTCCGGTCATGCAGCTGGCGCTATCGAGCCAGACTTTGCCCGAACAATCCTTGTTTGACGCGGCCGTCAATACCTTGCGGCCGCAGCTGATCACCATTCCTGGCGTGGCGGTGCCGTATCCGTATGGTGGCAAGTCGCGTCTGATTTCGGTGGATCTGGACATGCAGGCCTTGCAGGCGCGCGCTCTGTCGCCGGTCGATGTGGTCAATGCCGTCAATACGCAAAATCTGATTCTGCCTTCCGGTACTGCCAAGTTCGGCGCGACCGAATACACCGTCAAGCTCAACGGTTCGCCGCAAGCGGTAGCCGGTCTCAATGAACTGCCGGTACGCACCAATAATGGAGTAACCACCTATTTGCGTGATGTGGCGTATGTGCGCGACGGTTTCTCGCCTCAGACCAATGTGGTGCGTCAGGACGGCGTGCGCGGCGTGTTGTTATCGGTGCTCAAGAACGGCGGCGCGTCGACCCTGGACATCGTCAACAACCTGCGCCAGTTGCTGCCGCAGGCACAGCAGACCTTGCCGGCCGACGTCAAGATCACGCCGCTGTTCGACCAGTCGATCTTCGTCAAGGCCGCGGTCAAAGGCGTAGTCAGCGAAGCCTTGATTGCTGCCGGCTTGACGGCGGCGATGGTGTTGCTGTTTTTGGGTAACTGGCGCAGCACCCTGATCATCGGGTTGACCATTCCGCTGTCGATTCTGGCCGCCATTCTGGTGCTCTACATGCTGGGCGAAACATTGAATTTGATGACCCTGGGCGGGCTGGCATTGTCGGTCGGGATTCTGGTGGATCAAGCGATTGTGACCATCGAAAACATTGAGCGGCACATGCACATGGGCACGCCCTTGCGTGAGGCCATTATCGTCGGTGCTGGTGAAATCGGTGTGCCGGCTTTCGTCTCGACGGTGTGTATCTGCATCGTGTTCGTGCCGATGTTTTTCCTCTCGGGGGTGGCGCGTTTCTTGTTCGTGCCACTGGCCGAGGCGGTGGTGTTTGCCATGCTCGCGTCCTATATTCTCTCGCGCACGCTGGTGCCGACGCTGGTGATGCTGTTGATGGGGCAAGCTCATGCCACTTCGGCCGATGCCAAGCCTAGCCTGCTGCAGCGCTTATATCGTGGTTTCGATAGCCGCTTTGAACGCGTGCGGCATGCCTATACTCTGGTGTTGTCGTCTTTGCTTGCGCACCGCAGGCGCTTTGCATTGGGCTTCCTGGGCTTTTGTGTGCTGTCCTGTTTGCTCTACCCTTTCCTCGGGCGCGACTTTTTCCCGAATGTGGATGGCGGTCAGATTCGCCTGCACATGCGTGCACCGACCGGCACCCGTATTGAAGAAACGGCGCGTATTGCCGATCAGGTCGAAGCCTTCATTCGCACCAAAATTCCCGCTGATCAGTTGGATACCATCCTCGACAATATTGGCGTGCCCAACAGCGGCATCAACCTCTCCTACAGCAATGCCGGCACCATCGGCACGCTCGATGGTGAAATTCTGATGTCGCTGCATCAAGATCATCGACCGACCGAACAATGGGTTTCGTTGTTGCGCGCCGAATTGCCCAAACGTTTCCCCGGCATTGAATTCTTCTTCCAGCCGGCCGACATCGTGACGCAAATTCTCAATTTTGGTTTGCCGGCCGCCATCGACGTTCAGTTCACCGGCGCGGATCAGCAACGCAATGCCGAACTGGCTGCTGAGCTGACCAAGCAGATCCGGCAGATTCCCGGCGCCGTGGATGCCCATGTGCATCAGCGCCTGGATGGTCCGTCGCTGGACATGCAGATGGATCGCACGCGCTTGCAGCAATATGGCCTGTCGGCCGCCAACGTCGGGCAGAATGTCTTGATTGCCTTGTCCGGCAGCTCGCAGACGACGCCGGCCTTCTGGCTCAATCCGCAAAACGGCGTGGTCTATAACGTCGCCGTGCAGTCGCCGCAATACCGCGTCGATTCACTCGACGCGCTGCTGGGTATTCCGGTGGGCAACGGCGGCGGGGCCAACAACACGCAATTGCTCGGCAATTTGGTCAACGTCAAGCCGGGCCGGGAAATGGCCATCGCCTCGCGTTACAACATCCTGCCGGCCATTGACGTGTATGTCAGCGTGCAGGGTACCGACCTGGCCAGCGTGGCCGGCAAGGTCAGTGCGCTGGTTGAACAGGTGCGAGCCAAGCTGCCGCGCGGCAGCCAAGTGGTGGTGCGCGGTCAGGTGCAGACCATGCAGGCCTCTTTCATCGGACTGGGTGTTGGTCTGGCCATGGCGATCGTGCTGGTGTATCTGCTGGTGGTGGTCAACTTCCAGTCATGGGTTGATGCGGCCATCATCATCGCAGCCTTGCCTGCGGCGCTGGCCGGGATTGCCTGGATGTTGTTCATCACCGGCACCACCTTGAGCGTGCCGGCGCTCACTGGTGCCATCATGACCATGGGCGTGGCTACGGCCAACAGTATTTTGATCGTCTCGTTTGCGCGTCAGCGCAAGGATGAGGGGGCAACGCCGCTGGCGGCAGCGCTGGAAGCTGGTGCTACGCGTATCCGGCCGGTGCTGATGACTGCGCTGGCGATGATCATCGGCATGATTCCGATGGCTTTGGGGCTGGGCGAGGGTGCCGAACAAAACGCGCCGCTTGGTCGTGCCGTGATCGGTGGTTTGCTGTTTGCCACCGTCTCGACTTTATTCTTTGTTCCGGTTGTGTTTGCGGGTGTGCACCAACGACTAGCGCGTCGCCGTGAGGCGCGAGGTCAGCATCCGCAAGCGCAGCAATTGCCACCACAACCGCACTAGGTCACAGGAGATTTACCGTCATGTCGCAAGAACGTCATTCCCAACTCGGCATCCATCCGGTCGATCCAAGCGAGGCCGGAACATTGCTCAAGCGCCAGCACGTCATGCGCCGCACCAGGATCATCGTTGCGGTGTTGCTATTGTTGTTGGCGGTCGGTTCGGCCCGTACCGTGATCAGCCGTGTATTCAATCAACGTGAATTACAGGCCGGCACCACCGAGCGCGCCCGCCAATACGTCAAGACAGTGAGCGCCAACAGTAGCGATGGCGGTCAGACGCTGGCCTTGCCCGGCACCTTGCAGGGTTTTGTACAGTCACCCATTGCGGCGCGCGCGGGTGGTTATCTGAAGCACTGGTACAAGGATATCGGCAGTCGCGTCGAGAAGGGCGAGCTGTTGGCTGAACTCGATACGCCGGAAACAGATCAACAATTGTCGCAAGCCGTGGCCGCACGCGCGCAGGCAGCATCGAGTCTGGATCTGGCCCAAAGTACCGTGGCGCGCTGGGAAGCCTTGCGCAAGAAGGACGCGGTATCGCAGCAAGAGCTCGATGAGCGTCGCAGCGCCTTTGCTCAGGCCGGTGCCAATCTGGCAGCGGCTGACGCCAATGTCGAGCGGCTGCGTCAGATTGAAGGATTCAAACGTATCGTGGCGCCGTTTTCCGGTGTCATTACGCGTCGCAATGTGGATGTCGGCGATCTGGTTGATCCCGGCTCCGGCGGCCGAGCTTTGTTCACGCTGGCACAGACCAATCCCTTGCGGGTCTACGTGAATGTGCCGCAGTCGTATGCCAATCTGGTCAAGCAAGGGCAGCAAGTGGTGGTGACGCAGGCGGAATTGCGTGGTCAGAGTTTTGCCGGCAAGGTAGTGCGCACGGCGGCGTCGATCGATACTTCCACGCGCTCGATGCAGATCGAGGTGGCCTTGCCCAATCCGGATGACAGCCTGTTGCCGGGCGCCTTCGTGCAAGTGGCCTTGCCGCTCAAGCCAAGCGGCGCGCTGGTGGTATCGACCGATGTCTTGCTGTTTCGCCGTGACGGCACGCAGGTGGCTGCCGTCGATAGTGCCAACAAGGTGCGTCTGAAGCGGGTTGAACTGGGCCGCAATTATGGTCCACGGGTGGAAGTGCTGAGCGGTATCGATGGCAGCGAACGCTTGATTCTCAATCCTTCCGATTCAGTGGCGGAAGGCGATGAAGTGGTGGTGGCACCGACCGCCGTTGCTGCCAAGGGCAAGTCGTGATGACGCGCTCCATGCCTGCAGCCCTTACGGCGGCACTCCTATTGACCGCCTGCGCAGCCGGTCCGGATTATCGCAAGCCTGCCATCGATATGCCTGTCGCCTGGCAGGTCGATGCACCCTGGCGTCAGAGTGCACCTGGCGATGAACAGGCCAAGGGCGCCTGGTGGGAACGCTTCGGCGATGCCCAACTCAATGCCTTGCAACAGCAGGCGCTGCAGGATAATCAAACCTTGGCCATTGCCAGTGCACGGCTGCTGCAGGCCCGCGCCAGCGGCAATGCTGCTCTGGCCGGCATGTTTCCGCAAGTGGGTCTGGGTACGCGTGCGAGCCGATTTAAGATCTCCGCCGACCGGCCGCTGACCAATTACAACTCGCCCAACTATGGCCCGGTGCAAAACGATTTTGCGCTCGGTCTCAACGTCAGCTATGAAGTCGACCTGTTCGGCCGTGTACAGCGCAATGTCGAAAGTGCACATGCCTCGGCACAACAATCGGCTGCCGATCTGGAAAATACCCGCCTGTTGCTCGGTGCCGATCTGGCCAGCAATTATTTCAACCTGCGTGAACTCGATGTGGAACTGGATGTGCTGGCGCGCTCGATTGCCCTGCAACGCCAGGCGCTCGAGCTGGCCACTTCGCGCCATGACCTGGGCGCTACCTCCGGGCTCGATGTGGCGCAGCAGCAGGCCTTGCTTGATTCGACATTGACCCAGGTCGATGTACTGCGCAAGCAGCGCGCGCAGTTCGAGCATGCCATTGCCACGCTGGTCGGCGTTCCGGCGCCGCAATTTGCGCTGGCACCGGCATTGCTGCCGATGCAGCCGCCGGCGGTGCCCTTGGGCGTACCTTCGGATTTACTGGAACGACGCCCTGACATTGCCTCGGCCGAACGTGCCATGGCGGCCGCCAATGCTCAGATCGGCGTGGCCGACGCGGCGTTTTATCCGAGCATCATGTTGGCGCCTTCCTACGGTGTGGACAGTCGTGGCATCGCCACCTTGTTCAATGCCCCCAGCGTGCTCTGGTCGCTGGGCGTGTCGGCTACGCAGACCTTGTTCGATGGTGGCCGTATTCGTGCCGGCGTGGATTTCGCCAAAGGCGGGTATCAGGCTGCGGTTGCCACTTATCGGCGCACTGTATTGACTGCGATGCAGGAAGTGGAAGACGGCATCACCGGCATCGCCGCTCTGGAGCGTGCTTATACGCAAGCGCAGGCCGCTATTCTCAGTTCTCAGCGGGTGCTTGATCTGGCCAATAGTCGTTACGAAGGCGGCGTGGCCACTTACCTTGATGTCATCACGGCCCAGCAGTCGTTGTTGAACAATGAGCGCCAGGCAGCGCAACTGATGGGGCAGCGCATGCTGAGTTCGGTGTTTCTGGTCAAGGCCTTGGGCGGCGATTGGGCTGACAGCAAACTGGCGTCAAAATAAACGGCAGCGACAACAAAAAAGGGATGCCTGTGATGGCATCCCTTTTTTTGCGCTGTAAAGTTTAATGCGCCGCTGAGGTATCGGCCACTCTGCCCGGCTTGGGGGCAAACCACACAGCCGCCGCCGCTAGCGCGAATGAGATGGCCGCCATCATGAAGATGTGATTGGTCGACAACATGATGCTCTGTGCCTGCAGGGTCTGTTCCATGCTCACCCGGGCTTGATCAAGCGACATGCCAGCCTGAGTCAGGGTATTGCTGACATCGCCAAAGGGATCCATCAAGCCAGCCAGTTCTGCATGATAGTAGGTGGCCTTGTTTTCCCAGCCGGTATTGACCAGCGAGGTCGCGATGGCACCCGACATGGTGCGGCAAAAACTCATCAGGCCGGCGGCCGAGGCGGTTTCCGACAGATCCACGCTGGCCAGTGCCAGGCCTGTCAACGGTACGAAGAACAGGGGCAGACCAATACCTTGCAGCAGCAGGGGCCAACCGATCTGGAAGTTGCTCATGTCGGAGCTGCCGAAGCTGCGCAGCAAGGTCACCATGCCCAGCCAGGTCACACCGATGAAGACCAGCTTGCGCGGATCAACCTTGGTGGCGAGCTTGGCCACGAACGGCGCGGTCAGCACTGCCAGGATGCCGCTCATGGCCGTCGTCTCACCGGAGTGGGTCGCGGTATAGCCCATATAACCCTGCAGCCACAAGGGCGTGAGTACGGTGGCACCGAAGAAGGCGCCGAAGGCCAGGCAGATGGTGACCACGCTGGCGCTATAGCCGCGATGTCGGAACACCCGCAAGTCAACGATAGGATTACGTTCAGTCAGTTCCCAGATCAGGAAGGCGACAAAACCGGCGGCGGCGATCAAGGCCAGGATCACGATCTGGCTGGAGGCGAACCAATCCTTTTCCTTGCCCTGGTCGAGCATGATCTGCAAAGCTGCGACCCAGACCACCATCAGGATCAAGCCAATCCTGTCGATGGGCAGCTTGAGCAACGGTGATTCGTAACGCTTGAGCATTTTCCAGCCCAGATAGCCGCAGATCAATGCCACCGGCACGTTGATGAAGAAGATATACGGCCAGCTATATTGATCGCACAAAACGCCACCCAGAATCGGCCCGGCAATCGGCGCGATCAGCGTGGTCATGGCCCATAGGCCGATGGCAGCGGGCGCTTTTTCTTTCGGAAAAATGCGCAGCAAGAGCGTTTGCGACAAAGGCATAAGCGGGCCGCCAGCGAGACCTTGCAAGACTCGGAAGGCAATCAACATGCCCAACGAATTGGCCAGTCCGCACAGCGCAGAAAATACGCCAAACAGAATCATCGAGCTGATGAACACGCGCACCGTGCCGAAGCGGTTGGCCAGCCAGCCGGTCAGCGGCACCGTGATGGCTTCGGCCACCGCATATGACGTGATGACGTAGGTACCTTGACTGGCAGAGGCGCCCAGCGAGCCGGAGATGGTCGATACCGACACGTTGGCAATGGTGGTATCGAGCACCGCAATGAAGTTGGCGGCAGCCAGCAGCAAGCCGGCGCCTACCAGCTGCGCACCCTGCAAGGGTTGCAGATTGGCGTCAGAGAAATTGGAGGACATGATGGCCTGCTTACTGAGTGGATGCGGTCTTGATGCTGGCGGCGTTGCCCTTGTCCTGGCCACGGATATCGATGGCGACATCCATCGACAGGCCCACACTCAAAGGCTTCTTCTGCAGTTCGTCGCCATTGATGGAAATACGTACCGGCAGACGTTGCACCACCTTGATCCAGTTACCGGTGGCGTTTTGCGCCGGGATCATGGCAAAGGCCGAACCGGTGCCGCCGGACAATCCGACCACGTTACCGTGATATTCCACCTTGCTACCGTAAATGTCCGCTGTCATGGTGACAGGTTGGCCCAGATGCACTTGCGCCAGCTGGCCTTCCTTGAAATTGGCATCGACGTGCAGCGAATGGATAGGCACGACTGATAGCAAGGCGGCCCCTGCCTGCACGCGCTGGCCTACTTGCACCTGACGGCGGGCGATGACGCCATCCACCGGTGCGCGCAATACGGTGCGTTCCAGATCAAGCTTGGCCTGATCGCGCTTGGCGCGGGCGAAGGCCACTTCCGGATTGGAGTCCACTGTGGTGTTAGCGGTCAGTACGGTACTGGCTTTTTGTGCACCAAGAGTGGCCAGACGATTGGCATCGGCCTGAACCTGACCGGCTTCGGTTGCCTTCAGGTTGGCTTGCGCGGTCAGCAGGCTGGTGCGCGCATTGGTCAATTCTTCACCGGACACCGAGCCGGATTTTTCCAGCGCTTCGCGACGATGCAGATCGAGCTCGGCGCGTTGCAGATCAGCCTGCGCCGACAGCAGTTGTGCGGCGGAACGCTTTTGTTCTGCTTCGCGTGCCAGTACTTGTGCGGCCAGACCGTTGTCGTTGGCAAAGTAGCCTTGCACACGGCGCTCGGCACGGCTCAGATCGGCTTCAGCCTGGGCCAGCGCCAGCGTGGCATCACGGCTGTCGATGACGACCAGTACGTCGCCTTGTTTGACGTATTGCGTGTCGACCACATTGACTGCCGAGACGATGCCGTTGACGGCAGGAGTCAGTTGGGAAATTTCAGCCGCAGTATAGGCATTGTCGGTGGAGACGTAACGCGAGCCGATGAAATACCAGTAGCTGCCGTAGCCGATGGCGACAACGGCGACGACGCCGGCAAAGATGGAGAACAACTTCTTGCGCTTGGCAGCGGCAGTATGGTCGGCGTTCTCGCTGGCTGCGAGGGTGTTGATTGCCTGGGAATCACTGTGTGACATGTCTTTCCTTTATATTCGAATAGGGTTCAATCAGACGGCGTGCTCATAGCCGCCGCCGAGTGCGCGCACCAGCGCGACATCAAGTGCGAACATGCGCGATTGCAGGTTCGACAGCTCGCGTAGATTGCTCAACAGCGCATCCTGGGCGTTGAGTACGTCGAGATAATTGGTCAGGCCGCCCTGGTAGCGGTTGTGGACAATGCGATACGCTTCTTCAGCCGCATGGGCGGCTTCTTCGACGCGCTCCAGACGTGCGCCCAAGGCTTTTTCGCTGACGGCGACATCGGCCACGTCATGCAAGGCCTGGGTTACGGCGCTGTTGTAATTGGCAACGGCTTCGTCATAGTTGGCGCTGGCAGAACGGAACTGGCCGCGCAGGCGAGCGCCGTCGAAGATCGGCAAGGAAATTGCCGGGCCGATGCTGCCAATATCGGAGCCGGCGGCTTTGAGCATGGTAGTGCCAAGCGACTCGAAACCGATATAGGCTTTCAGATTGATGTTGGGATAGAACTGCGCGCGTGCCACCTTGATCTGCTTGGCGGCAGATTCTGCACGCAGGCGCGCAGCGATCACATCGGGCCGGCGGCCCAGCAGATTGACCGGCAACTCCGGCGGCAGACCGAACGGCTTGGAAATATCGATCACCGGCCGTGTCAGTTGCAGGCCGCGATCCGGACCTGCGCCTATCAATGCTGCCAGCTTGTTGCGTTGCAGACCGATAGATTCGTCCACGCTCAACAGGTCGGCCTGGGCCATGGCACGGCGCGCTTCGACCTGTTTGACGCTGCCTTCCGTTTCGAGGCCGTTGATGCGACGCTCACGAAACAGCGTAACGGTTTCTTCGCGTACCTTCAGAGCGGCTTCATCGGTGTCGCGTTGACGAAACAGATTATCCAGCTCGGCATAGGCAGCGGCTACCGAAGTGGCCAACGCCATCCGCGCCTGGGCCGCATCGGCGCGGGCCGCTTCGAGTTCCGAGGTGGCCGCCGCCAGCGCAGCGTGGTTCTTGCCCCAGAAATCAATCTCGTAACTCAGGTCGATAGAGGTATGGGTTTGATTGTTATAACCATGCGGCACGTAGGCCGGCGGGAAACCGTCGTTATAACTCTGCTTCATGTGCGCCAGCGAAGCATTGCCGGTGATGTCCGGCGCCAGTGCTGCACCCTGCTGCTGAGCTGCGCCCTCAGCCTTGAGCAGACGTGCCTGTGCCACCGCCAGCGAAGGTGCGCCTTGCAATGCCTGGTCAATGAGCGCATTGAGTTGGGTGTCGCCGTAGACTTTCCACCAACTGTCGTCGGGCCAGGCGACGGCGCCGCTGCTGGCCAGCGATAAGGTGCTCTGATATGTATCAATGGTTTTGGGTTCGGCGCGTGCGCCGATATCCGAGAACTGCGCGCAACCGGCCAGCGTCAAGGCTGCCGCAACTGCTAAAGCAGTGGGCACCAGCCGGGTTAGTGTGCTGCGCGTAAAAGAGGGAACTTGCATGATGAAAACTCACTCAAAAGTAAACTGTACAGTTCAGTATAGTATTGACTTTTGACGAGCGTCAAGGAAAACTAGCGAAAACTGACATACCATCGCGTAGCAACAACGTGAAGTGAATGTAAGGTCGCAATAGACATGAATCAGGCATGATCCGAAATCATGCCTCACAGCAAAGAAATGACATGCGCAAGAAAAGTGAAGAACGACGACAGTCCATCCTTGATGTCGCCGCACAATTATTTAACGAAATAGGTTTCGATCGCGCCTCGATGGCCGAGATATCGGCGCGCCTGGGTGGTTCCAAGGCGACGCTGTACAACTATTTTTCGTCCAAGGAAGAGATTTTCCTGGAAGTGATGCGGCATCAGGCTGGTATGCAGTTTCTCAGCCTGTTTGCCGGTTTGTTGGCCGAAAAGGATGCCGAACAATTTGACAGCCGTGCCATCCTCAAACAGTTCGCCATCAAATACCTGGAACTGATACTGACGCCGGAAATCATCACCATCAGGCGCATGATGGTCTACAACGCGGAGCGCTCCAAGCTCGGTTGTCTGTATTACGAAAACGGCCCCAAGCGCGGTGTACAAACGATCGCCGATTTTATTGAACTGGCCATGCTGCGCGGCCAACTGCGTCAGGCCGACCCATGGCTGAGTGCGCTCCAGTTCCGCATGCTGATCGAGGTCGAATGGCTGGAAGGGTGCATGCTTGGCGTCATTACAACAGTTTCAGCAAACAAAATAAAAGAATCGGTGGACCGCGCATTGGATGCGTTTTATCGTATCTACGGCAACTAAACTGCCAAATCGATGGAGTCGTTACTTCATATGCAACGCTTCTGTGCTGATTGATTACGTTGCAAAGCGCGGGTAATTTTATAAATAACTCTAATCGCGCATGGCGTGCGGGATATCGGAAACAAAAAGTTTCCATGGGAAAATAAAATAAGCCGGTAAAAATCTGCTGCGTAGTATTATCTGGCTCTGCCGATAAGGCGGCAGCGCCTTGCTGCAAGGCCTGGTTCAAGTGAACGTGAAAACTACAATTCCATTTTCTTGCAGAGGTAATACATCATGCGTTGGTTCTACAACCTCAAAATTGCCAAGAAGCTCATTCTTTCCTTCCTAGCAGTCATTTCTCTGGCAGCCTTGCTGGGGATTTTTTCCATTGTTGAACTGATCAAGGTCAACAGTGCCTCTACCGAAATTACCACCAACTGGCTGCCCAGCATCAAGCTAGGCTATCAGCTGCAAACGTCGATGTCGCGCTTTCGCATTTCCGAACTGCAGCACATCGTGTCTACCGACGACAAGGATTTTGACGCCGCTGAAAAAGCCATGACAACTCGGATGGAAATCATTCGTTCGCTTCAAGCCAAATATGAACCGTTGATTTCCGACCCGCAGGAAAAAATCGCCTATCCAAAATTTCAGCAAACACTGGCCAAATATCTGGAACAGAACAAGAAACTCCTCGCCCTGTCGCGCGACAACAAAAAAGACGAGGCGCGAGCGTTGTTCAAAGGGGAATCCAATAAGTTGTTTCGTGAGGCGGTTGAGCAACTGGAAGCGTTGGTAAAGATCAACGACGATGGTTCAGAGAACTCAAAGAACGGCGCCGATCATACCTTTTCACTGGCACGCGACTGGATTTTGGGTCTGTTGGTTGCTGTTATCGTACTTGCCATGGGCATGGCGGTATGGGTTGCACGCATCGTCTCCGTGCCCTTGACCAAGGCGGTCGGTATTGCCCAGCGCGTTGCCGACGGCGACCTGGGTGCTGATATTCGGGCCGAAAGCAAAGACGAAACAGGCCAATTGATGTCTGCACTGCATGCCATGAACGGTAGCTTGCTAAGGATCGTCGGCGAGGTGCGTATCGGTACCGACACGATCGCCACAGCCTCGACAGAAATCGCCAGCGGCAATCTCGACCTGTCCTCGCGCACTGAACAGCAGGCCGGATCACTGGAGGAGACCGCTTCGGCCATGGAGGAACTGACCTCTACCGTCAAACAAAACGCCGACAATGCCCGTCAGGCCAACCAACTAGCAGTTTCGGCTTCCGAAGTGGCCAAGCAGGGCGGTAATGTGGTCAGTCAGGTGGTGGAGACCATGGGGGCGATCAATGCGTCCTCGCGCAAGATCTTCGATATCATCAGCGTGATCGATGGCATTGCTTTTCAGACGAATATATTGGCCCTCAATGCCGCTGTTGAGGCGGCGCGCGCCGGCGAACAAGGACGTGGCTTTGCCGTGGTTGCCTCAGAAGTGCGTAACCTGGCGCAGCGTTCATCGGCAGCAGCCAAGGAAATCAAGGAACTCATCGACGATTCTGTCGAGAAAGTTGACTCCGGCAGCAAATTGGTTGAGCAAGCCGGTACTACCATGGCAGAAGTGGTCGCCAGTGTGGGCCGGGTAACCGATATCGTTGCCGAAATCAGCGCCGCCAGTCAGGAACAGAGTACCGGCATCGAAGAAGTCAACCGTGCCATCAGCCAGATGGACGAAGTGACCCAGCAAAATGCCGCACTGGTCGAAGAAGCTGCCGCTGCTGCGCAATCACTGCAGGAACAGGCGCGTAATCTAACCGAGGTGGTCAGCATATTCAAGCTGGATCGACACTGAAGACTCGCTACACTTCCCTCAAGCCCGCAATGTTGTCATGATGCGGGCTTTTTGTTTGGACGTCCGCATTTCTGTGCTGCTTCAAAAGCGAGTAACAGACGATTTGGATTGCTACTTGGAAATGTCTTATGAGATTATGCGCGTTGTATTGCGATGATCTGGACATTTCCGAGATCTAGACCGAGATAGGCAAATTAACAGCATGTTCGATTGGCTACTGCTTAAAGAGAACGCGCTCAGCGCGGCGGAAAACACAATCTGGAAAGAGAGTGCGTTGCGCATCATCCTGGTGTCGGGCCTGATGCTGGAATGTGTGATCGGTACGCTCAGTGCCATGGATGCAATGCGAGTTGGTGCGTATTACATTTTGGTGGTGGTCATTGGATTCTTTGTCGCCCTCGCCGTAGGTGTCTACGCCGCGATACGTCGTCCGACCATCGGCAGTGCGATGCTCATCGTGACCATCTATGCCGCCGCTTTTTGCATTGTCTATTTCAACTACGATCATGACGTCGGCAAACTAGGAATCCTGTTTGTCTACACCACACCGCTGATCGCCGGGATTTTCTTTGGCCCGCGTCTGGGGTTGGTGCTGATGGTTGTGAACAGCCTGCCTTACCTGCTGCTGGTAACCAAGCAATCGTTACCCAGTTATCCGTATTTGTTAGCGTCATCCGTGGATGAATATTCGTATATTCAGTCTTTGTTATTCCTGTTTTTCAATATCTGCGTGCCGCTCGGCGTATTTCGTCTGTTGCATGCGCTTGACGCGGCCATCAAGCGTCAGCAGCTGGCACGTGCTGAACTGGAAAACAGCCATACCCAATATCGCGAAATTTTTGAAAATGCCGGTGGTGCCATCATCCTGTGCGATAAGCAGGGACGTATTCTGAAATCCAATGCCATGGCCAATGCATTGATCGGTTGGCAGGATGAGGTCAACGCCAATCTGTTTTCATTGATGGTGCACAAGTGTCGCCACGCACAGGAGCAGGCTGTCGCAGATATTGCTGCGCTCAAGCCAGCGCAGGAGTTCGAGACGCGCGACAAGCGTTTGCTGGCCATCGAAAGCATTGCGCCTACTTCGGGTATGCACTATATGGTTACCCTGCGTGATATCTCGCATTTTCGTCAGATTCAGGACGCACTCGACCGCAGCACGGCGCGTGAGTCTTTCCTCAGCAGCCATGATCAGCTGACACAACTGCCCAATAGAAATCTGCTGCGTCAGCAACTGGAGCAAGCCATGTCAATCATGGCGCCGCGTCGCCAGATTGCACTCGTGCTGATTCGCCTCGACAGTATTAAATACATCAACGATTCGCATGGCAGCGTGGCCGGTGACGCCCTCATCGTTGCCTTCGCCAATGCGTTGCGTCATCTGCTGCCAGCAGACAGTCTTCCTGCGCGACTACGCAGCGTATTGTTTTGCTTCACCATCGAAAGTCATGACGGTAGTGATGACGTGATTCCACGAATCGAGCATATACGTCGCAACTTACCTGCTCAATTGCAGGTCGATCAGATCGCGCATCGCTTGCAACTGTCGATGGCAGTGGCATTCTCGCGCCCCGGCGAAACCGACGGCGACGAACTGATACAGCGCGGCAAGTTGGCCATGGATGCCGCTCGTCAGTCCGGTAACCAGAATGTGGCAGTCTTCGATGATGAGGCCGGGGCCTTGATTCGTCGCCGGTTGAGCATAGAACAAGCGCTGGCGATGGCTTTGCGTGAAAATGAAATGCGCCTGGTCTATCAACCCAAGCTCACCGCTGAAGGTCTCATCATCGGGCTGGAAGCGTTGCTGCGCTGGCGCTCACCGACGCTGGGTGAACTGTCGCCGAGTGAATTTATTCCCGTGGCCGAAAATTGCGGCGCCATGCAATTCATCACCGCTTTCGTGCTTGAGCAAGCCTGCGCTTATATGCGCAAGAGTCTCGATCTCCGCGGCACTTGTCTGCCCATTGCCATCAATCTTTCGGCCAACGATATTGTGCGTGCGGATTTGCTCGATATGGTCAATGCTACTTGTCAACAATACCGCATCAGCCCCGAACATCTCGAATTTGAAATTACAGAAACCGGCCTGGTGGATGATGAAAACCTAGCTATTACACATCTCGAGGCACTCACCGAACAAGGCTATGCCATCACGATCGATGATTTTGGTACCGGCTATTCGTCGCTGCAGAAACTGAGTCGCTTTCCGACCAAAAGCATCAAGATAGACCGTTCGTTTGTTGCACAGATCGGTATCAGCGAGAAGAGCGAACTGATCATCCGCGCCGTCGTGTCGTTGGCCAAAATTCTGTCGTGCACAACGGTGGCCGAAGGGGTTGAAACGCTGGCGCAGGAAAAATTTCTGAAGGCAATCGGTTGCCAGTTTTTCCAAGGGTTTTACTATTATCCTCCGATGGAATTGGAACAACTTGATCAGGTGCTAAAAAGCAGCTGATGCTTGTCCCGATGCGATGCCATCCATGATTTTGCTTTGCACAAAATCAGAGTGTTGAGTTTCTGTTTTTATCCGAAAACCAACTATTTCTGTCGAGTCTCTCGTACGTCTTTTCTCATATTGGTGTCAAAGTGAATCAGAATGAATCAAGCGCAATCCCTTAGTCAGTAACTCTTATGGAATGCTTGAATATCTGATATGCGTTAATTAAATCACTGTTGGCGACTAATTCCTGTTTCTTTGCGGCTATATTTCTTCTCGCAGGAATGACTTTTTGCGGCGCATCATTATTGCATCTGCAGCGCCGGATCAACATCCACGCGACATTGAGAGGCTAAGATGAGCAATCAGCAAAGCACTGGAAAGAAAGCCCTGATCATTGGCGGCGGCGCGCCCAATTCCACCTTGATCGCTGGTGCCTTGACAGCATTTCTTGATGAAGGCATTAAGTTCGACGTCATTTCGGCATCCGGTGCTGGCGTGCTGATGGGGCTGTTGTACCAGGCACCGCTCGGTTGTTCGCCACGTCAGGCGCTGCGACGTTGGGCCGATGTGGGCGTCGCTGACAGCATCTACAAAATGTTTCCGATCAACACCCGGATTTTTCAGAAGCCAGGGCAAGAGGCGAACAGCTTTCGCGACAGCGCCAAGGCGCTTCCCGATACTTTTCCTGCGTTGATGGCTGCAGGAGGCGCACCTTTTCTGGATGTCTTCCACCAGCGCATGACGCAGGCATCGGGTGCCTGGAATGACTGGATGCACCTGCTCCTATCGAGCTTGTCGCCGTCGGATCTGTCATCGAGCAGTCTGGGTTTGTGCGCACATCATCCATTTCTGGAGCAAGCCATCGATTTCGACGCCATTGCGAATATGGAGCCGGAGTTTTACATCAACGCCTACAACATGAGCAGGGGCGAGATGACCATCTGGAGCAAGGAAGAAATTGCCGCCATTCATGTGCGTGCAGCGCTGTCTTTTCCCTTCCTTTATCCGCCGACTGAAATCGATGGCGACGACTACATTGAAGGCGCTGCCATCGACACGCTTAATTTCAATCCTCTTTTCACCAAGCCTGACGGCAACGGTCTATGCGAAGACATCGAGACGCTGGTCGTGCTCGACATTCTCGGAGACGATCGACTCATCCGTAAGCCGCGCAATCTTTACGACGCCTGGGTACGTTCCATCATCACGCCTCTGGTCAAGATTTCCAAGAGCGAATTACGTTTGTTCGAGCTTGAGCACAACACGAATTCCGAAACCGGTGAGCCGCTGCGGCGTCTTCTCAAAGTCGATCTGATGAGTGGAATACCTGAGGAGCATTGGCCCGAGGTGCTCGATTGGTCCGCGTCGAATATGCAACGCTTGTTTGATGTTGGCCACCGTGCCGGGCAACAGTTTTGTCGAGAACATGGTGCTTCGCTGCGAAATGCTTTTGAAGAAATTTCACCCGACACCGAGCCTGCTTTCTGAGCCTATACGAGCAGGCAATTTTCCGCGCCATTGCGCCGTCGTATCATCAATGTTCTTCGGCTCGCACGACCCGCACTGGATTGATTCTCTAAAAGAAAAACGACCATGACAATTACAAAACGCCTTGTTCTCACACTGTCGACAGCCTTGCTGGCCTTGCTGTTTGTCGGTATTGACGGACTCATTCAGCTGCAGCGCGCGCAACAGCGATTCGACACAGTGCAAAATCGTATCATCCCTAGCATTCACGGCCTTAATGCCGCCAAGAGCGACCTCGCTGATACTCGTCTGGCCGGCTATCGGCTGTCGGTGTTTTCCAATCTGGCTGACAAGACAGCGCTCGACAAGGCTGTCGCCGATGCTAATAAAGCGTTTGACGATGTGGTGAGCAAATATGAAAACGAACGCGTCTACGACGATACGGACCGTCAATTGCTGCAGGCTGACAAGGCCAACATGGACGCCTACCGCCAGGCCTTGATTCCGTTCTTCGCCGCCGCACATGCCGGTGACATGGATGGTGTCCGCGCTACCTTGGCGGCCGGCAGTCCGCTAGCATTATCGGCAGCAGCGGTGCGCAAGGGAATTGACGCGCATATTGAATACAACAACAAGCTGGTTCAGGATGTGCGTGCCGAGAGCGTGGATGCCTATCACTTTGCCTTCGAGAGCATGGTCGCTGTCATCATCGTGGCATTTCTTCTTGCCGGCGTGTTGGCGCTGACGCTGTATCGCAATATCAGTGGCAGTCTCAGCAATATGCAACAGACTTTTGAAGCTATCAGTAGCTCGCTGGACCTGTCGCAACCGTTGCGTGTGGAGCGTCTGGATGAAATTGGTCGCACTGCCGTTGCATTCAACCAACTGCGTGGCCGCATCGTTGACGTGATTGGCACAGTGCGTCACACGACCGAGTCTGTCAGTGTCGCCGCACGCCAGATTGCCGCCGGCAATGTCGACTTGTCGTCGCGCACGGAGCAGCAGGCCGCTGCGCTGGAAGAAACTGCATCGAGCATGGAGCAATTGACTGCGGCCGTGAAGCAGAACACCGAAAACGCCAGGCAGGCCAACCAGCTTGCCTTGTCTGCCTCCAATATTGCCTCGCAAGGTGGTGATGCGGTGCGTCAGGTTGTCGGCACGATGGATTCCATCAATGCGTCTTCGCATAAAATTGTCGACATCATCAGTGTGATCGACGGCATTGCCTTCCAGACCAACATTCTGGCGTTGAATGCAGCAGTAGAAGCCGCGCGCGCCGGCGAACAGGGGCGTGGTTTTGCTGTGGTCGCCTCAGAAGTGCGTAGCCTGGCACAGCGCTCGGCAGCAGCGGCCAAGGAGATCAAGACCTTGATTGATGACTCGGTCGACAAGGTCGCTTCGGGCAGCAAATTGGTGGAGCAAGCCGGCAATACCATGAGCGAGATCGTCACCAGCGTGCAGAAGGTGACCGATATTGTCGGTGAGATCGCCAATGCCAGTCAGGAACAAAGCGCGGGCATCAGCCAGGTCAACCAGGCGGTGGTGGAAATGGATCAGGCCACGCAGCAAAATGCGGCGCTGGTGGAAGAAGCCGCCGCCGCCGCGAAGGCATTGCAGGAACAGGCGGAAACATTGGAGCAAGTCGTTGGTGTATTTAAACTAGGCGCCGCACGCGTTGCCGCTCAGGCGGTTGGCAGCACGCGAAGCATCGATATTACGCCCGGTGCAACTCTGTCGGCGAGCGCATCGCCGCGTCTGTCACATGAGATGGAAGTCTGAAGAGCAAGGCTTAAAGTACGCTGCCGGAAAAACAAGGCCGACAATTTAGCTTGTCGGCCTTGTTTTGTGTCATGAAGACAGTTGGGGCAATCATCAATAACGCCCATCGTAGTCGCGGCGATCATAATCGCGGTGATGATAGTGACGGTATTGTGGTGCGAGATAGACCGGAGTAGGTGCTGCATACACCTGCGCAGGCTGGTAATAGACTTGTTGCGGCGCCTGGTAATACACCGGTTGCGGTACCTGTTGATAGACTGGTTGATACACCGGTTGTGGTGCAGCGTAGACCGGTGCGGTATTGGCAATGATGGAGCCGACTGCGACTGCACCGAGTATGCCAGCTGCGATGGCCAGACCATCGCGGTCGTGCGCCATTGCCGAGCTCGATACCGATGCGGCAAGCACGGTAGAAATGAGCAGGGCGGGAATAAGTTTTTTGCTGAACATGATGGGGTCCTTTCAATTCTGGCGCATGTGGTGCGTCGCCGTGATTCAAATATAGAGCATTGCCGCAGCCTTGAAAGGCTCAGCATTATCTGCTTACATTTCTTACCGGAACGGCGATTTCTACGTCATGGTGCGCTTCATATTAGAATGCAGGCTCGTCTTTCCTGCAGACAATAAGCATTTTGTGCCTTCCATGACCTCTATTATCTATCCCCGCGTGCAACCCAGCCGTTTTCTCGCCTATGTCTGCCTGGCATTGAGCATGTCGCTGGTGGGTTCCTACGTGGCGCTGACCAAACCGCTGGTTGCTGCGCTGCCAGTGTTCTTGCTGGCGTGGTTGCGTTTTGGCATCGGTGCCGTTGCCATGCTGGGCTGGTTTAAAAAACCGGAAGACGAAGCCAGCTTGACGCCGCGTATGCGGCTGCTGGTATTTCTCGAGTCGTTTCTTGGTAATTTCATGTTCTCGATTTGCATGATCACTGGCGTGAGCATGACCAGTGCCGTCTCGGCCGGAGTCATCATGTCGGTCATTCCTGCCGTGGTGGCGTTGATGAGCTGGATTTTTTTGCGTGAGCGCATTGGCGTGCGGGTCTGGCTGGCGATCGTGTGCGGCGCGCTTGGCATAGGTTTGCTGTCCTTGGCCAAAACGGCGCATGCTCCAGACGCGGTTGCCGGTGGCGCGCACAATCAAGTCTGGCTCGGCAATCTGCTGGTATTTGCCGCCGTGTTGTGCGAAGCCGCGTACGCCGTGATCGGCAAGAAGCTGACCGCAGTGCTCAGCCCCAAACGTATCAGCGCCATCATCAACCTGTGGGGTCTGGTGTTGATGACGCCCATGGGTTTGTACACCGCCTGGTCGTTTGACTTTGTGGCGGTCAATAGTGGTATCTGGGCATTGCTGTTGTTCTACGGACTGGCCGCCAGTGTTTGGACAGTGTGGCTGTGGATGACCGGCCTCAAATCCATTGCGGCCGCACGTGCCGGCGTCTTTACCGTAATGCTGCCGGTCAGTGCGGCGTTGGTTGGCGTGCTGGTGCTGGGCGAGTCGCTGACATTGATTCAGTTGGCGGCGTTTGCACTGGCGCTGGTAGGTATGTTGCTGGTGACGCTGCCGGGCAAGTCCACCAGCCTGCATTCCTGAGCGGCAGACTGCGACAGTCGACATGGCACGCCGTTATCACTATTCGGTGTATGTCATCGAGTTATCACTCGAGGTTCTTGATCAGCCACGTTTTCGCAAATCCAATCCTGATTATGTCAGTGGCAAGCCCTGTGTTTATGTGGGTATGACGGGACTTAATCCGGACTTGCGTTTCGACAAGCACAAGGCTGGAATTCAATCCAACCGCTTCGTGCGCGACTACGGTTTGCGGCTGCTGCCGCAACTCTATGAGATGTACAATCCCATGCCCTATGACGGCGCCCGCGATATGGAAGTAGAGCTGGCCATCGGTCTGCGTGAGGCTGGCTACGGCGTCTGGCAGGCCTGAGGAATGGCTTGGCTGCGGCGCAGCAATTGTCTGTTTTCAGAGTCATGCACTACTGCTGACTTACCATGTCACACAAATACAACGGCCGATGAATCGTATTTCATCACCGCAGCGGCTTTGAACTGATATATGCTATTTGAAAGCATGAAGATTGGCATATCAGGGGACGTATACGGGATCAGGCATGATGGTAACGACAGCCAAACGCAGAAATTTCATCACCGCAATTGCGGCAGTGATTGTGTTGGGTCATTGGCTTGTTGCGCCCGTCGCTGTCGCTGATCAGAGAGTCGTTACCATCGGATTCGGCGGTCCGATTACCGGACTCAATGCGGCCAACGGAGTGAGCATGCTTAATGGTGCCCGGATGGCTGTTGCCGACCTCAACAATGCAGGACTGAGCTTCAAAGGCGACAAGCTCACGTTTGCATTACTGGAGCAGGATGACAGGTCCAATCCACTCATCGCTGAATTGGCCGCCAGGTATTTCGTCAGTCGCAAAGTGATCGGTGTGGTTGGCATCTACAACAGCAATGTTGCCATCAGCTCTTCGAGCATTTATCAGCATGCCGGGATTGCGCATTTTGCGACGGTGGGCAGTCAAAAATATACCCAGCAAGGCCACGACACAGCATTCCGCCTGGCTTCTTACTATGAGCAGCGGGCTAATGTGCTGGCATCATTTGCCGTACATGAGTTGCACAAGACGCAAGTGTCCATTGTGCATGCCGACAGTCAGTTCGGTATTGGTTACAAGGATAAATTCGCTGCTGCATTGGTCCGGGAAGGTGGCCGGGTGGTCAGCGTCGAGTCCGTCAGTGCCACTTCTTTCGATTTCAGTCACATCCTGAGCAACCTGAAAACGGCGCAGCCGGAAGCCGTCTTTTTCGCTGGTCTGGGCGATCAGACTCCCATGTTTGCCAAAGGCATGCATCACGCCGGCATCGACTGTCCGCTGATCGCTGCTGCCGTCATCGTTGAGCCGACGTTTCTGGTCAACGCCGGCGAAGGTGCTGAAATGACCGTCGCCATTGCTCCAGGACTACATCAGGAAATGAGTAAACGGTTTCTGAACTTCGAGAGAAACTATCGGCAAAAATATAGTGCTTATCCTGGCCCGTTTTCGGCGAGCGTCTATGATCAGGTGCAAGTGTTGGCCGCCGCTTTCATGCAAGCCGACTCAGATGATCCGCATGAGATCACCAAAGCGCTGCATGGAATCAATTTCAAAGGCCTGACCGGGAATATCTCTTTTGATACTCGCGGCGAGTTGCGTGAGCTGGCATTTTCCATGTATCAGGTCCAGCACGGCAGCTGGGTTCTCCTCAAGCAATATCACTTCGGCGCGCCGCAATAAGCAGGCTTGCCGCTGCGTAAAAGGCCTTGTTTCGGGCACCTCCTTACACGACTCCATCCTTCATTGTTTCTAAATTGGGAATAGTGCATTGCACAAATTCCTATTTTTCTTTGATTTTGAAACAAATAGAATGATCTCCATGGTGAACGGCGTTTTGAACAGGACCTCAACAGTGAGATCCGGCTCCGTTCAGCGTTTCACAATGTTGGAGTCAATCATGAACATCAAGAATATTTCTGCAGCCGTGTCTGCTATTGTCCTGTTCGGTGTTGCCGGTGCCGCTTTGGCCGAATCACGCTATCCCGATGATGTGCAGTTCGTCTCGACCAAGACACGTGCTGAAGTCATTGCTGAGTTGCAACAAGCCCAGGCTAACGGTCAGATTATCAACAATGACGGCTATCCAGGTAACGTCGGACAAGTGAAGTCGCAACTCACTCGCGCACAAGTTATTGAAGAGCTCAAGCAAGCGCGCGCCAATGGCGAAACACTGGCCAACGATTACTACTCCGGCCCTGTCACCATGACTGCCTCGTCGACCAAGACCCGTGCTGAAGTTGTCGCCGAGTTGAAGCAGTATCAACAAGCGCATGCCAATGCTGGCAATGCCGAAGCGGTGTTTCTGCGTTAATGCGTGCGCAACGCAATCATGTCGCCCGGCTGAGATAGGGTAGTTAGCCGGGCGGCATGAAGATTTTTTGCAACAAGCGGATCAATTCATCGCGCTCACTCTGGTTCAGCGCTTCGGTTGCCCGTGTTTCCAGTTCTACCGCCGTCTTTTCTGCCTTGGCACACATACGCATGCCGCTGCTGGTGAGTACCAGCGTTTGCGAACGGCGGTCTTGCGGATTACGTTGTCGCATCACCAGATCACGTTGTTCCAGACGATCCAGTAAGGTCGCCAGATTCGGTGGCGAGACGTTGATTTCTTGCGACAGGCGTTTCTGATTGATATTGGGATTTGCCCTGAGCAAACTGAGCACCGTGAAGTCCACCGGGCGCAGTTCAAATTTTGCCATGCGCTTTTCAAACAAGGGCATGATCGTAATGTAGGCGCGTCGGCAGTTATATCCCACCAAGCTAAGCAACAGGCTTTGATCGAGTGGTGTCGCCGTTGAGGCGTCGGCATCGTCGATATCAAATTCAGCCGGTTTCTTAGGTAGCATCGTGTCGGGTCAGATCAGTTGGAATTGCTGGCACGGCGTCAACAGATGCACTCAAACAAGCCTGCACCACGTCTTGCAATTGCAGCACTTCCGGAAATAGAAAGGCAAAATAATAGCACGCGCTGTCGTGCTTGCCTTGGTAGAACTCCGCCTCCATCGTGACTTTTGCCGCTGCCATACGCGCTGCGCGCAACCATAACCAGCCCAAGGCGGCATGCCCCGTCAGCCGCAACATGTCGTCGGCGATGAAATAAGCTAGCTCTGGTCGTGTCGGACTTTTCTGCAACAACGTCGACAGAATGCCACGCAGCGTGCCTGTCAGTTGCTTGAGTTTGTGCGCCGCGGCCTTCATCACGGGACTATCCTTGCCGGTTTCCTGTTCCACCTGATCAAGAAACGCCGTCATTCGGGCGCCGCCATCGCTCAGTGTTTTGCGCAGGAGAAAATCGACTGCCTGCACTTCATTGCTGCCCTCGTAGATCATCGTGATACGCACGTCGCGCAGGAATTGTTCAATCCCGGTTTCCGTCACATAGCCGTGCCCGCCGAACACTTGCAAGGCCTGGCTGGTACTGAGGAAGCCTTGTTCCGTCAACAGCACCTTGAGCACCGGTGTGATGAATTCCAGTTGTTCATGGTAAGCACGCCGACGGCTTGCATCGGTGTCGTACTCGGCCAGATCCAGCAGCAGCCCACCCCAATAGGCCAGCATGCGTCCGCCTTCGGTGCGGCAGCGTTGCGCCATCAGCAATTTTTGCACTGCCGGCTGCAGCACAATCGGATCGGCAGCCCGACCATTCGGATCGCGTCGCTGCCCCGGCCCCGGCGCACGCGACTGCAAGCGTTCCCGCGCATAGCTCAGTGAGCGCTGATAGGCGGCATCGGCCAAGCCAACGCCTTGAATGCCGACATGCAGGCGAGCCGCATTCATCATCACAAACATCGCCGCCAGACCGCGCTGCGGCTCCCCCACCAGCCAGCCGATGGCCTGTTCGAAACGCATGCTACAGGTAGCGCTGCCGCGAATGCCCATCTTGTGTTCGATACCGGTGCAGCTCACCTTGTTGCGGCTGCCATCGGGCAAGATCTTGGGTACCAGAAATAAGGATAATCCCTTGCTGCCGGGTGCCGCATCGGGCATGCGCGCGAGCACCAGATGGATGATGTTGTCGGTGAGGTCTTGCTCGCCGCCGGAGATGAAAATCTTGTCGCCGCTGAGCTGATAGCTGCCGTCTTCCTGTGCGATTGCACGCGTACGCAGCAAGCCCAGGTCGCTGCCGGCGTGCGCCTCGGTCAGACACATCGTGGCCAACCAGGTGCCGCTGGCGATTTTTTCCAGATAGCTTGCCTGCAAATGCGCACTGGCATGGGCCGCCAGGCAAGCATAGGCGCCATGCAACAAGCCTGGGTACATGGTCCAGCCATGATTGGCAGCACTCAACATTTCAAACAAGGCACATTGCAAAAAATGCGGCAAGCCTTGGCCGCCATGCTCGGGGGCGCAGGCCAGGGCCGGCCAGCCAGCGTCACAGAATTGCTGGTAAGCAGCAGCAAAGCCGGTAGGAGTATGCACGTTGCTAGCGCCGTCATGCTGTTCATAACGGCAGCCCTCACGGTCACCCGTCGCGTTGAGGGGCGCAAGCACTTCGACTGCAAAGCGAGCAGCTTCTGTCAGTACCTGCTGCATCAGCGCCACGTCGAATTCTGCATGTTGCGGCAGTGCAGCCAGTTGTGCCGGCGCA
>Ga0209913_1000668_pt1 | contig 26004 bp, 22 predicted proteins | sample PersoiDNA2013203_FD_185805 | JGI IMG/M metagenome (GOLD analysis project Ga0209913, IMG submission 185805) | Permafrost soil microbial communities from the Arctic, to analyse light accelerated degradation of dissolved organic matter (DOM) -... | ecosystem: Environmental > Terrestrial > Soil >... | reverse complement strand
CATACCGCCGCCGCACATGGTAATGATGACTGGCTTGTGATGAAGGCTAATTACCCTAACGAAAAACCGCGTATTTTAATGGGCGGTGACGGCAAATTCTTTAATAGTGAATTGGTCGAATTTGAACCAATCCGTGGTTTGACCAGACAAGATGCGAATAAAGTGATTCTCGCCAAAATGCTAGAAACTGGCAATTTATTGGCTAGCACACGCTTGAATCATAGCTTTCCACATTGCTGGCGTCACAAAACGCCATTGATGCAATTGGCTACCCATCAGTGGTTTATTGGTATGAATGCACAGGATAGCACTGGTACAAGCTTGCGTGAACATGCTAATAAAGCGGTCGATGAAACGGAGTTTTTCCCAAGTTGGGGTCGTGCGCGTTTAGAGGCTATGATTAAAAATCGCCCGGATTGGTGTGTATCGCGCCAACGTAACTGGGGCGTGCCGATGCCATTTTTTGTGCATAAAGAAACAGGTGAACCGCATCCGCAAACAGCCGTATTGTTAGAGCAAGCAGCATTGCTGGTTGAAAAAACAGGTGTTGAAGCTTGGTTTAGTCTGGATGGTGCTGCCTATTTAGCGCAATATGCACCTGATAATGCGGCTGATTACAAAAAGGTGACCTATACCTTAGACGTATGGTTTGATTCTGGCGCAACGCATGCGGCAGTGCTCAAGCGCCGTCCTGAGCTTGCTTACCCAGCGGATTTGTATTTAGAAGGTTCAGACCAGCATCGCGGCTGGTTTCAATCCAGCTTGCTAACAGGCTGTGCGATTGATGGCCGTGCGCCTTATAACGCCTTACTCACACACGGTTTTGTGGTGGATGGTTCTGGCCATAAAATGAGTAAGTCTAAAGGTAATGTGATTGCACCGCAGAAGGTGATGGACACTTACGGTGCAGATATTCTGCGTTTGTGGGCGGCTTCTACAGATTATTCTGGCGAACTAACGATTTCCGATGAAATTCTTAAACGTGTGTCAGAAAGCTATCGCCGTATTCGCAATACCATGAAATTCTTGCTGGCAAATCTGGCCGATTTTGATGTGAACAAAGACTTATTGCCAGTGAATGAGTGGCTAGAAATTGACCAATATGCGCTGTATTTGACTGAAAAACTGCAAACAGAGATTTTGGCGGATTACGACAAATATGAATTCCATTTTGCCGTGCAAAAGTTTGTCAGCTTTTGTTCGGACGATTTAGGCAGTTTTTACTTGGATATTCTTAAAGACCGGTTGTATACCGCAGGCGAAACTTCACATGCTCGCCGCGCTGCGCAAAGTGCGCTGTATCATATTACCCATTCCATGATGCGTTTGATGGCGCCGATTTTGAGCTTTACTGCCAATGAAGTTTGGCAAAGCATGGGCTTGGATGCTAATCAAACGGTGTTTGAAGACGTTTGGTATACCTTGCCGGCGCACGGTTTGAGCGCAGAGCGACTTGCAGTGTGGGAAGCCGTGATTAGCGCCCGCGGACAATCAACTAAAGAAATTGAAGTGTTGCGTACTGCCGGTCAGGTGGGGTCATCATTACAAGCCGAGTTGGCTTTTTATGCGACTGAGGCTACTTATGATGCACTAAGTAGTTTGGCAGAAGATTTACGCTTTGTGATGATCGTTTCAAGTACTAAGGTTTATAAGGTGGCCACTGAAGCCGAGCAAAAGATTGCGGTGACGCCAAGTCCGCACGTTAAATGCGGCCGATGCTGGCATTACCGCGCAGATGTTGGCTCACACGCAGATCATCCAACCATTTGCAGTCGTTGTGTGAGTAATTTGTTTGGTGCCGGTGAGGCGCGTAAATATGCGTAAGGTTTCATGGCTACGTTGGTTGAGCATCAGCGCAATAGTGGTGGTGCTAGACCTCTATACCAAACACTTGATACAAGCTGCATTTGCTTATGGTGATTCTTACACCATTACCAGTTTTTTTGATTTAGTGCGCTATCACAACCAAGGTTCGGCTTTTGGTTTTTTAGCGGATGCCGGAGGTTGGCAAAAACAGTTTTTTAATGCTGTTTCAGTGGTGGCGATTATTGTGATCAGTTATCTCCTGCGTAAACATTCTACAGAGAAACTTTTTTGTTTTGGTTTGGCTTTAGTTTTAGGTGGCGCAGCTGGAAATTTGTATGATCGCGTAACCTTAGGTTATGTAGTAGATTTTTTGAATTTTCACTGGAAGATGATCTACACTTACCCAGCCTTTAATGTCGCAGATAGCGCGATTTGTGTAGGAGTGGGATTGTTGTTGCTGGATAGTTTTAAAAAGCCACAGTCGTAACTGCCGATAACTAGGGGTTAGAATGCCAGATTGGAAAAAATTCATCTCAGCTAAAATTGCCCTGGCGCAACGTGGTGCTAAGCCCAGTAATCCCAGTTCAGGCAAAGTTAACCTCAGTAACCGCATCCCGGCGGGTCAAACGGAAGTTAAAAACTTTCCTGTACTGGATATGGGCATCAAGCCGAATATTACCCAAAATAATTGGTCGCTGCGTGTATATGGCTTGGTAGAAAATGAGCTTAATCTGGATTGGGCTGCGTTTCAAGCGCTGCCGCAGGTCACAGAGGTTTCAGATTTTCATTGCGTGACCCGCTGGAGCCAGTTGGATATGGATTGGCAAGGGGTCCGGGCCCAAGATATTTTGGCCTTGGCTGCACCTTTGGAAACAGCTAAGTTCGTCACATTACATGGTTATGATGGCTATACCACCAATCTTAATTTAGAGGCTTTGCTGGATGATGATGTGCTGGTGGCACACTCGGTATTGGGCCAAGCACTGACGCGTGATCATGGCGGGCCGGCTCGCATGATCGTACCAAAACGCTATGCCTGGAAAGGTGCAAAGTGGCTTAAGGCCATAGAGTTGCATGCAGAAGATCGGCTGGGTTTTTGGGAAGTACGTGGTTACCATAACCATGCTGACCCATTTTTAGAACAGCGTTTTTCTGATGATTAAAATAATTTCAATTTAGTGCTTAGCACGAAATCAATTATTCGAGTCAGATTCTACTAGGATTCTTGCCTAATTTTCTTTGCAAAGTACGTCTATGCATATTTAGGCTACGGGCAGTGGCAGATATATTGCCATCATGTTCTGCAAGCACACGTTGAATATGCTCCCGTTCCAAACGGTCGATTGAAAGCGGATTGGACGATAGCTCAACTTCGGCATTGCCAGACTGCCTTTCAAACGCGGCGACAATTTCATCCGCATCAACGGGTTTCGCAAGATAATGCGTTGCGCCTAATTTGATGGCTTCAATCGCGGTTGTAACGCTGGCAAAACCAGTCAAGACAACAATGCGTGTGCCAGCGTTAAGGCTGGCGAGTTGCCGTACCAGTACCAATCCAGAATTACCTGACATTTTTAGATCGACTACGGCAAATTCAGGCGGCTCATTTTTGGCGAGTTCAAATGCACGTTCTGCACTGTTTGCCAAACTTACTAAAAAGCCGCGTTTGCGCATTGCCGGCGCCAGTGCATTGAGAAAGTCTTCATCGTCATCCACCAAAAGCAAGCTTGGTTTTTCGTCTGCATTCTCTGTATTAAAAGTATTCATTTAGATGCTTTCAGTTTTTCTATACGCAAATTTTTCAGCGGTAAATGGACTAAAGTGAGTACGCCGCCATCCGGGTGGTTATTTAAGCTCAATTCGCCTTCATAGCGCGCTAAAGTCACTTGGGTTAAATAGACGCCTAGCCCCATGCCTTCATCACTTTTGGAGGTAAAAAAAGGTGTTCCTAATTTGCTCTTGGTCTCGGCGCTTAAGCCGGCACCAAAGTCACGTATCTGTATTTTAAGCATTTTTTCATCCCAATATGCCTCAAACAATACCCGTTCAGGAGATTCATCTGCTGCATTATCCAGTAAGTTGAGGATAGCCTGCATAAATGTTCTATCCATAAAAATAGCGGGGTTGAGTGCAGTCGTTGGCATGCTGACGACAAGTTCAGTGGCGGGACGTGTGTCACGCCAACGCTGAATGGCTTCTTCTAAAAACTCGCGTAGCGTGAAGCCTTGGCCTGCGTCTGCACGTGTTTGCCCTGCATTACGGGTAATGGAAGATAATATTTCTTTGCAACGCGATACTTGTTTTTGCAATATCTCCAGTTGTTGTAAAAGCACGGGTTGGTTTGTGTATTCTTGGGTCAGTTCTTTGCTGACTATGGCCATGGTGGCTAATGGCGTCCCTAGCTCATGGGCGGCACTGGTGGCTAATGAGCCTAATGCCAGCATGCGCTCGCTTTCTAGCGCTTTTTCGCGGACGGCGGCAATCGTTTTATCGTAATCACGCAAGTTTTGGCCAATGCGGGCGATGAAAATCGCCACAATAATCGAGCTGACAACAAAGCCCAGCCACATGCCAACTAGATGAATGTCTAAATGGATGGTACTTTTTCCATCAAATTGGGCATGCATATGCAGGTGTGAAAGCGGGATGTGGTAAAACATCAGCAAGGTGTAGCAAGCGATGCTTAAGCTGGCAATTATCCAGGCATAAAGCACGCGTAGCGCTACGGCAGCCACCGTAATCGGCAATAAATACATCCAGATAAACGGGTTGCTATAACCACCGCTAAAATAAAAAAGTACCGAAAGTGCGGCAACATCACCTAGAAGTTGTGAGAATAACTCGCGTTGCGTTGTCTGCTGGGTGTGCCTTAAACGCCACCAGGCAATACCGTTCAGTAAGCCGAGTCCGGCAATGGCAAGCAATAAAGGCAATACCGGTAAGGGAATGGACGCCAGTCTTAAGCCGATAATCACCGAGGTCAAGCAAACCATCACCACGCTACGCAACATCACCAACCGCTGCATATTATGGCGGGTTGCGTTGGAGAAAGAAGGTGTTTTCGATTGCATTGTTTTATGGGCTACCTTAAAGCTTATTGTTATAAAGCATAGTAATAATTCATATTATAAAGTGTTCATACACATATTAATCAATTACACCCTGCGACATATTGTCGCGCGGCGATATGCCACATTCCGCTGGCAAAGACTCTCTACTAAAATACCAAGCAGAAAAAATCTTGGGAGAGATCAGCATGAGAAAAAAAATAACGCTGGGTACGTTATTGTTGTGCGGTAGCGGTTTGGTGATGGCGGAAACATTAACAGAAGTCCGGTCTGATTCTTATGCGCGGTCAACCCCCGCTGCTGAATTTCAAAATACAGAACCAAATAAGACAGAACCAAAGACCAGTGAAGCGACTTTAGAGTCAATGACCATCACGGCGAAAAAGTCAGATGATCCGCATACCAGAACTGAACTTGGCAAATTGACAGAAGCAACGCCGATGTCCGGTGCTACGGTCACTGCGGAGGAATTAGAGCATCTGCAACTCGTCAATAATCTGTTGGAATTGGGTAAGCGTGTGCCCGGCATCAGTATGGTGCGCAATATGCGGATTCCCGATGGTGGAAAGCTATATACCGAAAACCGCATAGATGGTATGCGCACCATTGCAACTAATACTTCGGTTCTCGATGAAATTGATGGGGCCAATATCGACCACATTGATGTGATCACGGGGCCAGGTTCTGCGCTGTATGGTAGCGGCTCTTTAGGTGGCACGATTAATGTTTTTACGCGTCAGCCCACTCAAACTTTTAAAGCCAAATTATCACAGGAGTTCGGCAGCTGGGGATTTAATCGCACGCAAGGCAATGTGGGCACTTCAACTGAGGATGGCCGATTCGGGTTTATTTTAAATGGCAGCATGATGGATAACGATGGCTGGCGTAGAAATAACGCTGCGGCTAATCAGAACACGGCCGCAGAACATAAAAATGGCGTGGCACTGAAAGGTGTGATCCGTCTGACAGATACCACCAAAATAAACTTGGGTATCGATCAGCTTTATTACGATTACCGTTGGGCTGGAACATTGCGCATGACGAAGTTTGAGCAAGACTGGCGTCAGAGCGAGGTCGGTTCTTATGGACAGACAATCGACAATTATCTGACACGGTCAATCAGTGTGCAGCAGATGTTAGGCGACACGAGCGAGCTGAAAGTTGCTTATGCGCGGCGTACCGATGATGGCGTTGGCTATGGCGCTGGTGGATCAGGTGGTTCGAATAACGTGATGTGTGATGATAGTAGCGCGCTTTTGGCACCGCTGGCCATGGGAACAACTGTGAAGTGCCGCGCGGTGAATGCAAATAGTTCATCGGTGACAAATACGCTAAAAAAATCACAAACGGTACTTGAAAGCACTACTGTTTTATTTCGTAAAGAGTTCGATCTGGCAAAATCTACGCTGTATCTAGGCATGGACATGTTTAACGTCACGACAACTACAGCAAGCTACAACAATGCTTACAATGCGCTACAGGCGCAGTCTGGATATTGGGCGCAGGGCGCCATGACCGCTACTGGGCAAGGTTCAGTGACGCATGAAAAAAACTCAACGCCGTATGTGCATTATGAGTTTTCACCCATAGATAAGCTGCGTTTCCATATCGGTGAGCGTTTCGATAAAGTGACCTATTCAACCGATGACAGAACGATTGCGAATAAGGATAGCCAGAAAACTTTTAACGCGCAAATTCTGAAAACCGGTGTGACATACGACCTCAATGATAGCCATTTAATCTGGGGTAACTGGTCGGAGTCGTTCAATGCGCCGAGTGTGAGTACCTTGCTTGATAGTGCCGCCAAGGGTACGGCAGGCAATACGATAGGCGCTAGTTTAAACCCTGAGAATTCAGATACTTACGAGATTGGACTACGCGGACGTTTTAATTCGATTGGTTTGCGCTATGACCTAGCCTTATATCAAACATCGAATAAAGGATTTATCGTAGCTCGCGATTGTACTGGTGCAGAAAGAACGGCCTTGAACAATGGGGCTACTTGTAGCGTTAATGAGAACGCTGGCCAGTTAACTGCACGTGGTCTGGAGTCGGTCTGGTTATGGGAAGTGAACCATTGGTTGGATATAGGCGCGACTTACACCCTGTCTGAAGCTTATTACAACAAATACGTCACTAAAACCTTTGATTACAGCGGTAACTCTTATCAAGCCATGCCGCGCCATCGTTTGAATCTGCGTGTGGCAGTGAAACCAGCGCCAGGCTGGAAAGTCGAGCTAGAAGGCGATCATTACTCAGACTATTACGTGGATACCGCAAACTCTGGCACATATTCTCGTCCTGATCTGTTTAATTTGCGTGCCAGCTATCGTAGCAAAAATTGGTCATTGTGGATGCATGCGCTGAATATTACTGATCGTAAATACGCAACACGCGTCGGTTACTCAACGATCGCCGGAGTAAGCCAATTGGCGGCCTCGGCAGGCCAAGGCAACTCAGGCTCATATACACCGTTAACTATCAGGGCAGGGCTTTCTTATGACTTCTAATGACATAATTAGTGGGGGAGTGATTATCAAGAGTACGGCATTATTGACGGTGGTATTTTTGTCGTTACCGTTGTTGCTGGTAGCGCCATCTTATGCGGCGGATGCTGAGCAGCACCAAGCGCATATGCAGCATGCTGGTGACCACGAGGGAATGGCTGGAAACGAAAGAAAGCGCAACATGCGCGAGATGGTGCAGTGGACGAGTTTTCCCAGACTCAAAATGATGATGGGCGGCGAGGGCGGTGAGCATAAACAAGTGACTCTTATGCCGAAAAACATCGCACCCAGCAGCGTTGATGCTTACTCAAATGATATTCACGCAGCCAATATGCATCGCCAACTTCCATATGATCTGGTTTTAGCCACGCTGGATAAGCCTGCTACAGGCGGTTTCCATTGGTTATCCGCGCGTGAGGAGCAGGTCGATAAGGTCTTGGTAGCATCTATGGTCTACTACATGAGTGAGCGCGGCAGCAAAGATCCTACTGCGATGTTCATGCTGCAAAAAAATTCGCTGGAGATTATACCGCAGCCTTTCCCAAGGGAGCATTCGCGCTATCGTGCCAATGAAGACTGGCAGTTTCTGGTGCGCTTCAATAGATGGCCACTTGCTCAGCAGAAAGTCATGCTAGAGACTCAGAATGGATCAAAAGTTGAATTTAACAGCGATGCTAAAGGCATTGTCACCGTGCATTTCCCGAGTGATTTTAAAGCGAGTGCGAGGCAAGGCGACATGGTTGCCCGTAACGGCGACAGGCGGCAATCTTCGGATTTTGTCTTGGCTGCTGAACTTGTGAATGCCAAAAAAACTTATATCACTGGCTTTAATGGTAGTTACGGCCCTGATGCCTTTTCTCAGCGCAGTCTGGTATTAGGACTAGGATTTACATTTTTTGGGATGCTGGGCGCTGCGCCATTATTGCGTAATCGTAAGGCGGATAAGAAGAGTGCAATGAAAACCGCTCCTGCCATCAGCACACAAACTAATAAGAAGGAGGCTTAATATGTTGCGCAATATTTTTCCAAACTTAGGTTTTCCAACCTTAGGCCGTTTCCGCTTTACCGTACAGATCATTATGCTGTTTGTGACCGTTTATGGCGGTAGCGTGCTGGGCAGTTATGCCACTAACCAATTGACTGAGGCGCTGCCTTCGCTGGCCTGTGCTTACGATAAGCTAAGTAGTGATAAATGTATTTTAGTGGTGACGCAGCATCAGTTGCATCATCGCATTGGTCAGGCTTTAGTCAATGCCAAGCTGGTGACGGTAAAAGTGCTGATTCCTACGTTGATTTCTGTAGGCGCTTTTTTCACGGTTTTCTTCTTTCTTAACAAGGCTTTTTGTGGCTGGGTATGCCCAATGGGGACGGTGCAAGAGCTGTTATTCCGCATTGGCCGAAGGCTGGGCCGTCCATTAAATCGTTTTGATAAGAATAATGTCGGCAAGGTGCGGCCCATTAAATGGCTGATGTTGCTGGTGCTGGGCTTGCCTTTACTGGCTGGCATGGGCGTTGCCGCGAATGAGCTTGGTGCGCCTTACTGTCAGGTATGCCCATCACGCCTGGCGACAACCTTACTGACAATGGATGCTGAACAAATTGCCGTTCAAACATCATCTGGTCTAGGTTTCTTTCTGAATGCGGCAAGTAATGCATTATTTGGTTTTGTTATTATTGCGGCACTGGCAACGCGCCTGCCATTCTGCCGCATTTGCCCATTGTTGTCTTGGAATGCCATGTTCCAAAAACTATCGCCGATGCGCTTGGTAAAAAAGCAGAATGACAAATGTGAAAAATGCAGTATCTGCCAAGTCGCTTGCCCTATGGATATTCACGAAATTGGCCGTGAGCATGGCAGTAAAGCCTTTCATGAAGACTGCACACTGTGCGGACGTTGCGCGGAATATTGCCCGGACGATGGTGTGATTCAGATCAAGTTTTTTGGCATTAAGCTATTTGGCTCATCGCTGGCGTATTACAAAAACCGTGTCAAAAAAGAAAGCCCAGAAGGGCTGCCTAAAGGCAAAGTGATTTGGTTAACGCAAATTAAAGCGGACAAATAATGGGTGATTTTTTTAATCCAGCGCTGCTTCCTAAAGAAACCACGTTTTTCGCCATCTGGTTGCTTGGCGTGTCTTTGGGCTTAACCGCTTGCACAGCCACTTGCCTGCCGTTTATGGGCACGTGGATATTGGGTCGTGGCGGTTCGCAGGGGCAAGCCTTGCGTGATACCGCGCTATTTGTGACGGGGAGAATCTTAGCTTATAGCTTGCTTGGAGCCATTGCTGGCGGCGCTGGCGTGTGGCTCTCGCAAGCCTTGCGTGGTGGCACTGGCAATGTGGTGATTGGGTTGTCATCTATTATTGCGGGAGTATGGTTGCTACGCTCTGGCAAGGCACATGCTCCTTGTGGCGTTGCACGAGGTGCCGGGCATACGCCGCCTTTAATGTTGGGTTTTTCTTTAAGTTTGACGCCATGCGCGCCATTAGCTTCACTTTTAGCTGTATGTGCCGCAGCGGGCAGTATTCAATTGGGGGCTGTCAATGGTGTGGCTTTTGGTTTGGGTGCTGCACTGACGCCACTGTTAATTTTGCTACCTTTGATTAGTTTGTTGGGGAAAAGTTTGCGTGATAATCGTGACTGGATTACACGCTGGATACGCTGGGGAGCCTCTGCTGTGTTTATTTTGCTTGGTTTTCGTCGCTTGATGCTGGTTTTTTGATATGGGTATATTGCACGCGGTTAGTACAAAGTGGATGGTGGCATCCATGCTTGGTTTACTGATTATCGCTTCTGCAAATAGCGAGGAATCCATTGTTTTACCTAACATTGTTTTACCTAGCGTTGAGGTAAAAGCGAAGCAAGATGCCCTGTCAGATCAACGCATCTCAAGCACGCAAAAGCAGGTTTTTGATCGTAAAGAAATAGAAAGTTTAGGGGTCATGACCATCGGTGAAGTATTGGGTAAATTGCCTGGTGTTGAGGTTAGCGCAATGAATAGTGATGGCTCATCTTCCCATCGAGCACGTGGTATGTCACGCGACTCTGTTGATATACTTGTTGATGGTGAACGTCCAGCAGGCGGTTCACGTGTCGTTTCTGGCGTGATCGGTCGCTTGCCTGTAGGTGATCTTGAGCGAGTTGAGATTCTACGTGGCTCATCGGCTGAATATGGCGGCTCTGCATCTGTCACAGTCAATTTGGTGATGAAAAAGGCTTTACCTAAAAAATCTACAGCACTTAAAGCTGCGCTTGGTTTGAATGATACAACGCCGACAGGGCAAGTCAGCTTAACGCAAACGGGTGGTGAAGGCGCTTTCTCTTGGTCACTGCCTGTACATTGAATCTGCATCGCACCCCTAGCCACCGGGAAATAGATCGTCAAGATAGCATCGCAGGCGCTAGAACTTTGTGGCAGAAAGAACGCGAGGATGGTTTTCAGACTTTCCGTGAGTTTGTGATTACACCGCGTATGACATGGAAAGATGGGCGAGATAGCCTCACGGTTTCTCCTTTATTTTTTGATGGCTTACGCAGGCGAGAAGTGGATACCAATTTATTCGTATTTACCAATCCTGCCGATGGCACAGGTTTTGTGGATAGTGGTTATCGAACCAGTCAAGAAAGAAGCCATCGTCAATTGATCCGGTTGCGGACAGAGGCCGAGAAGTATTTTGGTGAAGCCAAACTTTCAGGGAGAGTGGCTTTAAATCATGGTGCAAACTCTGCCAATCTCATTCGAGATAGCTACGATGTAGCCAATGTGCTTACTAAGACGTTGGAAAGCTCAAAAAACACTGAGAATGAGATCAATACGGCCTTGCGTTGGGATCAGCCCGTTGATTTACATTTTTTATCATTCGGTGCTGAGTATGTCAGGTTATCACGACATGATAATCAGGATTTTGGCGGTAGTTTTGTAGCCAACAATCAGCATGATGCCTCACAAAATGAGGGCCTCTTATGGCTACAAGACGAGTGGAATTTTGAAGATAAATTGACGCTGACCTCAGGGCTGCGTGCAGAAAATATGCGCATGAGTGCGGATGCTTCTACGCAGCAACAGATGGGGTGGTTGCCATCAGTGGCTGTGCGTTGGGAGCCAGCCAGTAGCTGGGTGGTGCGCTCATCATTAGGCGCGGGTTTGAAAATGCCAAAATTGGATGAGATTAGCAATGCAATATCACGTAGCGTTTCAGTGAATACCCCCGTTGAGGCTGATCGTCGCGGCAATACTGATTTGAAGCCTGAGCGTAGCGTTAATTTTGAGGCGGTACTTGAGCGTTATCTGGCAAAAGATGCTGGTGTGGTGGGAGCTAATGTTTATGTACGTGCGACACAGGACTTTACTGAGCGCCGTATTTCACAAGAAGGCGTGCGCTGGGTTGATAGACCCTATAATGTAGGTGACGCGCTGCATTGGGGGTTAGAGTTTGACGGAAAAGTGCGGATGGATGACGCTGGCTGGAAAGGCGCGACCATTAAAGCGCATTTAACCTTGCCGCACGCACAAGTGGATGATCATTATTTAGGAATCAACCGCATGGCAAAGGATACGCCGCACTATGTGCTATCCATGGGTTTAGATCAGAATTTACCTAAATTGCAGTCTAGCTACGGTATTTCTGCACAGGTTCCTGGTCGTAGTGAAACCGCTGTACCTAATGAGCAATACGGATATACGAAGGCACGCGTGCTGCTCGATGCCTATTGGCTTTACAAGCTATCACCCAAGTTCAATTTGCGTGTTTCAGGCCAAAATCTTTTGGCATCTGATACTGGGCGAAACGCTAAATATGTTTCTGGAGTAAATACTTGGCTGCTCAATACAGCAGATACAGGAAACCGTAATTTATTGGTGACGCTAGAGGGGCGCTGGTAAATGCGGTCTTTAGGTATCGATCCAGAGAAGTTGTCGGGTTTAATCTTTGTGGTATTTGTGCATATTGCTTTACTTTATGCCACATGGAGCTATCAATCGGTTGCGGTGCCGAAAGAAGACGCCACCTTGTTTGTTAATTTAATTAACCTGCCTGTTAAGAAAGAAACGCCTCCTGAGCCACCTAAACCAGTGCCACCTAAGAAAGTAGCGCTAGATAAACCAAAACCTCTAGCGCCGCCAAAACCAGTGCCTATGCTGGTTGCAGAAACGCCAGTCACTTCTGCAACAGATGATGTGGCACCACTCCCTGTGTTGGCGCCTGTTGCACATGCGTCTGTAGTGGTGGCGCAAGCTCAACCCGCTCCACCTATGCTAATGACATCAGAACTGTCATTAGCGTGTTCCAAACGCACGCCTCCAGATTACCCTTCAGCATCGCGTCGTATGGCAGAGCAAGGTCGTGTTGTTTTACGCGTGGAATTAGATGAAACAGGCAATATCACTAAGGTCGCTGTGAAAGAGGGCTCTAGGTATAAGCGATTAGATGAGGCCGCGTTAGCTGCGGTTAAAGGCTGGCAATGTAGTGCGGCAATGCGTGGTAGTGTGGCGGTGCGTGCAGTTGCTTTGCAGCCATTTGATTTTAATTTGAACTGATTTGAGGGTTAGATAATGTCACATGATTTGGGGGTTGAACACTTTGTTGCGCAGATTGATAGTGTAGGAAAAGCGGTATTGGTGTTTTTACTGATACTTTCAATTGCGACTTGGTATTTGGTGTTCACTAAAAGCTTGGCGAATTGGTTAGAAGCCAGACGCGCGCGAGAGTTTTTGGATAAGTTTTGGCAATATAACGCGATTGATGATTTAAATGCCAGTTTGTTAAAAACCGAGGCGAATAACGCTTTTGCCAATCTCGCTACAGAAGGCTTGAAAGCTACTCATAACGCCAATGGATATGGCATGCAAAAGCTGGTTGCGGCTGGTGGCTTGTCTGAGTTTATGACGCGTGCGATACGTAATGGTATAGATCAAGAGTCTGCAAAATGTGAACATGGTTTAACCATGCTAGCCACTGCTGGTTCTGCATCGCCTTATATTGGCTTGTTTGGTACGGTTTGGGCCATTTATCATGCGCTAGTCAATATCGGCTTGAGCGGACAAGGCTCGCTGGATAAAGTCGCCGGACCAGTAGGTGAGGCTTTGATTATGACTGCGATAGGGCTAGCCGTAGCGATTCCAGCCGTATTCGCTTATAACGCATTTAATCGCCGAAACCGTATCTGGCTAGCCAAATTAGATGCTTTTGCACATGATTTATTTGTATTACTGACGGTTGGTAATGCTACGGATAAGACCAGTTCTAATGGTGGAAATGCATCATGAGTTTCGGCAGTTTTAATGCGCAGCAACATCATGCAAAAGCAGAAATTAACGTAGTGCCGCTAGTGGATGTAATGCTGGTGTTGCTGGTGATTTTTATCATTACCGCGCCACTGCTTACGAACTCCGTCAAAATTGATCTACCTAAAGCATCCAGCAGTCCTAACATTACCAAGCCGGATCATATCGAGCTGGCTATTCGTGAGGATGGCAGTTTCTACTGGAATGGCGCGCAGATGCAAGCAGAATCTATGGGCAGTCGATTCGCTTTGGAGGCGAAAAAACAAGCGCAGCCAGAACTGCATATCCACGCGGATAGGCTGACGCATTATGAAAAGGTAGCGTTAGTCATGTCTGCTGCGGCTAAAGCTGGGCTAGTTAAGATTGGTTTTGTGACCGATCCCTCACCTAGTCAAGCCCGTTAAAAAGGCCAAGCCAGCCAATAATGGCGTTTTTAACCTGTCGCGACTTCATTGCTTGGTAAATCAGCATTTATAAAATAGCTGATTCTTTTGCGTGGATTTAAGTAATCAAGCACATCTGGCGGCAGTTGGTTTGGGCGCAGGGAGATGCTGATGTTGGTGTTTGGCTCTTCACGCAAATCTAAAATAAGTGGTTCTTTCCGTTTGGCTAGCGGGTCATGCAACATGACGAATGGTCGTAACGGTTTGCTAGGGTTCACAGAAATAACAACGGCATGTACGCCTGTTGATAACTGCACGAGGCTACCTGGCGGATAGATACCTAGTGATTTAATCAGGCTTTTGAGTAGAGACTCATCAAATTTTGATCGCTGATTGGCATACATGTACGCTAAAGCTTCGTAGGGTGTTTTTGCAAGTGCCGTATTGATAGGGTTGCATAATTGATCATAACCATTCGCAAGCACGATTATTCTAGCCAGCTGGTCCGTATGTTCAGCCTTTAATTTGTTCGGGTATCCTGAACCATCAGCAAGCTCATGGTGTTGCAAGATTATTTTTGCGATTCGCACGGGTAGGCCAACCTCTTTGGCTATGCGTGCGCCGATCTCGCTATGTTGTTCAAAGTACGATTGTTCTGACTTTGTCAGCGGATCTTTCTTCATTAAGATTTTGTCGGTGATTTCAACTTTGCCCAGGTCATGGAAAATAGCCGCCATACCTAACAGCTGCGCGTCTTCCTTAGTCATTTCAATAGATTTAGCCATAATCAGCGAAAGGACGGTGACATTGAGCGGGTGCTGATAATTCTCATCGCTTGAGCGATTGCCATTTAAGGCATGAATGGCAATATCACCTTCGGTCAGGGCGGTATCCACCATGCCATTCACAATCAATGCCGCTTGTTCAATTGAAGCTTTTGGCGAGGTAATAATATTGCGTGTAACTTGCCGTGTAATATCGCTGGCGATGATGAATTTCTTCTCATTTTCATCAATTGCATGATGTAGATCTTTTAAGCGATCAGCTTTTGAAGCGATAGCAGGCGTGACGTCATTAGCGATAACCTCAGCGGCAATGGTTGCGGCAACGGGCGCTGTGGCCGTTGTGGCGGCAGGTTTTGGTAGCGGCATGGGTTCACAATCGCTACGTTTCGGGTCATACCTTAATTTTTTGAGACCAGTTTGTTTGATTTTAGCAATTTGCTCTTCATCTTTAACTTTAAAGTTGCTTAGCGTAAAGGGGTGGTCCATCCAGCCTAAATCAAGGTGTACATACAAGCCAACGCGAATTTGGCCTACTTCAATAAAACTGGGTTGATTAGTTTGCATTTTTATTGCCTTTTTTGTTTCTTCTCAGCGAGCAATTTAGTGAACTCAGCTGTGGGTACTGGTTTGCTGTAGAGATAGCCTTGTGCTTCCTCGCATCCCATGATTTGTAAAAACTCAGCTTGCGCCAAGGTTTCTACGCCTTCGGCAATGACAGTAAAGCCTAAGCTGCGTGCCATTGCATTGATGGCGTGAGCAATGGCGGCATCATCTAAATCCTCTGGCAAGCCGCGCACAAATGATTGGTCGATCTTGACTTTGTCTAAGGGCAATCGCTTAAGGTTTGAGAGCGATGAATAGCCAGTACCAAAATCATCAATCGCTAATCTGAGACCAAGTTGTTTGATCTGGTTGAATGTGTCAATCACATATTCAGTGTTATGCATGACAGTGCTTTCGGTAATCTCAAGCTCAAGTATGGATGGGTCGCAATCTGTCTCAATCAACATGCCATAAACGGTATCAGCAAAATTGCTTCGCATAATCTGCACCACAGAAACATTGACTGAAACCCATTGCATTGCATAACCGTCAGCAATCCAGCGCATCGCTTGCAGCGCGGCTTGACGAAGCACCCATTCGCCTATTTGTACAATCAGCCCGGTTTCTTCCGCGACAGGGATAAACTTAGCCGGTGAAACAAGTCCTAGTTCTGGGTGATTCCAGCGTATTAGCGCTTCAGCGCCAATAATGTCGCCAGTTATCAGCGAAACTTGTGGCTGGTAATATACTTCAAACTGGTTACGTTCCAAGGCGCGGCGTAACTGGTTTTCCATATTAAAGCGTTCTAGCGCACTTTTGCTAAGATCATCAGAATAGAAGCAATGGCTGTTTTTGCCTTTATTCTTTACCTGATACATCGCAATGTCCGCAGCTTTTATCAAACTATCTACATCGGTGCCGTCTTTAGGAAATATCGATATACCAATGCTGGCGCTAGTGAAGATCTCTTTACCATCAATAATGAACTCGATCTGCAGCGCATGAATAATCTTTTGCGCAACGAGTGCAGCGTCTTCTGCCTGACCGATCATGTCCATCATGACGACAAACTCGTCGCCACCTAATCGTGCCACAACATCGCTTTCTCGCATGGATTTGTTGATTCTACTTGAGGCTTCGTAGAGTAATTTATCGCCGACTTGGTGCCCAAGACTGTCGTTAATGGTTTTAAAACGATCCAGGTCAATGAACAAGAGTGCGATTTGATTGTTGTCACGCTCGGCGCGTTTGATGGAATGTTCAAGTAGTTCATTCAATAGGCGGCGGTTTGGCAAACCAGTCAACGGGTCATGGTTGACTAGCTCATGTAATCTTATTTGTGAGCGCTTACTCTCAGTAATATCCGCAAAAACACCAACATAATTGACGATACGTCCTTCTTTGTTTTTCACAACAGTGAGGGTAAGGCTTGCTTGGTACGGATCACCATTTTTCCGTTGATTGGAAATTTCACCAGACCATTTGCCATGGTCCAACAAGGTGCGCCACAATTCGTGATTGTCTGTGTGTAGCGCTTTGGGTATGGAGCCAAACACTTCAACTTCGGTAAAGCCTGTGATGTCAGTAAAGCCTTTGTTAATGGCAATAATGTGCGCATTATCATTAATAATCATGATGCCTTCCGTTGCACTATCGAAGGCAATTTTTGCTTGATTGAGACGTTTTCCAGCACTTTCGCGTTGAATAGCAACGCTCCATGATCGACCTACTGCCATCAATGAACCAAGTTCTTGCGGGGTGGTTTTAATCAAACCATAGCAACGTTCAATGATGATATTGCCCCACCATTCTTTGTCCGAAAATAGCGGAATAATGGCAATGGATTGCGTGTCATGCTGTTTGAGTATTTTTCGTTCATCGCTAGGTAAATCGCTGATGTCACCAAAAACAGGATCACCATGCTGAAGGATATCTTTCCAGCGTTTTAAGCGCTCATCATTAAAGTCGATCGCCTCAAGTTTGCGATCAAGTGTGATGAGGCCAGGGGCAGACCATTTATATAGTATTTTTGAATGGGCCGAGTTGTTTGCGTTACTTATGTCATTATTTTTTAAAATAGATGCCCGACTGAAACGTAGTGCAAGGCACAGTTGCTGTAGCACCGTGTCGGCAACGGATTCCCAAGATTCAGCAGAATGTAATAGCCAATCACATGAAATAAGTGCATCTAATATGGCACTACGATCACGCAAATGACCTTCAGCCATTTTCCGTTCTGTAATGTCGCGGCCCAGCGTCACCAAGCCTTGGCGGCTACCATCATCATTGAATAATGGTACCTTGATCACATCTAATACTTTTTCACCGCCGTGCGGGAGCGTTATAAGCTCTTCATCTCTAATAGCTTTGCCTGCCTGCCACGCACGCTCGTCAGATATTTTAGATTGATTAAAGGCTACTTTAAACGCAGGGTCTGACAGGTCGGCAAGCTCAAGATCAGTCTTTAGCTGATATTCTTGCGGATGGAGTTGAAATAACGCCAAGCTGCTATTGTTGGCTTCTACCCAGCGACTATTGGCATCTTTGAAGCTGATGCAGTCCGGGCTGGCATCAATCAGGTTGCGTAATAAATTTTCGGTGTGTCTTAACTGTAATTCCGTACTCACACGGTCCGTAATATCGTGCATGTGAAGCACGTAGCCAGCACTTTCAGCAACCGTATCTGACTCGCTGGAAGCAAACACTTTTAGCGTGCGTAGCGTATTGGCTGATGCATATTGCAAAACAAATTCCGTGTTTGACGTTTGTAGTTCAGCTGAAATACGTTTTTGAACAGCTTTAGGTAGCTGGCCGATGCCAGATGCAACTTGCTCTAAATTAATATTAAAAATTTCGCGGGCATAAGGGTTCGCGTAGCTAACGTTACCATTGGTATTGGCCACGATGATGGCAACGCCATGTAATGAGCTTAGCAAGCGCGTCGCGAGCGTAAGCTCACTGGCGATTATTTCACTTATATTTGCGTCTGGATTGCTTTTGCAATCTGCAGCAGAATGTAGTGATTCTAAGTTTTTTGAGTTTTTCACTTGCTTAATTATCTCTATCAATACATGGTCAATTCAATCTAAAAATTGAATTAAATTAATTGCCAAAATTGGCTGGAATGAGACCAGTCTTACTGCTAACGACCAATATTTGCGGAACTTTACTAGTTAAATAAATATTTATCAAATAATTGAAGTTTGAAAGGTGATGCTACCCAGCTTGTACCAGTTACATTGACGTGTTAAATAACGCGGCGACAATCTTCGGTATGCTAATATGATGTATCAATACTAAACCGCTTAACTAGCCCAGTTGGACTTATGCTTTGTATTCTCAGGCCAGTACTTTTGGTACTATTCATCGTTAGCTCGAGCTCAGCTTATGCCATTGAAGAAGGTAAACCTGCCCCAGTATTTACGGCCAATTTGATTGATGGGAAACCATTCTCGATAGAATCTGCAAAAGGTCAAGTGGTCATCATTAACTTCTGGGCCACTTGGTGCCCACCGTGCAGGCAGGAAATGCCGGCGTTTGAGCATTATTATCTACAGCATAAAGATCAAGGCTTACGCCTGATTGCGGTTAGCTTAGACGAACCCGCCGATGAAGCCAAGGTGCACGATGTGATGATGGCTTATGGGTTCGATGCGGCACTGGAGCGCGAAACCCGGCATAAGGGTTATGGCCGTATTTGGCGTTTGCCGTTAACCTTTGTTATAGACCGCAAAGGTATCTTGCGTAAAGACGGTTGGTATGGCGCTACAGGCATAGATCAACCGTTGCTTGAGAAAATCGTTACGCCGCTACTAGAGGAAAAGTAGCGGGTATCTATTGATTTAAAACAGGGATTTAAAGCTGTGATTAAAAACTGTAACGCAGTCCCGCTGAGAGCAGTATCTCAGGTTCAATCTGATAGCCGTTCACCCGTTGGTAAATCGGCACTTGCAAAAATCCAAACGCTTGAACGCTCTTGTTGATTGGCACCGTTACGCCAGGGCTAATGTAAAGTAAGGTCGCGCCGCTATTGGCAATGTCAGCTTGCGCGCCAGATTCACGTTTTTCTATCCGGGTATTCAATTGCAGTTGTGGAATGAATGATTCAAACCCCATGTAACGCACCCCGGCGCTAGCATTGATGCCGTTGCTAGGGCGAAACTCTTTGTGCGTGTTAAGCGCAATTTGTAAGGTGGCTTGCGCAAAGTAATCCCAGTCGCGGTTGATGTTGCCAAAATGGTAGCCACCTAATAACAGGTCAGTCGTGCCTGTTCCCAGTTCTAGCCCACGATCTAGCGCATTGCCGCTTTTGAAAGTATCGTTGGTTTCGCCGGTTGGCAGTTTGAGCCCAAACGTTAAGCCCGTACTGTGGTCAGCCGTCAAACCTTGGTATCTTCCCGTTAACCGTATGTCACCAATGCCTTTTGACGAGGAGGTGTCATATTGGTCAAGACCAGGGTAGGCGCCGCCATATGTGCCATGTGAACGGTTAAACACAGGGAGTTGTACATTAACTGCCCAATCCTGATTATAGCTGTGATCCAGCCCAAGCGTTAAATTGCGGTTGATGGTGGTGTCTTGCACTTCGCCACCGGTGGTAGCAACATCACTACGGCTGATAGATTTTGTGCCGCTACGATAATCATTTTGTTTGAAGTAGTCAAAACGGATGTCGAAGCGTGTGCCTATACCCGAAGCAATGCCTTGCGACGACCAGTCGGAATTTAGCGTGCAGCCACAGCTGGAGCATGCGAGTGAGGGTGTGGCATAAATTAGCGCTAAAATTGCGAGTGAAGTTGCCGCATGGTTTTTGCTAGTGAGAAAAGTCATATTATTCATTTTTGTGGCTTGCTTGACTGGATGTTTCGGTTGACTGAATGTTAAGCGAATTATAAAGAGCCCATGGTGCGGTGTACATGTGACATATTGTCGCAGGTGCCTCTTGCCGGTAAGAAGCTCCTAGCCGCCGAGTTTCTGTCTGGTAGTCACTGTTGATTTACTGTTGGGATTTATCATTGAGCATCTGATAAAAAATAGAGTAATATCGTGCGCATGAAAAAATTATTAGCATTTTTTTTGGCTTGTTTGCTTTGTTTGTCTTTAACGGCGCAGGCTCAAGACGAGCGCTTGCCACATCAAAAATCTATGCTGGCCATTAGCGTAGCGTTTGATGTTGCCGGCAATTTATGGCGCGTAACAGTCAAAGGTGACTTTTTACAGGTGGATGTAAGCCGCGACTTGGGTAAAAGTTTCTCCAAGCCGATTGTAGTAAATACAATAGCGCAAAATATTGCTGCAGATGGCGAAGCGCGTCCAAAAATCGCCATAGGACCTGAAGGCAATATCTACCTTACATGGACTGCCGCTTTGGCTAAACCACTGGCCGGATATGTTTGGTTTTCACGTTCAATCAACGGCGGTAAAACCTTTGAAAAACCCGTCATCGTGCATCATGATCGTGCAGTAATTACACATCGGTTTGACTCCTTGAACGTCGCCTCTAATGGCAATATCACGGTGGCTTGGGTGGATACGCGCGATCTACTAGCGGCAACAGCGGCAGGTAAACCTTACGATGGCGCAGCCATTTATTATGCAGTTTCAACCGACAAAGGCGCGAGCTTTGTGCCAGAACAAAAGTTAGCCGATGGTAGCTGCGATTGTTGCAGCATTGCACTCACCAATAAGCCTGATGGTACCGTGGTTGCGATGTGGCGTCATGAGTTTGAAGGCGGCGAGCGTGACCATATGATTGCTGAAATTCCAGTCAAACTTAATCAAGTCGCAATATTAAAACGTGCTACTTATCGACATTGGAAGATGGACGGTTGTCCACATCAAAGTTCTGCAATCGCTGCGGGTGGTGAGGGTGACGCCTGGTGGGGTTATCACATGGCCTATTATGAAGGCAATGAGACTAACCTAGGACTATATTATAGTCGTATGGATGGTGTAGCTTGGGCATCTTCTCCGGCTAAACGATTTGGCAATAACAAAAATCAAGCTGGTCATCCCGCCGTATTGAGTTTAGGCGAAAAAGTTTGGCTAGTTTGGCGCGAGCAAGTGGAAGGTAATAATCAAATTTGGCTCATGGCATCTGAGGATGGCGGTAAAAACTGGGAGGTGCCGCACATGGTGATGGAAGTAACTGGTGCTGCAGACTACCCCATGTTGCTACAAAGAGATAAGCAGGTCTTCCTGATCTGGAATAGTGAAAAAGAACAACTCAAAGTGATGTCTCTTTAAAACGAGTTGTTAATTAATTTCTGAGTAAAGTGCTCGATACGTTATCTGGAAAATTAAAATTATCAGGAAAATTGAAATTAAAAATTATTTATTGCCTAAGCAACACTTGTAATAACAAGCACTCTTACATTTCACAGGCACCATACTTTTGTATTGTGTGTTAACTCCATCCAGATTGCCCATGCGCTTGCGCTGCTCAATAACAAGCCGGCAAGACGCATACCATAAGGTTCGACCAGATTGGTTTTCAGTTTTAGCCAAAGCCATGGTGCAAAAAACAATGAAACACTTGAGCCCAGCGCAAAGGCCTCCATGCTTAGTGCGCCACCCAGTGGGTTACCGTTAAACGATGAAATGATGAGTGCCGAATAGAGTAAACCACAAGGCATTAACGCCCACAGTATGCCGATATAAAAATTTCCAAACGGTATGAGACTTAGTTTTTTTACCTGACGCCAAATGCTCCGTCCAGCTTGATCAACCCAAACTGGCTGGCGTGCGCAAATAAGCAGTAAAACACCCCAAAAAAATACCAGTACATGAAAGAAAGTCCAAAGCGGGTGGAGTATTGCGCTATAGCTAGACAACCAAGCAATACTCTGGATGGCAAATGTGGCAATGGCACCCATAGCCGCATAGCCGCATAAGCGCCCTAGATGATATAGCTGAATGGCATATGGTTGCTGTGATGATTGTGACAAGGAGGTACAAGCTGCGCCGCACATGGCAACGCAATGTGGGCCGCCAGCCAAGCCCATGACCAGTGCACTGTAGATTAGCGCCGTTTGCATGGCTTTATGGCTATTTATTCACGCCGGTGGCAGCGTGGTTGCGAGCAAGCATTGCTGGCTCAAGTGCATTTTTTTGTGCAGCGCTTAGTGATTGTGGTGTTTCTGCGTCAGGCGATTGATTCGCTAATGTTTTGTTAATATCAATGCCTTTTTGGTAATAATCTTCGTCTATCACTGGGTCGCGATGACTCACGGCAATATACACCGTAATCAGACTGGCAATCACGACGGCAGCGGGTCCGCCAAATGCTAGCCATGCGTAGCCATGATGCCACCACGCTTTCTTTTGACTGTCATCCACATTGATTTTCTGTTCTTGCATCGCTTTATTCCTTGTTTATGCGTTATCTGTACATTTCTACTATACGTTTTTTACGATAAGTTTTATCGGGCCATATAAAAAATAGATTTTTCTGAAACGTGTTCTGGTTTGCCTAGGGCGTCTATTTCAAACATGATTTTATGCGAACCGCTGCTGGTGGAGCCATCTAAAATTTGCAGGCTCACTGAAAACATCCGTGATGAGGCCGGATTAACTTTAAATTCTCTTTTCGATGCTACCGACAAACCTTTTAAACCAGTGACCGAGATGCGATATGTTTCGGGCGCCTCAGTGGCGTTGGTGATTTGTAGTCTATAGACATTTTCTACATTGCCACCAGGTACCAGTCGTGACATTACACCATTATCGCGAAGTACATCAACCGTAAATGATGAACGCAAGCCCAATGAAACGGCAAAGCCGATACAGAGCAACAATAAAATCGCGCTATAGATTAGCACCCTAGGCCGTAATATTTTTTGAATAATTTCGTGCTTAGACCAATGTTGGCTGATGCCGTTTTGTGTGGAGAAACGAATCAAACCCCGCGCGTAACCCATTTTATCCATCACGCTGTCACAGGCATCTACACATATGCCGCAACTGATACACTCATATTGCAAACCGTTCCGAATATCAATGCCAGTAGGGCAAACCTGTACACAAAAGCTGCAGTCTATGCAGTCACCCAAGCCTTTTTCTTTGGCATTCACATTGCGCGAGCGACCGCTACGCGGTTCGCCACGCTCTTCATCGTAGGTAACAATCAGTGTATCTTTATCAAACATGGCACTTTGAAAACGTGCATAAGGACACATGTATTTACACACTTGTTCGCGCAAAAATCCAGCATTACCATAGGTGGCAAAGCCATAAAAACAGATCCAGAATGTCTCCCATGGACCTAAGCTAAAATGCGCAATAGCTTGCGTCAACTCACGAATGGGCGTGAAATAACCCAGGAAGGTAAAGCCAGTCCACATGGAAAAACTTATCCATACCGAATGCTTAAACCATTTCTTGAAGACTTTATTGACGCTGAGTTTTGCGTTGTCTAGCTTGATACGCGCGGCACGATCGCCCTCTATTTTGCTTTCTATCCACAAAAATATTTTAGTGTAGACTGTTTGCGGGCAGGAGAATCCACACCACAGTCGACCTGCCACGGCAGTAAATAAGAATAATGCCAGAGCGGCGATGATGAGAATTACAGCAAGATAAATCAAGTCTTGCGGATACAGGATCAATCCAAAAATATAAAACCTATGCGTGGTGATGTCGAGCAATAGCGCTTGTCTATTGCCCCAATCTAGCCACGGCATGCCATAAAAGACAATTTGAGTAATCCAAAGTGTAATCCAGCGCCAGTTAGTGAAATATCCTGAAGTGCTACGCGGATAGATTTTCTTCTGGGCTTCGTACAGCGACACTAAACCATCTTGCGATGTGTCGCTAACGATAGGAATGACTTTTCTTGATTTCTTTGGATTAGTCGTCACTTTTTATGGCTCATTTTAATATTGTTAATGATGGATTGCATTGACTCAATGCAATATTCAAGACAATTCGTTTAATCATATGTTTTTTGACTATTGGCTACGTTAGAAAAACTCCATACATAAGCCGCCAGCACATGAATCTGCTCTGGGGTTAAACGCTCGCCTTGTGCTGGCATGATATTTTCCTTGCCCAAGTTAATGCGCTCAATAATGGCCGCTTCACCAAAACCATGTAACCAGATGTTGTCGCTTAGATTAGCCGAACCGATGTCTTGATTACCTTTGCCATCAGCACCATGACACGCGGCACACACGGCAAACTTTTCTTTACCTAGTTTTGCACGCGCTGCATCATGCGGGCTGTTAGATAAACTCAACACATAGTTCGCCACGTTTTTCACGTCATCTTGATTACCGACTGCTTGCTGCATAGGCGGCATCATGCCGTGACGGCCAAGCGTGATGGTTTCCTTGATTTTTTCAGGGCTGCCGCCATGCAGCCAATCATTATCCGTCAGGTTAGGAAAGCCTTTGCTGCCATGCGCATCTGAACCATGACATTGTGCACAGTTGTTCATAAACAAGCGCTCGCCAATCGCCATCGCTTTTGCATCGTGCGCGACATCCTCTATCTTCATCGCCGTAAATTTGGCGTAGATTGGCGCAAGTCGTTTGTTGGTTTCTGCTACTTCATGGTCATATTGATTTACTTCAGACCAGCCCAACAAGCCTTTGTTTGTGCCTAGGCCAGGAAACGCAATCAAATAGAAAATACCAAAGATGCACGTTAAAACAAACAGCCACATCCACCATCTTGGTAGAGGGTTATTCATTTCAACAATATCTTCATCGTATACATGGCCAGTTGTATTGTCGGTGTCGCTCATCGGTCTGACTTTGCTGGTAACCTTCAATAACACTAAGCAGCCGACAATGCCGCCAATTACAATAAACGAGATATAGTAAGACCAAAAGGCACTCGTAAAATCACTCATTCTTCATCTCCCTCAAACGGCAAGTTAGCCGCTTCATCAAAATTATTTTTATTGCTTCTAGACCAAGCCCATACCCATATGCCAATAAACGTGACGAATGCGCCAAGCGTGGAAATGATGCGTAAGTTATTAATATCTAACATATTCCACCCCGTTATTTGAGTGTAGTACCCAATATTTGCAGATAGGCGATTAGCGCTTCAGATTCAGTTTTGCCATAAACATCATTGGCTGAGCTGTTAATTTCTTCATCTGTGTAAGGCACGCCGGCAATTCTCAGTGCTCGCATGTGCGCTGGAATATGCATTGCATCGACCTTATTCTCGCTTAACCATGGATACCCTGGCATGACTGATTCAGGTACCAAATCACGTGGGTTATTCAAGTGGATACGGTGCCATTCGTCGCTGTATTTTTTACCTACGCGTGCCAGATCTGGCCCGGTACGCTTGCTGCCCCACTGGAATGGGTGGTCAAACACAGACTCACCCGCAACAGAGTAGTGACCGTAGCGCAAGGTTTCTGCTTTAAACGGACGTATCATTTGTGAATGGCAGTTGTAACAACCTTCGCGCGTGTAAATGTCGCGACCTGCCAATTGTAATGCGCTGTAAGGTTTTAAGCCGGTGATGGGTTCAGTGGTCGATTTCTGAAAGAATAGCGGTACGATTTCTACCAAACCACCAAATGAAACCACGCACAGAATTAATATCACCATTAAAAAACTATTGGTTTCAATGGTTTCGTGCGTAAAACCTTTTTTTTCTGAAGCTTTG
>Ga0209913_1000667_pt1 | contig 26029 bp, 21 predicted proteins | sample PersoiDNA2013203_FD_185805 | JGI IMG/M metagenome (GOLD analysis project Ga0209913, IMG submission 185805) | Permafrost soil microbial communities from the Arctic, to analyse light accelerated degradation of dissolved organic matter (DOM) -... | ecosystem: Environmental > Terrestrial > Soil >... | reverse complement strand
TCGGTGATGTTGCCGTGCAGGTCCAGGGCCACGCCGATGGGCACGCCAGGGGCAGCGGCGCGCACCCGCGCCAGCAGATCGCCCTCGCCGTCGGCACTGTTGTGGGCCACCATGGCGCCGTGCAGGTCGAGCAGGATGGCGTCGCAGCCCGGGGCGGCGGCCACGATGCGGTCACACAGCTGGGTGTAGGCCTCGGCCTGCACCGGCCCGCTGGGGTTGGCGGTGGCCGACACCGGGGTCACGCACTCGGCGCCCCGGGCCTGGGCCGCATCCAGAAAGGCGGCCATGGCGGTGCGCATGCCCTGCTGGGCCTGGCGCGCCTCGGCCCCGTAGGTGGGCGCAAATGCGGCCAGGGGCGTGGGCACGGGTGAAAAGGTGTTGGTCTCGTGGTTGAGACGGGCGATCAGCAGTTTCATGAACGGGTCCTCATGCAAGGCCCACGCCGAGGTAGCGGTCCTTGACCTCGGTGTCGGCCAGAAAAGTGGCGTTGTCGGCCTCGTAGACGATGCGGCCCTGCTCCAGGATCAGGTGGCGGTCGGCCAGTTGGGTGCAGACCTCAAGGTTCTGCTCCACCAGCAGGATGGACACCCCCTCGGCCTTGATGACCTTGAGCTGGGCCACGATCTCTTCCACGATGACGGGGGCCAGGCCCTCCACCGGCTCGTCGAGCATGAGCAGCTTGGGGTCGTTCATCAGGGCGCGGCCGATGGCCAGCATCTGCTGCTCGCCCCCCGACAGCTGGGCCCCGCCGTTCTTGCGGCGCTCTTTCAGGCGCGGAAAGATGCGGTAGATGTCTTCCAGCTGCCACGGCGAGTGTCGGCGCTGGCCCAGCAGCAGGTTCTCCTCGACCGTGAGCAGCTTGAAGATGCCCCGGTGCTCGGGCACCAGGCAGGCCCCCTGGCGGGCGATGCTGTGCGGGGCCAGGCCCTGCAGCTCGTGCCCATACAGGCGCACCGTGCCCTGGCTGGGGCGCAACACGCCGACGATGGTCTTGAGGGTGGTGGTCTTGCCGGCGCCATTGCGCCCCAGCAGGGTGACCAGCTCGCCGCTGTTCACATGCAGGCTCACGCCTTGCAGCACATGGCTTTTGCCATAGTGGGCGTGCACCCCGTTGAGCGAAAGAATCATGCCTTGCCTCCGGTGATCATGTTGCCCAGGTAGGCCGCGCGCACGCGGTCGTCGCTGCGGATGTCGTGCGGCAGGCCCTCGGCCAGCACACGGCCGGCCTGCATCACGGTGACGGTGTCGGAGATGTCCATCACGATGTTCATGTTGTGCTCGATCAGCACCACGGTGTGCTCGTCGCGCAGGCTCTGGATCAGCTGCTTCATCTCCTCGAGGTCGTCGATGCCCATGCCCGAGGTGGGCTCGTCGAGAAAAATCGCCTTGGGCCGGGCCGCCAGCGCCATGCCCACCTCCAGCCGGCGCTGCTGGCCATGCGACAGATTGCCCCCCGGGGTGTCGGCCAGGCCTTGCAGGCCCACCCGCGCCAGCACGCGGTCCACCACATCGGCCAGGGCCCTGGCACCCACCGGGGCCTGCCAGCCATTGAAGGCGGCGCGCGGTGCCACGCCCTGGGCGGCCAGGCGCAGGTTCTCGCGCACCGGCAGGCTCAGGAACAGGCTGGTGACCTGGAACGACCGGGCCATGCCGCGCTGCACGCGGCGGTGGTCGGGCTCGCGGGTCACGTCATGCCCATCGAACACGATGCGCCCGGCGCTGACCGACTTGGTGCCCGTGAGCAGGTGGAACAGCGTGGTCTTGCCCGCCCCATTGGGCCCGATGACCGAATGCACGGTGTGGGCACGCACCTTCAGGTTGACGCCGCCCAGGGCGGCAAACTTGCCATAGTGTTTTTCGAGGCCGCTGGCCTCCAGCAGAATCGGGGTGCTCATGCTTTGTCTCCTTGGCGGGCCAGCCGCTTCCACAAGGTCTCGCCCAGGCCCCACAGGCCGCGCTGCATCCACAGGCTCACGGCCATCAGGATCAGGCCCAGCACCAGCAGCCAGCGGGGCCACAGGGCCGACAGCCAGTCGCCCAGCAGCAGGTAGAACGCCGAGCCCAGCACCGAGGCCAGCAGGTTGCCGGTGCCGCCGATCACGGTCATCACCAGGATCATCTCGCTGGTGTGGTGTTCGGCATTCGACAGCGGCGCGAGGCCGGTCATCATGGCGTGCAGGGCCCCGGCCAGGCCGGTCACGGCGCCCGAGATCACAAAGGCCTGCAGCTTGAGCAGCTTCAACGGGTAGCCGATGGCACCGGCGCGTTCTTCGTTGTCGCGCACGGCCAGCAGGGTGCGGCCGAAGATCGACTGCGACACCTTGAGCAAGCCCCAGAACACCACCATGAACAGCACCGCCACAAAGCCATAGAACTGCCAGGGCGAGACCAGGCTCCACAGCGGCAGGCCCATCAGCGTGAGGCTGGGGCGCGGGATGTCCATCAGGCCGTTGTCGCCACCGGTGAGGCCGGTGGCGGTGTAGGCGATGAAATAGAACATCTGCGAGAAGGCCAGCGTGAGCATCACGAAGTAGGTGCCCTTCTGCCGGATCGACACCCAGCCCACCACGGCTGCCCCCAGGGCGCCGACGGCCATGGCCAGCAGCAGGGCCAGCGGCATGGGCAGGGGCCAGCGGGTCAGCGTGAGGGCCACGGTGTAGCTGCCCAGGCCAAAGAAGATGCCCTGACCGAAAGACAGCAGGCCGGTGTAGCCCAGCAGCAGGTTGCAGCCCATGGCGGCCAGGCCGAAGATCAGCACCTCGCTGGCCAGCGAGCCCGAATGCATCAGCAGCGGCATGGCGGCCACCACGGCCAGGGCCAGCCAGAACTGCAGCAGAGGCCCTCGCGAACGCTGCACAGGGGTTTGGTTTTGTTGGCTCATGTCACTCACTCCTTGCGGCCCAGCAGGCCATGCGGGCGCAGCAGCAGCACGGCTGCCATGGCGATGTAGATCATCAGACGCGCCCCTTCGGGCCACACCGTGCTCATCAGGCTTTGCACCACGCCGATCAGCAGGCCGCCCAGCAGCGCGCCGCTGAAGCTGCCCATGCCGCCCACCACCACGACCACAAAGGCCACCGACAGGGCTTCGATGCCCATGAAGGGCTCGGCCCCGCGGATCGGGGCCGCCAGCACGCCGGCCAGCGCCGCCGTGGCCGCGCCCAGGCCGAACACCAGGCTGAAGATGCGGTGCACATTGATGCCCAGCAGCGAGACCATCTCGGTCGATTCGCTGCCGGCACGCACCGCGCTGCCCAGGCGGGTGCCCTCCAGCACCCACCACAGCAGCACGGCCAGCGCAGCGGTGAAGCCGATCACGAACAGCCGGTACTTGGGGTAGATGAAGCCGCCCCACATCACCACGCCCTGCAGGGCATCGGGCACGGCCACGCTGTCGCCCAGAGGGCCCCATTGCAGGATCACCAGCTCTTGCACAGCCAGGGCGAGACCGACGGTGACCAGGATGTGGAACTCATGCGCCTTGGCATACACATGGCGCAACACCACCTTCTCGGTGAGCCAGCCCAGCGCGCCCACCAGCAGCGGCGCGGCCAGCAGGGTGAGCCAGTAGCTCAGGCCCCAGCGTGTCATCTGGTAGCAGGCGTAGGCGCCGATCAGGTAGAAGGCGCCATGGGCAAAGTTGACGAAGCGCAGCAGTCCAAACACGATGGACAGGCCCACGGCCAACAGGAAGTACAGCATGCCGATGCCGACCCCGTTGATGATCTGAAGCAGGTAGATGTTCATGCGTTGATCAGGTTGAAAGACAGGCCCGCAGGCCCCCCCGCGGCACCCCGGGAGGGGCGCGCGTTGCAGGCGGCGGAGGATGTGGGAACGGGGTCCGAGCCCGGGTAAGAACCCGGGTCAGGGCCCGGCGGCGGTCAGGCCCGCTTGCAACCGGTCTTGTCGACCGGCAGGAACGACTTGCCGGCGCTGAGCACGTCGACGTAGTCGTCCTTGTTCTTCATCTGCGACTTGGCCTTGCCCTTGAGCAGGTAGTAGTTCTTGAGCACCTGGTGGTCGGCCTTGCGCACTTCCTCTTCGCCGGTGAGGCCGGCGTACTTGAGGCCCTCCAGCGCGGCCACCACGGCCTTGGGCTCGACCGTGCCGGCTTTCAAGATGCCGTCGATCATCAGCTTGGTGCAGATATAGGAGCCGGCCAGGCTGTAGTTGGGGTTGATCTTGAGCTTGTCGTTGCTGCGCTTGACCAGGTCGCGGTTGAGTTCGGAGTCGACCGTGTGCCAGTACTGGGCCCCGAAGTAGATGCCTTCGCACAGCTCGGCGCCCAGCGATTCGAACTGCTCCAGGCCCGAGGCCCAGGCCACCAGGATGGTCATGTTCTTGTGCATGCCGAAGCTGATCGCCTGGCGCAGCGTGTCGGCGCACTGGCCGCCGAAGTTGAGCAGCAGCAGCACATCGGGCTTGGCGGCCATGGCGTTGGTGATGTAGCCGCTGAACTCTTTCTCGGCCAGCGAGTGGTAGCTGTTGCCCACGTGCTCGATGCCTTTTTCCTTGAAGATGTTCTTGGCGGCCGACAGCAGGCCGTCACCGAACACGTACTGCGGCGTGATGGTGTACCAGCGCTTGGCCTTGGGCATCAGATCGGCCAGGGGGCGCACGGTCTGCTCGATGGCGCCATAGGTGGGCACGGACCAGCGGAAGGTGGCGGCATTGCAGTCCTGCCCGGTGATCTCGTCGGCGCCTGCGGTGGTGACGAAGATGCCACCGGCCTTCTCCGCCTCCTTGCCCATGGCCAGGGCCTCGCCCGACAGAATGCCGCCGGCAAAGAAGCGCGTGCCCTGCTGCTGGGCCGATTCCTGCACCTTGCGCACAGCCGTGGCCGGCTTGCCCTCGGTGTCGAGCACGGTGTAGGCCAGCGGGCGCTTGAGCACCGAGCCGTATTGCTCGATGGCCAGGCGCATGCCCAGGTCGGCAAACTTGCCGTTGGCGGCAAACGCCCCCGACATGGGCACCGGGCAGGCAAACTGGATCGGGCCGCTGGCGGCCTGGGCCAGCGCAGTGCGGCCGGCCAGCCCCAAAGAGGCAGACAGGGCGCTGAGGGCAGAGACTTGCAGAATTTGGCGACGTTGCATGAGGGGGCTCCTGGATCGGTGCGTGTGCTGAATGGGGTGAAGCCGACGGAGCCGGTACCGGCCCACAGGGCCTGGTCCGTCTCTCGTTGCTGCATTCAGTGTTGCCCGGTCGGCGCCTTCGTGCGCTTTCCAAAACTTTCATTTGGATTCAGCGAGACCTGGGGAAAGCCCCTAAATCCTGGCCCTGCCCCAAAGGGGTTCAGGCCAGCTCGCCCACCCGCACCGTCACGGTGAACGCATACCCGATCTGGTGCAGGGTTTTGATGGGCAAGGCCTCGCCCAGCGCCTCGGTGGCCTTCTTGCGCAGGCGGGTCACCAGCAGGTTCAGGCGCTCGCTGCCGTTCTGTGCGCGGGCGCCGAACAGCTTGTCGCTGAGGTCGCGCTTGGACACGGGCTGGCCCTGGGCCTGCACCAGGTGCTGCACGAACAGGAACTCGTGTGTGGTGAGGGGCAGGCTGCGGCCTTCAGGTGAGGACAGCACCCAGTCTTTCAGGGCCAGCGACCAGGTGCGCGGTGGGGCCTGTACCGGCCGCTCGGCCGGGCTGCCGGCAGCGGCCGCATTGGCGCTGCCCCGGGGCTGCAGGCGGCTGGCGGTGGCATCGATGTTGGCAGCCAGCTCCAGCAGGTTGACGGGCTTGACCAGGTAACGGTCGGCCCCGGCGCGCATGCCGGCCAGGCGGTCGCCCAGGGCATCGCGGGCGCTGAGGATGATCACACCCACCTCGGGCCGCGCCTTGAGCAGGCCGGCCACCGACAGGCCATCGTCGCCGGGCAGGCCGATGTCGAGCAGCACCACGTCGACCGGGTCGCTCATGAACTTCTTGTAGAAGGCCTCGGCGCTGCCCACACCCCAGGTCCGGTAGCCCGAGTCGAGCAGGAATTCTTCGATGCTGTGCAGCTGGTCGGCGTCGTCTTCGACGATGGCAATGCGGGGTTTGGATGGACTCATGGTGCGCTCTGGGGACGGCCCCGGTCTCAACGCCGGCACGGGAACGTGGCGACGGCGGAAGGTGCGCGGGACAAGCGAGTTTCGAGCCAGCCCCGGCGCCACCCGTTGTACCAGCGGGCGCAGCAGACCCTGCGCGGGGTTTTCCCCAGTCGGGATGGATCAGGCCCTGGCGCGGGTCGGCAGTGCGACCGAGCCCGAGGCATCAGGCAGCTCAATCACAAAACGGCTGCCCTGAGGCTCACGAGCCTCCAGCCAGACCCGGCCGCCATGCAGTTGCGCAATGCGCCGGACCAGGGCCAGGCCCAGGCCGGCGCCGGGCTTGCCTTCGGCGCCCCGGCCGCGGCGGTATTTGTCGAACACCACCTCGGCCTCTTCGGGGGGGATGCCGGGGCCCGCATCGTCAACCGCCAGGCACAGGCGGTCACCCTGCTGCCAGGCATGCAGGGTCACCGTGGCGCCCTCGGGGGAGTATTTGAAGGCGTTGGACACCAGGTTCATCAGCATGATGCGCAGCAGCACCTGGTCGCCGTGCAATGCGGGCAGCCCGGGGGCCAGCTGCATCTGCAGCGGGTGCCCGGGCGACAGCTGCAGGCCGTTGTCGAACACCCAGGCCATGAGGCCGGCCACGTCGATGGGAGCGGGCTCAAGCACAAAGCTGTCGCTGTCGATGCGGTCCTGGGTGAGGCAGTTGTCAAAGAAGTAGTTGAGCCGGATGGCCCCGCGCAGGATGCGCTCGGCCTGGGCCAGTTGGGTGGGTGAATCCTTGGCCCGCAGGCACATCAGCTGCGCCGTGGTGTGGATCACGGCCAGGGGCGAGCGCACCTCGTGCGACAGCATGGCGATGAAATGGCGCTGGTCGGTCAGGGTCTGCTCGATGGCCTGCAAGGCCTCTTTCAGCTCGCGGGTGCGCAGGGTGACGGTCTGCTCCAGGTCCTGGGCATGCTCCTGCAGGTGGCGGGCCATGTAGCGCATGGCGTCGGACAAGGCCCCCAGCTCGCGGATCGGGCTGGGCGCGGGGGCGCTGGCATGCCATTCGCCCCGGGTCAGGCGCCCGGCCCAATGGCCCAGGCGGGCCAGCGGGCTCACCACCCGGTTGGCCACATGCACCGAGAACAGCAGGGCCGCCAGCATCACGGCCAGGGTCAGGTACAGGGTGTTGTGCAGCACGCCGCGCAGCGGGGTGTTGAAGCGGCTCTCGGGCAGGATCACGCCCAGGGTGAGGCTGGGGCCGTTGTGCAGGGGCTGGGTCCACCAGCGCGCCAGGTGCTGGGTGGCGCCCACATCGATGAAGCGGTTGCCCTCGGGCTGACCGCTCGCCTGGATGACCTGGCCCACGGCGCGCAGCACCGGGTCGGCGCTGTCTTCGGCCTTGCGCGCCTGCAGGCCGTCAGACGGCAGGCCCGGCTCGGGGGTGGACGAGGCCAGCAATGCCCCGTTCTCATCGGCCAGAAAGGCCTGGCCGCCGGATTCGCGGGCCACCCGGGCCAGGAATTCATTGATCTGCGACAGCGCCACATCGGCGGTGACCACGCCCACCAGGGCGCCCTGGCGGTCGCGCACCGGGGCCGACACCCCCATGCCGATGGCCGCATAGGCGCCCTGGGCATCGTTGATCAGGTAGCGGTACGGGGCGTACCAGGCCATGCCGTCGCGCGCCAGCGCCGACTGGAACCAGGGCCGGGTGCGGGCGTCGAAGGCGATCTCGCTGCGCGACACCGGCACCAGCGCCCGGCTGGCCTCGTCCAGGCGCAGCACCTCCATGGCCCGGCCATCGGCGATGCGCGCGCGCAGCAGTTGCAAGGGACGATCGGCCCCCACGGGAGGCCGGCTGCCCGCGTAGTACTGGCCATCGGCCAGGCCCATCGAGATGAAGGTGAGCTGGGGCTGCTGGTCGATCTGCAGCAGAAATTGCCGCATCAGGGCCTCCGGCTGCGCGTACAGCAGTTGGCCGGCCCGCGCCTGCTCGACATTGAAGGTGACCACCCGCAGCGGCACGTCGAAGAAGCTGACGATCTTCTCGCGCACCCGACTGGACACCTCGTCGGCCAGCTGCTGGGCAAACTCCTCCCGCGCGCTGAGGGCCGAGCGGTAAAAGAACCAGCCGCTGGCCACCACGATGGGCAGCAGCACCAGCAACAGGGCCAGGATCAGGAAGGTGCGAAACGCAATGCGGCTGCGGTCGGGCATGGCACTTGGGCGGCAGGGGCTTCAGCGCTTGAGCGCCTTCTGAGTCATGCGGTAGCCCGCCTCCTGCAACTGGGCCACCGTCTCGCGCGAGAAGTCGTAGTCGCGCGAGGAGGGGGCGTCGTCGCTGTCTTCGCGCACGATGCGGGTGATGGTCATGGGGGCGTCGTCGCCCATCAGCTGGATGTAGCGCGGCTGGTGACGCAGGCGCTCGGCAGCGTCGGGCGGCAGCTCGGCCATCAGGTCTTCGACCAGGCGCTGGTAGTCGCGCGCCTGCTCGCGGGTTCGCACGTCGCTGCGCACCCGCTCGGAGTACAGGATCTCATCGCGCCGGGCCATCACCTCATTGAGGTTGCCGGGCAGCCGCCGCCGCTGGCCCGGGAACAGATCGATGATGTAGACCTGCTTGCCCGCTGAGCCACAGCGCTCGACCACGCGCTCCAGCGGCGAGTTGCTGACAATGCCGCCGTCCCAGTAATGGCGGCCGTTCACCGTGGTCCAGGGGAAGGCCGGCGGCAGGCTGCCGCTGGCCAGGATGTGGTCGGGCGTGAGCTCGTCGACATAGCTGTCGAACACCACCAGCTCGCTGGTCTCCAGGTCGACGGCGCTGACCATCAGCCGCACCGGGCTGGCCTTGAGGCGGCTGAAATCCACATGGCGCGCCAGCAGCGCCCGCATCGGGCTGGTGTCGTACAGGCTGGTCCAGTTCTGCGGCCATTGCTCGGCACTGAGCGCAGGTTGCAGCCAGCGGGGCGTGAAAAAGGGTTGCACGCCCCAGGTGGCGATCTGCTGGCAGGCCAGGCTCTGGCGCAAGGACTCGTCGGGCACGACAGGGGTCAGGGTGGCCAGTTCGGCCCAGAAGGCCTGGAGCGCCTCGGCCGGCCGCTCGGGGTTGCCGGCGATGATGGCCCCGTTGAAGGCCCCGATCGACACACCTGCCACCACATCGGGCCGCACACCGGCCTCTTGCAGGGCCTTCACAGCACCGCACTCGAAAGCCCCATACGCCCCACCGCCTTGCAAGATGTAGAAGGTCTGGTTGGGGATCTGCTGCAGCGTGAACTGCGGGTCGGACAGCTTCGACTTGAGGCGGCTCAGGTTGACGCGGCGCTTGATCAGGTTCTCGACCAGCCGGGTCTCTTGCGAGGGCCGCCCCAGCGAGAACAAGGCCTGAGGTATGTCGTGGCGCAGGTAGAAGGCGGCAAACGAGCCGGCCTGCAGCGAGCCTCGGTCGATGCGCTCGAACGGGGGCTCGATCTCGCCGAGCAGGTTGAAGCTGTGCTCGAACACCTGGCTGAAGAAGTAGCTGACCTCGTCATAGGGCAGGCGCTGGCCCAGCATGTTGCGCGCGGCCAGGCGCCCTTGCTTGATGGCGTTGTCCCAGTGTTCCACGCGGTGGCGTCGGCCCAGCACCGGGTCGTCGAAGTTGGCCACATCACCGGCGGCAAACACGCCGGGCTGGCTGGCCTGCAAGAAGCGATCGACCACCACCCCCTCATCGAGCAACAGGCCGCTGCCTTCGAGAAAGCCGGTCTCGGGGCTGATGCCGGCACCGATCACCACCATGTCGCATGGCAGCACCTGGCCACCCAGGGTGTGCACGGCCTGGACCCGGTCGCCACCACTGAATGAGACTGGCGAATCCCCCAGCAGCACCTGGGCACCGCGTTCGGTGAAGCAGCGCTGAAAGAAGTCGGACAGGGCCGGTGTGTTGAAGCGGCCAAACAGGTCGCCCCGCTCGACCAGCGTGACCGCAATGCCGCGTTGGCGCAGGGAGGCCGCCACCTCCAGCCCGATGAAGCTGCCCCCGATCACCACCGCCCGCTGCGCCTGCAGCGCGCTGGCGCGGATGGCCTGGGCGTCGGCCAGCGAGCGCAGGTAGTGGATGCCGGGCAGCTCCACCCCGGGCAGCTCCAGCCGCAGGGGCCGGGCCCCGGTGGCGATCAGCAGCTGGCCATAAGTCCAGCTGGGGCCCGCCTCGGTGTGCAGCGTGCGCCGTGCCGTGTCGAGGCGGCTGACGCGGCAGCCCAGCTTCAGCTCGATGCCAAGCGCTTGCCAGGCCCCCTCGGCCAGCACGGTGCTGACGCGCGGGGTCTGGTTCAGGCTCAGAAAGCTCTTGGACAAGGGGGGGCGCTGGTAGGGCGGCTGGTCTTCGTCGCCCAGCACCACGATGCGGCCGGTGGCGCCCTCGGCACGCAGGGTTTCGGCAGCCGTGGCACCGGCCAGACCGGCGCCCACGATCAGGTAGTCGGCATGCGGGTTGGCCGGGGGCCGCTTGGGGCCTTGGGCGGGTTTGGGCACAGAGGGCTTGGCAGCGCCGCGTGGGGCTGGGCTCATGAACAACTCCAGAGAGCCGGGCCAGCGGCCCGGCAGAGGTGGGAAACCGGGGCCAGTGGCATCAGCGCTGACCTTGGTGCTGCGAGGCCAGCCAGGCCTCGTAGCCACCTTCGAGCGGGCGCACCGAGAGGAAGCCCAGGTCCAGCAGGCGGCGGGCGGCCAGGATGGCACCGGCATCCTGCGGGCAGGCGCACAGGGTCACGATGGGCTGGTTGCGGGGCCAATCGCCCACGGCCTGTTCGAGCTGGCTGTGTTCGGCCACCCGGGCCCCTTCGATGGGGCCGGCCTGGGCCACCATCACGGCGCCGCGCAGATCCAGCAGCAGGGGGCGCGGCTCACGCGCCAACGCTGCCCGCAGCTCGTCGATGCCGATGCGGGGCACGGCGCTGAGGCGGCGAAAGCGGTATTTCTGCCAGAACTTCCAACCCAGCCAGGCGGCAGCCAGCACCACCACCACGGTCAAAGCCTCGGCGGTATTGCGCTCAAGCGCGGCAATCACTTGCCGCACGGTGTCGCGCAGCAGCCAACCTGCGCCGAGTGCCAGCCCGGCCCACAAGCCGCCGCCGGCACCGGCCGCAATCAGAAAGCTGGGCTGGTGCATGCGCAGGGCCCCGGCAATCGGCGGAGCCACGGTCGAAAAGCCAGGCACGAACTTGGCCACCACCAGCGAGGCCGGACCCCAACGCAGAAAACGCGCCTCGGTCTGGCTGACGCAGGACGACGGGTTGATCGACAGCTTGCACAGACCCGACAGCACCCGGTAGCCAAAGCGCTTGCCCGCGTGGTACCAGCCCCAGTCGGCCAGCACCGACGCCAGCATGGCCGCGGCCGCCAGCTTGCCCAGCGCGCCGGGCGTGGCGGCCAGACTGCCTGCCAACAGCAGGGTGGGCACGGCTGGCACCGGCAGTCCCAGCTGTTGCAACAGCACATTGATGAAGACCACGCCGAGCGCGTCGTGCTCCAGGGTTTGGCTGAGCTGCTGAAGATCCATGGCGAGAAGGGATGGGGGTGGAAGCTGGCAGGTCTTTACAGGACCCAGACGGCAGTTTAGCCCCTGCCCCGCACCAACCGTGCCAAAGGGATTTGCTGGCGTCCCGTGCTGCCATGCCACGCAGACAATCACGGCGACGTTCGCGGGCCCGCAGGCCCTTCACTGCTCTGATGGGAACGATCTGCTTCTCAAACAAGGCCAAGTGCAACGGCAGATCGACCGAGGGCATTTGGCTGCCATGAATACCTCCTCCTGACTGAGACAACGTTTGTTGAACGGTCGGCACCTCTGCTCCACGCACCTTAAAACAAAAGCGTATATTTGCTACAGCACATGGTCGTACCTAAAAACGTTAAAACCAGCCCATCAGCAATGGCTCACAGCCTTCCTATCTGACCCACCCGATGGACCAATGACATGACGCTACGCATCGTGAAACTCGGCAGCCCGCGGGCCCCCGACGAAGGCACCCGCATCGGCACGGTGCGGCGCCCGCCGCGGGGCGTGCCCAAGACCGAATTTGCCAGCCAGAACTGGTACGACGTCTGGTACCCCAACCTCGCGCCCACCGCTGAGACCATGAAGCTGGGGCAAGAGGCAGACACCCCAGCGCAATGGCAGTCCTTTGAACGCCAGTTCCGCAAGGAGATGGCCCAGCCCGAGGCCAGCCGGAGCCTGGACCTGCTGGCAGCGCTATCCCGCCACAGCAATTTTTCGGTGGGTTGTTACTGCGAGAATGAGGCGCGCTGCCACCGTTCGGTGCTGCGAGCCTTGCTGCAAGAAAAAGGTGCTGACCTGGCGCCCTGAATCCCAGCGCAGGTTTGGCTGTGCCAATCCGTGTGATGATCCAGGGCTGCAACCCCAATGGAGAGCCTGATGGCCAACTCACCCGACAACCTCAGCATGGCGCTGTTCTGTGATTTCGAAAACGTGGCGCTGGGCGTGCGTGACGCCAACTACGAGAAGTTCGACATCAAGCCCGTGCTCGAACGGCTGCTGCTCAAGGGCAGCATCGTGGTCAAGAAGGCCTATTGCGACTGGGACCGGTACAAGGGCTTCAAGGCCACCATGCACGAGGCCAATTTCGAACTGATCGAGATTCCGCACGTGCGCCAGTCGGGCAAGAACTCGGCCGACATCCGCATGGTGGTCGATGCCCTGGACCTGTGCTACACCAAGTCGCACGTCAACACCTTTGTGATCATCAGCGGCGACTCGGATTTTTCGCCCCTGGTGTCCAAGCTGCGCGAGAACAACAAGCAGGTGATCGGCGTGGGCGTGAAGCAGTCCACCTCTGACCTGCTGATTGCCAACTGCGACGAGTTCATCTTCTACGACGATCTGGTGCGTGAGAAGCAGCGGGCCCTGGCGCGCCGCCAGCAGCCCGCCGATGCGCCGCAGCAAGCCCGCCGCACCCCGGAAGAGGAGCGCAAGCGCAAGGAAGCCAGCGACGCCCGCCGCAGCGAAGCCCTGGAGCTGGCCGTGGAGACCTTCGACGCCCTGATGGCCGAGCGCGGCGACAGCGGCAAGATCTGGGCCTCGGTGCTCAAGGAGGCCATCAAGCGCCGCCGCCCCGACTTCAACGAAAACTACTTTGGCTTTCGCACCTTCGGCAATCTGCTGGAAGAGGCCCACAACCGCGGCCTGATGGAATTCGGCCGCGACGACAAGTCGGGCGCCTATGTGTTCCGCAGCAGTGGTGGCGGCAGCACGGGCGCGGGCCCTGCCCCCTTGCCCGCATCGGGTGCATCTGCCCTTGCCGCACCGGTGCAGCGTGCCGAGCAGGCCTACGAGCGCCCGGTGTCGCGTTACTTCCCGCCGGAGGCTTTTGCCCCGGCCGCCGCACCCGTGCCCCCAGCAGCGCCCGTGACCGCCGCAGCGCCGCTGGCGGACGCCCCCGAGGCTGAAGCCGAAGCCGAAAACGACGAGCAACCCCCAGCCAGCTATGGCCGTTCACGGGGCGGCCGCCGGGGTGGCCAGCGTGATGGGCGCGAGGGCCGTGACAACCGCGAAGGCCGCGACAACCGGGACGGGCGTGACAACCGCGCCGAAGCCGGTGCACCCCGCGGTGAGGGCCAGCCAAGCCAACAGACCGCCCGCAGCCAAGGCCAGAACCCGCCTGCCCTGTCAGAGCAGGACAGCGCCATCGCTGCAGCGGCCGCCGAGGCCGAAGCCCGGGCGCGCGCCCGCAAGGCCCGCGAACTGCGCGAGCGCCAGGAACAGGCTGCGGCCACGACCCGCCGCGCCGCCGCCCCGGCGCCCGAGGACAACGACGAGCCCGCAGCGTTGCCAGCGGCCCAGTTGAACGATCAGGCCGGTGCCACAGCGACCGATGAAGGTGCGGACTCCGCCGCAACCGAGGACACCGCGCCCCAGGCCGCGCCACGCCGCCGCAGCCGCGGTGGCCGCTCAGGCGCCAAGGCCCGTGCCCAGGCCAACGCAGCGCAGGCTGAAGCGGCGAATGGCACCGGGGATGACACGGTCAGCGCGCCAGCCGAAGCCGCCGAGCCGGCAGCCACCGTGGTGGTGGCAGCGCCTGAGGCCGCCCCGGTCGAGGCAGCGCCCGTGGACGCGCCAGCGCCGGCAGCCAAGAAGGCCCGTCGCCCACGTGCCGCGGCCAAGAAGGCAGGCTGAGGCCGATCGGCGGCCCATCGGTGGCGCCGAGACGCCGGCCTGCTCAAACCGCCGGTGCCAGCGGCCCGAAACGGTAGGCCGCCGTCACGCCGCCATCCATCAGAAAGTCACTCCCGGTGATGAAGCTGCCGTCCGGCCCCATCAGCAAGGCGGCGACGTTGGCCACTTCGTCGGGGGTGCCGGCACGGCCCACTGCGCAGGCCTCGATCATGCGGCGGTAGCCGGCACCGCGGGGGCCAGTCAGCTCATCGCGCGCCAGCGGGGTGATGATGATGCCCGGGCTGATCGTGTTGATGCGTGCGCCTCGCTCGCCCCAACGCACGGCCTCGGCCATCACGCGGAGCGCATTGCGGCGCCCACACGACGGGCGATGGCCTGGCCAATGAAACCCGCCCCCACCACCACAACGACTTCTTTCTTCATCATCGATTCCGTCGAAAAACTGGTGTCGCAAGCCTGGCTGTTCGCCAGCTCAGCGCTTGTCGTCGGCCGCAAAGACGTCGCGTGCCACGCCGATGGCGGTCACCGCGCTGGGCCAGCCTGCATAGAAGGCGAGGTGGGTGGTGGCCTCGATCAGTTCAGCATCGCTGAGCCCGTTGGCCTGCGCGCGGGCCAGGTGGCCGCGCAGTTGATCCGGGCGGTTCATGGCGATCAGCGCGGCCACCGTGATCAGGCTGCGATCACGCTGCGACAGGCCCGGGCGGGCCCACACCTGGCCGAACAGCACCTCGTCCGTCAGTTGGGCAAACTGGGGCGCGATGTCGCCAAACAGTTGCTGGCCTTGGGAGGGCACAGTCGAAGCGCTGGCCAACACGGGTTCCGGGCGCTCCTGGTATTGCGTGTCGGTCACAGGCTCCAGCCAGTCGGCAGCACTGCCGTTCAGCACCTCGGTGATCGCCGTGTGGGTCATGGCGCTGTCGGGGGCTGCACCGTGCCAATGCTTGGTGTGGGGCGGGATGTGCACCACGTCACCGACCCGGATCTCTTCCACCGGGCCACCCCAGCGCTGGATGCGGCCGACACCGGCCGTGACGATCAGGGTCTGGCCCAGCGGGTGGCTGTGCCAATGGGTGCGGGCGCCGGGCTTGAAGCTGACCGCACCGGCCGAGCTGCGCTCTTCGCCGGTGGGCACCTGCAGCATCTCGACGCTGACCTGCCCGGTGAAGTACTGCTCGGGGGCCGCATTGACAGGGCGGCTGCCCGCACGGGTGATCTGCAGACCCGCACCAGCGGCCAAGGCGGCATCGGGCGCGGCCTGGGGCGTGCCGCCAGCGGTGAAGAGAGGGTTCATGGGGTGTTCCTTGAAAGGGTTGGAGGTGATCAGCGCCCGACACGAGCGGCCAGGTGCGCAGGATAACGGGCGCCCTGCACGGGGATGCGCTCCAGCACCTCGGCGATGCGCTTCAAGTCTTCAGCGCTGAGCAGCAGGTCGGCAGCGGCCAGGTTCTCGTCCAGGCGCTGCGGCTTGGTGGTGCCGGGGATCGGTGCAATCCAGGGGCGCTGGGCCAGCAGCCAGGCCAGGGCCACCTGGGCCGGGGTGGCCTGGCGCGATGCGGCGATGTCGCTCAAGGCCTGCACCAGGGCCTGGTTGGCCTGGCGTGCTTCGACGCTGAAGCGCGGCACCACGTTGCGAAAATCATCGGGGCTGAATTCGGTCTGGGCGGTGATGGCCCCGGTCAGAAAGCCCTTGCCCAAGGGGCTGAAGGGCACGAAGCCGATACCCAGCTCCTCCAACAGCGGCAGGATCTGCTGCTCGGGCTCGCGCCACCACAGCGAGTATTCGCTCTGCAGGGCCGCCACGGGCTGCACGGCATGGGCCCGGCGAATCGACTCGGGCCCGGCCTCGGACAGGCCGAAGTGGCGCACCTTGCCCTGGGCGATCAACTCTTTCACGGCGCCGGCCACGTCCTCCATCGGCACTTGGGGATCGACCCGGTGCTGGTAGAGCAGGTCAATGCGGTCGGTACGCAAGTTCTTGAGCGAGTTCTCGACCACCGTTCGGATACGCTCGGGGCGGCTGTCCACACCCGACGAGACGTTGCCGTCCTTGAAGCCGAACTTGGTGGCAATCACCACCTGGTCACGCACCGGCGCCAGGGCCTCGCCCACCATTTCTTCGTTCAGTGCGCCATAGGCCTCGGCGGTGTCGAAGAAGGTCACGCCACGCTCGACCGCCTGCCGGATCAGCTGCACTGCAGCGGCGCGGTCAACACCCGGACCGTAGCCATAGCTCAAACCCATGCAGCCCATGCCGAGGGCCGAGACTTGCAGGCCACTGCGGCCCAATTGACGTTGTTTCATGAGGCGTCCTGGTTGGTGTCGGTTCAAAGTGCCTGGGTCAGGATGGTGCTCACCACATCACGGGTGTAGAGCTCGGCCACGCCAAACCACTTGGCATTGCCCAGCACGTTCTCGATCGTGGCGGGCAGATCCCCTTCGGTGATGCCCAGCTGCGACAGGCGCGTGGGCGTGCCGATCTTGTCGAACCAGCACTCCAGGGCGGCAATGCCCTGCTCCGGTGTGTCGACGCCGAACACCTGGCGGGCGAAGCGGGTGAACTGGGCCGGGTTGCGGCCGTGGTACCACTTCATCCAGGCCGGCATCACCACCGACAGCCCGGCACCATGGGGCACGTTGAACAGGGCCGAGAGCGAGTGCTCGATCATGTGGTTGGGGTAGCTGAAGCCGGCCGTGCCGGAGTAGATCAGGCCGTTCAGGGCCTGGGTGGCGGCCCAGGCGAACTCGGCGCGGGCTGCATAGTGATCAGGCTCGGCCAGCAGGGTTTCGGTGGTTTCGATGACCGTGGTGATGATGGCCTCGACCAGGCGCGAATGGAAACGCGGCTGCACCGTGGCCGTGAAGTAGCCCTCGATGGCGTGGGCAATGACGTCGGCGGCCGAGTACACCAGGTAGTCGCGCGACACGGTCTGCATCAGCGCCGGGTTGACGATCGACACCCTGGGGAAGGTGTGCACCGAACCGATGGCAAATTTCTCGCGCGTCTCGTCGTGGGTGACCACAGCGCCGTTGTTCATCTCGCTGCCGGTGGCCGCCAGGGTCAGGATGTCGAACACCGGCAGGGCCGAGTCGATGGAGGCCTTGCCGATGAACAGATCCCACACATCGCCCTGGTAGGGCACGCCCGCCGCAATGGCCTTGGCGCTGTCGAGCACCGAGCCGCCCCCCACCGCCAGGATGGCTTCCACCTGGTGCTGGCGGGCCAGCGAGATGCCGTCGCGCACCTTGGAGATCAGCGGGTTGCTGACGATGCCGCCGAACTCGACAAAGGCCACGCCCTGGGCGGCCAGGCTCTGGCTCACGGTGTCGAACAGGCCGTCGCGCTTGATGCGTTCACTGCCATAGGCCAGCAGCACCTTGCGGATGCCGTGCTCGGCCAGGTGCTGGCCGATCAACTGCTCCTTGCCGGTGCCGAAGTCGATCTTGGTGGGGTTGTAGTAGGTGAAGTTGTCCATGGGGGGCTCCTGAAAAAGTGCCGCGTCCTGCGGCACCGGAAAGGGTGGCGACAGGTTGGAAGGGCCGTCGAGGTGACCATCGGAATGGCGGTGTGGGTCGTACTTTAGGCAGCACACCCACATCCGACTAGACAGCAATGGGTTGAATGATTTACAACTATTTGTTGTTAATAAGCAGAATGACCATGGCCATCAACGAGCTGCGCTCCATCACCACCTTTGTCAGATCCGTTGAACTGGGCAGCCTGAGCAAGGCCGCGGCGGCCCAGCAGATCACGCCGCAGGCGGCCAGCAAGGCGCTGGGTCAGCTGGAACAGCACCTGGGGGTGCGCCTGTTCCACCGCACCACGCGCAGCATGTCGCTGACCGAAGAGGGGCAGCGCTTTCTGGAGTCGGTGCAGCCCGCGCTGCAAGGCTTGCAGCAGGCCCTGCAGGGGGCCCGACACACCCGCGAGGAAGTGGCAGGCCCCCTGCGCATCGTGGGGCCACGCACCGTGCTGCAGCCCATCATCGGGCCCGTGCTCGATGAATACTGCAGGCTCTACCCCGAGGTGCAACCCGATGTGCAGCTGGACGATCGCATCGGCAACTGGGTGGAAGACCGCGTGGACGTGGGCTTTCGCCTGGGGCACTCGCCCGAGGAAGGCCTGATTGCACGCCGCCTGTTCGCCATGCAACTGCTGATCTGCGCCGCCCCCTCGTACCTGCGCCGCCATGGCCTGCCCCGCAGCCTGGGCGAGCTCAGCGCCCACCGCTGCAGCGGGTTCCGGCGCTCATCAGACGGACGTGTGGCGCCGTGGCGTGTGCGGGTGGCCGACAGCGACCAGGACCAGGCCATCCGGCCCGCGTTCAGCACCAACGACGAGGCCTTCGAGCTGCGCGCGGTGCTGGCCGGCGAAGTGATGGCCCAGTTGGCCGTGCCCACCGTGGCGGCCCACATCCGCGCCGGCCGGCTGGTGCCGCTGCTGCCCCAGCACATGTCGGACAGCCTGAGCCTGCACCTGTACTACGGCAGCCGCGTGGCCCAACCAGCCCGGGTGCGGCGCTTCATCGACATCGCAGTGGAGCGGCTGACCGACAGCCCGTCCTTTGTGCTGACGCCCGCCGAACTCGCCCAGGCGCATGCCCGGGGGGTGGGTGTCTGAGGACGTGCAATGCAGCGCGGCGGACAGCCGAGTAATGGGAGATCAGAGCAAGCCCATCGGGCTTGGCGTCGCGGATGCGCACCAAGGTCGAGCGGACATCCTGCCCGCTCGCCTGGCAGTCCTCGGCAGCCGCCTTGACGAACACAGCCTTGCTGGCACGGATCAACGCAGGCTGGACTTGTGCTGGCCTTTCGTAAAAACATCTTGAAGTGGCTCAGGCTTGTGCACAAGGTCGCCCTGCGCAAAATCAACACCAAGACCTCGAAGGTGGTCCATCACGAGCTGGTTTTCAACGAACTCGGCCACGGTGCGCATGCCGACAACCTTGGCAACATCGACGAAGCAACGAACCGCGGCTGCGTGCAAGGGGTTGCTGTCGAGTTCACGGACGAACTGGCCATCGATCTTCAAATAGTCGACCGCCAGATGTTTGAGGTAGCCGAATGACGATGCTCCGGCACCGAAATCGTCAAGGGCGACGCGCACGCCGAGTTGATGGAGCTCTTGTATGAACACGGCCGCATCCTCCATGTTGGTGACTGCAGCTGTTTCAGTGATCTCGAAGCATAATTTTTTTCGAATTGATAAGTTATCAATGGAAGCCAGCTTTGCATAAATCCATTCATGAAACGCCCGATCCCCGACAGACTGACCAGACAGATTGATACTGACGTGGTCCATCAACTCGACAAAATCCAGGGTCTGCATCCAGGCAATGGTTTTCGATACCACGCTCCGGTCAAGGCTTGATATCAGATGGTAACGCTCTGCAGATGGAAGAAAGGCGCTGGGTTGGATCAGCTTTCCATCAGCATCCTTCATCCTGACCAGGACCTCAACCCGAAGCCCATCATCGGCGCACTGTAAACTTTGAATGCGCTGGGCAAATAAAATCAATTCATCATTGTCCAACGCTTTCTGAATCCGGGTGGTCCATTGCATTTCACCATGTCTTGCTCGCATGGCAACATCGGTGTCAAACCACTCATGCACTCGATTTCGACCTGCTTCTTTGGCTGCATAACAGGCGGCATCTGCCGCTTGCTTGATGGCCTCGGTGCCCACCCACCGACTGTCAATAGGAACGAGCCCAATACTGGCCCCGATGCGAAACCGCCGATCATCATGCAGGAATCTGAACTCATCCATGCGAGCACATATATTCTGTGCCACACGCTGAGCTTGTTTGACGGGGCAATGCTCAAGGATGATTGCAAATTCATCCCCGCCAAGCCGTGCCAGCGAATCCCTGGAACGTATCGCCTCTTCCAGCAACCTGGCGACCTTTTGAAGTAACTTGTCACCAATCGCATGGCCGCACGTGTCATTGACGATTTTGAATTGATCCAAATCGATGAACAACAGGGCGTGCTGAAAATTACTTTTCGAACTGTCCAAGGCCCGTTGCAGCCGGACTTCGAACTCGGCACGGTTCAGAAGCCCTGTCAATACATCATGGGTGGCGCGGAAAGTCATCTCATTGGAGAGTCGGCGCTGCTCTGAGACATCATGAAACACCAAGACGGCACCCAGCACTTCGCCCGACTGGCTCCGTATCGGTGCGGCAGAGTCCTCGATACATCGCTCACTGCCGTCACGTGCGATGAGTATCGTGTGGTTTGTCAAGCCAACCCTGGCATTCTTCTCGATACACATTCGAATCGGATCAGATGCCAGTGCTTGGTTTTTTTCATTGACGATATGAAATACCTGACGAAGAGGCTGCCCCTTGGCTTCAGGGGCCAACCAACCTGTCATCTGCTCGGCCGCCGGATTGATCCAGGTCACGTCGCCCGCTGCGTTCGTGGTGATGACGGCATCGGCGATCGACTGCAAGGTCACTCGCAGCAATTCGCTTTCATGTGCAAGCTCCCGGGCAAGGTTTTGGCGGTCAGTGATGTCCTGGAATGCGCCTGACAGGCGAACAGCTTCGCCATGCCGGAACTCGGCAATCCCCAGAGCACGAACGTCGCGCACGTCGCCATCACGCCGGATTATCTTCAATTCAAGGTCAAATTTCTCACCCGACTGGATGGTGTTCTCAACGGCCGCCTTGATGATGGAGCGTGATTTTTGATCATAGAACTCGACCACCTCAGTCAATGAGGGCTGGTAGCCTGGATCGACACCCACGATGCGGCACACTTCTGGAGACCAATAGATCGCACCTGATTTCAGATCAAGCTCCCAGCCGCCAACCTCTGCCAGCTGCCCGGTCTGCTCCAGAAACTTCTGGCTCTTGAGCAAGGCAAGCTCCGTCTCTTTTCTATGCGAGATATCCTGTGCAGTGCCTCTCAGGGCAACGATGGCCCCCCTACTGTCTCTGACAGCCGCGCCTTTGGACTCCACCCAGCCTATCTTGCCATCCGAGAGACGCCTCATCTGCACTTCAAGCGAATAGGGCACACCCTCTTTCAGACATCGCTCCAATGCAGGCCGTATCAGTTTTTGACTTTCCGGCAGGAGACAGGATAATTTTTCTTCACTGGACAGGGGCGCGATATGAAAATCAAAACCGAATATCCGGCAGTACTGCCTTGAATAACTGACCACCTCGCTGCCGACATTCCACTCCCAGCTGCCCAACTGACTCAATTCCTGCGCTTCATCCAATGCCAGGCTTGTTTGTTTCAACAATGAATTGGCAGCATGCAGCTTTTCTGTTTCGCGGCGAAGCGCTTCTTCCTGTTGTTTTTGAGGTGTGATGTCGGTGACTTGCACCAAAACCCCTGCAACCCGCCCGTCAACAAAGTCAGGGATGTAGAAGGCCAGCGCACGTCGGACATCGCCATGGCGCAAAGGGATATCCCGCTCAAAGGTCTGGCTTTCCCCGCGGAGCGCAGCCTCCAGAAATGGACGATTGCTCTCAAATAATTCAGGGCCAAGCAAATCGCAGATGTGCAGGCCGATCAGCTTATCCGGATCGATGCCAAACCAGGCCAGATAAGCCTTGTTGGCAAAGCGACAGCGTAGATCCAGATCCCAATAGGCCATCATGGATGGGACGGCATCGAGGAGCACGGTCAGATCGTTGGCGTGCGCCTTCTGAGAATTTATCTCAGCATGCAATCGCCTCTGGGCGGCTCTCCCTTTGAGCGCCTGGGCTGCGATGCCAGCCAATTGACGCAGCACGGTCTTCTGGGGTTCTGAGAGCGTGCGCGGTTCGCGGTCAATCACACACAAGGTGCCCACACGCACGCCATCGTCAACCTCGATCGGCATGCCCGCATAAAAGCGGATATGAGGGGCTCCAACGACCAGGGGGTTGTCAAAAAAACGCTCATCTCTTCTGGCATCCGAAACCTCAAACAGCGCCTCCCCAAGAACGGCATGGGCGCAGAAGGCCACATCGCGCGGGGTCTCGGTCGCCCCCGGCAGGCCCAGATTGGCCTTGAACCACTGCCGGTCGGTGTCGATCAGGCTGATCAGGGAAATCGGGGTGCCACAAACCGTCGAAGCCACTTCGACCAGGGCTTGGAACGCCTGTTCCGGCTCAGAGTCGAGAACATCCAGGTCATTCAGGTGCGACAAGCTTGTTGTCTCGTTGGCTCTCAGAGGCGCGATTTTCATAGGTCGAGATGCTGACCGGCAGGTCGATCAGAGGAATATCGGTGTGGCGACACAATCCCCCAATTTCTCCGGCGGCGCGCCCGAATCGGCATGCAGCCCGCAGCCCCCATGTCGACTCATGGCGTGCCGACGAGCCAGACGGCGGCGCTGCCATCCGGCCGGGTCTCGCCCCCAGCCATGGACGGCCCCCGACAGAACCCCGCTCAACGCCAGCTGACCTGTGCCATGAACATGTAGCCCGCGCCGTACACGGTCTTGATGATTTTCGGGTTCTGCGGGTCGGCTTCCAGCCTTTTGCGGATGCGGGAGATGCGGACATCGATGGTTCGGTCTGCCGGCGACAGGTCGCGCTGGGCCAGCAGGTGCTCCCGGTTCAGGATCTGGTGCGGCCGCAGCAGAAAGGCGCGCAGTACCTCGGCCTCGGCCACGCCCAGCAGGTGCGTGGCACCATCGCTGCCGGTCAGCGTGTTGGCCGAGCTGTCGAAAATCCAGCCAGCAAAGTGGGCGTGTCGCGCGGCCTCTGCCCCAGGTACCTGGGCCCGGCGTCGGCGCAGGATGCTGCGCACCCGGGCCACCAGTTCACGTGGCTCGAAAGGCTTGACCACATAGTCATCGGCGCCCAGCTCCAGCCCCATGACCCGGTCGATCATGTGGCCACGCCCGGTCAGCACCAGCAAGCCGCAACTCGATTGCAGACCGATCTGCCGCAGCAGCTCGATGCCATCGATATCGGGCAAACCCAGGTCGACGATGCAGAGGTCGGCCTGTGCCTGCTTCAGGCGCCGCAGCACCGAGCCGCCATCGCGGAACCATTCGGTGGCAAAACCAAATTCGGCCAGGCTGCGCGTCACGACGCGGGCCACCGCCTCGTCGTCCTCGATCACATAGACCAGGGGCTGCGTCGGGCTGCCTTCAGCGGGATTCGCTTGGCGCGTCATGCACCGATCTCCCGCAGGGCGGCGCTGAGTTCGGCCTTGCCGAAGGGCTTGGCCAGCAAGGGGGCGTCAAGGGGGCTTTCGGTTTCGGCGGCATAGCCGCTCATCAACAGGATGTGCGCCACCTCGCCTGATTGGCGGGCATACCGTGCCAGTTGGCGGCCATCGATGGCACCTGGCATCACGATATCCGACAGCAGCAACTGGATGCCGGGCGTCTGATCCAGGATGTCTTTCGCCTCGGCACCATTCTCGGCCTCCAGCACCGCGTAGCCGAGGTCGAGCAACAGGCGGCGCACCGTGATGCGGACCTGGAGATCGTCATCCACCAGCAAGGCCAGTCCAGCCGCCGGGTCGGACGGCACCGGGGTGGCCGGTGCTGCGGCATCGGCCACCGCCTGGGCCTGGGCCAGCGGCAGCCAGAGGCTGACACAGCTGCCCTTGCCTGGGCTGCTCTGGATGTCGATGCCGCCACCGCTTTGCCGCACAAAGCCATACACCATCGACAGGCCCAGACCGGTGCCCTGGCCGGCCGCCTTGGTGGTGAAGAAGGGCTCGAACACCCGGGCACGGGTGCCGGCGTCCATGCCGCAGCCGTTGTCACAGACCTGCAGGCAGGCGTAGGCGCCCGGCACCAGGCCCAGGTGCGAGGCCTGTTGCCCATCGAGCTGCTGGCGGCGGCTGCGCACCTCGATGCGGCCCTGGCCAGCGGTGGCATCGTGGGCATTGAGGATCAGGTTCAACAAGGAGTTCTGCAACTGTTGCGGGTCCACCAACACCCTGATCGGCACGGGGTTCACGTCAGTCACCAACTCCTGCGTGCTGGGCAGGGTGTGCTTGACCAGGTCTTGCACGCCGCTCACCAGCGGGTTCAGGTCCACGACACGGGCCTCGATGGGTTGCTTGCGCGAGAAGGTGAGCAAGCCGCGGATCAGCTTGGTGCCACGGCGCACGGCCTCGATGGCGGGGTGGATGTATTCGCCCACATAAGCCTGTGCTGGTGCCTGCTCCGCCAGCGCGGTGAGGTTGCCCAGCACGACCATGAGGATGTTGTTGAAATCGTGCGCCAGGCCGCCGGTGAGTTGACCCAGGGCCTCCATCTTCTGGGCCTGGACCAGCAGCTCCTGGGCTCGGCGCTCTTCGGTGATGTCGAAGGTCAGCTCGAAGCAGCCGATCACTTCAGCATCGGCATTCAACTCGGGGATCAGCGTGGTACGGGCCATCAGGATGCGGCCATCGATGGTGTGGATGTGGTACTCGAAGGTGACCGCCCTGCCCTGCAGGGCCTGGGCCACATTGGGTTTGATCTGGGTGTAGGTCTCCAGCCCCAGGAACTCGCGGGCACTGACCTTTTCCGGCTGGCTGGGGTCCAGACCAAACCAATCCTGGTAGCCCCGGTTGATGAAGCGGTAATTGCGGTGCTGGTCAAAGTAGGCCACCAGCGCGGGGATCGAGTCGGTGATCAAGCGCATCTGTGCCTCGCTGCGCCGCAACTCGGTGGTGCGCTCCGCCACACGGGTCTCCAACAGAGCGTTTTGATCGCGGATCAGTTGTTCGGCACTGCGCTGCTCGGTGACGTCGGTGTACACGGTCAGAAAGCCGTGCCCCGGCACACTCACCCCGGTGACGCGCAGCACGGCGCCCGAGGGCGTCACATGCTCGAAAGCGTGGGGCTCACCGCGCCGCGCGATGCGCAGGCGCTCCTGGATCAGTGCCTCCACATCGCCCGGTCCGTCGTGGTGGCGGGCCGCATTGAAGCGGATCACCGCCTCCAGCGAGCCGCCCCGCTGGACCAGGGCCGCTGGCAGATCCAGCAGACGCACAAAGGCTTCGTTCCAGGCGAGCAGGCGCAGCTCGTCATCCACCAGGGTGAAGCCTTGCTCGACCCGGCTCAGCGCGGCATACAAGGGGGGAAAGGGCTCGGCAGGGCGCGGGGACTCAGCGGGGAACAGCGTACTCAAAGGCATCTCCTGCGCAGTTGAAACGCGGGCCTGCCGGATTGTAGAAGCAAGGCCGGGGGCCCCCGCTGCATGCAAACATTCGTCACATTTGCCGAAAACTGCTGCAAACATGTTCAGAGATGATCCGGCCCCATAAGAAAAGCAGGAGACCTATGAACGAGCAGCATGGCTACGACATTGAAGAGCTGAAAGAGGGCATGCAGGCCACTTTCGCCAAGACCATCACCGAAGCCGACATCGTGCTGTTTGCCGGTGTTTCGGGTGACAACAACGCCGTGCACACGAATGAGGAGTTCGCCGCCAACACCATTTTTGGCGGGCGCATCGCCCATGGATTTCTCAGTGCCAGCGTGATCTCTGCCGCCGTGGCCAACCGCTTGCCCGGCCCGGGCACGGTCTATCTCGAACAACAACTCCGCTTTTGCGCACCGGTGCGGCCCGGCGACACGGTGCACGCGCGCGTCACGGTCAGGTCCGTCGACATGAAGAAAGCACGAGCCGTGCTGCACACGGCTTGTTATGTGAAGAACACGCTGGTGATTGATGGCGAAGCCAAAGTCATGACCACCTCCAGCGAACGCAGAAAAGCCCAACAACAGGAGCCATGAAGTGAAAGTCATCGTCAGTGTGAAACGCGTGGTGGACTACAACGTGAAGGTCCGGGTGAAGTCGGACAACACGGGTGTGGACATTGCCAACGTCAAGATGAGCATGAACCCCTTTGACGAGATTGCCGTCGAAGAAGCGGTGCGCCTGA